>Ga0210396_10000232_pt1 | contig 85361 bp, 74 predicted proteins | sample IncBWH17OmetaG_FD_155466 | JGI IMG/M metagenome (GOLD analysis project Ga0210396, IMG submission 155466) | Forest soil microbial communities from Barre Woods Harvard Forest LTER site, Petersham, Massachusetts, United States - Inc-BW-H-17-O ... | reverse complement strand
GACGGCATGGCCGGCGAAATGGGTCATGTGATTCTGATTTCGGACGGAAGACTTTGTGGATGCGGACGCAAAGGATGTCTGGAAACATACTGCTCGGCTACCGGCATACGAAAAACATTTCTGGAAAAATCGGGCCGGAAAGACAGTCCGGAGATTGATGCGAAATATATTTTTGATCTGGCAGAGGCCGGCGATTCGGCAGCAATCGATTCCTTTCATTATACGGGCTCCTTGCTGGGGCTGGCACTTGCTAACAGTGTAGCTTATACCAGTCCCTCGCATATCTTTTTATTCGGAGGCCTGGCACAGGCCGGAGAGCGAATCCTGGAACCTACACGTAAAAGTCTGGATGCAAATCTGCTTCATATTTATAAAAATAAAGTGAAGCTGGGTTTATCACAGCTTGCCGAAAATGATGCGGCTATATTGGGTGCAGCATCCCTCATCTGGAATAAACATCAACCCGCAAACAGTTAATATGAAAACACCTGATCCGGGTAAGGACCACCATCTTGCTACCGTTATTCACCGCTTGCTGATGTTGGTGCTTGTATTGGTATTGATAATAGGAGGGTTGATTTATATGCTGGTATTCGGCGCACCGCATCTGGAAGTGGAAAGAGCAGAGCGTAGTGCCGATGCTTTTTCGCCTCCCGTATCTCCGGTAGTCATTACTCCCAAAGTGTGGACAGCGCCCGACACCGTCACCATGGCTGGTAATAATAATGCAGAGCAGATCCGTTATGGAAGAGATTTGATTGCCAATACCGCCCGTTATTTCGGACCGGAGGGAAGTGTGTCGCATAGCAGCAACGGAATGAATTGTCAGAATTGTCACCTGGATGCAGGAACCAAGCCATTCGGAAATAATTACAGCGGAGTGGCATCTACCTATCCTAAGTTCAGGGAGCGCTCGGGAAAAACAGAAAGTATTTCCAAACGGGTCAATGATTGTTTTGAACGCAGCCTGAATGGAAAAGCAGTGGATACCACATCCAAAGAAATGAAAGCTATCCTGGCCTATATGCACTGGCTGGGAACGGGAGTGAAGAAAGGCGCCAAACCGGCAGGATGCGGGATAGAAGATATTGCCATGCTGGATCGTCCGGCAGATGCGGAAAAAGGGAAGAATATATTTAATGCAAAATGTATATCCTGTCACGGAGCAGACGGACAAGGCAAGAAGAACGCAGATGGTATTGCGTATCAATATCCGCCGTTGTGGGGAGCACACAGCTATAATACAGGAGCAGGATTGTACAGGCTCACGCGTTTTGCCGGATATGTAAAAAATAATATGCCCTGGGGCGCGAGTAAAGAAACTCCGCAGTTGAGTAATGAGGAAGCCTGGGATGTGGCTGCTTATGTGAATTCCCAACCCCGGCCTTCCGGTAAGATTGATAAAGACTGGCCTCGTCTGGCAGCTAAACCCATAGATAATCCTTTCGGTCCTTATGTAGATCCTTTTACAGAGCAACAGCATAAGTACGGTCCGTATGGACCTATTACGGCGTGGGTGAAGAAACAGCGGCAGGAGGCAGAAAATAGCGGCAGGAGGCAGGGGCAGGAGGCAGCAGTGAATAAAAAAGAAAAAAATGGCAAAACAGGAATGTGATAAACCGGGTTGTACGTGTGGTGCGCATGGTGCGGAATTGCCGGATCATGTGGAGGAAATAAAACAGGCTCATAATCTGGGCCGGAGAGACTTTATAAAATATGCAGGATTTGCAGGGATAGGCATGGGGATAAGCCCCGCTATACCCTGGTGGCTGCAGGATAAGGGCAGGATCAATGAAATGATTAAAAACCCGGCAGTGCAAAATGGCAAGGCACAACGCATCACCCTCCTGCATACATCTGATATACACGGACAGCTGGATATTCACGATGAGTTTTTCTGGGAGAATGGTAAAGCCACCTATAAAAAAAGAGGAGGCTTTGCTACGCTTCAGACGCTGATAAAAGAACTACGCAGTCAAAATCCTTCCAATACACTCTTGCTCGATGGAGGTGATTGTTTTCAGGGCAGCGGCATCACCTCGCTTACCCAAGGTCATGCCATGATGCCATTGATGGATAAGTTGAAGTATGATCTCATGCTGCCCGGTAACTGGGAGGTGATGTATGGAAAACAAATCCTGGAACGTAATATGAATGAATATAAGGCCGCAAAAGTTTGTGCCAATATGTTCAACAGCGACGACAAAGAGAATGGTATCATCTTTCCAGCCTATCAGATCTTTTCTATCGGAGGTATCCGGATTGGCTTTGTAGGTTATAACGATCCGCTTACCCCTATCCGGCAGGCGCCGGCTTATTCAAAAGGAATCAAGTTTACAAAGCCCGAAGAAGATCTTCAGAAATATGTAAAAATACTGAGAGAAGAAAAAGGGTGTACCATGGTGTTTGTGATTTCACACATGGGTCTTGCGCAACAGCTGAATCTGGCTAATGAGCCTTGTGCCGAAGGAGTGAATTATATACTCGGTGCCGATACCCACGAACGTATCCGTGATCCTCTGCAAGGTAAATACAGCAAGATAACCGAACCGGGAGCCTTCGCCTCTTTTTTAGGAAAGCTGGACATCGTAATAGAAGACGGAAAAATAAAAGATGAGCATTACGAACTCATTGATGTGGATCCGGAAAAATACAAAGAGGATGAAGAGATGAAACATCTGGTGGAGTCGATTAAAAAACCCTATCAGAAAGAATTAAGCACGGTAATAGGTCAAACGAAAACCCCATTGGTTCGCTATTATATCATCGAAACACCCATGGATAATCTGATTACCGATGCGGTGATATCGAAAACAAAGACAGATTTTGTGGTATCCAACGGATTCCGTTTTTGTCCTCCCCTGGTGCCCGATCCTGCAACCGGACTGGCTGATATTACCAAAGATTATCTCTGGGGTATGTTGCCGGTGAATTCGGAAGTGAAGACAGCCGAGGTAAGCGGAAAACAGATCTTGGACTGGATGGAGAAGGAGCTCGAGCATGTATTTGCCAAAGATGCCACCAAACGTTTTGGGGGATGGTTTATCCGTTTTCAGGGTATGCAAGTTACATTTACAATCAATAATAAAACAGGAGAACGCGTTAAGGAGTTAAGGATAAAAGGCGAGTTGCTTGATCCTGAAAAAACATATACCATGTCGGCTTGCGAACGCGATGGTGATCCGGATACCACCATCTGCCGTATGATGAATGTACATCACCCCGTTAGCAGCGGATTTTTGCTTCATGATATGGTGATGGAATATCTTGCTTTACATTCTCCCGTTTCACCTAAAATAGAAGGACGTGCCATTGCTACAGATGCCAGTCCCGATCTGCTTACTCAGGTAACAGAAGGAGTGCCCTATCAATTCCGTTAAGAAAAATGAAAAAGGTTTTTCTGTTTCTTTTTTGTTTGTCCTGCTGCTATGCCAACGCACAAAAAAGTATAGCAGCCATCATCCCTTTTCCCAAAGAGATGAAAATAGATACCGGCTTTTTTAATGTAAACAAGGAAACCGTATTGGTAGACAGCCTGAATGAATTTCCCAGCGAGCTATCTGTATTCAACAGTCAGCTGCAAAAACTGCTTGGCTATACGCTTCCAATAAGCGCACACAAACCGGAACATAATTACATAAACGTATTTCACGGCCATGAAGGCAACCGGAACACATTTTCCGAATCTTATGTGCTGCGTGTAGCACGCAAGGATATCGAGCTTACCGGTTTACCCGAAGGTGTATTTCATGGTTTGCAAACCCTGGTGCAGCTCATAGGTGTTCATACTTCAGTTCCGGCCTTGTATATCAACGATCAGCCGGCTTTCTCCTGGAGAGGTATGCACCTGGATGTGTGCCGGCATTTCTTTACCAAGGAAGAAGTAATGCGTTACCTCGATGAGCTGGCTCTGTACAAATTCAATGTGTTTCATTGGCACCTCACCGATGATCAGGGGTGGAGGATAGAGATCAAACAGTTTCCGAAACTTACCGGCATAGGATCGGTACGCAAAGAAACGGTAATCGGAAAACCTTCCGATACGGCCCGTTATGATGGCAAACCATACGGAGGGTTTTATACCCAGGAAGATATTAAGGAAGTGGTGGCCTATGCAGCCGCACGACACATCACGGTGATACCCGAAATAGAAATGCCGGGTCATGCACAAGCGGCACTGGCAGCCTACCCTCAGTACTCCTGCACCGGAGGACCCTTTCCTGTTGCCACCACCTGGGGAGCATTTGATGAGGTGTATTGTCCCAAAGATTCCACGTTCGTATTTCTGGAAAAGATCCTCGATGAGGTGATGGTTTTGTTTCCCGCTCCTTATATTCACATCGGCGGTGATGAATGCTCCAGGAAACGCTGGCAGACCTGTACCGATTGTCAGGCACTGATGAAAAAGGAACATCTGAAGGATGAGAACGAATTGCAGAGCTATTTTATACGAAGGATAGAAAAGTATCTGAACAGCAAAGGAAAACAGATCATAGGCTGGGATGAAATACTGGAAGGTGGATTGGCGCCCAATGCCACCGTCATGAGCTGGAGAGGAATCAAAGGAGGGATCAAAGCCATGGAACTCAAACACCAGGTAATCATGACTCCGGGTAAGCCCTGTTATTTTGATCATTACCAAAGCAAAGACAAAAAGAACGAGCCGCTTGCCATAGGAGGATATAATCCTTTGGATGCCGTATATGCCTTTGAACCCATTCCGGTATTACCTGCGGCACAACAAGCCACAGCTCGTCAATATATAATAGGGGCGCAAGGAAATGTATGGACCGAATACATCACCAGCTTTCCGCAAGTGGAGTATATGTCTGTTCCGCGTATGTGTGCGCTTTCGGAAGCATTGTGGACTCCTCAGAAAAATAAAAGCTATGCCGGCTTTGTAAAACGTCTCAAACAACATACCATCCTGCTGGATAAGATGCAGGTGCATTATGCCAACGTATTTCTTCACCCATCTACTACACCATGACAAGCCGCAGAAAATTTATCCAATCTACCGCCCTTGCCGGAGCAGCTGTATTAACGGGTCTCCCGAGAATAAGCACCGCAAAAGAAAAGTCATCTTCCCTTGTTCGCAAACCCATCGTGCTTTCTACCTGGAATCATGGGATGGCTGCCAATGAAGGAGCCTGGAAAGTATTATCCGCAAAAGGAAAGGCCCTGGACGCCGTAGAAAAAGGAGTAAATGTAACCGAAGCCGATTTTACAAACCACAGCGTTGGTCTCGGTGGCCTGCCCGACCGGGATGGAAAGGTAACCCTGGATGCTTCCATCATGAACGAAAAAGGTGAATGCGGATCGGTAGCTTTTTTGCAACATATCAAACATCCTGTTTCGGTGGCAAGGATGGTGATGGAAAAAACTCCGCATGTGATGTTGGTTGGAGAAGGAGCTCTGCGTTTTGCCCTGGCACAGGGATTTAAGAAAGAACCGGACAAACTAAGCGAGACGAGCGAGAAAGCCTGGAAAGAATGGCTTAAAAAAACCGACTATAAACCGGTGGCGAATATAGAGAACCATGATACCATCGGAATGATTGCGATGGATGAAGAAGGGAATCTGAGCGGCTCCTGCACCACCAGCGGACTAGCCTATAAAATGCATGGACGGGTGGGCGACTCCCCCATCATCGGAGCCGGTATGTATGTGGATAATGAAGTGGGAGCAGCTTGCGCCACCGGAGTAGGGGAAGCAGTGATAAAGATCTGCGGCAGCTTTCTGGTGGTGGAACTGATGCGTCAGGGGATGACCCCTGATAATGCCTGCCGGGAAGCGATAAAAAGACTGACACTAAAAAATCCGAATTACAAAGACATACAAGTAGGTTTTCTGGCCTTAAACAAAAACGGAGAGACGGGAGCGTATGCCGTACAGAAAGGATTCAATTATGCTGTGTATGATGATGGGGGGAATAAGCTGGTTGATTCGGATTACTTTATGAAATAGAGCCTGGAGGAGGCACGGATTGCAAATCCGCGCCAACCGGTGTCGTTATGTTTCATAACCCCAGCCTTAAGGCTGGGGTTATGAAACATAGTATATAAGGGCTTTAGCCCCTATAATCATCCAACTCTTCTTGTCGGCAAAAAACGTCAGGACTAAAGTCCATGAGTTGTTATGTTTGATAACCCCAGCCTTAAGGCTGGGGTTATACTAGCCATGGTATATAAGGGCTTTAGCCCCTATAATCATCCAACCCTTCTTGTCGGCAAAAAACGTCAGGACTAAAGTCCATGAGTCGTTATGTTTCATAACCCCAGCCTTAAGGCTGGGGTTACACGAGTCATGGTATATAAGGGCTTTAGCCCCTATAATCATCCAACCCTTCTTGTCAACAAAAAAAGGTCAGGACTAAAGTCCATGAGTTGTTATGTTTGATAACCCCAGCCTTAAGGCTGGGGTTATACGAGCCATAGTATATAAGGGCTTTAGCCCCTATCGTCATCCAACTCTTCTTGTCAACAAAAAAAGGTCAGGACTAAAGTCCATGAGTTGTTATGTTTGATAACCCCAGCCTTAAGGCTGGGGTTATACGAGCCATAGTATATAAGGGCTTTAGCCCCTATCGTCATCCAACCCTTCTTGTCGGCAAAAAAGGTCAGGACTAAAGTCCATGAGTTGTTATGTTTGATAACCCCAGCCTTAAGGCTGGGGTTATACGAGCCATGGTATATAAGGGCTTTAGCCCTGACAATAAGCACGGTTACTTATTATACGTATCCCAAAGACTCCTTATCACAACCGCCTTATTCAGTTTCTCCTCTGAGAGATCGGAGTAAATCAGAATTGATTTTTCTATGCCGGGCAGCAGGTCAAAGTAGTTATCCGCGGGATTGATGGCATTGCTTTCGGCGGTGCTGATGAAAACATTTTTGGCCAGCACATCGCTTTTCAGTTTCAGGATATAGTGATCATCCTCCTTTTTTATTTCGGAATGAATGAGGGGTTGTGTAAGCTGTAGATTTTTTGGTTCGGTAAAATATACGACAGCCGATACAACCGAATCTTTTCCGGTTTGGATGCGGCAAGAGAGCACACAATCAGTCTTATCATATCCGTCCAGCAGCCCGGCGCTTTTGGTATTCTTTTCGGGATTGCCGGATTGAAGAAGCTGGCTGAAAACCTTTTCGGGTGTATTGCCTTTCCATTTCACCGGTTTGCGGATTTCTGTTTTATGTTCTCCATGCAAATCGCATAGCTGTAGCACCAACTCGGTCTGATGCGGCTTGTTGCCTTCTGTGGCGATATAGATTTTCAATTGCCCGTTTTCTACGTGAGCACTCAGGATAGAAGGATCAAAAGCCTGGCGGATGAAAAAGAAAGCGGCTTTTTGTTCTCCATAATAGTCGATAGCGCTCCAGGAAACGGAAGGCCAGTAATCATTCAGTTGCCAGAAAACAGAACCCATGCAAAAAGGTTTTTTCAGCCGTTGTGCTTCTATGGCAGTCTTCATCCCTTCGCCCTGCAGCAGCTGACTCACATAGACAAAGGATTCAAAATCCTTGGGTTTGCGGTAATAGAGATCCATGTATTTACCAATGAGTGCATTTCCTTTGTAGCTGAACTGATGGGCTTTCATCACGGCAGAATTTATTTCCGGATTTTGTTCCCCGTCAAAATGCCTGATGCTGCTGAGGGATGGGAAAGAAGGAAAGCCGAACTCACTCATGAATCGTCCTACATGGGTGTTGTACGACGAGAACGGTTCTTCTCCATGCCATACACCCCAGTAGTGATTATCGCCTTTGGTAAAATCATCAGCTTTGCCCCAGTTGCTTTGAGGACTAGACGAAAAATAAGGACGGGAGCTGTCCAGTGCTGCAAGGGTATTCGGGAGCAGTTCTTTAAACAGACTGTTGTAGGCTACGAGAAGCTTCAGGCTGTCGGGCGATGAATAGTGAAATGTTTTTTGCCAGCCCCAGTTTTTCCAGGCTACTTCTATTTCGTTGTTGCCGCACCACAAAGCAAGAGAAGGGTGATTGCGGAGACGGATGATATTATCTTCGGCTTCGGCTTTTACATTTTTCAGAAAGACAGAATCACCGGGATACATGGTGCCACTGAACATAAAATCCTGCCATACCAGGATCCCGTTCTGATCGGCATACATATAAAAATCATCATCTCCATATATACCACCGCCCCAGATGCGAACGAGATTAAGCTGACAGTCGCTCATGAGGGACTGGATGGTATTGTCAAAATCTGCTTTTTTCTGAAGCAATGGAGGAGGTACCAGATTGGCTCCGCGTATATATAAAGGCTCTCCGTTTACACGAAAATAAAAAGGCTGGCCGGTAGAGTCGGGTTGGTTGATGAGTTCTACCGTTCGTAATCCGAAAGAAACACGGTGAGAAGATTTGTTGCCGGTGTTCCAGGCCTGGGCCTGCAATTCATATAAATAAGGTTCTCCCATTCCGGCTGGCCACCAGAGCTTTGGATGAGCCATGCGGAAAGGAAGGCGGAAGATATTGTAACCGGGCAGCAGCAGCACCGTTTTTCCGCTTCCGTATGTTTCCAGACTCAGATGCACAGAATCCGTTACCGATGAGGCAATGGTTATTTCTGCTGTCATCAAGGCTTGTGTGGCGCTGAGGGTATTCCGGATGACATGTACGTCGCGGATGATAAAATCGTGCCAGTAACGGAGGTGTACTCTTTTACGAATACCGCAGGTAATCATACGGGGCGCAAAATCCCAGCCATATTGAACAGGTGATTTCCGGGTGAAAGGAGCGGTGCTGTCGTTATCGGCAGGATAGCGGATTCCGGCAGCGGCACATTGAGGACGGATATAGTCCGGTGCCGAATGAAACAGAATACGGAGTTGGTTAGCTCCTGGTTTCAGCAATTTCTCGATACGCAGGGAATAGGAGCGAAACATATTATCCGTTTGCAATACGAGGGAATCGTCCAGAAAAATATCGGCATAGGTATCCAGACTTTCAAACACCAGCTCGGCATTAGCTCCTGCCAACTCTTCTTTATGTATGGTATCCATGGGAAGGGAGGTGGTATATTCCCAATCCTTTTTTTCCACCCATTCACATTTTTTAAAATTCTCTCCGTAGGTGGGATCGGCAATGAGTTTGTTGTTCAGCAGATCGAGGTGGATATTGCCGGGCACAGTTGCCGGTTTCCAATCCTGTTTGCCCGCTTCCGAAAATTTCCAGGAAGTAAGAGGCAGATCTATCATGCCCTGATGCTGAGAAAGACAAACGGTGCTGATGCACAACAAAAACAGAAGGAGCGTGTGCCTGGTCATGATTTTTTAAAATTCTGTATGGAGCTCTGCAGCATGTGTATTTCTTTTTCATCTGCCGTATCACCGTTCAGGATGGCAGAGGAATGTATTTCGTGCAAACCGGGAATGTGAAACCGATGAATGACATCCGATCGGATCCCTCCTCCGGCCATGATTATTATTTTCCCTTTTGCATAAGCAATCAGCTGAGCAAGGATATCAATTCCTGCCAATGCGGTGGGGTGTCCACCGGAAGTAAGGATGCGGTGTATGCCACAATCGCTGATGGCATCCAATGCCTGGAACAGATCTTTACACTCATCAAAAGCTTTGTGAAACGTGGTATCCATGGGAGCCGCCAATGCGGCAAGTGTGCGGTTGCGGTTTATATCCACGGTGCCGTCGGGGTTCAGGATACCGAATACCACACCATCGGCTCCCAGCTGTCTGGCAAAAAGAACGGAATCTTTCATCTGTTCAAATTCCGTTTCCGAATAGCAGAAATCGCCGGTGCGGGGTCGTATGAGGATATGAAGTTTTATGTGAGGGATGGAGCGACACGTACGCATCGTTGCTTCATCGGGGGTGGTACCGCCGGCACCGGGTCCGCAAAGCTCCGCCCTGTCTGCTCCGTTTATGGCAGCAAGCCTTACACTGGTATCGGAATAACAACATATTTCAAGCGCGAGCATTGACAATTAGGTTAATCAACCAAAGATATTTAATGTATCGTATATAGGCCCCATTAATAGGCACGGATGAGCCGACCCACGAGCAGCCCGTCACATCCGCGCCAACCGTGTTTTTAAGAATTATACCTCCTGGTTGACAAGGATTGGGCTAATAAACACCCCATTTTCGGCAGTACGGGTATTGTTGTAAATTTACCCGGATGAAGCTCAATCGTATCTTTCTGGTTCTTGGTGTTTTGGTGCTTACTGCTTCGTGCAAGCATCGGAATCATGTGCCTGACGCAGAAAATGCAAGTATTGGTTTTTCCCGTTATGTAGATCCGTTTATCGGCACCGGTGGACATGGTCATACCTATCCCGGTGCTACCTTACCTTTTGGTATGGTACAGCTGAGTCCCGATACCCGGGCCGATGGAAGCTGGGACGGATGCAGCGGATATCATTTTGCCGATTCCACCATCCTGGGTTTTTCTCATACTCATCTGAGCGGTACCGGTTGCAGCGATTATGGCGATATTCTGCTCATGCCTTGTACGGGCGAACCGAGTCTGGATAATAAACTCTATTCTTCTACCTATTCCCATCAGTACGAAAAAGCCGCTCCCGGATATTATGCCGTCAAGCTGGATAAAAGCGGTATTATGGTAGAGCTTACCACGACGCTTCGTGCCGGGTTTCATAAATATATATTCCCCAAAGCAGGGATGGGAAATATTGTGGTAGATCTCTATCACCGCGACAAGACCCTGGAATCTCATCTGGAAGTACTCGACAAAACGCATATAGAAGGCATGCGACGCAGCCAGGCCTGGGCCAAGGATCAGCATGTTTATTTTTCACTCGAGTTTTCCCGTCCATTTAAAACTTCCTTGTTACAGGCCGATGCCAAAGAAGGAGAGAGCGGAGGAGGAAAAGACAGGGGAGGCGTGTTTACGTTTGAAACAAAGGCCGGAGACAGCATATTGGTGAAGGTGGGAATCTCTACCGTGAGTATGGAAGGTGCGCGTAAAAATTTGAAAGCCGAAATTCCCGGATGGGATTTTCAGCAGGTGAGGAGAGAGGCAACAGCTACGTGGGATGAAGAGCTGAGTCGCATAGAAGTCACCAGTCCCGATGCCGATAAGCTAAAGGTGTTTTATACCGCTCTTTATCATACCATGGTGCAACCCAATCTGAGTATGGATGTGGATAGCATGTACCGGGGCCGGGATAATAAGGTACATAAGGCAAAAGGGTTTGCTTATTATTCTGTTTTCTCGTTGTGGGATACCTTTCGAGGAGCGCATCCTTTGTATACCATCATCGAGCAAAACCGCACGATGGATTTTATACAAACTTTTCTGGCCGAGTATAAGCAGGGAGGACGATTGCCTGTGTGGGAGCTCAGCTCTAACGAAACGGATTGTATGATCGGGTATCATGCGGTATCGGTTATTGCCGATGCGGCTATCAAGGGCATTAAAGGATTTGATCCCAAACTGGCGCTGGAAGCGATGCAGAAAAGCGCGATGGAAAACAGAAACGGGTTGGATGTGTATCGCAAGCAGGAATATCTGTCTGTGGATGATGAACCGGAATCGGTTTCCAAAACACTGGAGTATGCCTATGACGACTGGTGCATAGCCAACATGGCTTTTTTGCAGAACAATGAAAAGGTGCAAAAGGAATATCTGCATCGTTCCCAGTATTACCGCAATGTGTTTGACAGTGAAACAGGTTTTATGCGTCCCCGCAAAAATGGTGGATGGTTGGATCCTTTTGATCCGCGCGAAGTGAACAATCATTATACCGAAGCCAATTCCTGGCAGTATAGCTTTTTTGTGCTGCATGATTTCCCCCGTTATATAGAGATGATGGGAGGTAAGGAAAAATTCGCCGCCAAGCTGGATTCTCTTTTTACGGCCGATACCCATACCACCGGACGTGATCAGGCGGATATCAGTGGGATGATCGGTCAGTATGCACATGGTAATGAACCCAGTCATCACATTGCTTATCTCTATAACTATTGCTGTAAGCCGTGGAAAACGCAGGAGCTCGTACATCGTATCCTGACCCGGTTTTATAAATCAACGCCCGATGGTCTCATCGGCAATGAAGATTGCGGACAGATGAGCGCCTGGTATGTACTCAGCGCCATGGGTTTTTATTCTGTTACACCGGGCAGTCCCATGTATTCCATCGGCGCTCCTTTGTTTCCGTCGGTTAAAATTCATCTGGAAAACGGAAAACAATTCACCATCCATGCCAATGGTTTGAGTGATGATAATTATTATGTACAAAGCGTCTCCTCTACGCATCAGCCCTCCGATCCCTTGGTGCTGGCTCATCAGGATATCATGAACGGAGAGACCCTCAATTTTGAAATGGGATCCAAACCCGGTACTGAGTATGCCGCCAAAAGTCAATGCCAGCCATTAGCAGACGCTGGAAAAAACACGGACTTCATTTCCGCTCCGGTTATCTCCGCTACCGCTTTTCTTTTCCGGAACAGTGATGAGGTAAGTATAGAAGAGAAAGATGAAAACGGAGTGATACGTTATACCAAAGACGGTTCCCGTCCCGACAAGACCGATAAAAAATACAAAGAGCCTTTTCATGTGGATAAAACCACCCAGGTGATGGCCATCGCTTTTGATCCCAAAGACAGTGCCGTTCACAGCGGGGTAAGTACGGCGGTATTTCATAAGTTCCCCAATTGGTGGACGGTTAAAATCAATTCTACCTATAGCAACCAATATGCCGCAGGCGGTGATGAAGCATTGATTGACGGCATACACGGAGATGTGAACTGGAGAAAGGGCAACTGGCAAGGCTACCAGGGACAGGATTTTGAAGCGGTGGTGGATCTGGGATCGTCGCAATCCATCACGCGTTTGGGAGCGGAGTTTTTACAGGATGTAAATGCCTGGATCTTTATGCCCAAAGAGGTAGAGTTTTTTGTTTCTTCCGATGGAAAGAAATTCAAGCATCTTGTTTCGGTTGACAATACCGTTTCCGAAATGGATGAGAAGGTACAGATCAAAGAATTCACTACGGCCGTTCACAAACAAAAGGCACGCTATATAAAAGTGCAGGCTACCAATTACGGTCGCCTGCCCGACTGGCATCCCGGTGCCGGGGGGAAGGCGTATATTTTTATTGATGAGATTAGTGTCGAGTGATCGTTTATTCCTCCCCCTTCCCCCTCTAAAGGGGGACATGATTTGCTATCCCCCTTTGGAGGGGGAAGTTCCGCGAACAGCGGAACAGGGGGAGGACAAAGAATCTGCTGGTGTCGTGTCATTCTGTTCAGAATGACAATAACGGCTTGTTTTATTACCTCGGTCCCCCTTGGTGTATACCGGCAGGGGGATTATTATGCGGCATGGGAGGAGGGCGCACCTCTTGTCTTGGAGGAGGTGGTGTGCGCACCGGATTTTCATGGACAGGTTCCGGAGTAGTATGGGTAGCAGTGTGCTCGGCTTGATTCTGTGGTCGCTCGGTATTCGTTGTATGAGCTGGTGATGGGGTATTGCGTTGCGTATTGTTTGTATTTCTTCCGCTTTCCGACGGGCTCGCCTGAGCCGAAGCACGACCCGGCTGTTTGAAGAAATCATTTCCCGAACGTTGTGATACCGGTTTGATATCCTTTAGATTGCTCATTTTTTCCGGAGCGGGTTTGTCGCCGGAGGAACGGTTTACCGCAGGACGATAAATACTGAGTTGGTTGTTGCTGAGTGAATGACCCGGCGTTGAACTTTCCCTGACACTCACCGGAGAAATGGTGGATCCGGTGGCTCTTTCTACCTGGGCACGTTCGGGACCGCTTACATAACGTGCATTGCCCGTGCGGCTGGTATTGGTACGGTTGATGACGGAGGAGGTCTTCAGGAAATTATCATTGCCACTGCGGGGACCGTAATAGCGCGAAGGATGCTCGCTGGTCATATAGCGTTCCGGCATATATACCCAGCTGTCTCTTCGTCCCCCGTAATAGTTGTAACCAAAAAAGAGTTCCACACCTACCGAAGGACCTAATGCCACCCACCCATAATAACCCGGAGCGGTTCTCCAGCATACCCAGGCGGGTCCCCATTCATTGCCGGGAATCCAAAGCCATCCGTAGGTATCGTCATAAAACCAGCGTCCGTAGTGAAAGGGAGCCCAGCCCCAGTCGTAATCCGAAAGCCAGAGCCAGCCGTCATCGGTCCATACCCAATGACCGTTGCTGCCATAGGGAACAAAGTTGGCATCTTCAAAAGGCATCCATACATAACCATAGGAAGGATAATTGACCCATGTTCCATAGGGACTCAGCTGATCATAAAACACCTGGAAGCTTACGCTGGCCCTTTGTGCCGATGCAACAGAAGTTTGTAAAGCAAGAATAATACAGAACACAAAAGCAATGCGGGATAAGCGGGGATATGCGTTCATAGCGGGTTGTTTTTAATTAAACAGAACCTGATAGCTTTAAAAGAACGTGGAAAACAATTGTCTGTTGAAACAAAATTACCTCAGGCAGTAGTATAGATGCGTTGGAATTCGGTGAAAGAGGGGATTTGTGATTTGAAAAGGGGGAAGGCATCGGGGAGTGAGCGAGCAAGTGGGTAGGCGTAAGCGAGGCTCACGCACACTGCGCTTATTGCCTGCACCCTGCAGATTCTTCACCCTCATTCACTTTCCAACGCTTCTGTTCAGAATGACAACGATGATGTGTCTTATTATAAACAGAGTTCGTATAGATGTTTATCCGTTTAGGTTTGTCGCTTTCTTTTGCTTGCCCAAAAGAAAGCGACAGAAAGAAAAGGGCACCACGAAAACCAACCGGAAGCTTTCGTTTTGCCCACAAGCCTTTACCCTATAACCGCGAAACTTCCGGTTCGCACTTTTCGTGGACATCAGCCCGCATTAGCTTGATAACCTAATGACCGTTGGCGCGGATATGACGCGCTGCGGGTGGGTGAGGGTATCCGTGCCTGATTATAAACAGAGTTCGTATAGATGTTTATCTTTGCAACCGGAATAAACAGCTATGGAAAACCGTCGAGTACGAGTACGATTTGCGCCCAGTCCTACAGGACCTCTTCATATGGGAGGAGTGCGCACCGCCCTTTATAATTATCTGTTTGCAAAACATCACGGAGGGGATTTTATCCTGCGTATAGAAGATACAGATCAGAACCGTTTTGTGCCCGGAGCAGAAGCCTATATTATAGAGGCGCTATCCTGGTGCGGAATCCATCCCAACGAGGGAGTGGGTTTTGGTGATGGTCCTTATGCACCGTATCGTCAGAGTGATCGTAAGCCCATGTACCGTCAGTATGCCGAGCAGCTGGTGAATGCTGGTCATGCCTATTATGCATTCGATACCAGCGAAGAGCTGGAAGAGATGCGTAAGCGTATAGAAGCTGCCGGAGGATCCTCGTCTTATAATGCCATTACCCGTCAGAATATGAAGAACTCCCTTACCTTGTCGGAAGATGAGGTGAAGAACCGCATTGCGGCCGGAGAAACGTATGTGATCCGCATGAAGATACCACGCAATGAAGAGATCCGTGTGAAAGATCTGATCCGCGGATGGGTGGTGGTACACAGCGGACAGATGGATGATAAGGTCTTGTTCAAATCGGACGGGATGCCTACCTATCACCTGGCTAACGTAGTGGACGATTATACCATGAAGATTACGCATGTGATACGCGGAGAAGAATGGCTTCCTTCCGCTCCTTTGCATGTATTGTTATACCGCAGTCTGGGTTGGGAAAGTGTGATGCCCGAATTTGCGCATCTTCCCCTGTTGCTTCGTCCCGATGGAAACGGAAAGCTGAGCAAACGCGACGGAGATCGTCTGGGATTCCCTGTATTTCCTATTTCCGGTTCTTTGCTGGATACCAAGACTAACAAACCCGAATCTTTTTCCGGTTATCGCGAAGCAGGCTATTTTCCCGATGCGTTTATCAATATGCTGGCCCTGTTAGGATGGCATAGCAGCGGCAACCAGGAGTTGTATACGATGGAAGAGCTGATCAAGGAATTCTCCCTGGATCGTGTGAGTAAATCGGGCGCTAAGTTTGATCCGGAGAAAACAAAATGGTTCAATCAACAGTATCTGCGCAAACGCAGCGATGCCGAGCTGGCCACAGTATGGCTGAAAGAGCTGCAGGCAAAAAATATCCATACCACCCAGGCTTATGTGGAGAAAGCCGTTCACCTGATTAAGGAGAAGGCGGTGTTCAGCACCGATTTCTGGAGTCTGGGAAGTTTTCTTTTTGAAGCGCCTGCAGCTTATGATGCCGAGGTGATCAAGAAAAGATGGAATGAAAAAAGTGCAGAATTTGTACATGCTGTTGCAAAGGCATTTGCTGAGCTGGAACCCTTCACCGCTGCATCGGCAGAAACTTGTTTTAAACAAACAGCAGAAACGATGGGGATCAAAACCGGAGAGGTGATGCAGTTGTTCCGCGTCTGTCTGATCGGAGCGCCGGTAGGGCCGGCCTTGTTTGAGTTGATCGAGTTACTGGGCAAGACCGAGTCGGTAAAGCGGTTGGAAGAAGCACATAAAAAAATAAAGGTAACGGTTACCGGAGCCTAAGAGCAAGCGTATGGGAATCATTAACGTACATGGAATACGTCTGCATGCTTATCATGGCTGTCTGCCTGAAGAGGCTAAGCTGGGTACCGAATACCGGGTGGACATCAGTGTGAATACCGATTTCTCCGCATCCGAAAAAAGCGATCAGCTTTCCGACACCGCCGATTATTGCGATATCTATGCCATTGTAAAGGCCGAGATGGAGATCCGTTCCAAGCTGATCGAGCATGTATGCCGTCGTATCCTCGACAGGCTGGTGCATCAGTTTGCGGGGGCCCGGATAGAGGTAAAAGTCACGAAATTCCGTCCTCCTATTCAGGGCGATGTAGAAAGTGTGTCCGTGGTGCTGCATAACTGACCCGGAATAACCCTTTTCCCACAGACATTTCTTTCCCGTTCACCGATTGTTCCCGGCTGTTTAACTATTAAACCGGGGAGGGCAGGGGCGTGTGCGTACAAAAAACAAAACGACACACCATGGATATCATTCGGGAACATAAAAATACGTTCAGGGGCATCTCCCTGTTAACCGTCTCCTGCATCCGCATCGGTATTATGACCTTTGCCTTGCTCATCCTCTATTTTGCCATCATGAATATGCTGGGTCTGCATCGTATCCTGGCCCTGAGGGCATTCAATATCCTGATTCTGGGGTATGGAATTATCAGGGGTATGAGGCGTTATGCAAAGCATACGGGACCCAAGTTCGCCTATTTCACGGGTATCCGTATCGGGGCCTTGATCAGTCTGGTGGCGGTGGTGCCTTTTGCCATCCTTACCGGTATTTATCTGAGCTGGGATACCGCCTTTATGAATTATCTGGTCGATAGCTTATCTGTGGGCTCTTATCTCACGCCCATCTCGGTAGCTACCGGCGTAGCCATAGAGGGCCTTGCTTCGGGACTCATTATTACGTTTGTGGTCATGCCGTATTTTAAGGAACAATAATTTCAGGAGGCGGGAGGCAGGCGCAGGTGGCAAAAAACTAGGCGCAGGAGGCAGGTGCAGGTGGCAGTGAGGAGGGGTCATTTTATAGGCATGATTTCCGTAGATGAATTTGAACTTGCCTCCTTTTTTCTGCCTTCTGGTTCTGGTTCCTGCCTCCCGATTTGCCTCCTGCGTCTGCCACCCGCCTCCTTTTTTTGCTTCCTGCGCCTGCCTCCCGCCTCCTGATTTGTCAATCAGAATTTTGTTATCTTTGTCCCTTCCAGTAACAAAAGGTCCTGTGGCCGAGCGGTTAGGCAGAGCTCTGCAAAAGCTCCTACTGCGGTTCAAATCCGCACGGGACCTCAATGAGATCAAAAATCCCCCCGACATTGTCGGGGGGATTTTGTTTTAAGGGAGAAAGAAAATCAAAACTGGTTTTGATTTTCTTTCTCCCTTAAAACAACCCACCAGCTCGCTCAAACATGCACTGCATGTTTGCCGTCTTAGACTTTAGGCCATCCCCAGCGGATCAATGAAATTAATCTGCACTATACTGTTCCCTTTTTGATTTTAGACATTAGGCCCTCCTCCGCCTTTGCTAAAGCTCCGGCGGACAGGCCAGCGGATCATGACGAGCGCCGAAGGCGCGAGGCATAACCCGCACATCTTCTTACTCACCCCCTGCCCCCTCTCTACTTTTGTAGAGAGGGCGCCGTTTTTAACCTTCCACTAGCTTGCTCCTCCCGATAGTTATCGGGACCACACTGCGGGATTGCCGTCCTCCGCCTTTGCTAAAGCTCCGGCGGACAGGCCAGCGGATCATGACGAGCACCGAAGGCGCGAGGCATAACCCGCTGGGGACCTCGTAAAACCCCTGATTTTCAGCGGCTTTCGTGTGTTTACAAACAGATTTACACACACTTTTTGAATTGTGGACGGGGGGAGGAGCAATTGATTAACCGAAATTGACTCCAGAATAATTCACCTTAGGGTTTTGTTTCTAAAGGATCGGAAACTGTTCCTGACTCTTAGGATTGGGATGTATTATTTATTTTTATTACTATTCTTGGTGGAGTTCTTTCTCAATCTTATCAGTCACTTTATCTAAATACACCTCAAGCCTTCCTGAACTTGAATCTCCCCTATATTCAGAAGTATAAAAAAGGTGAAAGTGCTTTTTAAGGTTCGGCACTTTGTCTTCAATAATTTTGAAGAAATCAGCATAGAATTCATCATAAGACTTTCTACCGTTAGGTTGGTAAAAGAAAAGTACATAATTTGACTTTAAGTCAAATAATTGCACATAGTTTGTGAATTTATTGATTATCTCAATAACATCACGATCATCACGTTTCCCATATTGCAAAAATTTAACTTCAAAAACAATAGAATCACTTTCTCTGTTTGCTACAAAATCAAACCCTCCTTTATTTTCCTTATGGACACTGTAATTCACCAAGTGCTTCTTCGTTACAAAGAAAGTATAATCTCCGATTAATTCTGCCTTTAATCTTCCAATGTCAAATCTAGAGCTCTGTATGATATCTAAATCTTTATTTTCAATTGACATTCCATGGACAACCTTATTCCTTGTTTCGATTAATTGAGAGATTTTCTTGGAATTAAACCACCCTTTACTGATAACACCTTTCTCAATTAATTCATTAAACATTCCCCTTAAATTGAAAGTAGAGTTGTATTGACTTTGCTGACCAAGGACATCAATATATATGCCTCGAACATACTTTTCAAAGTCAATAAATTCTCTAAGAAAATCGGGACTATCATCTTCATTAGGAGATTTAGGAATAATATTATCTTCATCGCCAGTTATATTATCTCCTCCTTCGGAGCTGGAAATCCAAGAATAATAAATATTGAAGGGCTCTTCTGTATCTTCTTCTTTTTTTAAAAATCCATCTTCGATCATTCGATCAAATAGGAGCTCACATAAAGAAGTCAACTGAGCAATATAACTTTCAGGGTAATCTTTGAGGTCATAGATAACCACTTTTGTAATTTCATTGATCGTAAATTTATTATGACGATACCCCCTTATTTTGTACAGCCAAAGATGCACTTGCGCTATGAAAAAGTCTTGTTTGACAGCATTTGAGTCAATTTTTCTTAGATCGCCATCAACAACTCTTGTAATTGTAGAAAGAAGTTTTGACTCGAATTCAAAAAAAAGTAGATCAGATTCATTAATTATAATAGAGGCTTTTTCGCCATCCCAAATTAATTTTTCCCTAATTAGATTGGAAAGCTTACGAGGTAAACTACCAGCCTCAAGAACTAATGCATCGAAATAATTGTTAAGAAGAGTGTTCTTCTTTAGGCTATTCTCTTCTACAAGGTTCAGACATATTCTTTTTAACGAGGAATATTTTGGGAACGGGACATGAATAGTCTTAGAGAATAGGCTTGAGATCACAGGGTCATCTGTGAAAAGCACTTAATAATGAAATAGAATTATTCGATTCATAACAAACTAAAACTGTGGCATCATTTCGTGCATCATCCAGATCAGTAATAAATTCACTGAGCTCAATAAGGGAGTCTTTTGATTTATCATAGATGAATTCAATAGCCAACTCCACTCTTGGAATAGAAGCATGAATTTGTTTTTCTAATGCCTCTTTTTCACTTTCTGTTATGCCAGCTTGAAGGCTGGCAGTGTATTGGTTGTAAATTTCCTTGAAGGTTGAATAGGTAGATTGCGAAAAATCCTCGAATGTCAGTTTACTCTCCCCTGAAGTAAATATTTTGATTGCTTCTAGAAAAGAAGTTTTACCTGTGTTGTTTTTGCCAACTATTAATGTAATGTCATCTTCAAGATTTATGGATGCACTACTCAGTAGTCTAAAATTCTTTAAGGAAACATTCTTTATTCTCATTCTGAATTGTTATTAATTCATTCTTATTTCGCAAATAATACTGCAATTAGAACGTATAATTTTAGTAATGGAAATTGCTAGTCAGTTTGCGTTTCATCTTTCTTAATCTATGTTAGCTAAATATTTTGATTAGCTTGGTTCTTCCTCACCTTCTTCCTCCAGGACCTCAACAGCCGTTGGTAGGTTCTCCATTTGCTTTTCTATCCAGTCTTGTTGATTAATTGTGTTATTGTGCATTGCCTTTTCAATCGCAAGGCTTTCTTTGTAGTGTTTCGCATCTGCTGCCATTGTCCATTTTGCAGTAATTCCAAGGGACTCGATTTCGGTCTTAATATCTGCAAGAGTTAAACGGAAGAATTCCTTTCGGGGATTAACTTTATTCAACTGCATACGCAAGAATTTCTTGTGTAAGGCCCTTTCCAGGCTTGGAGCATCTTCGCTCATAATCATAGCGTGGACATCGAATTCAAAAGGCACGCTAGCATTACCAAGTTCCATAACCCGATCAAGGGGCTCAAGTCTTCTTGTCATTCCAACCTTGTATACATTGTCACCAAAGGAGCCGATATTTGAAATGACATATACATGACCACTTTTTGTTTGTTGTGCCATTGATAAGGCTCTTTGATTCTTTTCTTCAGCAGTTTTTAGGCGTTCGTTCAATTCGGTGAGCTGAGCCTCATATTTTGCCTTCTGTTGGTCATTAGCCTGAAGAATATCTTTTTGAATTTTTTCCATTGCCTTCTTTATTAGTTCCTCCTGTTTAGCAGCATCCTTCATGGCTCTTTCAAAATCTCTCCTTGCTTTTTCCTCTTCCCTGATTTGCTCCTTAATTTCCCGTTGCTCCTCATGTTCTTTCCATTTCAATTCCTGTACTGTCGCAGCCCATTTAAGTTCTTCCAGTCTTGTATTTAAGTATTCTTCCGTTATTACGGCATCTCTAAAGGCGCTACCATTATGATTAACAAGACTGAAGGCATCTTTTATTTTTTGGCTGAGAATTCCATGATTAGTATGTTTAAGAGTGGAGAGGATACTATCAACTTTACCATTAAAGGCATCTAATACAAAGAGAATAGCTGTATCTCGACGGCGGACTTCCACATAATTGCACTTAGCTGCTGTTCCTACGCTAACCATTAAACGCATTCGCTCACGAGCGTTCTTCAATTCAATTCCCGCCTCTGTATGACTGTATTCTTCTGCAAGGTGATCCAAGAGATTGAAGGAGGGCACAATATACTTGTCTCCATATCCCTCGATAATGTTTTTCATTGCGGTCGCCGTTTGCTCCAGTTGAGTAGCATTCTTTAGAGCAAAATAGGCCTTGCCTGCTATTTCTTCAGCACGAATATTTGCTGCCGCAAGTATTTTCTGTGCCTCAATTGTGGAACTCTTCATTAGTTCTTCTGCTTTCGCTTTTAAACCGTCCGCTTCTCCTTGTGCATGAAATCTTGTATCCTTAGATTGTATTTTTGCCTGCTCCAATTCAGATTTAGCTTGCATTAGCAGTGCATCAGATTCCTCTTTAGCAGTTTTCAGTAATAGTGAAGAAGACGCCTCGGCCTCGCTTATTACTTCTTTTGCTTTAGCTTCGGCATCAAGAATGACTTGATATTTTTCGAGCTGTTTTTTCTCCTCCTCTAGAAAGGATATCTTGCTTTGTAATTCTTTTGCCTCAGTCTCAGATTTTGTTCTAAGATTAACAAGTTCCCATCTCGCCTTTTCGCCCTGTTTTGTTGCCTGATTTTTTTGGACAACCAGCATAGTGCCAGCCACTATTAATACTATTAAAAGGAATGCAATCATTATCTCAGCCGTTTTTATTTGAATAGTTTAATATCTTAAATAGATAATTCAAATCTTTCTTGATTTAAAGCATTAGCTAGTACATTCCGAACAATCTGAAAAAATCGCTCCGAAACCTTCAGGATAATTATAGAGTTAAAAAGAGATGCGCGTCTGGTTAACAAATGTAAATTTATTCAATACACTTTTTTAACATAAATGTGAAAAATCTTACATCATTTGATGTTTGAATCGTTTTATGTTGCAAGGTATTAGTGCTATAGAACTAAGAAGCGTGCAACGGAACACAAAAAAATCCCCCCGCTACACCTGCGAGGGGATTTACTATGAGCACTAAACCAAAAGTAATCCAAACTACGGAGCCAACACCTGCAAGGGGTTGCTCCAGTTACCTTGAACACCCTTGGTGCAATAGGCTACCCTGAAAAAATAATGGGTAGCGGATATGAGGCCCGTCATCAGAAACTTCACCTTGGTACCGGTATATACGGTGGACCAGCTGAGGGCGTTTGTCTGATCGGTAGTGATCTGATAGATATAGGCTGTCTGTTTTTGCGCCTTGGTATTGAGTTTCACCGTTCCTTTTAATGAGCCGGGTAGGGCGGTGAATGTTTTAGGCGCATGAACAGTTGGTTTTTTGACCTCCATGCCTGCAGAGACGATAATGGTTTCTGCATTTTGAGGGTCGGCATTGGCGATGCTTTCAACATAAGCGGCCAGGAGCTTAAGCAGTACATTCAGCTGTTTGAGCTGTGTATGCATAGCGGATACCGAACCTTTGGCACGGGTGAGGGACAAGTTATACGCAGTATCCACAGCCGTTGCTTGCGCTGTAACAGTGGCAAGCGTCGGGCTGGGAGTTGGGAAATAGGTGTTGCCTGTCATCTGTGTTACACAGTGGTTAGCCAGGGCAACAACCTGCGGAGGTGTAAGCTTGGTCAAATTTAATGCCACAAGCTTTTTAAGCACCTTAGGGGTATTTGACATGTTATTGGTTTTAAACTTGCCTTTATCAAGAGAACAGAATTCTCCCATTACGGCAAGCCGGTTAATATCCCTCTGCGATTTTCGCAGACGGGGGACTTTTATCTCCCTGAACCGGATTTCAGCACTTACGTCCTATGCCTCACCCCGTTCCAACGTAAAAGGGGAAATAAGAAGTGTGTTTAGCTACTATAACTTTAGCAGTAGCAGCTATTCATTTAGTAGTAGAGCCTACTCCTTTAGTAGTAGCGTCTTTTTCTTTAGTAGTAGAGCCTACTCCTTTAGTAGTAGAGCTTACTCCTTTAGCAGTAGACTCTTTTTCTTTAGTAGTAGCGCTTACTCCTTTAGCAGTAGACTCTTTTTCTTTAGCAGTAGCGCTTACTCCTTTAGTAGTAGACTCTTTTTCTTTAGTAGTAGAGCTTACTCCTTTAGTAGTAGGCTCTTTTTCTTTAGCAGTAGAGCTTACTCCTTTAATAGTAGACTCTTTTTCTTTAGTAGTAGCGCTTACTCCTTTAGTAATAGACTCTTTTTCTTTAGTAGTAGCGCTTACTCCTTTAGTTATAGTGCCTGTTTCGCCATTTTGGTGTTTTTATAGCTTATAAAGTCAGCATAAAGTCCCATGAACAGGGGAATGATCTAAGCTTCCGGCGGAATATCTTCATCTTCAGATTCAAAATCCCAATCATCCATGGGGGAATAATCGTCTTCTTCATCCAATCCGTATTCAACCATCTCTTTGGCAAGCGCAAAGAGGTTATAAAATTCAGGATGTCTTTTCAGGAACCTAAGCACGGCCTTTTTTTGTTTCGGCTTAAGGTCATTGGTATGATACAATTGGAAAAACCAAAGGCACATTTCAGGGTTTGTAGTGAGCATGGTATTTCATTTTTTTTATTAATAATAGACATGCAAAATGCGTGCACAATCTTGAGAAAACCATGCAGAAACCATGCGAACAAGTTTATTTACGGATGGGAAATACGATCTTGAACGTAGAAAGTGAGGAGAGGAGTTACGGTAAATGCTTAGATTGAAATGCTTTCTTTTTCTTACTTTTTTTAGAAAAAAATGCAACGGGGAAATGAGGGAGGAGTTCAAGGTAAATCCTCCCCCTAACCCCCTCCAAAGGGGGACAAAAATCGTGTCCTCCATTGGAGGAGGATAAACTTGAAAGGATACGAATCCTATCCCCCTCTGGAGGGGGTTAGGGGGAGGATCTGGGCTATCACACCACCCCGCTCTCCCGATTGTAGGATTGCCAACTCCACGTAATCTCCACAACAAAAAATCCCCCCGATGGATCTTCGGAGGGATTCACGCTGTCTAATAAACCTAAGCACCGGCATTAAGGAGCCGGCACTTGCAAAAGTAATTCTTTATTTTTTCGCAATACATACAGGCTGGTACAGACAACCATACATGATATAAATTTCTTTAGAAATATGTTTGGATAGAATTTCAGGGATCCGGATTCCATAATCTTCTGTTGAAACAATAAAATTTCCTTTCACTGAAATTTCTCCGTTCTTGATGGTGACCGTTGCGCTATCGGTTCTTTGTTTGCTGATATTATGAAGGGTGAGTGTTCCGGTAGCTACTACATGTACCTGTCCTTCCTTTTTCCAATCCACTTTGGTTTGGATGGTTCCTTTATAGGTGGCGTCGGGATATTTTTCACTTTCCATGTAATCCTCATTAAAATCTGTTTGCATCTTAGAGTTCCGGAAGATGAAGGTGCGGATAGGGACTGAAAATGCCACCTGGTTATTGCCTGTATCAATTGCTGAACTAAGCAGCATACTTGTTGCGTCAATGGTTCCGATAGACGCCCAGCTAAAGAATGAAATCATGCCTTTATTGGTTTGAAAAATCTGTGCCCACCCTGACAGGGAGATGATCAAACCAAGGGATAAGAGTGTAGCTTTTGTTTTCATGGCATATTGTTTTATACTATAACCATATTCTATACAGTACATACGTTTTTTACTCCATAAAGGTTCGGTTATTGGAAATTATTCGGTGATCGGGTTGTAGGAGTAGGCAGAAACGTGTTAACTCAGCCCCCTCTCTACTTTTATAGAGAAGAGGTGCCGTCTTTAACGGGAGACATACCCGAAGGATCGAATCCGGGAAAAGGTTATCTCCGACCCAACCTTTGCACTTTTCCTACGTATCTATTATAAAGAGTGTATATTTAGTCAATGCCTATGTACAAAAAACACCTCCCGGTAGTTGCCGGTCTTCTGGTACTGTATATGACAGCCGGAGCTCAGGATCCTCATTTTTCCCAAAGCGCTTCTTCACCCATGATGGTGAATCCGGGTTTTGCGGGATCAACCGGAACCTGGAGGGTAGATGCAGCCTACCGCAACCAATGGCCCAAACTGGATGGTAACTATGGAGACTATACCATAGGTGCCGATGGGTATATCAACTGTCTGAGTGCGGGAGTGGGAATCAACTTCCTGAACGATAACGCAGGTCAGGGTACGATAAAGACCAACCGGGTCGACTTTATCTGGGCCCAGCAGATTCATTTGCTGCATAAAAAACTGACCCTGGTGCCATCTCTGGATGCAGCCTATATTCAAAAAACGGTGGATTTCTCCAAACTCACTTTCGCCTCCGGTTTACCTCCTGAACAGAATAATACCATTCAGGCGATGGACATCAGTGCCGGTCTCCTGCTCTATAGCAAAGACCTGTGCGCCGGTTTTTCCATCTTCCACCTGAACACACCGGATCTGGGGATATTCGGTCCGTCCAAATTACCTTGCCGGTACTCCGTGAACCTGAGTTATACATTTCATCTGAACCGGGAAAACGGACTTACCCTGACACCTACCCTGAGACGTTACTATCAGGACGCGACCAGCGATTTTGTGTACGCCCTTCTGCTGGGGTATAAAAACATTCGCCTCGGAATCGGATACCGCAGTAACGATGCACTCATCGGGATGCTGGGCTTCCACAACAACCGGTTCTCCGTTTCTTATTCCTACGACTATACTACCTCCAGTCTCACCAACGCGGCTAGCGGCGGAGCACATGAACTCCTTGTGCAGGTAAATCTCTTTACCAAACACAAAGCAGAAGACTTTCTGTCCTGTCCTGAAATGTTTTAGACGGATTTCCCGGTGACGCTATTTACTGAGATTGACGAATAATTGCCCCTGCATCTTACTCACCCCTGCCCCCTCTCTACTTTTGTAGAGAGGAGACTCTTCAATTTTACATATGCCGTAGAATTATTGAATTAACAAGCTCTTAAAGATACCAGAGCTCCTGTCTGATTTTATCGTTCAGGTTTCCTGCTGCTATATGTGTACAATGTTATGTAAATATTTCCCCTCCTTCTGAACGGGCTGTAAACAGGAATTTCTTCCACTCGTAATAAATAAACAGGCTGTCTGATATTGATTGGGCAGCCGGGAAAAAGGGTGTTAAGTTATCTTGATATCTGTTTTCATCACGCGAATTATTCCTTGCTCCTCTTTATTTTTATTCTATTCAATTCCTTCGCTGGTGCTGATTGTGACAAGCCCGAACGTTTCACATCAAAAACCGACATGGTAAGTTTATGGGTGCGGTTATAGCAGGAAACAAGAGGTGTTTTTTAAAAAATTTAAAATGGATTCAAATACCGGAATGATGAAACTCAAATTAAAATGGAATCTGATTTTTGTATCTGTGTTTGGCTCCTTGTTGATTCTGTTTACCTCCCAATCGGTTTCCGCTCAGGTTATCATCAATGAAATAGGAGTGGCTCCCACCTGTGCAAGTTGTGATGCAGCTGGCGGGGGCGAGTGGATAGAGCTTTATAATACCTGTTCGGTTACGGTGCCCATCGGTTGTTATGTGATCGTGTTTCAAAGCGAATCTGGGGCAGGTGCGGGAGGAAACGCTACCGGATTTACAATCACTATTCCCAGTGGCACTACGCTTGCTTCGGGGGCATACTATGTAATTGGAGGTGCCGGTCAGCAATTTCCGACTACAGGCACCTGGGGCAATACAACGAGCGGTCTGGTTCATGCATGGAATAATCCGGCCCTGGCTGCCGTAAATTTGGATATTGCCACAAATGGAATTAACACATCCATTAACAGTATGCAAGTTGGTAATTATGTAGATGCAAGGGGTGAAGTGTTTCTGCTCGACTACCTGGGTTCTGTTCAAAGCAGCGTAGGCTGGAATCAGCTCTCCTTCGGAGGGTCTCCGCCTTCTTCCAACGCCGATAATTATCCTTGTTTTTCCCAGGCTCCTGCCGGGTGTACGGCGCTGAATCCCATCAACTCGCTGGCTGATCCGGCCAACGATGTGGAGTCTACTTTTTCAGCCACTCTTGCCGCCGGAAAATTTCATACCATCGAATTATTAAGCACGGGTGTTTATCAGGCAATTGCAACGGATGGCACTCCCGGAGCTGCCAATTCAACACAGATGGGTCACGCTGTTGCCTGTACACTTCCCATAGAACTCAGCGAATTTAACGGAGCAAGAGCCGGCAAAAAGGTGGATCTGACCTGGACCACCCTAAGCGAAACAAACAATGCCTATTTCACACTGGAGCGCAGCACCGATGGAATGAATTTTCAGGAAATAACTCAGGTTAAAGGGGCCGGTAATAGCAGCTCGGTATTGAAATATGCTTACGATGATGATGGCGTTCCTTCGGAGTTGTGTTACTACCGCTTGAAACAAACCGATTTTGACGGCAATTTTACCTGGTCGCATTATATCACCATCAAGCCTCTTCACTTCTTCAACGTGCAAAGTGTATATCCCAATCCTGCCACACAGCAGCTGAATGTTTTCATCGAACAGGAAAGCAGCAACAACACAATAATCAGTATTTACAATTTTGAGGGAAAGCGGGTCTATATGGATATAAAGAGCTTATCGGAAAAAAACAATACCGTTCAGATTGATCTTACCGAAATACCTTCAGGAATATATCTGCTTACAGTACAAGGCCCCGATTCGAATTATCAGAGTAAGTTTGTAAAGGAGTAAGCAAACATCAGAGTAAATCAATGCGAACCCCGGATTAATGTACCTAAAGACTTGCTAACATAATGGCCTTAAAATATTCTTTCGAACACCGTTTGGTGAGCAACACCCTGTTCGTTACTTATAAGGGAGTGATCACCGGCAAGGAGATGGCGGAAATCATGGACAAAATTTATGTTTTGCTCCGGAATAATTTTGTAGATAAGTTATTGATTGATGCCAGAGAAAGTGAAGTGTTTCTTGAATTCAGAGAATCCCTTGATTTTGCTTCCAACCACCCTTGCGAATTTCATAAGGTAAATACTGCCGTTGTGGAGACAAAGGACAAAGAAGCCCAGTTTAAGCTTTACGAAACCTTTGTAAGGAACAGAAATCTGAATCTTAAGTTTTTTACCCATTACCAGGAAGCAGCGCAGTGGCTTGGAATATAGACCAGGCCTGTTGGACTGAAAGCTTTCCGGAGGCTTAACGAACATCTGATACATTCTGTTTTTCTTGGCGTAAAAGCAACGCAGGCACTAAATAGGTAATAAAGCCGCCGATACAAAGAAATGTCCGGATGGTATGAAAGAGCTCCCACCGGTCTCTGATTTGCTGCCAGTCTGAGGGCATTGTTTCCAAGGTCCATGTTTTTATTTGATTGTCGATTGGAACTAATTCAATCAGGGTGATGAGTAACACGGTTACCAGCAAGACAAACGATTTCAAATAGAAAGCGAATGCTCTGGAGCGTTTTACAGGGTATATCCACAAATGAACCATCATCAGAAGTAACGAGGCTGGCATCAGGAATCGCATGGGCCATGCTACATTTTTGATAATAACCTTTCCAATTTCCAGGAAGGCAGACGGTGTAAATGCTTCAATAGACCGGCTGAGGGAAAACCAGGTTCCCCAAAACACTCCTGTTACCAGTAACAGCAACAGGAGTGTTATGAATTGAATTATTTTTAGTTTCATCACGGAAGGATTTAAAATTATTCGTTGCATTGTTTCAATAAGTCCTCATCCTCTTTGGCGCCCCAGGAAGGAATGAGAATGGCCTGTTTGTTTTCTTTATCAAACAATACTTTGGCTTTTTCGAAATAGGGTTTTGCTTTGTCTTTCCCGCCTCCCCACATTTTGGGTTTATAAAAGGGGCCTTGCCCTTCCAGGAAATAGATCCGGGGATTTTCCGGATTTATCTTCTTCGCCTTTGCTATCAAGTCGTCGTAAACTTCTCCGTATTTTTTCCACCTGTCTTTTCCATCAATGGCTATTCTTGCTTTAGCACTCCAGGCCTGGAGAATAAGAATTTCCTCATTATTGGGAGAGAGTTTATCTGCCTTGTCAAGCAAAAGATTCGCAGCATCAAGATACTGGTCCCGTTTTGTTTTCTCGGTAAGTTTAAGTGAGATCTTGATTTTGGCATAAGCGGAATAAAAACTGCTTATCCACTGATCGCCCCATTTAGAGGCAATCATATCCAGCCCGGAGGCGGTTGCAATCATTTGCTGATCTGTGGTGGCAGCCTCAAATTTAGGCAGTGAGGCGTTCAGGGATTCTTCCAGAGTCTGTGCTTTCAGGACGACTCCCATTAAGCCCAGAAAGGCAAGCGTCATTCCGATTTTGGTTTTCATGTTTAGGATGTTGGTTGGTGAAATTTTTATAATTCTTCTTTTTTAAACGGACTCAGCGATATATTCACTCCTATAAAGAAGGTCCGGTAAAGAGGAGGCACAATAGGGCTTTTGTCCTGACCATTGAAGGAATACCGGTAACCGAGTACATTCTTTGTATTGGTAATATCATCGGCGGCCAAATAAAACACCGTGAACAGTTTTTTGATCGTGGTGATATAACTGATGGTCAAAGCCAGGTTGTTATAATCCGGGGCTCGGTCGCCAAAGAAAACAGGGGAAGAGGGATTGTAATACGGACGTCCGCTGGCATAGCTGTAGGTAGCCGAAATATTGGTTCGGATGGGTTCTATATAATATTTTGCCACCAGGCTCAGGTTATGGTTAGAAACATAGTCGGGTGTGGCGCTGGTGAGATAATTTTGATAGAGACGTTTGGTGTCCACATAACTGTAAGAAATCCAATAGTCGAAATTTTTAATCAGGATTTTATCTCTCCAGAAAACGTCGATGCCTTGTGCATAACCGTTGCCTGAATTATCTACCTGGGGTAACGGATTAAAATAAAAGCGGTAAGGGTTCGGTGTATAAATGGAACCATATTCCCGGATCAGCTGAGCATAACTTTTGTAATACCCTTCTATGCGGAAGGTTCGGTCGCCTTTTGTCCACTGGTAATTAGCCATATAATGGGTCGCTTCCTGGAAATCGGGGCGATATCCAAAAAGTAAATATTGAGTTTGAGGGGATTGATAAAACATACCCGAAGCCATGGAGATTTGACTATTGGCTCCGAGCTTTACGGCAAAGGCCAAACGGGGGCTCAGGTTTCCTCTGGCCAGAATCTGACTGTATTCGGCCCGGATACCTGGTTTGATAGCAAACCATCGAACGGGTTTATATTCCCCTTCCAGATAAGAGGCAGAAAGAGTTTCGTCGAATGATTTAAAAAGGGTATCAAAATGCTGGGAGTAGGAGTAACGTTGAATTTCCACACCACCTAACAAATTAAAATTATCGGATCCGTAATACTTTAATTCACTCCGGCCTTGCATACGGGAATCATTGTTGTGTTGTTGATATCCGGACCACTGATTTTCGTCCGTATTATTGCTGAATGAAACGGCGGTATAATTTTTTAGCTTGTCCGTTATAAAATGTGTGTAGGAAGTATTGAGCAGGGTGTTTTCGTTCTGGACATTGAAGCGGACCAGGTTCTGGAAATTATTCGGGTCGGGCACTTCGGTTCCGGATTGAGTAAGTCCGTAGGTTAAACTCATCTTGAAATAGTCCTTATCCGAAAGCTTTGACACGAAGCGGGTAGAGAAACCTTCGCCCTGTGGTGGCTGAAAAAAATTGTAATTCGTTTGAGCAGTATTATAAAGAGGACTAAAATTTAAATAGTAGCCTGTAAATTCAATGGCGTTGTTACTGTTGATTAGTTTGGAGCCGGAAGCATTGACTCCGGCAAAACTTAGCCCTGTACTGAACGTTGTTTTTTCCGGCAGATCATTTGTTTGCAGATCGATGACGGAAGAAAGAGCTTGTCCATAGCGGGCACTATAACCACCTGTGCTGAATGAAGTGCCTTTGAACTGGAAGGGATTAAAGCGGCTTCGCTGTCCTACTCCCGGAGGACCACTTAGAAATGCATTTTGAACGGTGAGTCCGTCCACAATAAAGGATGTTTCAGAAGCATCACCGCCCCGGACAAATAAACCGGTCTGGTCTCCTCCGTTGTGTTCCACGCCCGGAAGGGTTTGAATGGCTCCCGCCAGACCCATGCTCATGGCTCCTGCGGTAGTAACGATATCCAGTGGGCGGAGTACGGCAATGGCCCGGTCGTTATTTGCATCAATGGTGCCGGCATTAATCACCACTTCATTGAGGGTATTGAATGCATCCTTGAGTTTAAATTCCAGAGGGTATTCTTTATTGTCTAACGTGATGGGATATTGGAGTGGTTCATACCCTACCACGGAAATGGTGATTATTTTGTTTCCGTTCTCCTTTGTGGTAAATGAAAAGAGTCCCAATGTATCGGTCATCCCTCCATCCTGGGAATTTTGAATAAATACACCGGCGTATGCAATGGGATTACCTTTTCGGTCGGTCACTTTACCGGTAAGCGTGCTTTGAGAATAACTATTGGTAATAAAGAAGAGGAAAAGAATTGTGAAGCCAACGTGGAAGGGACGGAGGTGATAACATCGCCTTGTTAATGTTGTTTGCAGCGCAAACCAAATTGATAAAAAAAAGGGTGCTTTCATAGGTGCAGATATTTTTTTATGGATTCGACATAGCGTTCAAATGCTTTTTTCCCTTTTGTGGTAAGCTTACAAATCGTTTGAGGATAATTCCCTTTATATGTTTTCTCAATTTCAAGGTATTCCGCTTCATTCAGTTTTTTGAGCTGATGGCTCAGATTTCCCTGTGTGGTTTTCGTTATTTCCAGCAAGTGGTTAAAGTCGGCCTGCTTCACTTTGATGAGCACAGATACAACAGCCAAACGCACAGGCGTATTCAATACAGGGTCCAACTCCTCGTAGTTCATCGACATTTTACTATTTGGAACGCTTCAGCATATAACCGGGAATCAGGTTTCCGAGTATGATGGCGATGCCTTGCAGCAATATTTTATATTCAATCGTAACGTAAGCGCTTATGATAGCAAAAATAAAGAAAAGGAAGCCACCTGCAGAAAGCGGTTTATAGTTCATCAGTAAACCTGAAATAAGCGTTCCGATTCCACAGAGAATAATGGTATAAGAGAATGGGGGAATATGCTGAGACACACTGACGAAGGCTATCAGAAAGAAAGACCCTCCGATAACCAGCCACATTTTGCTAAGAAAATGAGCTAAATACGTTTGTGTGTTAGTCCGCTTTTGTCTGGCATAGAAAGCTAAGTGGGCCATAACCGCCAGAACACTGAAAACAGGAAAAGGTAAAAAGTATAAGGTAAAGGAGGTGCAGGACAAAAGAAGAAAACTGGAAAAACTTGCCAAGGCTATTACCCATCCCCAGAGCAAATAGATAAAACTTTGTTCCCTGATATTCTCCTTTGTTTTGTTGATCACCTCGCTAATGAGGGCAAGGCTTTCATTGGGGTTTAAGTGCTGCTCGTTTTCCATTTTCTAAGCTTGATACGGGACAAAGATAATTCAGTTTGCGATACAAACCAAATTTATTTAAGCGGAATTGATTTATTGGGTAACAAATCACATGGTGAGCATCAGGGTATAGACTACATTTGGTAAACAAAACCAATAACCATGACACTAGCACTTTGGATTGTAGAGAGCTTACTGGGTTTGATTTTTGTGATGACCGGCAGCTTTAAGTTTTTTCAAAGCAAGGAAAAGGTGATTGCCAGCGGTGGCACCTGGGCAGAAGATTTCAAACCGGTTGTAATTAAGTTAATAGCCGGAGTAGAACTTATCAGCGGGCTTTTGGTGATCGTACCCCGGTTGCTGGGGCATGGGCACTATCTTACTTTTATAAGTGCGGCCACTATTGCCTTGATCATGACCGGTTCCATATACACGCACCTGGGGCGTAAGGAATTTCAGCATGCAGGGATTAATCTGGTGTTTTTGATAATGGCGTTGTTTGTGGGGTATGCCAGCACCCCATTTTAGGGTAAGGCTCTCTTTTTATGTGTTGCTTTCTTTTGCTTATTCTTCTTGTTCTTTTTTTGCTTGATTAGGGCAATCCCGCAGTGCGGGATTGAGCCAGCTTGTGCAAGGCAACCAAAACCCCGATAGCTATCGGGGCAAGACGGCACGATTCCTACCACACAAGCGATGCGACATCGCGTGCCGTCAGGCCCACCCCGCTAGTCCCTGGCAATATACCTGCTCTAGGCTCTGCCGGAAGTGTCCACAGCTCACCTCCTATATGTACCGAAAGCTAGAGCTCCAAGTTGAGTATATCTGGCAGGTGGAAACGCCATCGTTGTTATCCTGATCCGCCTTAGGCAGAGAAGGATCTGCCGTGTGCTGGCTGGCTATTATAACTACAAAACATCCAAATCCCTGGCCACATAATAGCTGGGGATCAATGGGCGGAAGCTGGTCCTGCTTTTGAGTTTGGAGATATCCATGATGCCTTCAAAAGGTTTGGCTAAGGGTTCTTCTGACTTTTCAAAGGTATCAGCTGTCAGTCCGAAAGAATCAACCAACTCATACAAGCTGATAGGCGCATCATCGGCTACATTGAAAATCTCTCCATCAAGCCCATCGGTGTTAAGCAGTATGGTTAATGCCTGAGCAACATCCAAATGATGAACCATATGCATTCTGTACCCGGAATGACGTTTCCATTTTTTAAGTACAGGGATTATTTCCTCTATATGCGGATCACGATCTCCATATACAAAACCTAAACGCAGCACACGTACGTCAAAGCCTTTGTTTTTATGAAATAAAAGAAGCTCATTCTCCGCCGCAATTTTGCTGGATGAATAGGCTCTGGGATCGTTCGCGTTCACGGTATCATCTTCACGGGAAGGACGTTGGTAGTCCGATCCATATACATTACCGGTGCTGGTAAAAACAAATCGTTTCACCCCGGCGGCCATGGATGCGTTAGCAAGGGCTACCGTTCCGGCATGATTTGTTTTGATAATGCCTTCATTATCGGTAAAGCTGCGGAAGAAGGCTGCAATGTGTATGACGGCATCCATGCCTTTTACAGCAGGTGGCAATGTGTCGGCATTGTTTAAATCGCCTATAGCAACCTGTGCACCGAGCTTGGCCAGTGCCGATGCTTTGTCTGCATCACGAACCAGGATACGAACATCATAGCCTTTGGCCAGCATGCGGGTAACAAACCGGCTGCCTACTTTTCCGGTGGCGCCTGTGACTAATATTTTCATGTTTCTTTATTTTAAGTTTACGAAACAAAGTACCGGTTAATACCGGAATCCGTGTTAACGAGAATCAAACCGAAAAGTATGATATTCAAACCTTCTCTTTGCGAAGGGAATTGGGAGTAATGCCGGTAACGCGTTTAAAGTAGTTGTTAAAATAGGTAGGATACTCAAAGCCCAGGCCGTAAGCAATATCGGCTACACTCCAATCGGTATATAATAAAAGTGCTTTGGCTTCGGCAGCAATACGATCGGCTATATGTACAGAAGTGGGCTTGCCGGTAATCTCTTTTACGGCACGGTTCAGATAGTTTACGTGTACGGCAAGACGTTCGGCAAAGTCCTGAGCGGTTCTTAAACGGAGAGGTTCTGCCGTGTTTTCGATGGGGAATTGCCGTTCCAGTAATTGCATAAACAAATGGGTGATGCGTGTGGCGGCGTTTTTGTGATGAAGCCCATTCGGAGGGGGCTGAATCCTCAAGGCTTCATGAATGATGAGCTCTATACAGTTCTTCAACAATTCATTCTTGTAATCATAATCACCACCGTGTATGGACAGCATCTTTTGAAAAAGGCCGGTCATGAATGCAGCTTGTTCTGTATTCAGTGGAATGACAGGGGAAGCATCGGAGTTAAAGAGGGGGGAGCTTTTCAGAATCCCGGTCCGCTCCCGGCTTGCAATAAATGCTTCGGTAAAAAGACAGGCATAACCTTTTCTCTTTTTAGAGCTGCGTACCACAGCATGCGGAATATTGGGATTGACAAAAAACAGCACCGTATCCTTTATCTCCACTATTCTATCTCCATACTGAAGCGTCATGCTGCCACTGATCAGGCCTATTTTATAAAAATCGCGCCGGCCATGGGCAGCAGCAGGGTTTGAAACTCCCGATAGTTCATGGATCTTAAAACCTTTGAGTTGTAAATCCCGGGTGATGGATTCGGGAATTCCGTTCAGGGTTTTGGTAGGCATGGGGCAAAGGTATGAAAATCAAACCAGGAGGAAGGTAAAATTTTCTAACCATCATGTTCTTTTTTTGCTTGTCCAAAAGACGGTATTCCGCCTTTTGCGAAATGAGCGAGCAGGTGTGTAAGCGCAGATCCTCCCCCTGTTCCGCTATTCGCGGAACTTCCCCCTCCAAAGGGGGATAGCTTTCGTGTCCTTTCAAGTCTATCCCCCTTTGGAGGGGGTTAGGGGGAGGATTTGATGAGATCACATTGTAACAACTCTTCAAGCTGGCTTATGCACCATTCAGCTGTGATTTGCTCCCATCTTGTATCTTTGATATGGCTGGATATAAGAAGACAACACGAAGCGCATACTTTAAATAGAATAGCAAGAGAGCTTACAACCGTAATTACAATGGAAGCAAAAAATGATTTAAAACGGTTGATACAAATGTTCGGCACGTTTGAGGGGAAAGAGCTGGATAGGGTGGTTGATTGTTTTAAACCACGGTCGGTGAAGAAGAATGAGATTTTGCTGGCTGCGGGTGATACTTCCAAAGAATTTTATTTTATCCATAGCGGATGTATCCGCACCTATTTCATTACCAAGCAGGGTCACGAAAAAACACGGTATATCATGATAGAACCTTCTATCGGCACTGCTCTTACCAGTTTCATTTCTCAAAAGCCTTCTTTCGAATTTGTGGATGCATTGGAACAAACAGAGCTGCTGGCAATCAACCGCTCTGATTTTTATCTGCTGGTGACTGAGGTTCCGGCATGGAAAGATTTCTACCGGAGAATTTTGGAAATGGCTTATTCGTTTCAAAACAGAAAGATCGAAAGCCTGGTTACCCTCACGGCCCAAGAAAGATATAAGGAGCTTATTAAAGAAAACCCCAAAGTGGTACAGCGTGTCTCCAATAAAGTGCTTGCTTCTTATCTGGATATAAAACAGGAAACATTAAGCCGGTTGAAGTCAAAATGATTTTTTGATCCAGGTCAATGTTTTGACCTGTCTGGTATTGTTCCTTTGTCAAAAAAAAACCGATGAACAAACTCACCTCTTTCACATTTATTACTCTTAATGGCTTATACAAAGGCCTAAGCGAGGACATCAGCTGGCATCCCCATGGAGGGGAAGCGGCTCAATTCGCTAACGATGCTTCCGGCGCCGATAACATCTTATTGTTCGGACGAAAAACCTACGAAATGATGGCCAGCTTCTGGCCCACACCCATGGCAGCAGAGCTAATGCCCATCGTAGCCGAAAACATGAACAAGTCTCAGAAAATAGTCTGCTCAAACACCTTGAAAAAAGCGGATTGGAAAAACACCAACATCCTCCAGGGCGATATCATTGCTCAGCTAAAACAACTCAAGCAAAGTTCCAAAAAGAACATCACCGTATTAGGCAGCGGAAACCTGCTTATGCAACTGGCTGAAGCCGGTCTGGTGGATGAATACTCCATCATGCTGGATCCTGTTGCGTTGGGGAAAGGCAGTTCTCTATTTGAAGGACTGAAAAACAATCTGGAATTGAAACTGGTATCAAGCCGCGTGTTTGAGAAGGATGGGATTGTATTGCTTAATTATGAGAGGAAGGGTTAGGGTTCTTTCTTAGCTTACCCGCCCGAGGTCTGATGGATCTCGGGCTTTTTTCTGTATGTTCCTTTCTTTTTGCTATTAGAAACGCTCTTGTTGTCATCCTGAACAGAAGGGCGGGAATGTGAATGAGGGTGAAGGATCTGCTGGTGTGATGGCTCGCTTACCTGCCCGAGGTCTGACGGACCTCGGGCTTTTTTCTGTGTGTTCCTTTCTTTTTTACTATTAGAAACGCTCTTGTTGTCATCCTGAACAGAAGGGCGGGAATGTGAATGAGGGTGAAGGACCTGCTGGTGTGATGGCTCGCTTACACAAGCTTGTTCAGGATGACCACGAAGAGAGGACTCGCCGTACCCGCACCGCCAAATTATTTTCTTATCTGGAAATCCGGATGTCCCATTGCCCAAAGAACAAATGAATATCTGTCCGCAACTTCTTTATAATATTCATTTTTATCATCAATTAAGTGACCTGTATTATAAGAGACACGAAGCATAGCAGGCTGGCTGGAAGAACTGGAGTTTTGGATGGCCCCAATAAATTTTGCCTGGGACCATGGAGCAATCCTCGGATCATTCATACCTACCATGCTTATGATAGCCGGATAGCTAACGCCATTCCTGATATGGTATAGTGGATCCATTGCTATAAGTGCCTTACACTCACTGGGATCTTTAATGTCGCCAAATTCGGGAATGTTGGCGGGCCCGCCGGGCTGAAATCCACGAAGCAAGGGGTTTAAATTACCCGCATTGGTAATAGCAGCGCCAAACAAATCGGGTCTTGTCGTAATCGCCATGCCAGCAACAATACCTCCCGCGCTGGTACCCATTATGGCCAATTTTCTGGAGGAAGTATATTTGTTTGCGATCAGGTATTCGGCGCAGCTTATTGCGTCCTTCCATCCATTCGACTTGTTTTTTTTCATACCTGCCTTATGCCATGTTTCACCCTTTTCTCCACCCCCACGTATATGAGCGAAAGCATAAAACACCCCGTGATGAATCAGCATGAGACGTTGTATTCCGAAGTAAGGGATGGTGGCGAACCCATATGCGCCATATACCTCCATCACGCCGTAAGAAGAACTGTCCAATTTCATGCCTTTAGGATAAATAATAGTTAGCGGAATCTTTTCCCCATCATGGCCCGTTACTTCAACTTCCCGCTCTTTCATACTTTCGATATATGGGTATTCAATTGAGCAGTTAAACAGGCTTTTGATAATTTGATGGGTGGCTGAATTAAAGTCATAGAGCACATCTGGTCTTGTACAGGATTCCAATGTCAGAATGCAATTATCTGTTTGAGTGCTCAGGGTCTGTATTTCAAGACTGCCTTTATCCGGAGGCAAGACTTCATGCGTTGTTCCGGTTAAGAGATCATACTGCAAGACAAAAAGTCGTGATCCGGTTGTTTTTTGGATAAACAGTGAACTTTTCGATACTGAAATGCTCTTAATGATGTTGGTATCTTCTGGCAGCAGGGTTTTTGCATTGACTAAATCCGGGCTTCGGGCCGATGTCACCAGCAACTTATAATTCGGAGCGTCTTTATGCGTAATCAGGTAAATGCTGTCGTTTGAAAAAACAAAATCAGTAACATGATCATTCCTGGAAAATAGATGTTTCCAGGAAATATGCTGATGTGCAAGAGAAGAAGCTGAAGTGTAATAAATATTTTTGTTATGCTCTACACTGGACAAAGTGATGTAAAAATATTTCCGATCTTCACTGAAAGATCCGAGAATTATATCCGCGGGAGATATTTCAATTTCTGGATTATGCATTCTGGAAAAAATCTCTTTGTCTGCATCCGGATTAGTGCCAATTCTGTGAATCATTAACTTGGTGTCCAATCCGAATTCCTTTGTTTTGTAATCTTTATTGGAGTGTGCTGTATAATAAAATGAAGCGTTATCGGTGGCCCAGGCACGCACCGCATATCTGCAAGGGTAGATCGTTTCCTCGGACAATTTTTTTGTTACAACATCCAGGATTACTATTCTTGCAGCCTCTTTCCCCCCCTCCGCAATCCCAATAACTAATTTTAAGCCATCTTCAGATGGACAATAAAATGTAATTGCATATGCACGATCTTTAATATATATAGTCGGGTCGAACAATAACCGATCTATTCCATCTTTTCCAATTCGCATATATAGTTTGGTGAAGCCTTCGCCAGGCATATTTTTTAGAAAAAAATAGCAATCATTTTTTAACTGGATATCAGAAATGCTTTCGCGTTGCAGTCGATCAAGCATTTTCATCTCTTCCAGAAGACTATCCCTTTGAGGAATCTGTGAAAGCAAATAATCAAAATAATTACCTTGTTGCTTGAACCACAGTTTTACAACTGAGTCATTCAAATTTTCAAGCCATCTGTAATTATCGGAAAAAACAGTATCGGTGCAATAAGTAATTGGAACCGGTAGTAAAGGTGTTTTGGGAGGCCTAGGGGTTTGGCACGTAAGGGAAAGGTAAAATAGCAACGAGAACGCCAGCGTTAAATCAAAAATTTTAACTGTTAATGGTTTCATGGTTCTTTAATTCATGGATAAGTTGAAAGTAGAATAATGAAATGACCCCCAAGATTGAGTCTTTGGGGTCATTTCATGCAAGGGCGCAATACTAACGGGCAAATCATCAACGCAAATAAATTAGAAGTAATTGTTTTTCTAAACATTCCGAGTGATGAAGGAGAATCTTAGAAATGGGGCGTTCGCCCTTTTGTAAACGTTAGATCGGTATCGCACCACTGGGAGTCTCTTCCTGGCTCTCCGCCACCACCCAATACATTCTTAAGTTTTTCAGGGGTTAGTTTAACTATCACTTCTTTCTTTAGTAAGAGTTTGTGTTTTATTTTCTTTTTCATTTCAATTCGTTTTTAGTTTACATGCAATCAGTAATTGTGCTTAATTGTTCAAATATAAGATATTCCATAAAAGAAATTTAAAATAATGTGTAATTTGCATAGTAGAAATGAAGATTCAGATAGTAAAACAAAGTATTTAAATTGAAATTCTTGAAATCGAAATAAAATAATCAGGCTTGTTTTGTTTTATTTCCTTTTCAAATTAAATTTCCCGGATTACTTTGGAGAAATAATTATTGTCATGGAATTCCATAAACTATCTAGGGCGGAAATTATAAAGCATACCTGCAATTGGGTAATATTTGGCGCTTTTGATGCTTTATTTGATCCATCCGTGCATGGCAGTTTCTTGGAAATTCTCAAAAGTTTGGCATGGTTTGTAATTCCTTGCATGTTGGTTTACTATAGCCTTGCTTTGGTTACGTATCCAAATTATGCTTTTGGAAATATTTACTTGCTATGCCTTTTTCTCGCTGCTACTTATTTATTTTTTGCCTGGACGGAATATCTTAATACCGGCTACAGAATTAGATCTGGAGAGAAGACATTAGGTTTAATGTTTCTGGATGCATCGCTAATAGTCGGATTAATTGGAATAGCAGCGTTTTCCAGCTTTACAAATCGGCAAGCTCGTATTGTAATTGAAGAGCAGGATAGAAAGGAAAGAGAGGTGATTGTGCAGGAACTAAGTTCTATTGAAACTCATTTTAACTCTGAACTGACATCGAGATTTCTTAAATTCATTTTGACCGAGGTGGAACCTCAATCCGGTGCAGCTGCCAATGCCGTTAAATTGTATTCAAGTATCATTAAATACACTTTTGCAACGAAATCAGATGAACTTGTTCCGCTTATCCTGGAGCTGGATTTCATAGAAAGCTATCTGGACATTCAAAGGAGAATTCATGAAGAGACGTATGTTAATTTATCTTGCAAAGGTGATATTCAAGCTCATAAGATTTATCCTCGACTACTAGTCTCCTTGATTGAAAACGCATTTAAGCACGGGATTACAGATGACCCTAACAATCCGGTGACCATTGTTTTGGAAACACATGACGAGCACATTTGTTTCAAAGTGGATAATAAAAAGGATAAGGTTAAATTAAAGGTGATTTCAGGCCTTGGCCAGAAAAACGTGAGGGGAGCTCTGAATATATTTTACGCGGATAAGTACCAGTTGAAAATAGAGGAATCGCCAGACTTTTATTCAGCTCAGATGATCCTTTTTCAAAATGATAAAGAAGGAAGGATAAATCAGAAACACATTCTTGATAAAACATCAATATGACCCTCCTTCAATTGCCCCCAAAGGAAAAAATCAGACACGCTTTAATCTGGTTATTCATATTAACATACATCTTCGTCACATCGCCGAAGACAAACAATTGGTTTTTTGAATTCATCGGATGTGTTTTAAATATCCTGGCTTTGGCATTTGTGTACTACACGATGGTTAGTATTGCAATGCCCAACCTTTGGCACGATAAGAGAATAATGATATTTCCTTCTTTGCTGACGCTTTTCCTCATTTACTTCTGTTTCAAGTGGCTCATTGGGGATTTTATGATCCATTTTGCGCATATTAAATCACCCCCTGGGAGATTCCGGCGATACTTGCGGATTTCGGGACTATTCTTTTCTCAAGTGGTGGTAGTTGCTTTTTCCACTTATTTCAACAAACTGGCGCTGGAAAAAATGAAACTGGAACATCAAAGACGAATGAAAATATTGATTCAGGAGCTTGATTATTTGAAGAGACAATTCAATTCTCATTTGACATACAACTTTCTAAATTTTGTTTATGGTAAGGTACTTAATAGCTCCAGTCGCGCTGCTGAAGCAATCGGTCTGTTTGCAGAAAACCTTCGATATTCACTCGGTATCCAGACAGGGAAGAGGGTACCGCTCGCGGCAGAATTTGAAGGCATTTCAAATTTTATAGAACTCCAAAAATGCTTGAACAAACAATGTTATGTCAGCCTTTCAAAAGAAGGAGATTTTACTCATGCGTTTATCCTTCCTCGGGTGCTAATTTCATTTATTGAGAATGTTTTCTTGACAGGAGCGCCTTATAGCCCTGAATTCCCACTACTTGTATCTATAGTGGCAAAAAGGGATCTGATCTTATTTAGTATCAGCGGGAAGATCGATGACGCCATGATGAGCAATTTTAATCTAGCAGATAATAGAACAAGGGTTTGTCTGAATTTGTACTATAAGGATATGCATAGCATTGAAATTGTGGAACAGTCGGAAAGCTCGAGCATAAGGATGACCTTAAAAAACCTCAGGGAGAATGATTAAAAGCATTGTTGTCGATGATGAGCAGGTCGGTATTGATATCATTTGTGCGCATATTCAAATGATCCCAGAGCTGGTGCTTGCGGGCTCCTATAGAGACTCAATCAAAGCATTGAATAGCATTGATATTGCCGCTGTTGATGTTATTTTTTTGGACATTGACATGCCAAATTTTACAGGACTTGATTTTATTGAAGCATTAAAGGCCAGGAAGGGAGCTTTCTATCCCCGAGTTATTCTAACTACGAGTCACGATGAACATGCTATCAAGAGTTATGAACTAGGTGTAGCGGATTATTTGTTAAAACCAATCAGCTTCAAAAGATTTAAAATTGCAATTGAGCGACTCAAAGACAATTTGCAGAAAGACAGTGTCCCTGAGCAACAGTCGGCCTTCATGTTTGTGGAGGCAGAAGGAAAGAAAATCAAAATTGATTTCGTGGATCTTCTATACGTCGAAGCTGCAGGAAATTACATTAAACTATTCACATCAAAGGGAAATCAAATGTTGTATACATCCATGAGTATCATAGAAACGCAGCTTCCAGCAAACATGTTTGCCAGGATTCATAACTCTTTTATTATCGCCATAGGATTAATCCGCTCGGTAACCAGAAATGAGGTTATTCTTTCTTTTGATTCAAAACACAAAGCATTCCCAATCGGGGTAAAATACAGAAAAGCCTTTCTTAAAAAACTAGGAATTTAGTGATTCAACTGATTGTCTGCTATAAGGTAGGCTAACGCACCAGCAGATTCTTCTCCGCCTTAGGCGGAGAAGAATCTGCTGGTGTGTGGGCTCGTTTATGCGCCATCCCGCTCATCCCGATAGCTATTGGGACGCCACAGGCGCAATGTCGTCTTTTGGACATGATAGGCAGTTGGGCTTTATCAGACAAAAAAGAACAAAAAGCGGGCCTGCTCTGATTCCATCGGCTAAATGAATACTACCATTCGCTCAACCAAAGCTACCGATTAAACATTCTTTCCTTTTTCGTATTTGGAGAGCAATATCTTTGCCTTGTCACATCCCCCTTAGGGTTTCCATTCCGGAGAACCTTGTTTATGAAACAGTATATAAACTTAAAAACACGAAACATGTTCAAACCTCACCGATTCAAAACCAGTGTAATGGCTTGTGCACTCGCAGCTGGATTCTTGTTGCCAAACGGAATTCAAGCTCAAACACAACCGGCTTGTGTCAACCCCGGAGATTATTATACAGAGTCTTTTGCCGCACCGGTAGGTTTATCTCCGTGGGTGTATACGAATCCTGGAAATAAGGTTATTGGCAACACCGGAAACGGGCAAATGCTGGTGGGTGCACCCAATGGATGTCATTTCCTGAGCGTTATTGCGGGGGTCAGCAACCGTACCTGCAAACAAATTCCAACCACACAACTGGATGATAACAACTGGACAGCGGACTTTGTTTTTACACTCGATCCGGATCCAGCCGGAGGCCGTGCTTCGAATTCTCCAGGCCATTATCTGTGTGCATTTACGAATGGAAATCTGGAACCATATATCAGCAGCGGAGCAAATACCGGAAACGGTGCGTGTCCCACTTCTACCTATTCGTCATCCAGTGCCAATGTAATCTGGGCTACACTCACCGCCCCGGCACCTACCAGCAATACATCCAATCCCTTCAATAAAGGAGGCTGGGTATTTGAAGCGGGAGCCGAAGCAGGAGCCGGTGGACTGAACTCATCGGCCACAATTCCTTATCCCACTACAGCCGGACCGGGAACAAGTTTGTATATACGTCTGCAAAGGACCTGGTCGGGCAGCGGTATGATGAGCATTTATTCCGATGCGGCAATGACTGCTGAGATTCCCGGTTCTCCGGTATGTTTTGCAATACCCAGCGGGGTTACCGGTCTCAAGTATTTTGAAGCAGGCGTAGTACCCCAAGGTACCTGCCAGCGTTGTTTGAATGCCACCGTAAGCAACCTGAAGGTAACCAATACATTGCCCTGCATGGTTACCATTAATCCTGCATTTAATATCACTTCGGGTGTCTGTGTCGGAACACCTATCATTGTGGATGGCAGCGCAAGCAAAATGTATCCCGTTCCCGCTTCTTCCAACCTGCAGGATTATATCTGGAACATCATCGAAGTGGATGCAAACGGTGTAGCAATTCCGGGAAATACCTGGTCACATTCCGGTCCCGGTATGCCCGGTGTATATACGTTCCCATATGGTTTTGCCGGAGGACCAACCTTTATTCAATGCGGTCATCATTATGTGATTACACTGGTGATACAGAGTTGCGGCAACTCGTATGTGGCCGCATACCAAAATTTAAATCCTGCATGTGCTACTGTAATTTCTGCTCCCGCCCAGGCCGGATGTGCAGGCGTGTCGGTACCTATTACCGCCAGCGGAGCAGTAAGTTACAGTTGGTCGCCCGCCACGTATCTGGATAATACTACCGGTGCAACAGTAAATTGTACACCACCGGCTACCGGCAGTACTACACCAACGAGTTATACATATACGGTAACCGGAACAGATGTCAACGGATGTCAGGCTAAAACCACCACCACGGTTACGGCAGCGCCGGATAATCTCAACATCAATTTATCAACTGGGCAACTGGACGCAACCGGGGTGGCCATTGCTATCGGTCAGCGTGATGATACCTGGATGATTACCGGTAATTCCGCGGGACCTGTATTGCCTACTCCGGCATATTGTGTAGCTCCCGTACAAAATACCTGGGTTGCTCCTGCACCGAATACAGATTGGATTTCTACAGCCATGAACAGCGATTTCACAACGCCTGAACAATTACATACCACTTATAATATTCACGGAATACCCCCGCCGAGTGGTAATTATTATTCTTATCAGACCCAGTTTTATCTGCCGGTAGCTTATAATAACCTTAGTCTCAATATACAGGATGTAGCTTCGGATAATCAACTCAGTCTCTATTTTAACAAGATCGATTGGACATTGCCAGCAAATAATCCTTACAATCTGTATCAGGTAAGCGGTACTTGCTTCGACTTCCTCCGCACACCGGGTATAGTGCCTACTTCAGCGGCTACATACAATGTAGGTGTGGGTGTAGCAGGCTTAAATACGGTAACTGTTGAATTAGACAACGGAGGCGGGAATGGTGCGAATGGTAATTACTCTTATTCAGGCTTTACCCTGAAAGCCAGCCTTACCGGTACCTGTGCCAATCAGGGCACGGGATGCCCCACCTGCAGGCTCGAACCAAAGTCGGGCACATCCGCATCAACCGATCCTGTGCGCAATCCGGTTATATTTTATCCAAACCCAACCAACGGATTGTTGCATGTCGAAAACTATTGTCCGGATCGGAATTGCATTACCGATATTCGGGTGATGAATATGCTGGGTCAAATCGTGTATGAAAAACAAGGGGTGTCTGATAAAGACCTGACGATTGATCTGACTGATCAGCCCAAAGGAGTTTATTTCATCATTCTGAAATCGGATGGAGAAGAGGAGAAGTCGAAAGTCATTAAATTTTGATAATCTGAATTGTATTTCCAAAATTTATGGAATGTATAAAACGAAGCGCCGGTGGGGAAACTCCCGGCGCTTCGTTTACATACAGTTGAGGGATCTTCCCTGTGAGATACTGAATTCAGCCCCGAAGCAACAAATACCCCCCAATTTCTTCACAACAATTTAACATTCATGACCTCCCGGATAAACTACATTTGAACTCTTTTAAGAAGTCTCATATAGTAACAAATCGTATAGATCCCAATGAAACACATCTATCTTTTCTTTTCTGTCTTCCTGCTATCGGCAGGCCTTACAGCTCAAAGTTTTACCCAGTCCTTTACTTTTGACAGTGTAAAAGCCACTACGGGATCGGTTGATCCTACGCCGGTTGTCAGCGCTTCGGGTACCCGGTTCAGTAGTTTCTTGGCCAAAGGTGTTTCGGTCAATCCGAATGCTTCTGCCCGTTTCTCCTTTACCGGATGGAGCACCGGAGCTACTAATGGCGCTACATTGTATTCATCATTCACGGGTGTATTGGATACGGGTCGTTATTATCAGGTTACGGTAACTCCACAAAGCGGCTATCAACTGGAGCTGGATTCCATTACCTTTTTTATGCAACGCTCGGGAACAGGTGTCCGCACGTTTGCTGTACGTTCCAGCGTGGATCAGTATGCCATCAATCTGAACGCCACACTTCATATGCCCGATACCGTGCTTACGGTAGAAGCCGGGAATGTTTTGTTTTTGAACAAAGATCTGACCAATGTTGCCACCCAGTGTACCATTGATCTGAGCGGTGGAACATTCACCAGCATGGGCAATTCGGTGACGTTTCGTTTCTATGGTTTTAATGCCGAAGCCAGCACAGGAACCTTCAGTATCGATGCCGTAAATTTTTATGGAATGGTTAACCTCACTACAGGAATCACCGAACAAATATCCAGCGACCTGCATATCTTCCCCGTTCCTTCTGCCGACGGAATGTTTTATCTGCACTATGCCGCAAACAATCCTGCTTTCCAACCCGGCTCCAAGCTGCGTGTATTTTCTATGCAAGGGCAATTGGTTTATCAGTCTCCCATAAACTCTGCTACGCAGCAGGAAATAAATCTGCAAGCCCAGGCCAATGGTGTTTACCTGCTGGTGATTAGCAATGGAGTGGAGAAGGTTACGAAAAGGATTAGCATTGACAGGTAGGATTATTCATTATATATAAGGCCACACATTGTGGTTATGTGGTGTCCTCCCCCGTACCCCCTCCAGAGGGGGATAAGATTTGTGGACACGACTTCCTGTCCCCCTCTGGAGGGGGTACGGGGGAGGAAGAAAACCGTGTATATGTTGCTGCCTCTAAATGTATCGGGTTTAAACGCCCCAAGCACCAGCAGATCCTTCACCCTCCTTCACCTTCCCACGCTTCTGTTCAGGATGACCGCATAGCGATAAGGCATCATCTTCAATGCCCGATATAATATGTCAGCAGGCGGCGGGAAGTAATCGTGTCATTCGTTAGTGTGTCAATCTCACAACTGTTAATAAGCCCCACGCCCTTCTGATAACGGAAAAATAATTTATGAGAGGAGTAAGGGGAATTATAAATACGTCCTTGTAAAGTAAGAATAGAATCACTTCCAACCAATGTTTTACTGATAACGGTAATTTGTTCACTGGATCCATTGGTACGCGGATCTGTCCAGTAAGCCTCGAATGTAACGCCAACGGTTTCCGAAAGGAAAGGCCATAGCTGATAATATCCTCCAAAAGGAGGAGGAATAAATGTAGGTGTTTGATAGCGATATATGGGTTGCCCATCCAGATAGGGAACCATACATATGGGACTTTGCATTGGACCTGGGCCAGTAGATATTTTATAACTGTTTGAAAGGTAGGTAAGCGATACTTTACTCAGGACAATTCCTGTGTCGTTCTGCAGATATCTCCACCAGGATCCGGGAAAAACAGGGTAGTAGCTAAGCGGTTTGATGGTATCCGGGACAGGGGTAGGAGTAGGTGCAGGAGTATGCGTGTCTTTTTTGCAACTGCCAAGCAAGGCAATAAGAAATACGAGACTTAAAACAGTGTTTCGGATCATGATCGAATATAAAGGTATGCGAATGAACAATTACATAGATGGGTATACATCATATTGCTAATATAACTCTTTTAAAGGGGAAATATTATATTTCCCAGGAGCTACTTAGTATATGACCTTATGTCTGAGTGAGGGGGTGGGTTTTCTGAGTGGGAGCCCGTTGGAGAAGTATTTGAATAATTTGCCCGGATAGCCAGCACACAATTGCTGCAATATTTAAAGGGTGGATTGGATGCCGGGGAGTTGATGGGGGGCAGTTGGGGTAGGGGGGCATTTTAGAGAAACATGGGTTGCGGATGTCTTCGGTAGCATGGTAGCGAAAATGAGATTTTTGTCTTGATTCAGGAATACCTAATTTAGGTGTGTCAATTAGTTTTAAGTTTCGCGTATTTGAAATCATTATCCAGCATAGCTCCCATTCTTCGTATTATTCCCACGTCAGGAAGTAATCCGGTTGTGGTTTTAGCAGATGATATGAATGAATACGTTTGTAAATATATTGGACGTACACCCGCGAAAAAACTTCTTATTGAATATTTGTGTTCTGCATTTGCAAGTATTTGGGGCATCTCTGTTCCGGAACCAGCATTTGTAAAAATATTGGCGGAGCATGTGCCGGGCGAAATGCTAAGTAATTCATTCCACGCTCAATATTTTGAAATCCCAACGATTGGGTCTTTGAATTACCCGGAATCAAAAGAGATAGATAAATCGGTTATTGCTTCATGGCGGTCAAAACCCTCACAAATAAAATGGATAACCAATAAAGAAGATTTTTTGCAAATCGGGCTGTTTGACTTATGGCTTGCAAATGAAGATCGAAATCACAACAATTTTAATCTCTTGTTGAATCCAATCATTGGCGGGATCGAAGTTATGGCTATTGATCATGAAAAGTGTTTCAATTCAGGGATCATTGATCCAGTGCGTCCACCATACCAACTTACCGTTGATGAATCTATATTAAGTAGTGATATTGTGCCTTTGCTTTTTAGGCAAGGAGACGAACTTGATAGATTAAAAGATGTTATATTGGGTGAGTTTCCAGGGTGGGTTGAAGCGTGTCAGAACCAATTGGTCGAAATAATACAACTAATCCCATTAGAATGGGGTATAAACAGAGAGGAAATAGAGGAATTCCTAAATAGTAATATCTTTGCTCCGTTATGGCGAGACGAAACGGAGCATAATTTCAGGCAATATATCACCGATAGTTTCGTTAACAGATAATAGATGAAAGTTTTTTATAGCATACTATACGCATCCATTAAACCGATTGCAAATGAGCAGTTGAGTATTGGCTTTTTCATGTCAGATTCAAGCAAAACATTTTTTCATTTTTCAAATGAAAAAATAAATTTCAGTAAAAAATTACTTTCAGCAAGTGCATTCAACATGCTGAAAAATTATTTGGAGGGATTGGACCGGGAGTTCAATTCGAAATCAAATAATGGCGATGACCGTATTATTCCTCTGGATTTCAATTATCTTTCTAATTACAGTAATAATATCGTTTCTTTCTCAAAACCGACCCCAATAAATATTGAGTTATCTCAGAACTCGTTTGAAAAACTGTTTGAGAAGTTTGTTTTCAGATATGAAAAGCGAATACGTGAAGAGAAGGGGAAAACAAATGCTTTTTCTATTGTAAAAAAGGAGTTGTATCCCAAAATTGAAAATCACGTCAATCTGGATAAGACACTTACCCAGTTGGATGTTCCATCATTGATCATTCCGAAAGTGAAAGTGAATTTTATCGGACGAAATGAGAGACCGGTTGCCGGGGATGCGATTAATTTTGAAGCGGGAACAAATGCATTGACAAACCAAATAAGTCACTTTATTAGTCTAATTAAGGCTTTCGAGCTTGAAAAGAAGACTGGAAAGTATTTTGTTATTGGTAATGAGCCATCTAAAATTGAGTTTCCGGAGCAGCATTCTACTTGGGAGCATTTTATGGATTCGAAAATTGTTGAGTTCGTTCCGCTTAACGAAATGGATAAAATTTCGGAATATATGGACATCCATAATGTTCAGCCATTTGTAAAGGAAGATCGTGCAAAGCCGTAAAGCGCAATTCCTATCCCCCCGATAATCATTATCAATCCTCTTTATCTCATAGATTTGTTGAATAGAACGATCTGTTTTGTGGCCGATCTTTAATTCAGTGAGCTGATTCTCCCCTGAGGTCATTACCCAACATAATCCTTACCCCTCACATAGGCTGGACCGTGGAAGAAGTGTTTGAATAATTTGCCCGGATAGCCAGCACACAATTGCTGCAATATTTGAACGGTGGATTGGATGCCGGGAAGTTGATGGAGGGCAGTTGGGGTAGGGGGGAAGTACCTAGAAAGTATGCTACAACTTTGGATTTAAGTTTGAAGTACGAAAGCCTTAAACATCCTCATCTGACAATCAATCGTTTCAGGTTTTCAACAGTCAGAGTATCTATTGACCGGTGAAGCATACGATGGCAATTCGAGCAAACCAAAGCCAGATCCTCTAATCTTGTAATTTTCTCTATATCTGTTTCAAAAAGAGGAACTCTGTGATGACATTCCATAAACCCGGCACCTAATATACCATATGTCATTGCGAAATCGAATTGGCATATCTCACATTCAAGCTTTCCTAACCCTTTAAGTATCGCCTTCTTTTTTTCTTTCACTATGCTATTACCTCGTTCTCGATATTTATGATATTTATAAAGAACTTGGCCCTCCTTAACACTATCAAGAATTGCTTCCTCATCGTCTTCAACCGAACTGACACTTTTATTTAATACATCATTGTTAGAAATTTTTCTAATCTGCTCCGAAAGCTGATGGAGTCTTTTTTTATTAGAATTAAATTCGTCAAATACTTCCTTGTCCAATTTGCTATGGGACTGCATTCCCTTCCCTTTGTAACTAGGGTCAATGGCCATAAAGTTTGATAGTTTCAAACAAACTCCATTCGGGTTTCGGAATCGTTCCAGGTCGGGTTTTAATTTAAAAATTGGAAGTGTGTTGAGTAAACGAGACAACTCGACAACTTTTGGATTTTTTGCATCAATCGTTCCTCGGTCTGATTGAAAATATAAATCGAGCGCTAGGATTATTTCATCCCGATGCCATTTCGGATTCTTCGCCATCAGGAAAAAAATTATTTGTGAAAAGTATGTTGGATGAGCAAATATAGGCCGAATTCGTTAATAAATAGATTTACTATTTTCTGGTCACATTTTTATAATTTGCTTACTTTTATGGAATGGATGAAAATTACAATACCTATATTCTTGATGATGACCAACCAACAACTTGCCCATTGTGTGGGGCAAGGACAGATTTTAGGAAGTTCGTGGAACAGAAGAAGGATATTCAATTTCACGAATGTCTTAATGAGAACTGTAATTATCAATTTATTGGCGAATTTGAAGCATAAGCATTCATATAGCCAATACCGAATTGACAGAGCTTTTAGAAATGGGGAAATAATCTATTAATTATAACTTAGTTCTGCCTTTTTACTTGTTGCTCGGCACAGTGTCCCACAGAATCAAATACCACCCCCCAGCGACCACTGGAGGGACTTTTTCTTATCGATATAAGCAATTTCCAACCCTCTTCATTTCACCGATGGCGCAGGTTGTGCATTACCAGGAGCAAACATGTTAAGATTGAACCCTAACCCTAACCCTATACCATACCAAATTTGTCAGGAGTAATACCAATCAAAGCCTCCATTTAGCAAGGAAAACACCAGTAGATTATCTATAAGTCTGAATCATCCCATTTCACGCAAACAAGCTCCCCCATGTTGCCATCCTCATCTATGGTATGTTCATATTTCAGACACTTTCTGTTTGATCTACTCAGTTGAAGGTTTTTAACGGTGAGGTGCCCGTTTCCAGAATTGGTCAATGCTTCATTGAATTGCTGACTGATCTCATCTATGGGCCGAAAGGTTACTTTTGACACATGACCTGGTAGCTGTGAGTTAATGGTCTTAAGATGTTTCAGAATTTTTGCTACTCCTTTTGCGCTTACTTTTTTCTTTTCCATTTTGTGATTTTATTTTTGCAGATAAATTTTTACACTGTCCCTTATATTGGTTTCATTGCCGTTGTTATCCAGGTAAATGGATTTTAAATAAACAAAGGTTGTATCGGTTGTTATGCCTGGAGAGTATACTGTATTTACCTGACCCTTTACATCCGAGCTATTTTGAACAGCGCGGAATGAACCACCCATCGGAATGTTTTGGGAATTTATATCCACAAATTTTACTTGAGCGCCTCGGCTAACCACGTTACCGGAATCCGAAAACAATTGCCCCATTAAGCTAACTTCTCCGCCAAAGTTTATTTTCACTGTAAAAGCGCTTGGGGTAAGTTTTAATTTTACCGGTAGCACGGGAGTGAGCTGGACCTTGGCGCTATCAGTATACTGAAAACCAGCAATAGTGGCAGTAAGCCATACACTTCCTTTCCCTAATGTAGAAGTGTAATAAGCATAGGCGGTCAATTTCCCTGGAACAGAAGTATTATCAACGGCCTTTACAGTAATACTTCCATTTGTTCCGGACAGAAAATTGCCTGCAGAGGTGTTAAACGTAATGTTCTGTTTGTCAGGTGTTGTGTTATAAGGAATAGAGGCCGACACCTTGATTGTGGAGATACTATCAGCTCTTACAGAGGGGGCCGACACAGATATTTTTATTTCATCCTGAGGATTAATAACTGTCTTCTTACAAGCTTCCAGGATGGTAAGCAGTAACAAGGAAAAGATGGATATTTTGGTTAGTGTTTTCATTTCAAAGTTCTATTTTATAAGTTGCCAGAAGTTGGAAGCTGTATTAACCACATCCAAGTCAATGGATGCAGATACGTAGGGCATTAATGCCAATGTTTGTGGCAGCAGAGGGTTTATATCATCGTGAAGATACCAGACTGTCCCTGCCCCGAATCGAAGCCATTTATTCAATCTAATATTTATTCCTGTTATGAGCGAAGTGTTTGTTAAAAGATCGGAAACATCTGTTCTTGTTTTACTTAATGATAGTAATGTCAAACCAACTGTGGCAGATACACGGTGCAATAGTGGCCGGTATCTAACATCTTTTAGGCGTACATTTTTATTAATAGGTACAAAGCTGAAATTGAGACCATAGTAGGGGTGCACCATGAAATTACCATTTGTATTGATGGCATTTCCATTCACTGGATTGTTGGAATAGGATTTCATAAAGGCAATGCCAAAATCAGGTATAATGTAATTTCCGGAAGCGGTTTTCAGGTCAGAGTTAAGGGATTCAATGTTATTGAATTTCTGGAAAGGGAATATTTTAGGGATCGAATCTTGTCCTTCAACAGCAACCTTGATACCCTTGTCTACGACCTTATTAATTAAGAGAATAATTTCTTTTTTTTGGTCTTTAGCCCTTTTGCTATTTTCTGCGAGTGAGGATATTAATTCGTCAATCAAGTGTATTGTAGAATCTCTTTTGGCTTCTGACAAATCTTTTGACAAAGTTGATTTTGAAAATAAGGATCGAAGTGCACCGAGCTGTAGTATTGTCTTATCCAAATTTTTCTGTAAAGTGTCAAGCCCCTTTATTTTTCTAAGACTGGCGGTATCACTTGCGCCCAAATACTCCGATAAACTGATTTTATTGCTAGCAATAAGTTGCAGAGCTGCGGGAGCTAGTTTCGTGCTATTGCAGCATACTGCCAGCATATCTCCAGCCATAATACCTGACTCGTCACTTATGTTTTGATTATGACAGTCGCATTTCAAAAGATCATTGCAGTATTTCCCTTTTTTGAGATCATTTACTAAAGCAGTATATTTTGTAATAAGCTCAGGAGAGCTTTCATATAAGAAGTTCAATTTTTTATAAGCTGGTTTGAGCTTTGAGTTATTATAAGCAAGGTAGTCGTCGTAAAGAATTGTTTGATCGTCGTAATTTAAATAGGGTAATTTTTGCTCGGCATCCTTGTTAAAGGCTTTAAGCTCCTTTAGTAGCCCCTCATTGTATGCTTTTTTTGCTGTTGCTGTGCATCCTTCATTCATAAAATCTGTGGCTTCAATCAACTTGTCAATCCATTTTGGAGCAGCCTTGTATTGGACAGAAATGAGATAATTCTCTCTATATTCAAGAGGGGAAACAGAGAGCTTGAGCACATCAGTTTCCTTTTTTGTTTTTAAATACTTCAGCACGAATATGGGAGTTTTTTTTACCACGCCGTCAGGAGCAGTTGGCGCTATAAAATTCCAGGCGGGGACTTTATTTTCCTTCCACATTTTTTGGGTCATGTTTAAGGCTTTGGAGGCTCCGGTTTTAGATAATGTGGTTTTTAATTCAGCTAGAGTTTTTCCCTTCAGATAGACAACCTTTACCGATATTAAATACTTATGTTGATACAGACTATCGAAAGCGTGAACTTCTCCTGATTTATGTTTTTCATTGGCAAGGCTGTCAATTGTAAGAGTGATATTGTATCTATAGCACCTTTTCACATGATATAATGTGACAAGTTTTATGTACTCTTTGCTGTAAATAGAATCAACAGGAAAATTCAAAACAAAGGGTTGGTCAAAAGGGGCTATTCTATCTGGTAATCTGGAATCTGGATCAATAGTCACCTCCGTTTGGGGAGCAAAGCTTTGAGCAAAAATGGAAGAGTCCATTATGCAAAAAAGAATGAATGCTAAGATTTTTTTCATATAGCTTTATTTATCCAGTGCAAGAGAAGAATGAATAGAATGAGATAATTGGCACACAATTGTAGACCAAATAATCATTTCCCCAACAATATTTACAAAATAATAACTCGTTTAATAATATTCTTACTGATATGCATTAAATCTTACATGTCAATTCGTTCAAAATAGAGGGAGTAATTCGTCTGTTGAAATCACCGTGTGTAGTGAAGGCTGCATAGTATGATATTGAAGAAGGGAAACAGGCTACTAAACGTGGCTCATTTCTTACATATGTAAGAAATAGACTAAAAGGGTAAATTTTAGACAATCGTATTCTTTCTACACCGAACGCTCTCGAATTAGGGAGCCTGCACTTGCAAAGTATCTTTCTTGATTCACCAGGTTGATTTTATATGAAATTTTATCGCTCAACGATGGAGAATTTAATATTTAGACTAGCTTTAACTTCTTGCTTACGCATAATAAAGTAGCAAGAAAAATAAATCCAGCAGCAATTCTTAACCAAGATAAATGCCATTGAGATCTTTTAGAGAACTTCTTCTTATCATCACAATAGTCTTTTCAGCGCTTAATCCGGTATATGCTGGAAAGGCACAACTGATAGAAGATGCCTTACGGTTGGTGTCTGAAGAAAGGGTAGTAGAAAAGGCAGTACTTGTAGAGGATGCTTTAAGGGCAGTAACACTCGACTCCAAATTTGCCGGAACAAAAAAAAGACTTCTATACGCTGATATAGAAGATGGAGAGTTGCATTTCTCTACAATTGAATCAAGAATTGGTGGTGAGTCCAAGATGAGGAGAGTTAGCCCAGCGATTATTACTACCCTAGGTAAAAGTGCCTCATTCTTTTATGATATATGTATCGAACCTGAAGTTTACTTCAGCAAGGAGTTTGCTGGTATAAAGGATAATCTTTATTCCGTTGATGTAATTTATCATGATTTATCTGTCCATAAAATAATTATTGCAGATAATTATTTGGAAATAACGCCATCCCTTGGTTGTAAAATAACGGATCTATCCAGATTGAATGACGCTTTGGCCCTGAATACCTGGGAATTGAAAAAAAGTGATTGCAGCATAGCATCCGTTTTAGATTTGAATTACGATCAAGATGTGGACGCTTCATTGAGGAAATTGAGCAAAGCAAATTCGATTGCCTACAATATCCTGACCAGAGATAATCTGGAGAGTGTATTTAAGAAGGCAAAACACAAATTCCTGTTATTAACAGGGCATTTCGAAAACAATTCTTTTTTTGCCAAAGGATTTGGAGAGTCCCCTGAAATATTTACGCTGGAAGAGATCACTAAACTGAAAGAAAAGTATAATGTATATGTATTTTCGTTGGGGTGTAGTACTGCGAAAATAAATTTTGGAGCTGGTTTTTTAAAGGATATTTACGATGTAGATTTAGTGAATCAGTTGGGAGCGGCTTTGAATGCAAATACATTCACGAATTTTATTTCCTGTCTGGGTACGGCAGAAAATCCATTAATTCTCACCAGTAGATTCATAAGGGGAGAACGAGTGGAATTAGAATTCAGCTATACGAAGGCGATCGGTAAGTTAGAACCCATTACAGTTTCTCTATCTGTACCCCTGGATCCGCCTGGGGCTCCAACAAAGGTGGACAAATTCGTTGATAAGGTAAATATAGTATTGTTGTGGTGTGTTGTAATAATTGGTGTTATTGCACTTCTTGTTAAGAAAGTGGAAGTCCTTATTTTTATTCCATATTTGCTGATATTATATGGTTTAATTAGACTTGTATGTTACATACTTAATCTCTTTTAGCATGGAACGAATTGTTATGAGTAATGCATTGGCTGTATTGTCCGCGTACAATAAGCCAGCCGTGAGCGCATTGATGAAGGATTATCCGGAAAATGAAGACTTGTTGACCGGCAAGAAAAAGTATGGGTCAGAACTGGCCACGATGAATTTTCTTGTGGAATCCAAAGAGAAGCCGCCTCAGAACAAAAAGGGCATTGCGGAGTTTAATATTGAAACATTGGATCAGATTCAGAAAAGGCTGGAACCTAATCTGAGTAGATTACGGAGACAATTGGCCTCGGCAAAAAAAATGCGTTTCGTGGCTTATATAATCTCTGCGCTAACCTCGGTGGGTCTAGTAGCTGCGATCCTAAACGATGCTAAAAAAACACTATCAATAATTACGGCGGGCATCAACCTTGTATCAACCTGCATAATTGGCTGGGTTGGTTATCTCGAAACACCTTCTATTGGAGGGTCAAAGGATCTGGTTTCTTTTTTCGCCGACTTTAATAAGATGATGGCGGATGCCGGAGATGTGGAACAAAAATTTAAATCAATGATTAAGTCGAATGATTATTCAGAGATGAAGGCTTTTGCTAAAAAGACAGAGGATATTTGCTCTGAGCTCCGAAAAATAGAAGGAGTATTGTGGGGAAAGAATGAAGGCGGGGAAAGCAAGTAAATTTAAAAATCTTCTTTGTCACAGGATGTGATGATGTACCTACTTAACCAACCAAACAAAAAAATCCCCCCGCTACACCTGCGAGGGGATCCACTATAAGCACCAAACCCAAAGAACTCTAGATTACGAAGCCAGCACTTGCAACGGGTTGCTCCGGTTACCTTGAATTCCGAAGAATGACAAATGAGGCAGTTAACTGAATAAAATCATTACTAAAGGAAACATTCCGATTGCTAAAGGAACTTCCTTGATTGCTAAAGAAAACATCCCGATTGCTAAAGAAACTTCTTTGATTGCTAAAGAAATCATCCCGATTGCTAAAGAAACTTCCTTGATTACTAAAGAAATCATCCCGATTGCTAAAGAAACTTCTTTGATTACTAAAGAAATTATCCCGATTGCTAAAGAAACTTCTTTGATTACTAAAGAAATCATCCCGATTGTTAAAGAAACTTCTTTGATTACTAAAGAAATCATCCCGGTTGCTAAAGAAACTTCTTTGATTACTAAAGAAATTATCCCGATTGCTAAAGAAAGCACTCCGATTACTAAGGAAACTTCCTTGATTACTAAAGAAAACATCCCGATAGCTAAAGAAGGTTCTTTGATTACTAAAGAAACTATACGATTCTTCTAACTGCGCGGAAAAAACGCCCGAATCGGAACGGGGCGGGTCGAAGAATGTCTTCTCCTATTTAATAATTACTTCATACTCTTTATTTATTGCCATTGAAAACGAGAAAAACAACCTTAATGGGAAACTAGTATATAAATCCATCACAAAATACTTCTAGAATTTTGAAAAGACCGAAGGGAAACCCACAAACAAGTTTAAATACGGACGGAAATACGATTTTGAACTTAGAAACAGAGGGGAGAGGATACGGGAAATTCTTAGCTTGAAATGCGAGGTTTTGTAGTGCTACAATTTATGTGATTCTTTCTTCTTGTGTAGAAGCGACCCATCAAGCCGGCAGATCTTTCTCAGCCTAAGGTGGATCAGGATGACCGCGATGGTGTTTCTAATAGGCGGATATATGGCCGCACATAGAGGTTGAATATATTGAACAAGTAGAATAAAAAAAACACCCAATTTCTTCACAACAATTTAGCATTCATCGCCTCGTGGATAAACTACATTTGGCTCTTTTTAGGAAGCCTCATATAGTAACCAATCGTGTAGTAACAATTTTGAAATCCCCAATCAACATAGCCGCAATCGAAATTGCAACAGACTTACCATATTTCTGTCAGATGTAAGAAAATATCATTTTTTGTGCGTTCTGAGCAACAATATATGGTCAGGTTTGAACAATAATCACAACCTATTTCAATATAAATGCTGGTGTAGGGAAGGGCTTATTTTACTAAAAAAGCCGAAGTGGATTTGCTTTCAATTATATGATAAAGCGGATTTCAGCATTAGCAACAGTATAATGTATGCGACTAGCGGTTCGGATGTTATAAGATGTAAATGAGAACCCAGCGGAAATATTGTGACCATAAATTCATTGCACGTATTATCAATAAAGATCAATCTGAATTACTTAAACCTTCAAAATGAATCAAATGAAAAGAAAAGTACATTTAGTATCAATTGTTTTGATGTTATTGGGTTGCTCCGTTTGGGGGCAAACAAAACCCGGCACAAGTATTACCTCTCCGAAGAAAAAAACGGATCAGTTGGATACGCTTACTTTCAAGGAATATTATTTTACTCATTCCGTGACACTAACCCGGTTGAAATATCATCCGGAGTTGAATTATACAAAGGACACCGTTGATGACGTGATGAAGGATATTAAACAAAATGGTGTAAAATCGACTCGGGGCTATACCATAAATGTTGGAGAGCGACTGAAATTTTATGTGGATATAAGAATAAAGGACACCGATATTTATGTAATTCAAATGCTTCCTTTTCCGGACTCGGACATAGATAATTTAAAGACCTTTTATTATAGCGGGAACGCTGGAGCTAAATTGGAGCTGGAATCTCAAGGTAGCGAGATGACAGATCACACAACAGATTTTGTTTACCTGATTTCTGCTGACGATCTTTTGAATAATTGCAAGCCATTTATAGAAGCAAAATTTGCCTTCGATTATGGGTCCATGACTTATCCAATCATTTACCGGCCATCATCAGGCAACTTCTTGACCACAAATTCAAATCTTGGGGGAATATTCGGAGCATCAAGAAAGATCGGTAAAGCCAAGCAGTGGAACTTCGGAGCTTATTTAGGAATTGGAGTGACCTCGCAAAATATCGATAGTACAAGTACGGATGGGAAAATAAAGAAAGCTTCAACAGCTGCAAGTATAACGGAATCTTTTAATATCGTATTTGCATATTCCAGATTTCAAATTGTAGTGGGAGTCGGACTGGATCAATTATGTGGAGAGACATCTCTGCAGAATAACAGTTGGATTTATAAAGATAAACCTTGGGTAGGTATTGGGGTTGGATTCTCAATTTTCACAAATTCCACCGCAGCAACATCAGATACAAAGCAAACCGGGGGACCACCCACAAAGGGAAGTAAGTAGTAAATGCCCCTACAACATAAAATCCCCCCGGCTGCCACCGGAGGAATTTGCCTTAAAAAGCTGCGTTTTTTTTGCTTATTTTTTCTAAAAAAAAATAAGAGGAAGAAGTGACAAGCAAAAGAAAGGAACATATAAAAAAGAATGCCGGAGGTCCGGTGGACCTCTGGGCGGGCAAGTGAGAAAGCAAAAAGGGAGCAGAACAACCCTCAGGAAATTTATTATAAGAAAACAAAAAACCTCAATACCTTCACATTGCCTTATAAAACAAAAGAAATCAGAATGATCTTCATATCCCTTACCCGGCTTCGTGTTAAATCGTACCGATATATAATCCCCTTCTTCCTGGCCAATGAATCATCCTTAAAACAACTCCGGAAAACACCCGGCTTTTTGGGTGGAGAGGAACTTGTAGACAAAAATCTCACGTTCTGGACCCTAACCATGTGGACTGCCGACAGCAATATGAAAGAGTTCCGCAACTCTATACCACATCGCAAAGCCATGCAAAAACTTCCCATCTGGTGCAATGAAGCATCGTATATGCACTGGACTCAAAGTGAGCCCAATCTCCCGGACTGGAAAACAGCCTATCACAAAATGGTTTCGGAAGGTCATATCAGCAAAGTAAGAGAGCCATCGGAGATGCATTTATCTAAACAATACCCGGAAATGAAATGGAAAGGATCGGCGAGGAAGATAAAGGGGGCGGGAATGTAATCCTTGGTTGCTGGTTTAATGCTTGGGGGCTAAAGCCCCGGGTTTTATGCGGATTCAATAACCCCGCGCTTAAGCGCGGGGTTATTGAAAATACCACCGTGGTCATTCTGATCCGCCTTAGGCGGAGAAGGATCTGCTGGTGTATTGGGTTCCTTACTCACCAGCTCGCTTATTCCGCCACAGGCGGAATACCGTCTTTTGGACAAGCAAAAGAAAGGAACACGCAAAAAGAAAGCAAATCTAAAAAACCCCCTTCTTCTTCTGATCATCCTTCTGCTCCACATTCTTCTCCTTTTTATTCGCAGACTTCCCTTTATTGAAACGATAACTGATCTGAAGCATCACCATATTTTTCAAGAAACTGATATTGCTGGCCTTGGTTTCGGTATAGCCATTTGTTTGGATAAAACCGCCTTGATCATAGTTCACACCCAGATCCAGCGGAATAAAATACAAGAGCATCACATTTAATTTGTTTTTCAAAAGCGGAGCCTGTACAAATGTGATCCAATAATCATTGTCGCTGGTTTGATAACCCTGAGCGGTAATGATGCGGGTCAGATTCTTCTGATATTTTAAACCGAATACTGTATTCGTCTTTGGGGACTGGTATATAAGCTGTGACGACATGTCCCAGTCGTTCAGATTGTTTGTTTTTCCATTGTAGTTGATACTGCTGCTGAAAAAGTCTGCATCGGATTGGAGATACAGATGCGTGTTTTTTCCCAGAGGAGCCGTGGTCCGGATTTGGGTTCCATACATTTGATACAGCCCTACATTGCTATAGCTGTACTGAAAGATGCCGTTGGGCAGCAAGGCCCCCGACTCGGTAATATAGTTGGGAGAGAAATTGTAGTATGGTTCGATTTGTATCAGTCCACCGAACACATTGGCTATCAGGGAGATTTTATGCAATACATCGGGACTCAGATAGGGATTGCCCGTTCGTTCGCTTTGCTGATCGATGACCACCGTAAAAGGATTGGTTTGATCGATGCCGGGGTAATTACTCTCTGAACGGTATTTGAGATTGAAATCAATCATGCCCGATGGTTTGTATTGGATATTGGCAAAGGGTTCGAAGATGAAGTATGAGTTTGATTGTCCGTCTGCATCCCGGGAGCTGGATTCACCGGCTCCTCCGAATTTAACGCCAAACTTTTTCGTTAGCTGCAAGGAGTAATAAGCATACAGTTTGTGTCGTATATCCGAATACAAAAACCGGCTGGAGGTAGAATCTGTTTTGAGTGTATTGTTTTGACTTTCCCAGCTATTGCCGTATCCAAGCTGCAAGCTGCTTTTATTCTTAAACGTATGGAGATATTCCAGATAAAATTTAGTGCTGTTTTTGGTATCAACGCCTTGCTCATTGGAAGAAAAAAGGACATTATCCGTAAATAAATTGGTGTAGGTATTGCGGTGCGTATAATAGGTGAAGTTGGAAGTAAGCTCATTGTTCTCATCAAACTTACCTACATAGAATAAGGAATTGCGTGTGTTAAAACCATCGGAGATATTATTGGTCTGCAGGTTTTGGATATCGGAAACCACACCGTTATTGCTGGTGATAAGCTGATTGGCTATTCTGCTGATGTTATATGCTCCGGGTTGCGATTCCACATTACCTTCAAAACTGATGGTATGTTTGGGATTGATGGAATAGTCTGCTCCCAGCGTACCGCTGTTTAAAAGCTGGTGTATATTCCCATTCATGCTATTGGGCGTGGGCAGGGTATTATTAATCGTAAGCCCGTTTGCATAATTCTTTTCGCTGGTGGTTTGCAGATTGAAGTTGTTATAATTGCAGAACCCCGTTCCGTATATATTCAGGCTGTTGTATACATAGTTTACAGAAGCACTCACATTGTTTTGTACAGGAATATATTCCGGTTTGGCGGCATCCGGTTTAACCATGGTACGATCGCTCACATATACCTCCGTGCCCCGGTAATCTTTTTTCAGAATGATATTAATAACAGCCGAGTATCCTTCCAAACCATAACGCCCTCCGGGGGAACGGATCACTTCTATCTTTTTAATTCGGTCTGGCGAAAGATTCTTGATATACTCCTGATCTTTTTCCAAACCATCCACCAGCATAATCACCTTGTCGTTATTATCAACCTTTATTTTATTGTTGTATCGGTCGTATTGAACGCCGTTTACCTTTTCTAAGAGATCTTTGGCATTGGCAGCTCCGGCGCGCATTTTGGCGGTCACTACCTGTTCATCGCGATCGATGAGGCTCTCGTGTGAGTTGGCCTGGATGGTAACGGTATTCAAATTGTTTACCTCGGGGTTCAGTTTGATGACACCCATAAATTTACTTTCCGTCACCGTCACTGCTTTTATCGTATCGGTTTGATATCCTATGTATTTAATGAGGAAACGATAACGTCCGGGGTTGAGATTAAGGGTAAAGAAACCGTTGTTGTTTGTTACAGCGCTGGTGATGAGACTGTCTTTGGCATTAAAAACGGCTACAGGACAAAATTCCAATGCGTCTTTTGTTTGAGCATCTTTGAGCTGTCCGGTCACTTCAAAAGCGCCCTGGGCAGAAAGCAGGCCGGAGCAGACGAGCAGGAGGAGGATAAGTATGTTCTTCATTCGGGTTGGCAACGAAGATAGGGAATCGGCTCATCCCGCAGAATATGGAATAAAATCTTACTTATTAATAAATGTTAAAGAGGGGGGTAGTGGGATGATACAAAACGCTCGTGGTCATTCTGAACAGAAGCGCTGGGGAAGTGAATGAGGGTGAAGAATCTGCTGGTGGGTTGGATTGTTTGCCACCCTTCCAGCAGATGACTCTTGAAAAAATTACTTCTTTTTCCCTGCCGGTATCCCATTCTTTTTCTTCAACTCTTCCAGATACACAGATGATTTAGCCAGTGCAAGCAAGAAACTAAAATCGGCTTTGGCTCCTACGGCATCTGTGGCAGACTTATGGCAGGTCATGGTACAGGATCCGCTTTGTATATACGTTTCCAGTACGGTATTGGCCAGTGTATCGGGTGCCGGAATGGTATCGGAAGGATGGAAATCTGTTTTGGCAGACCATTGTGAACCGATAAGCCGGTAATTGGCAAATACAGATCCGTCTTTTTTCAGCTTTGCCTGCCATTGTTTGTTGATAGCTTCTGTAGGCCCATATACCGGATATTGACGAACCACCTGTGTTCCGTACAATCCATTGATCTGATATTGTTTCGCATAGGGTTTAACATTGTTCCAGATGTAAAGTCCACCTGCAGAAGCTGTAGGAGCTGTATCAATAGGACAGGTTGTACATGCCGGATTAAAGAAGGAGTAATTAGTTGCCTTGGTTCCCCTGTTTGCCCATTCAGGAGCATTATCTATATGTTCAAAAGTGGTCCAGATCCAGAACGGTGGAATAGGGGTATGTGTTTTATGCATGATATGCATGGCTACAAGACCCACCCATTCTTTCAGATATAATGCGTTGCCGGTTACACTCTGTGCAGGCGGAACATAAATGATGGCTCGTTTTTTATAAAAGGTATTAAAGCTGTCTACACCTTGTACCAATACTTTCCAGGTGGTTTTTATTTCAATGGCACCCGTAGCGCCACCGTTTACGCCTTCCGGAAAGCTGATCTGTTTTCCTTGCTGACCCTCTGAAGTATTAAGCCCATTGCTTTGAATATAATTCACTTCATCGGGATTCATATTGATTTCGTATAGGGCAAAGTTTCCGTTCTTATCAATTACAGGCTGACCGGTAGCCTGCAGAATAGAATCCGGAAGATGGATATCATGACTGGATTTGGAAAACATATGAAACTCTTTGATGCCATGTTCCTTTTTATAAGGACCTGAAAAAGCCAGCAGATGTTCACCGGTTTGAAACACTTCACCCGGATCTTTATAATATTCCCATACCCTTTCGGAATCGGCATAATCGGTAAAGTTTCCGGCCAAAGGAGCGCCGGTAGAATTGGCGGGCCAGTTGAGCGCGATAAATGATCTCCAGGAAAAAAGATCAAAACAAGGTTGTATGGTAGGCGTTAGTCCCTTATAACCATCTTGCAACGTCACATTCACATCATGTGGAATGTTTGGAGAATATATAATGGGTGTGTCCAGATTACATCCCGGAGGAGGAGGAGTCTTAGCCGAATCAAGCTTTGAACCTTTATCAGCTGTTTGCCCTCCATGACAGGAAAGCGTGAGAAGCAGAACAGACACAATGGATACAGAGATTAATATTTTTAATGTCTTCATACAGTTGCTAAGTTTTGGGAATGGACAAATGTAAAATGATTTTTAAGCCTCCAAATAATTTTTCAAATAATGACAATACAATAACATTGCATTGTACGCAAAAGGGAAAAATATTACATATGTAAGATTCTCTTCGTTTTTGTATGTTTTTGATAGGCCAATAAATCAGTAATTCGAAGCCGCTACTTTATTCCATGTTCAAAATATATCCGCATTTCTAATCCTGTTAAATTCTAACACTAACTCAGCACCTTCATGCATCAAAAACCATTGCTTTCAGGAAAAAAAGAAGTGACGCCCGCTAACCTGGGCGAGGCGCTTCAGCAGGCTATAGAAATTGAAATAGCTACGATCCCTGTGTATCTGTATACCTATTACTCCATTACCCGGGTGCCGGATCAGGACAAAATCATTTCTCAGATGACAGCCCTGCTTCTAAAGGCTGGTAAAAAACCGGATGAGGCTGCTTCGATTGCCCTGGATTGCTCTGCAGAGATTATGGTATATGCCAATAAAGCAGGCGCTACCATTATGAGTGTGGCCGTGGAAGAAATGCTGCACATGGCATTATCCAGCAATGTAAAACAAGCTTTGGCCGGTATGCCCGAACTGGTTGGTAAGTCGCCTGTAACATGGCCCGCATACTTACCCGGCCATGTACCTGAATTTCCGATTGATCGTGCTCCCTATTCACAGCTGCAACTGATGACATTCCTGAAGATAGAAAGCCCTCTGCCTATTCCGAAAAACAAACTCAGCGAACTGAAAGCAATTGATTATACCACCATCGGTGAATTTTATACCATGATCGTAGATTGTATTAATTCGCATAAACTCAAATACAATATAAAAGCTCCACAACTGATCCCGGGTCGTGGATACTATGCCAATAACAGCATTGATACCGTTTACTATAATAAACAACACCAACCTAAGTTTACCAATGCAGGTGATAGCGGAGACCTGATCCAGGTGGTGGATGCCAAATCGGCAACAAAAGCCATTGATGAAATTATTCACCAGGGCGAAGGCAACAAAGATGCCACTCCTTTAAACCCCGACGGAACGGTTAACTGCGCCAAAACAACACCGGAAGATTACGATGATAAAGCAGGAAAAGAACTGAGCCATTTCGAAAAATTTGCTCAGCTCTATTGCCGCTATGGAGTATTGCAGGAGAAATTTACCAAACTGAAACTGGGCGAAGTAAGTTCTTATTTTGTTCAGAATGTAGACACCAACCCCATGACCAGCGATTACCCGGCTCCTTTACAAACGGTATCAACCTTGCTGAATGCAGTGTATACCTATATATATGTAATGACCGAAGAGTGTTACCGCAAAGAAGGAAACACACAGTATGAAATATTTATGTTCGGCATACACAAGTCTATGATCTGGATCCTGGATAATTTGTGTGGAACAATGACCGGCATGCAATATATTGGCAAGGATGGCAAAACTTATGCTACGGCGCCTACTTTTGAGTTTTATGCATTCAATCCGGCTAGTAGCCCCAAATCCCAGATTATTGCTTTGTATAATCAGGCAGCAGGCAGCGCATCGCTCAACCCGAATCTGGCTGATCGTATTCAGTCATTACCTGATGTGGCTCTGGCGCCTTATCAGAATTCATCCAAAGGACCTGCACAATTTGTTTAATTATTAATTTACGCTACGATATGAATATCCTACACATCCATTACGCTCCTGAAAGCAATAGCTGCAGCAGTTGTTCCACACCCGTACCACCTACTCCGGACAATGTAATAGACCCCGGTGTTGAATTGCATATCTGTATGGGACTGAATGCCTGCAAAGGCCACGATCGCTTTGGTACCAATACCTGTGCCGGAACGGGCTACTGTGCCACAGCTCAAACACATAGCTGTCACACCCTCAACAACTGCCACGGGCAGGGAGGCTGCGGTTTGTACGGCAGCACCGAAGAACAGAACAAACCCGGAATGAATCACTGTGCCTGGCAGGGCAGCTGTGCCGTGCCTATCCAGGCCGAGCGTTTCAGCACACAAGGAGATAATATGGGGAAAAGTGTTTGGGTGCTGGCCCGTAAACTGTTTGAAGAACGTATGAAAAAAGCACGTCGCAATGTAGGCCCTGCTCCCTATGTATGCGGCCCACCTGAATTATGGCTCAAACAAGTGGGAGACGGTTATATATCCTGCGGAAGCAGCGGAGATAAATATTGCTCCTTCGGATTTAACGATCCTAACAAAAATGCGCAGGAACTTTGCAAAAAAAGCAAGGGAGAATAAACAGGAGCTGATAGCTCGTATATACTGTTCCCGAATCCCGAAGAGGATTCGGGATGCTATTTTTAAGACATGGCCAATACAGCAGGATTTCCAAACCCGGGTTTGGGATTGGGTTTAAGAAACCAGCATTTTGATTATATCCTCAAACATCGTCCACAGGTGGATTGGTTTGAAATCATTTCCGAAAATTTTATGGACTCGGGAGGGAAGCCCCGTAATATGCTCCGTCAGATTGCGGAACACTATCCTTTGGTGATGCATGGTGTATCGCTTTCCATCGGCAGCACCGATCCCCTGAATTTTGAATACCTGAGTCGCCTCAAAGACCTTGCAGCCGAGTGCAAACCGTTGTGGGTGAGTGATCATCTGTGCTGGACCGGGGTGCAAACCCTCAACTCGCACGACTTACTGCCCGTACCCCTCAACGAAGAATCCCTGAAGCATATCTGCGAGCGGATAAATAAGGTGCAGGATTTTATGGGACGTAAAATGGTTTTTGAAAATCCCAGCACCTATTTAAGTTTTACCAACTCAACGTTGGCCGAACATGATTTTTTAAGCATGATGCATGAAGAAACAGGTTGCGGCTTGTTGCTGGATGTAAATAACGTCTATGTTTCGGCATTTAATAACGGTTTTGACGCAAGGGATTATATCAATCACATTCCCCCCTCGGCTATTGTGCAAATGCATATTGCAGGACATCAGCATTGCGGTGATTATATCATCGATACCCACGACAGCAAAGTAGTAAACGATGTATGGGCACTTTTTGCCCAGGCCTGGCAGCTTACCGGCGGTGTAGCTACGTTGCTGGAATGGGATAATCATATTCCGGATTTCCCGGCCTATCATGATGAGTTGCTGAAAGCCCGTCAGTTTATGAATGGTATGAAGATCGTGGAGGCAGAAAAAGAAAAAATGGAAATCAGGGAATCTATATCCACCCCGGTTAATTTCCTGGTAACGGAAATAAGTGAAGAGCTGAACTGATATGGAAGAGAACAAGTCCCTGCAGGAAACGCAGCAATGGATGATGGATATGCTGATCAATCCTTTTCCTCCCGGGGCGGACGAGGATGTGGAGGGTCGTATTGCAAAAGGACCCCGCTTAAGTGCACGCCGGCATTTGCAGATATACCGTCAAAGTTATATTGTGCGTTTGCGCGAATGCATGAAAAAACAATTTGCCGCCCTGGCCTATACCCTGGGAGAAGAATTGTTTATACAATTTGCAGATGAGTATTTGTCTCGCTACCCATCCGACAGCTACAGTTTAAATACATTGGGAAAAAGGTTTCCCGCTTTTTTGCAGGAAAATCGCCCCGATGGGGAAGAGGCCATAAAAGAAGACTGGTGCGATTTTATGATTGACCTCGCATCTTTTGAATATGAGCTTACAGTGCTGTTTGATGAAGCGGAACCTGAAGATGGAAAACCCTTGTTCCGGATTTTTAAACACCATCACAATATAGCGCGTTACTTCCTGGAATTCTCAAAAGGAAAAGCTCCCGAGCTTTATGAGTCTCAAACAAGTTATTGCAAGGTAAGTCGGGATAATTACCGGCTTACTATTCAGGAAATAACGGAAGAGGAGTTTGGTAAAGCAGGGATAACCACTCCATCTCATGCTTTTATCGGGCATCCATAGCCCCGCCTTTAAGGGCAGGGCAACTAAAATAAACCTTGATTTCGGTTTTGATGTGTTGGGGCTAAAGCCCGGTTTTGTTATGGGTTAATAACCCCGCGCTTAAGCGCGGGGTTATTAAATGGCCGATAGCATTGGGCTTTAGCCCTGATGCTGATTGTGTGTTGCCTATTATGGAGAATCGAATAATGGTCTCCCATAATCCTTCCCAATAAGGATAACCGCAAAGAATTAATGAAGTATTTCCTCCTGAACAACCGTCTCCTGCACCGTTTCATTCGGCACCCGTTTCTCAAATTTGGTCTTGATCTTGTCTGATATCGGAATCGGGTTTCCTTCATTATCTATTTTAACGAACATCATCCGGGTAGAGCATACCAGACTTTCCTGCTCGGTATAGACATTGTAAACCCGGGCCTCGATATTGAGGGTTAAGGATGTATTGCCGATGCGTTCTATGCCGCAGTATATTTTTATAATCTGACCCACCTTCACAGGTCGGTTGAAGATTACTTCCTCAATCTTTTTGGTTACGATCCGTGGCGTATCGCATATTTCGGAAGCAAAAATAGAAGCCACTTCATCCAGCAAGGCCATCATCTTTCCTCCAAACATGTTTCCATGCAAACCCAGATCCTTTGTCATGCATAGTTTGGAATTCCGGTAAACCAGTTTCCCTTCGCAAAGCCGTTGGATATCCGTCTTGTCGTTGTTGACGGATTCGTTTTTTTCTGAATTTGGTTTCATGACATGGCTTGTTTCATCATCGGGCCTGTAGGGCCAGCTGTTTTGTTGAGTATAAAGTATTGGTTTTGGGTATTATGTTTGTCAAAAGTACAAATACGGATATATTTTACCATTAATTGAACTGAATTAGGGAAAATATTCTTATTTTTAATTGATAGATAGTAAATAGTACCTGAATTAGGTGAAAATAAGTTATTTAACAGGAAAATAATCTGTACTGTGGGGCCACTCGATATAACGGATAAAACAATTTTAAATCTTTTGCAAAAAAACTCCGGGCAAAGTGTTAAGGAGATTGCCGATAAAATTGGCTTGTCGGTATCGCCTACCTATGAACGGATTAAACAGTTGGAGCGGGCCGGTGTAATTCTCGGCTATGTGGCGCTATTGGATAAAAGCAAAATAGAGAAAGAGCTGGTGGCTGTTTGCAATATCAAACTAAAGGAGCATTCACAATCCACACTGTCAAAATTTGAAAAAGCAATTGTTAAATTCGATGAGGTGATGGAAGTATTGTGTTTATCGGGCGATGTAGATTATTCGATTAAGGTGGTGACCAAGGATATGAAAAGCTATCAGGACTTTATCATGCATAAGATTTCATCGGTCGAAAATATTGCCAATGTGCAAAGCTATTTTATGATCAAGGAGATTAAATCCACAACGGCTTTTAAGTTGATCTGATACCGATATGCCAGACAGCGTTTATTTTCTTAGATAAACAGACAAACCCATCCGGGTATCTTTAATATCTCCTTTTTTAAAAGCGGATTGAGCGATAAACGCTTCAAATTCTTTGCGTGTATAAGCCCCATTGGTTTGCATGATACGGGCTACAAAAGCGCTAAAGCCTTTCAGCCCGAAACTTTTTACAAAAGCTTTCATCGCTTGTCTGGAAGCATTCCTGTTCAGATCCATAATCAAAACCAGGCCTCCAGGTTTTAAAACCCGGTACATCTCTTCCAATACTTTTTGTGGATCCTTGAAATTCTTAAAGGATAACACACAAACAATAAAATGAAAGATATGATCCTTAAACGGCAACTCCGACGCATTGCCTTGAATGAAGTTCACTTCCACACCTGCTCTTTTGGCATTGCGGGCAGCTATTTCCACAAAGTCCTTGCTTAAATCCATGCCGGTGATTTTATACTTCCCCTGTTTGGCCAGCTCAATGGAAAGGTAACCCGGACCCGATGCTACCTCCAGCACTTCATCCCCGTCTTTTAAATAGCGGGATACCTCCCGGGCTTCTTCCTGCATTTCCTCCATCCTGTGTGTACGGGTGGTCTCATCATAATAATGGGCCTGTGGACCTTCCACTTTTAAATCCTTGAAACGCCTGAAAAAACTCATCATGGCTTGTCTTTTTTTGTTTTGTTTATGCGCTCTGTCTGTGAATGTTCAAAATACCAGTTCAAACATATAATAGTATCCGGACACTTGTTAGTGGAATTCGGTAAGAGGAATAACTCCAAGCGGTGGAGGAGGGGATTTTGTCGGTGACCGGAGAATATCCTCATCCTGAAATTTGTCCTATATTCGTGAATCGATTATGGATTCCCGCTTTCCTTTTGTTTTTCATACGTTTCGTATCCTGCAGCGGAAATGTTTATTCCGGAAAGGATTGCTGTTGATGCTGCTGTTCCTTTTCTCGGCATCGTTTTGTAAGGGTCAGGCGAATCAAAAGCTAAAGACAATCTACATTTACAATTTTACCCGGTATATAGAATGGCCGGAATTTAAGTCCTCCCCCTATTTTACAATCTGCGTATGGCATTCCGATAGTCTTGCTGCCGGGTTTGATAAAATGGCGCAGACAAAAAAGGCCGGAGAAAAAGCATTCCGGATTGTTCGTTGCAACACACTTGCGGATATTATTCCCTGTCAGATTTTGGTGACCAATACAACCGAGGTAAGTGAAATGGATAGCATTTATGAGCATATCAAAGGCAAACAAACCTTGCTGATTGCCGAAAATCTGGGCGATTATAAACTTTCCATGATATCCTTTATGATGAGGGATTCCAAAATGATGTTTATCATCAATAAAACCAAGCTGGATGCGTCGGGACTTATTGTGGATCCTAAGCTCGCAATCCTTGGAATCAGCAAAGAAGAGTGGGCGAGTATTTTTGATAAATATACGGCTCAACTGAATGGGATTACCAATGATGTGAAGGTGGATAAGGCCGATCTGGAGGAAATGATCAGCACCTATAAAAAGATTGAAAAAGAGCGGGATGAAAAACTCCACGAAATGGAAAAGCTTTCGGGTCAGATAAAAAGTCAAACGCAGGAGCTGGCAGCCAAACAACAGGAATTAAAAACAACGGAAGCCAGGACAGAGGAGCAGAAGGCAGCCCTTGAAAAGCAGAAGCAGGATATTGACGTGCAGACAGCACAGATCGATGTGCTCAGGAAAAGTAAACAGGATCAGCAGGACCTCTTTGACCGGAAACAGGAAGAGCTTGTGGAAACGGGAATACGTATTGAGGCACAGAAAAAGGTGCTGCATGAACTGAATCTGAAAATGGGGAAGCAGGAAGTAGAGCTGGAGGACAAATCGAAGCATATCTCTACTCAGGATGCCGAAATAAATAAACAGCGTATCATCATCACCACGATTGCCCTTCTCTCGGCCGGCGTGTTGATACTTCTTTTCTTTGCCATACGAACCAACAATCAACGGAAAAAAGCAAACCGGAAACTGGCCGAACAAAAATCATTGGTGGAGGCCCAGAAACATGAAATAACAGACAGTATCAATTACGCCCGTCGTTTACAGTCCGCCATTTTTCCTTCCACGGCTTCGATTGCCGCAGAGTTCCCGGATTCCTTTGTGCTCTTCAAACCCAAAGACATTGTAAGCGGAGATTTTTACTGGATGGAACAGAGCGAAGGACGGATCTTTATATCCGCGGCCGATTCAACAGGTCATGGAGTACCCGGAGCCATGGTAAGCATTGTATGTTCCAATGCCTTGAACAGAGCTGTGAAAGAATACAAGCTACGGGATACCGGAGGCATATTGGATAAAACAAGAGAATTGGTTTTGGAAACATTTGCCAAAAGCAGCAACGAGGTAAAAGATGGAATGGATATTTCCCTGCTTGCTGTGGATAAGAAGGAACAGAAAGTTTTCTGGAGCGGAGCCAATAACCAGCTTTGGTGTATCTCGGCAGGAGAACTGAAAGAAATCAAACCCGACAAACAACCGATTGGACTTACCGATACGCCCCGGCCTTTTACAACGCATGGCCTTGCGCTTAACAAAGGTGATGCGTATTACCTCATCACGGATGGATATGCAGATCAGTTCGGAGGACCCAAAGGCAAAAAATTCAAATATAAACCGCTACAGGAATTATTGCTCGCCAATGCCGGCACATCCATGGAAGGACAGAAGTCATTACTGAACGAGACCTTTGAAAATTGGAGAGGGAGCCTGGAACAAGTAGACGATGTAACCATAATCGGGATCCGGGTGTAAGTATAAGAAGCAGCCAGTTGATAACAGGCTGACACCATGATAGACAATAAAAAACCCCGGCATAAAGCCGGGGTTTTGCATAAACAAAAGAGAAGAGGGGATTGGTTATTATTGATTAACAACTTTCACCATCGAAGTTTCTCCTTCTACCATACATTGAATGATATAAACACCTTTAGGATATTCGCTCAGATCCATGTTCAATGTCTGACCTGAAATGCCGGTACGCTCAGCAATCTTCCGGCCCAGATTATCGTAAATGGTAATGAAAGCATGCTCTTCATCATCCGTTGTGGGGATAGTCAGCATAAAATGCCCGTCACTTGGATTAGGAGCAGCCATAAGGGCTTTAGACGATACCGCATTTTTGTCTGCAGGTTCCGGCCGGTAAGGTACCATGCTGTGATATTGGTAGGTACTGGTACTTCCACCCGAGCAGCCGTGAATCAATGCAAGACCATACGTATTCGGAGTACCGGTAGGTGCTGCAATAAAGCCCGGATTCAGTGTAATGGAATTGGTAGCTCTTAATATAGTAGGTCCGGATGTCATGGTTTCATTGGCGCTTGCCGTAATTGCATTCGCCTCATAGAAACCCGGAGCAATGGCAGAAGTCAGAGCGCTGCTTGACAAACTGGGACACTGTAAAGGAGATTTCCAGATTCCTCTTCCATAAAGCCCGATACGTACTGTATTTTCCTTGTAGTTTATTTCCATCTGTTTACCGAAGGTAATAGGAAGGTCATTGCTATAAGGCTGCCATGTGCCCAGGCTCGCATCCCGGTAATAAACGCCCATATCGGTGCACAGGTACAAGGCATCATTGCTGGCATGATCCATGGTCATAGAGCAAGGATGTTCCGTAACAGGAAGCCCGTCGCTGTAGTTCGACCAGTTTGTTCCGTCAAACTTGAGCACTTTTACCGTAGGGTTATTGGGCATATAAAGAGATACGTAAACTACATCCTTATTCCAGGGACTGGTTTCTATCGCTTTAAACTGAATATCCAGATTCGCACCCGACACGTTTGCACACCCCGGGCAATTCGATACCGTAGATGCAAATGCAGCCCAGTTGGGACTTACGTTGGCCCACTGAGGACTTCCGGTATTGTAGATATCGTTATGCCCTTCCCAGGTGCCGTCCAGATTATTTCCGATGTATTCAATCACGGAAGGATTACAAAAGCATGTCGGATTGCCGGGATCGAAGCCTCCATCCACTGTGAAGTGAATGTTGTTAGGTGTTTGAGGAGAGAATGACATTCCGGCAATAATCATCCTGCCGAGAATGTTCCAGCTGCCAGAAGGGGCGCAGGACCCGGTAGTGACAAGACCTGGTTGTACATTGGCGGCAATGATTTTGGCGACAAAGGAATTGCTGGCCCAGTCATACTGATAGATACCATATTCGTTTTTGCTCTGGAAAATCCGTCCGGCGCGGTATGGATCCTGATAATACTGCGGAGACATAAAGCCCCAGGCGTCCGTACCGTCCAGCGCTCCTTGTGCAAATGTGCCTCCGGAAGAAGGAGCGTAATAACTTTTAACTGCCGATAAGCTCACTCCTCCGTTGGATGAACTGTAATAAGATCCTCCATAGCTACTGGCATCAAGGATCATATTATTGGTATTGAATTTATCGATCAGCGCCCCGTCGTTTTCCCAGGTTGCAAGGGTATATTTGTCGGCATGGGTGTTGGCATCGTATATGTCGGTATTCACAACGTCCTGTCCCCCTAATGCATAAATATTAGGCTGATCTTCGGAGCCGCTGAATCCATTTATCAGACACACATCAATTCCGTAACTTAATGAACTGAAATAAGGAATGGTTCCGGTAGAAAGAGAGGTGACTGCAACTCCTCCATCACATGCCGCATACATATAATACTGACCGGCTTTGTTCACAACCTGGAAATCATGCATATCATCGTGGATAGCTCCGTAGATACCCGTATGAAACCCCTGGGCTACATATGTTTGCCAGGTTGCACTTCCAATATCATAGTAATCGAGGTGTTGACCTCCGAACCAGACCCTGTTGTTTGCCGGATCATAAGCAGCTCCCATCCGGGTTCCGCCCATTCCCGAAAACCCGGTAGTGGTAAAAGCTGTTGGAGTAATGGTGTTGGCAGAGGTATTCTTTACAAAACGATCTATAAAGAAAGCTCCGGAGTAAAGGTCCCAGCCATAAGGATCCCATCCTTGTGCAATGGCCGGTGTTTCCGTAGAAACAACGAAAAATTCCTCATCGGTTGGACTGTTTTGAGGACCGAGCACGAGCATGGAATTGGATCTTAATAACCCGGATCCGAGTGTAACACTGGACGACAGATCGCTCAGGAACTGGAAGCCACTGGATCCACCGTTATCATTGTATTCTTTCAGCATCGGAGTTCCGATTGGTGTTCCATAAACACCGGGAGCGTTGGATCCTGTTACATACACAAAGTGACTCGTTCCTGTAGCATTGTTCAGGAAAATCACATTCTCCACATATACATTTTGTAAAGCAAAGGTCCATGTTACACCACCGTCATTACTGCGGAACAAACCGATGGATGTACATGCATACAATACCAAAGGATTGCTTGGGTGAACGGCTATGTTTCGGATCACATAATTCTGAGAACCGGCAGGCAATGTGCCCAGGCTTTGCCAGGTTTGTGTCTGGAAATCATACATCCCTATACCGGTTGAGATATCCTGTGATCCGGTACCCGGATTAAAACCCACATGATAATTTCCGACCAATAAAGTGGAGGAATTCAGAAAAGCCATACCAAGTGCACCATTGAATCCATTCGGATTGGTGTTGATATTTTGCCAGTTGGTGCCGGAATTATTTGTTTCCCATAGTCCGCCAAAAGTACTGGCGGCAAACATGTGTGATGAATTGGCCGGGTCAATAACTATTTTGCTCATCTGAGCTGTCTCAAACTCATGTCCGCTTGCATTGTTGTTGGATACGGGCCCTACAAACTGCCAGTTGCTGAACTGGCCGTAACTGGTGAGTGCCGTTATCCACAACAGCAGCGATAATACTGCTCTTGAATATTTTGTCATAGGTTAGCTCTTTTAGAAATAAATACCTGTTAATATGAATTACTTAGCATTTTTTTCGAGCTTCGCCAGGCGATCCGAGAGTGCTTTGTTTTCCTCCTTCAACTGAACGGAATAGAGGGTAAGCTCCTCAATCTTTTCAAGTAATTTAGCATCCATCTTGCCGATGTCTATACCACCCTGTTCCATCAATTCGTTTGCAGATGGTACACCAGGTAAATGCTTGTTTACTTCTACATAAGATTTTACCTCTTCCAGTGAACGGAGCTTGTAGTTTTTCTCAAATACATAGTCAGACCAATCCGTGCTGGTGGCGAGTGCTACCTTCACCTTTTCGGTAAGAATACCGGTTTGTACGTACAATTTATAACCTGCAGGCAGAGACACAACAGAAGGATCACCGATCAGGGCTGTTCCGTTTACAGTAAGCTGTGCTGTTGGGCTTGGGGTATTAATACCCACCAGGGCGTTGTCGCTCAGGAAAAGAATATTGTTTGCACTAACACCGGTAGAAAGATATGGCTTCCAGAAATTCAGACCGCCGTTAGCAGCACCTGCCTGTGCAGCTGTTTCATATTCCATACCATACTGACCGTATGTCTGAACACCGGGTGTTCCACCCAAGAGGATCTGAGGACCACCAACACCGGCTACAGTTCCCTGTAAAAGAATGGCTCCATTATTCATGTGAAGCATCTGGGTAGGATTTGTGATTCCAATACCTACGAAAGGATTGGAACCATTTCCAACACGCATCACTTCCACACCGGAACCGCTGAAAGCAAGACTTCCGGTGGCCGGATGAAACATACCCGTATTGCTGTTTCCGCTTCCGTACCAGGTATAGTCGGGGCTGGCAGCAGTTGAATTACCGCTTGTCGTATGTTGAATATAGGCTGCATCTGTTGTACCGGTATTGGTAACCAGAAAATCTCCACCCACCTGTAATTTAGCTGTTGGCGCCTCAGCTGTTGTTGAACTGCCTATCCCCACATTTCCGGAATTTTGCAGAATAGTCATGGTACGACCGGCTGTACTGCCTGCCATAACCCAATCGCTGTTTGCCGTTCCAAAATAAGCGGTACCTAATACCCAATCATAACTGGATGTACCACCTGTTCCGAATGATAAAAGACATTCGTAGTTTGTATTATTGGTACGACTCAGATAAAAACGTCCCCCACCTGCTCCGGTGGCTGTGTTAACATCAAAACGAGGTTTGCCCACCACATTTAAAATAGTGCCGGCAGCGGGAGTAGAGATCCCAATTCCAACGGCCCCTGTTGTTGGCCACGGGTTGGAGTTTTGAGCCTGCGTAACGGTTCCAAAGCCTAAAGTAGCAAGGGTTACCAAAATCGAATTCTTGATTTTCATGTTTGTTTGTTTTGAGAAGAATATAAAATGGTTTTTTTAGTAATTACGGTTTCAGACAGACGCATTTCACCCGGTAAGGCCTGAATATATTTTCAGACACTTCATTTCGGAAATGCGATCTCATTTACTGTATTTTCGCTAACGTGCAGAATAGCGTAATTTATTGACAACGGGGGCAAAACTATATGTTGCACTATTAATACAATATCATAATGAGTATTTCTCTGTAATCAATGAGTAACTCACAGGATCGGATGAGTATCTGACAGATCAGTGAGAATGATTTGTGAAAAAAATTGTGAAATGGTTTTAAAACATGTATCACCGAATAAATCCCTATTCCAACCACTTACTCAGTATTCCCGACCAGTTACTCATTCCTGCTTGGCTGGTACTAAACACCGCACTACTTTAGGGTCTGTAATAATTAATACTTCCTTTCATGATCAGATACCTACTCCTGATATTTGCCTTTTCTTCGGGCCTTTTTGTAAATGCCCAGAACGGTGTGACGCGTTATCCGGTGCCGGCTACCTACACACGTACTCAGTATAGTTTGAAAAATGGGATAGGTATTGATCATAGAAAAAACAAATGGGTTTGTTTCAATTATATGGGACTGGGGATGTTTGATGGCACCAACTGGACTATTTATGATCCGTCTAACTCCGGACTTCCCGCACTTAAAACAAACTGTATTGCTTTTGATTCAAATGACCACGCCTGGATAGGAACCGATTCGGGTGCAGTTTGTTTTGACGGATTGAATTGGATACGATATACATCCGCTACATCGGGCTTGTTGAGCAATACGGTGATTTCGGTAACAGTATCGGGATCATCGGTCTATTTAGGGACAAACAAAGGTCTTTCTGTTTGGAATGGGACGATATGGAATAGTTATACAAGGGCCACTTCGGGTCTGATATGTGATACCGTCACTGCAATTACATTGGAGCCGGGAGGAGCCATATGGGTAGGAACACAAAAAGGAGTGAGCGGACTTCAGTCCAGTGTATGGACATCGTTTACAACCGCCAATTCGGCATTGAAGGAAAACTCAATCAATTGTATTTATGTGGATGGGAATAATGATAAGTGGATTGGCACTACAGCCAATGCGTATAAGCTTTCAGGAACCGTGATAACATCTGTAAATGATTTGATGTCTAATCTGGCCTCACCCAATTTGCGAGGTGCACATACTATCTGTGGTGGAAACAAGGGCGGTATTGCCTATGGATCGGTTTCATCTGGGGGGCAGGCCATGATAGAAACAGGGACCCTTAAAAATTATCTCTATCATATTTCAGCGCCCGAGTTTATGTGTTATGAAAGTAGCACACATACATTCTGGTATACAACCTTTCGAATTGATTCGCTTTACGGAGGGCTGACAAGTTTTGTGGATACACTTTATTCCGCAGCATGGCAGGGAGTGAATTTAGATAATATGCAAAATCTGGATGTAAACGAGGTGGTAGCACCGATACTGGATCGGGGAGACATGCACTGGGATGTTGTGAGTTCAAGAGCAGGATATGAAGTGCCGAAAGGTTCGGGCAAGTATACCGATTTCGCAGCCTCGCTATGGATTGGAGGGGTGGATGATTTGGGACATCTTCACGAGGCGGCAATGACTTATCGTCAAACAGGTTTTGATTACTGGCCCGGTCCCCTCGACACCATTGCGGGTACAACCGATTCGGCCAAAGCAGGCGCTTATGATAGGGTGTGGAAAGTGGACCGGTTTAAGATTTCGGAATTTCAACTTAACTTCAGCAGAGGCAATGTGCAAAATGGAACCTATATTCCACAGGAAGGAATTACCTCCTGGCCTGCGAGAGGCAATGGAAACTTTAGCCGTAACCTGGCTCCATTTGTGGATGTGAATCACAATGGTATTTACGATCCGCTTACAGGAGGTGATTATCCGCTTATCCAGGGTGATCAGGAAATATACCGCATCTTCAACGATCAGCTTACCACACATACCGAAACAGGAGGTGCTGCGCTGCAGGTGGAAGTACATGCATCGGCTTATGCATATTCCTGCCCTGCTATTGCCGATAGTGACAAGGTGCTGAACTATACAACGTTTTATCATTACGATGTTTTTAACCGCAGCGTCAATAATTACACCAATGTGTATCTGGGCGATTGGCAGGATGTGGACCTTGGTTTTTATAATGATGACTTTGTAGGTTGTCATCCGCGCGGCAACTTCGGCTATGTATACAATGGGGCTTTATGTGATGGAACCGGTGCGCCGGGTCAGTATGGATGCAATCCGCCTATGATGAGTACCGTAGTACTCAATGGTCCGCCGGCTGTACCGGGAGACGGAATTGACAACAACAACAATGGGGTGGTGGATGAACCGGGTGAACTGAATCTGATGACAGGCTTTCATTATTACAACAATGATTTTAGCATTACCGGAAATCCTGGATTTCTGGGTTCTCCATCGGCCGGGGGACAGCGTCCGGGAGATTATTACAATTATCTGATCGGCAAATGGAAGGATTCTACACAGATTACCTTTGGAGGCAATGGCTACGGGGGTGTTACACATACACCGTTTATGTACTCGGGCAATCCCTATGATACCACCACCTGGTCGGAGATGTCCGTGCATAATACACCTGGCGATCGTCGCTTCCTGATTTCCTGCGGCCCGTTTGATTTTAAGGCGAACGCTATGATCAGTTTTGATTATGCCCTGGTCTTTACCCGCGATACCACATTGGCTCCTCAGTCTATGGCGTTATTCCAGAAAAATGCAAGTGATGTGGCCAAGGTTCAAAACTGGTGGAGCTCAAACAATGCTCCTTCCTGTATAGCCATGAATGTAGGCATACAGGAAGTAGTGCCCGAGCATGCGGCGCTGGAAGTATATCCCAATCCTTTTTCCGATCAGCTTACCATTTCATACAGCGGTTCGGCAGAAACGTATTCTGTTTCCGTGTTTGATCTTACCGGCAAGGAAGTTATTTCTCTTCAACGGCTCACACCCGGCATTCATGAGCTGAATATGGGACCCCTTGCAGAAGGCATGTATTTTCTGCAGGTAAGAGATGGGAAAAATGTGTTAAGCAAAAAAGTGATCAAGCGGTAGGTTTGATCACCATAACATAAAAAAGCCGTTGTCCTCTAGGGGCAACGGCTTTTCTTTGTTGGAATATATTTTACTGCACCTGTGTAATGAGAATAGCCGCATTGGTAGCCGCTAGTGTTCCTCCGGTAAGGCCAGCGAGTGTACTGGCTGCCGAAGAACCTGAGTTAGTAAACTGAAAAACATCTCCTGCAAGAACGTTCACAATCACGACACCGTTGTTTTGCTGGGTGCCGGCAGCAGAACCAAAGCGGGAGCCTGTTACAGCTACGCCATTCTGAAAAATGGCAAACTGATTGCTTGAGGTGGAGGAGACATAAAATTCTATTTTGAAAACCCCGGTTACATTCACAAAAATGAAGGCGGATCCTGGGTTATGTGTAATGTTCGATGATATAGGTCCATTGCTATCAAATGTAGCTGAGCTGCTAACGGCTACAGTCTGTGCGGAAGTATTATAGATATACGCATATTCGCCTACTCCTTTACTTCCGGTAGCACCCGTTGCTCCTGTAGCACCTGTTGAGCCCGTAACACCTGTTGCCCCAGTAGCGCCAGTCGAACCTGTTGCTCCTGTAGTGCCCGTTACACCCGTGCCTGTTGCACCGGTAACTCCAGTAACTCCGGTAACACCTGTTGCACCTGTAACCCCAGTTGCACCTGTAACTCCTGTTGCACCTGTAGCACCCGTAACGCCTGTTGTTCCAGTTGCACCCGTTGCTCCTGTAACTCCTGCAGCACCTGTTGCTCCCGTAACACCCATAAGGCCTGTTGCACCTGTCGGGCCCGGAGTGCCGCCATTGGCAGCAAACAAGGCATAAGGAACGCTCATTAATTGTGTTGTACCTGTAATGGTATAGTTATTACCTCCTGTAGGATCGGTTTCTGTTTTGATAAAGTAAGGTCCTGTGGCCCAGTTGATACCTGCAAATGTTCCGCTGATAATAGAACCGGTACCTATTTGTAAACTGGCGAGTCCGTTCGCATTGGTGGTGGGTGTCTGGGTTTCCACATACACGGCTGTACCGGTTGATGAACCCTGCAGAATGCTGATCTGCATGCCAACTGTGGTGGATGTGATGAGTGCACCACTGCTATTACGCAGCACTGCCTGGTAACTCATTTTTTGTGGGGCTTGTGCCCAGATACCGGCCGTAAGCAAACAAGCCGTAAAAAGTGCGTATAATTTTTTCATATGCTCCGCTTAATTCTTGATTATTTTGAATGTCTTTACTTCTTTCCCCGAATCGTTTACTTTCAAAAAATAAGCAGCAACAGGAAGATTACTCATTATAATACGTGTTTCATCGGAAGTGATGGCCTTGTTTTCCATCAGCTTTCCTTGCAGGTCATATAACTGATAAGAGAAACCGTTCCAGTTTTGTCCTGATACGTGTAAAGTAAGATAATCCAGAGCCGGATTAGGGAATGCCGATATCTGCACACGAATATTTTCGGCAATGCCGGTAACTACAAAAACTTCATAAGGCTGCTGAACACCTTTGGCAACACTGCCTGTGCTTCCGTTATCGGTGGTATAGAGTACCTGGCCAACACTATAACTAATAGTGCCTCCGCTTCCGGAACCATCTGAACCACCCGCTACCGGAGATTCCTGAGCCAACATAGATGCAGGATAGAGGCCAATAAAAAACAAAAGGATGTAAAATATTTTTTTGAATGACATCATGGGATGAGCATGTTGAGGGGCAAAGGTAGTTTTTTTGCGATGCTACCAGACGAAATAGCAGAAAGCGTAATCTAATACCAACACCAAAGCATCCTTTTCTGTGAAGACTTTAATTTGTTTATTATATCTCAATACGTTTTTTTAATGAAACCTTATTTCTCCTTCCTGGGACGTATAATAAGTCTGAGGGACTGATCATAGGTAACATAATTCCAGGCCCAGTTGATAAAGATGAGAAGCCGGTTTTTGATTCCGACAATAGACATGAGATGGACAAACATCCAGACCAGCCAGGCTATAAAGCCCTGGAATTTTATAAAAGGTAAATCAGCTACCGCTTTGTTTCTTCCGATGGTGGCCAATGATCCTTTGTCTTTGTAATGAAAAGGGAGGAGGGGTTGATTATAAAACATGCGTTTAAAGTTCTTTGCCAGCAATGAAGCTTGTTGTATGGCTGGTTGTGCCATTTGGGGATGACCTTTGGGATATAGCTCATTGGTCATGCAGGCAATATCACCAATAGCAAAAATGCTGTCGCTGCCCTGTACTTTGTTGTACGGATCTACTTTTATCCTGTTGTTGGGAAGCAGCACATCTGGGGCAATCCCTTCTAATTTATTGCCTATCACTCCGGCTGCCCAGATCAATGTTTTTGATTTCAGCACGCTCCCGTCGGAAAGCGTAACTACATTTCCGTCATAGTCCTTTACGCCTTTATTCACCAGCACATTCACATTTAGTTTTTCCAGATAATTCTTTGCTTTTTCAGAAGCCTCAGCCGACATGGCGCTTAATAGCTTGGGAGAGGCCTCAACCAATGACACCTGCATAAAATCAAAATTCAATTCGGGGTAATCTTTTGGCAGGATATGTTTTTTCATTTCGGCCAAGGTGCCCGATACTTCCACACCCGTGGGTCCACCTCCAACCACCACAATATTCATCAGGGCCTGTTGTTCGTCTTTATCAGTGGTACACAGAGCTTGCTCGTAGTTCTCTAGAATGCGGTTACGGATACTGAGCGCTTCAGACACCGATTTCATGGGCATAGCTTGTGCCATGATACGTTGATTGCCAAAAAAGTTAGTGTCTGTTCCAATGGCCAGAACAAGAAAATCATATTTGATATCTCCGATTGAAGTGGTGATGTAATGCTCCTTGGTGTTAACAGCTGTTACTTCACCCAAACGGATGTGAATATTTTTTTTGCCCTGAAATGCTTTGCGAAGCGGAAAAGAAATAGCACTGGGTTCCAACCCTGCCGTAGCTACCTGATAAAAGAGGGGCTGAAACTGATGGTAATTGCATTTGTCAATTAAGACCAGCTGATAATCGGTATCGGCCAACTCCCGGCAGAGCTTTAACCCCCCAAATCCGGCACCTATAATGACGATACGTTTATAACTGGTATCCGGAATATTGGCTTTCATTTTTTTATTCAAAAGTAGAGATAATGCGTTCACGTGCTCCGTCAAGATTAAAGAATACTTATCCACCGAAACAGGCTTTGCCAGACTAATGGCCGGGGTAAAATAAACCTCGAAAACACTAACGATGCTGCTTCGAAAACTGAAGCGGTGTTTCTCCTGTTTTCTTCTTAAACATACGGGTGAAATAGGAGAGATCAAATATGCCCAGCTCATTGGCAATATCGGAAAGGGTATATCCGGGTTGCAGGAGCAGGCGTTTAGCTTCGAGGATGATGCGGTCGGTAATCACTTCGGAAGCGGTTTTGTGAATACAATCCTGGCAAATCCTGTTTAAATGCTTTCCCGTCATGTTTAGCTCCCGGGCATAAGAGGCGGGTGATTTCATGTCTTTGAAACGACAGTCCACCAGCTGTTCAAATTTTTGAAGCAATTGCAGATACCGGTTAGGAGCGCTCCACGGTTTTTCAGTTGAGGTATACTCCCGTGCCAGGTCTATATAAATAAGATCGGCAAGGCTGCAGAGCCGTGCATTTTTAAAAAGCGCTTTACTGCGGGTGTTTTCGCTCAGGAGCTCCCGAAACATCAGGGCGCTGCGTTTGAAAGGTTCCTGTTTCAGATAAAGCGCAGGTGAATTGTACTCCGAACCGTAAAAAGAGAAATCACTTATTTCCCGGTTATTATAACAGAGATCATAAAAAGAACGGGAATGGAAAAAAATGAAACCATCGGCATCTTTTGATAATATCCAGTTGTGCATCTGCCCCGGTTTTAGAAAAAAGACCGCCCCGGGTTTGACCTTGTATTTTCTAAAATCAATCTCATGCGTGCCTGTGCCTTTTGTAAACAGTACACATACATAAAAATCATGTTTGTGGGGAACAAAGATGAAATGGTGCTTCAACAGGTGATCCTTTAGCGTATTGCAATAGAAATTCGTTTCGGGGCTGGCCGTATGAAATGCATCGATCTGGTAAACGGGAATGATATTTCGAGCCATCGCTGTAAATATAAAATGTCCGTATTGTGCTATTATCTGAGATTTCCGGTCGTGTCCTTTTGGGTGTATTGTCGGACATTTACACTAAGAAAAACAAACACCATGACAAACATAGTTCTAATTGCCCTAAAAGAGAAATGTCCTTTTTGTGAACAAGGGAATGTTTTCAAAAAAAGCAGCGGTTTGCATATGCCCGAAATGAATGACCATTGTCCGGTCTGCAAACACAACCTGATGGGAGAGCCCGGTTACTTCTTCGGAGCCATGTATGTAAGTTATGGGATATCAGTAGCGTTGGGTCTGATGGAATTCATTTTGCTGAAGGTAGTATTAGGAGTAAAAGACCCCATCGCTATCCTTGTTCCCATCGTGCTGTCCATGGTGCTGATCTCGTTTAAGAATTTTAAATGGTCCAGAATCGTATGGCTGAAGATCTTTCCTCCGGGAGAGATACGAGCTTTCAAACGGAAGAAAGCGGCGGCGGTAAACAGGGGCATGAGGCAGGCGCAGGAGGCAAGGGGCGTTGGTAAAATGAAAAAGAGTGTGTTAATACACATCTTTTTTTGTCTCATCCGGATGATAAAATCAGAAGATGAAGAAATCTTATAGATGGAATACAATGAATAGGTGTCCACTCAGGGAATCATACTGTTTACTCAGTCAAAAGGGTGTTTCACTAAATGAGACTTGCAATGCCTGAACGGGACTGTACTTTTGGCTCGCTAAAAAAAGCAAAACCTGTTATCTCATTTATTACAAAAACACAATTCAATGAAAAACCTACGATTTCTTTTATTTCTCTTGCTCTGCGTGCCTGTGAGCAGTTGGGCAATGATTAGCGGTGCTAATCCCATTTATCCGGATG
>Ga0210396_10000231_pt1 | contig 85409 bp, 82 predicted proteins | sample IncBWH17OmetaG_FD_155466 | JGI IMG/M metagenome (GOLD analysis project Ga0210396, IMG submission 155466) | Forest soil microbial communities from Barre Woods Harvard Forest LTER site, Petersham, Massachusetts, United States - Inc-BW-H-17-O ... | reverse complement strand
CATGAACGTCCATGCCGATATACTTCTCTAGACTCATAAAGGCGCTCCTTTTCGGTAAGTGTGGTGTTCCATCGACTCACACCTTACCGCAAGAGTGGGCGCCTTTTGATATTGCGTGCTATGGCGATATTTCAATAGTTGACTGTTTTGCGCAGGGCACGCTTGGCCGAAGGCTCAAACTAGTTCGGCCTGCCCAACCAGGTGTACTGCCATGAGACTGCCAAGCTATCGAAATTGCCACCGACGCGAACATAGCTTCCCCTACTAAAGCTCGCTTTGATCGCCTGGTGGCCGCTCACCGGAATGGCTGCTGTAACTCCCAAGCGAGAAGCCGTCTGCCTGCTAGCCGGGTTCGATTTGCCGCCCATACTCGTTGTTCCCCCGAACCAGAAATTGCCATCGAGCGAGAACCAAAGGGTCGGCTTGCCGCGGTAATGCTTCGCGTCGTAACTCAGGTGACCTTCGAATGAACCATATGGGCTTTTCGTTTGGGGCTGGGGTCTAGGAATCGAACAGAATTCCTGATTCCTGGTGAAGAAGACAGCCCCAGCGTAGCCATCGAGAATCCATTTTTCGCTAAAGCGCTGGGAATAGCCAAACTCCGGTTTGAAGGTCCAGCGGTTAATCCCCCAGTTGATCAGTTTCGTGGGATCATACTGGCCGGTCGGGCCGGTTACTTTCAAGCTGGCGCCCAACACCACCGTCTGCTTCCACTTCGCCAACTCTGAGATGGGCATCGCGGGGCCACCCCTCAGATTCACAGAAAAGCGAAGTCCGGAATCGGACAGACCGGAGCGGTAGATCTGCTTGTTCATCCCGAGCACAGAACCCTGAAATGTTCCTACGCCGTAGGGCAGCCACGCTGCGATGTTGGCGGAGCGGCCAAAGAAGCTGAAGGAATGATAAAGGCTGAAAACCGGCACACTGAACGTGCCAGTGGCTCCTGTAATGGGAACCCCGTTCAAATCCAGGCCACCGTGGTAAAAGGAGTACGTCAGGTTGATCGCATTGGAATGCAACGGGGTGATCACGTACGCACGCGGCGCAAGATCCTGCGCCCAGCAGGAATACAGGAACATCTCGGTGAGAATCGTAAGAAACAACAGTCTTATGATGCCACTGCGGCTCTTTGCGATCTTGGACAAACTGTTACCACTCACACCTCACCACCCTTCCTCCGGGTGGGGAGAAGCAACACTACTGCAGCAGGTACTGGGTTTCATTGGAAACTGTCACTTGTGACAGAGGCCGTCCCGTCAGCTCGGTGATGTAGCCAAAAGGCTGTAGCGATTATTGATGTAACAACGCGTTACACTCAGAACCCCTAAATGAGTGAAATGGGGATTTTTCGCCAATCAGCGAGCTGCCTAATGACGAACTCGAACTAAAAGTAATGTCTGGTCATCCTGTTGTACGCCGTGCTGAGGGACTTCCTCCATGATCAGCTCCCAAATCTGCGGCAAGGGGTGTGCCTCGCATTGCGTCAGCAGTTCTTCCAGGCGCGCCAGTCCAAATTCTTCGTCCCTCTCATTGGACACTTCCGATATGCCGTCCGTCAGCATCAGGAACAGATCGCGTGATAAGTAAGTGACGCGCTGGCTCGTAAAGCAACCGCCGGGGATCAGCCCCAAAGGGAACTGCTCCATCGAGAGCCGGACCGTGTCCCGGCTGCGATCGCGATAGTGCAGGATAGGTATGTGCCCGGCCAACGCGTACTCTGCCTCCGCCGAACCGTCGAAGTTGAGCAGAGCCAAGGTGGCGTACATATCGGATTCCTTGACGGCAGGAAGCACACGATCCGTGCTCTCGAGCAAGGCCACGGGGTGTTGCCGGAATTGAAGGGAGACCCGCATGGCGGTCTTCAACATTCCCATCAACTGGCCCGCGGCCAGGCCGTGTCCGGAGATATCGGCAATATAGGCTAGTAGGCTTCCGTCGCTCTGGATGACATCGATTAAGTCGCCGCCCATTTCTGTGCTGGGGATGGATTTGCCGTATATCTCAAGCGTAGAGTTCTGGAAAGAAACGGTTGGAACCAAGGTAGCCTGAATCCCGCGGGCAAGAGTGAGTTCGGTCTGCATGCGGACACTGGCCAGGCCCTCGAAGCTTAGAAATGACTGCAACAGGCGATAACTCAATAGGGTACAGAGAAGGATGGCGATGGCGTCAAAAGCGACCCGTTGCTTGAGGGCTTCCGGGACGGGCAGGCGTGCGGAGGTATAGGGGAGGATAAAGGCTAGGCAGCCGACAACCAACAAGATCAGCTGGACGAGAGGGTAGAGATGAGTCCTTTTTATTCTAGCGGCCACGGTGCCTGCTGCCAGTGCGCCCAGTAAGAGGGGCCAGACGAGGCCTCGACCCAGGTGGGGATGGTGGAGCAACAGTAGATCGAGAACGAAGCCAAACGAGGATACGGTGAAAAAGACAGAGGCCAGGAGTTTCTTCATCCGCCCCAACGGCATGGTGCGCCAGTAGGAACTGGATGCGCTGGGATAGGCTGTGCGCAGGCCCTCCAACCATTTGTGAAGCAAGTTGTTCATAGCGGATCTTCCCGGAACAGGAACCGCAGTGTCGTGAGTATATCTTTTGCGCAGAAAAGCGGCGCGGCCCGAACCATCCAGATAGGGAATGAAAACAGATCTTTCGGAAAGTCAAATTCTCCACTTGGATGGATAGTCAGCCACACCTGGAAGTGACCCCCGTTCGCGACCGCCTCTCGGGATTGAGCGTCGTCACGGACAAACCGAAATCCGCATTGGACGAAAAGCGGTTTTATAACACGCTGGATGGGGATAGTTGACGTAACCGCATTATAAGAGGGCGCCCCTTTTGAGATCGTTGCTTGATGAACATCCAGCCCAATATACTTTCACTGTTCATCGAGGGTGCTCCTTTCGTAGGTGGTCATGTAGACGATGACAACCTACACCAATCGTCGTGCTTCGTGCGCTCCTCTGTGGTGCCGTTCCTTCCCCGGCCCAACAAAGGCCTGCCACGCAGGAGACACCAAGTGTCAGCGGAGGAGAAGATTTGCAGAAGGCAGTGCAGAACCCCGTAGCCAGCCTGATTAGTGTTCCAATTCAGAGCAACAGCAACTTTGGCATTGGCCCCTTCGATCGCACTCAAAATGTGCTGAACATCCAGCCTGTCATTCCGATTCAGGCAAGCGAGAACTGGAACCTGATCATTCGCTGGATCGCGCCGGTGATCTGGCAACCTGCTCCGGGAACAGCAAACTTGGAAGTATTCGGCATCGAAGAAATACACCTGCATACTTAGCAGCCCAAGCCGTGCAGAAAAGCGCTGGCGTGTTTGGCTTTGGAGACATGACGCCCACGTTCTTCCTCTCCCCGGCCAAACCGCACAAACTGATTTGGGCTGCGGGACCCGTATTGGTTTTGCCGACAGCCACCAGCGAGTTCTTGGGACAAGGAAAGCTCAGCATCGGTCCCTCGCTTGTTGCATTGGTCCAGCCCGGGAAATGGACCGTCGGAGCTCTGGTCAATAACGCCTGGTCTGTGGCAGGCCCGTCAGACCGCAGCGAAGTGAACCAGATGACCTTGCAATACTTCGTGAACTACAACCTGAAAGAGGGCTGGTATCTGTCATTTGCACCCGTCATAACGGCGAACTGGAAAGCTTCCACGGGAAATGTCTGGACGGTGCCCGTAGGCGGGGGCCTCGGCCGTGTCTTCCGTTTGGGACTCCAACTGGTCAATGTCGCTGCACAGTTTTATGGAAATGCTGCGCACCCGTCCGGTGGTTCTCCGTGGGCGGATGCGGCTATCAATAGCATTTCTGTTCCCCAAAGGAGGAAGGTAGGGATTGTTGACGTTAACAGGCCTGTTTACGTCAACTACTTGGGCAGGACATCAACCAAGCGCCTTCAAAAGCAGTTTGAATATTTCCTCCATCGGCATGGCAGTGGCGAGCAGTGGCACCATGGGGATCAGACCGGCAAGCGCCAGTGCAAGGGCTGTCCTGGGTTCAAAGGGAAAAACTCTCATACGGTCAACCAGTTCGTAATCATGGCTATAGTTGGCAAGCGAGGTATTGTCGGGAGTGGAAAGCAACGATTCGCCGAGAGGATTTCCCTTCACCCATTTTCGATCATAAAGGCGTCCCAGCTTACAGGCGAGCGTACTGTACTCATGCAGGCCCTTTCGGCGGGTCCGCAGCAGGATCGGCGCGAACATGAACAGCGGTCCCAGGAAGAGGAGCAGCATTAGGATTATCAGGGCGGCAATGGGAATTTTGAAGGTCTGGACGGGCACTTTATCGAACAGAACTTCCCGGCAGGCCACGGCCGAGACCGTAGCAGCATACGCGAAGATGAAGATGCCATACAGACGGTGCGTCTCACCCAAAAAGCCGAGTCCTCCCGCTTGATCCGGATGGGTCGGAACCAGCTCCAAGTCGAGCTTCGAAACACGCCACAGAAACCGACACCAGATAAACGTTCTCCACAGCCACCGGTAAACCAGGAATTGGAAGATCGGAAGGGCGACGAGCGCATACCAATAGCCTGCTAGCGTAAACGGGTGACCCGACCCCGTAACCAGTGAGTGCCAGTTTGAGACAGTCGCGGAAACGAACCGAATCGACACAAACGCGCCAAAGTAAGTAATCGCGAGAATGATCGCTTCGGCAAGAGTGGAATCTCGAAGTCGGATCGCATCGACGATTGCAGTATCGAAATCCCGGTAGCGGTCCTCGGAAATGAGGCCTGAAGTGATGAAATGGCCGGTGGCCGCGACGATCCGTGGGCCGATGACAACCTCCGCCACGATCAGGAGTGGAACCGATAGCAAGAAACGGATGTGGGCAGAAGGGTCATAGAGGAAAGGAATCTTTACGTTCGTGAGGAGTGTTCCCTGCAAAGCCGAAAGGATAAGCAGAGGCAGCCAAGCAACCAGGGAGAAAACCAAGGCTCGCCTCACGATCAGCGGCGCCTCAAGCTTCATGAGTCCAAGGCGACGCTGAAGCCGATCCAGCGGGCCACCTTCGATCACCGAGAGCTTTTTCATTGTCGGCGGGGAGCCCATGTGACCTCCTACGCTTCAACAACCTTCATTTGTTCTGCGTTCATACGACCGCCGTGCACCTTGAACTCAGACAGAGCACTGTCGATCTCTTTTAGGTCTCCTGTGGAGGGCCGTGCCGAACCTGCTTACGCCGCACAATTCACTGAGCATTTCCTGGGCATAGTACGCAACCGGTTCTCAGACCACTCTTGCTAGGGAAGCGCTCAACTCAAGGCCCTAGCTGCCCGTTTGGGAAGAACTTGGTCTTCAACTGAGGGTGAAGGAGGTTGAGTTCGTGGAACTTCGCCGGTTCTGCCCGAGGCTCGCGATTCTTCATGACCTTCCCATTCGTGCCCTTGATTCTCCGGCCCTGATTTTCGTTCCTCGTGGGTCGCTCCCTCCGGGTGGATGTAGAGGAGTTGGGCCGGCATGGCAAAGCCGCTACCCGAGGCTTCAATGATCTCCCCAATGTGCAGCAACAAGTCTTCGCGCACTGCCACGAATTCACGGTCATCACGAGTTCGGACGTAGGCGAAGAGTTCGATCTGGATGGAGTTGGCTCCGTATGAGGTCAGCCGAACGCGGGCTGTATCGGTTTCGAGCCCGGGGTTTTCAGCAAACAATCTGCGAACCATATCGAGAATGGATCTAAGTTGTTCCGTCGTTGTCCCGTGACGTAATTCGAGGGTAGTGTGCACCAGGATCTTGCTGCGAGTGGCAAAGTTCTCGACATTCGACTGGGAGAGTGCCCCTGCCGGTATCGACAACAGCGTTTGTTCAGGGGTGCGAAGTCGTATGGAACGCAAGGTGATGTCTTCCACTGTACCCACCCGGTCGCCGATGCGGCACGTGTCTCCCACGGCAAGGACTTTGTCAGTCAGCAGGAAAATGCCACCGAGAAGATTCTCGACTGTCTTTTGCGCACCAAAGGCGATGGCCACGCCCCCGATGCCGACGCCGGCCAACGCAGTTTTTGTTTCCACGCCGACGACACTGAGGACCGAAAAGATCGCCACCAAAGTAATCGCGACGCGCAGCAAGCGTTCGGCTAGCAGTACGAGGGACTGCGTGCCCGTGTTACCTCCATGCTGCACTGCGCTAAGTGCACGCTCGAATGACACAGTTATTATCCGACGAAGGAGCCAGGTCACTCCGATGATTAGCAGAACGAGCGCAGAGCGACCGAAGATTATGCGGGAGATCAACGGGAGTCCCAGCGAGTATGCGACCGGGATGTGAACAATAAGGGTCAGAATAAAAACGAGCGGCCAGCGCAGCGCCTTGTACCAGGACTCGATCAATATGCGACGCGGCACGTTTTCGACCGTCCGCTCTAAGATGCCGACAGTTACACCAGAAACGATCCAAAGTAACAAGAGAGGGACGGCAATCGATGCAAACCACACCATCCATTGCGCCATCGAGATCGAAAATACATTGTGTTTCAGGAGCGGTTCCGGCAAGACCCGATCAATCCAGGTAGCTTCCATCGAGTCGAACAGCTCGGGAACCTTAGCCAGAGTATCTGACGAAATCAGCCAGATGCGACCGGATTGCGGATCAGAGACGCGAACCAGCAGCACATCGACTTTCTTGCCTTCTATATTGAGCGATCCCGCCCGCTCGCGATCGAGCGGGAGTCCACCCTCCGCCGTACCCTCCGGAGAGTCGCTGATCATCGCGATGGGCATGCTGAAGTAGCGGTTCATCAACTCTTTCAGGTCCCGAGCTAGCGTCTCTGTTGCAGGCTTTTGCTTGCCTGTGACCTGCAGATACATGGCGGCAGTCACGAAGTCATTGCGACCCGTAGCTTTGACGAAGCCAAGAATTGCTCCTCTGGGAGTGTTGCGCCCCAGCGGGTCTGAGACCTGTTCCTGGGTGGAGGGGGCTGGGGAAGGAGACTTTGTTGTTACGCTTGGCAACTGGGCGGCAGTGGACGGCGCCCCCACGAGTAAGGAAAGAACCACGGCTATCCGAGCTTGGTGCACCAGCCGCTCACACAGTTTCCGCGCGACCACTAAAGGGGCCCTGTCGAGATCGATTACCATGATGGACTCCAAACCTTTCGCACTCGTACACCCTGCAACTGCCATCTGCGTCCTAAGTCAGGCTTGACTGATTCTGACAACGCGGCGAACATGATGTCGAGAGTCGCGTGGACGCCGCTTTCTTCAGAGACACGACCGGGATTTTTCCAACTCGCGTCGCCGCGATTTCACCAACAACCAGGATTACTGGTGGAATCGCCTGATCACATCAATTGACCCCTGACTCTATGAATCCGACATGTGAATCTGGCTTTCTGATCTCAGCGAAACCTCTGGAACCTCGATTGACTTAGGGTCCGTACCCTCGTCGGAATGGGAATTCAATTGCTGTCTACGGCTTAAAATGCCTTGCGGTTGATTGGTGAGATTGTTGGATATCTAGGCCACCTGTGCCTGCTTGGCTACCGTCGATTCTTTCCTTGCAAACGCATCGGCTTTGCCACCTGCAAGCAGCTGTTCTCCATCGAGCCGGCCGAAGAGTTCGATCAGCTTTGCCACCAGCCCGGTCCAGCCTGTCTGATGGCTGGCCCCCAGTCCAGCGCCGCTGTCTCCGTGGAAATACTCATAGAAAAGTACATAATCCTTCCAGTAAGGATCGGTTTGGAACTTCTCCGTCCCTCCGTACACCGGCCGCCTTCCAGTCTCATCGCGCAGGAAGATCCGCGTCAGTCTACTAGCAATCTCTCGGCTTACCTCAAACAGATTCATCTCGTGGCCCGAGCCGGTCGGACATTCAATCTTGAATGTGTCGCCATAATAGAGGTAGAAAGACGCCAGGGCACGGATCAGCAGTACGTTCATTGGCATCCATATCGGACCGCGCCAGTTGGAGTTTCCACCGAACATGCCTGTGTCAGATTCTGCTGGGAGATAATTAACCCGGTATTCCTGGCTATCCACATTGAAGACGTAGGGATGCTCGGCGTGGTAGCGAGATAGTGCCCGTATCCCATAGGGACTCAGGAATTCATTCTCATCGAGCATGCGCGACAAAATTCGGCGCAAGCGTTCCGGATTTACCAACGCAGCGATGCCGCGATCCCCATACCCGAGATAACCCTTCCCAGTTGGATGAATGCTGTTGCGCAGTTCAGGCCTCCGTCGCAGGCGCTCTTGCAAGATCTCTGTCACTCGTGGTACTCGTTCGCGCTGCCACGGCTCGATGACGGAAGTGGCACAGAGGGGTAACAAACCGACCATGGAGCGAACCTTGAGACGTGTTGCACTGCCGTCGGGAAGGCGCAGGACGTCGTAGTAGAACCCATCGGTTTCGTCCCACATACCATCCGCCCCAACTTGATTCAGGGCGTGGGCGATCAGAAGGAAGTGGTCAGCAAACTTGGCGGCCATGTCTTCAAAAAAGGAGTCGTGGGCTGCCAATTCCATGCTGATCTCGAGCATATTCTGGCAGAACAGTGACACCCAGGCAGTACCGTCAGCCTGCTCGAGGTGACCACCAGTGGGCAGCGGGGCGCTACGGTCGAAGACACCGATGTTGTCCAGTCCAAGGAAGCCGCCTTCGAAGAGGTTCTTGCCAAAGCGGTCCTTGCGGTTCACCCACCAGGTAAAGTTCAGCATCAGCTTTGCAAATGACCGCTTGAGGAAGTCCAGATCACCTTCGCCCTTGAGCGCCTGCTCAGTCCGGTACAAGAAGATCGTGGCCCAGGCATGTACGGGCGGGTTGACATCGCTGAAGTTCCACTCGTAGGCTGGGATCTGACCGGTCGGGTGCAGGAAGAACTCCTGCAGCATCAAGTCGAGTTGTTCCTTCGCGAAATCCACATCGATCGTTGAGAGCGCGATGGTGTGGAATGCCAGGTCCCAGGCGGCATACCAGGGATACTCCCACTTGTCCGGCATAGAGATCACATGTTCATTCACCATGTGAGACCAATCACTGTTCCGCATCTGCTTACCGCCCACCTGCATCGGATTCACGCCATGTTCCTTAAGCCACTTGTCCACGTCGAAATCGAAGTACTGCTTCGACCACAACATCCCCGCCAATGCTTGCCGCATGATAAGTGCCTCATCTTTGTTGACGCGCTCTGGCGTAATCGACTTATAGAATTCATCCGCCTCGCCTTGACGAGCCTGCACAGTTTCAGCAAAGGTCTTGAAGGGATCGCCCATTGCAGCCGGTGCCACGTCACTGAGTCGTAGGCGGATCGTAGACGTTTCGCCTGCGTCGATAGTGATATTGTAGTGGGCTGCAGATTTTGTTCCCGCGTGCTGCGGGTTGACTGCATCTCGTTTTCCGCTCACCACATACTGGTTTATCCCATCCTTAACATAGGGACTGGTATTGGCGGTGCCGAAGATCCGCTCGTTATTCGTTTCATTCTCTGTGAACAGAAGCGCGGAAGCTCCCTCGCAGTACAGATAGCGGTCGCCCAGTTTCGGGTGTGATGCTGCAACAACGCTAGACTTACTCTTTCCGATCACCTGCTTCAAAAATGGCTTCGGCGTGTCGGGCCACCAAGTCCACGTGTTGCGAAACCACAGGGTCGGCAGGACATGTAGAGTCGCTGGCTCCGGACTTCGATTGCTCACACTGATCTTGATAAGGATGTCTTCTGGTGTCTGCTTGGCATACTCCACAAACACATCGAAGTATCGGTCGTCGTTGAAGACACCAGTGTCTAAGAGCTCGTATTCCATGTCGCAACGGTTGCGTCGTTTGCTCGTGGCAACCAGATCGTCGTAAGGGAAGGGGGCCTGTGGATATTTGTACAGATACTTCATGTAGGAATGCGTCGGTGTGCTATCGAGGTAGAAGTAATACTCTTTGACATCCTCACCGTGGTTGCTTTCACTGTTCGTCAACCCAAACAGTCGCTCTTTGAGTATTGGATCCTTACCATTCCACAGACCAACGCTGAAGCAGAGCAGCTGCTTGTCATCACTGATGCCGCCAAGGCCGTCCTCGCCCCAGTGGTACGCGCGCGACCGGGCTTGGTCATGATTGAAGTAGTCCCAGGCATTTCCATCCTGGCTGTAGTCTTCGCGAACCGTTCCCCACTGCCGTTCGCTGAGGTAGGGCCCCCACTTTCTCCAAGGGATTTTGGCTATACGGGCTTGTTGTAGTCTGACACCCTCTGCATCGTTGCTCATAGTTCCTCCGCCGACGGCTTGGTTCGAAATGTTTTCAGGTCCTCAGAGCGCGTCGGAATCGACTCCGAGGATGTTGGCTTCTTGGGAATCCCATAACTTTATTCCGGCATGAGTTTGTCTCCTTCTCAAATCGGAAGGATTAGGCAGAGAGCGGGCCTTAGGCCGACTTGCTACTCGTCAGACAGCGACCCCATCCCGAACATCAGACTTATCGAGGAACGGTGGCATTTCGTCGTCATAATGAGGACGGCAAGACTTTTCGAGAACACGTTTTAGTTCGAGAACATATCTTAAAGTGAGGTTCACGCGCCTGCCCCTGTTAGTTTTGACAGCTGATCGTCTCACAATCGAGGCCTCTAATGAACAGCATCCGTACGTCCTCCTCCGATGTTGCGAGGCGCTACTGAGTCTGTACATCGAAGAGCTCGTTCGGCCTGACATTTGGGGAAGCAATGGCCACGAACGATTCCACACGAAGGGAAATACTGCCCATTCCGTACGGCAAGCCCATCGGCCTGACTCCTATGACCGCGAGAGATCCGGAGGCCAAGCTTCCACCGATCACGCCTTTACGCCCGCCGACCGGTGGACCGAACGTTCTCTTTATCCTGCCGCAGGTCAGCGTAAAAGGCGAAGTCGGGAAGAACGAACGGTCGACATGCCGACACACGGCTGACGTAAAAGTGCAGAAGACGCTGATCGGCCCTCCACCGGAACAGAAAGCACAGCCCCGTGGTTTGAGGGGAAAAATCGTCGAGAAGAAAAAATTGGATGAAATGAAGATTACATATAGAAGCTGCAGAGTCTAATCGCGAACTCTGCGCCTTCCGATCCGCAGAAAATGCAGGCCGCGATGCAAGCCGGCAAGGCTTACGTCATTCTTAAGACAATTTGTCGTGCATGACTTAGATTCTGACCAGCACCCAGACCTGGCAGGGATTCGGGAGTTCGGGGCGAAGTGGGCGCGCTATTGCGTATGGCTTTACGACCCAAAGCAGCATTTTTTCGCTAAGGATTTTCTGGCCGAGCAGATGGAACTGATGACAAACCTAGAACCCCTTTCCGGAGGCCAGATCCTTACGTCTCATATGGGACCTGAAAATATGTGGCGAGCGGCGTACAAGATCACGGGGGTGGTAGGAAGTCGGCCAGAGCGACAGCTGGTTCCCGTGTATTCGTGTCTAGTGGAGACGAAGCCTGGCGGGGAGAAGCTGGCGTCAGTGGTAACAGTGCGGTATGAAAGCGGACGCGCGGTCGTGAAGAGACACCAGGCAGGAAAGATGGATATCAGAGCGGCTCTCAGCAGGTGTAATTTATCGACGAGGTAGGAGAGAGCAGACCTACGCTGAGACCTGCATGGGGTAAGGTGTGGTGAACACCATCGGTATCCGACTCTGTCATGAATCGCTAGACGTGACCCTCGCCTACCTCAAGGGCAAGGATGCAGAGTCGGAAGAAGCTCAAGAGCTCGCCAACAGCAGCAGCCTGGCGCTTTACGCATAGTTACTCCGTGGCAATGCCGCAGCGGGTATCAGACCTCTGCCCTGTCACGGCACTTTCAGGAAGTTTGCGAAACGGACGGGCAGCCAGAGGAATACGCGGGAATCGAAGGGAAGTGGTTTTTCAAAGCGGGGGCGTAGTTCAGCGGGCTAGAACGCCTTATAGTCACCCAGAACAACAAGATCATGAAAGAGATTTCCACAGCAGTCGTGGCGCGCGGCGCTGTGGAAATCGCTGTGAATGGTCTGCGGATGAAGTTGTAAGTTGGCTCGATAGAATCGCAGCCAACAGGCATCCCCCTGCTACGAATAAGAACGCCAAACATGCAATGTTTTCAGGCAGAATCTCGGGCAGGGGGATGCGCTTTGTTCCCGAAACGAACACTCGGATGTGGTCGGGATTCCAAGACTCTACTATAAGGGCTTCGCGGGGAGCAAAGTGCCTGTGCAGATTAAATGGGTAAGGGAGGGAAAAAGTAAATCGTCATGTCATTAGACAGATCAGTTGAGCAAGAACCGCAGTTCGCTGCATTCGTAGGCGTCGATTGGGCAGACCAGAAGCACGTCTGGTCCTTACAAGGAGCCGGTTCGCAGAAACGGGAAAGCGGAGAGTTGGAGCATGCCCCGGAAGCGGTGGAGTTTTGGGTTGCCCAGCTCTGCCAACGATTTGCTAAGGGGCCGATCGCGGTGGCGCTCGAACAATCGCGGGGATCCCTGGTGTTTATGCTCAGCAAATATGAGCGGCTGCATCTGTTCCCAGTACCCTCGACGATGGCCGGCAATATGCGAGACGCGCTGTATCCATCTGGTGCCAAGGATGATCCGCGAGATGCCGACCTGCTCCTGGATCTACTGCTGAAGCATCGCGACAAACTACGCCGTTTGTCGCCGGATACGGAAGCGACCCGCCGCGTGCAAAATCTGGTGGAGGAACGGCGCAAGCTGGTGGATGAGAAGACAGAGCAGACCAATCGATTGACGAGCCACTTGAAGATCTACTTCCCGCAGATGCTGGATTGGTTCGATCGATTGGACAGGGAAGCAGCGTGTGCGCTGCTGGAGCGCTGGCCGACCCTGGAGGAATTGCAAAAAGCTCCGCCCGCGAAGCTGCGAACGTTCTTCTGCAAGCACCACTGTCGCGAAGACGCCGCGTGCGCGAAGCTTGGCGATCGTTTCATCCACGCTGGCAACGTTGAGACAGAAATGATGGTAGCCGCGGTATTTCAAGCTATCGCTAAGGTCGGTGTAGGGGCGCACCTCCGTGGGACGCTTGTCGCCGTCTCCGAGCACCTCGATGCAGAAATGATCATCGGTCGGCGGCGCCAAATAGCTGCTCTTGCTTTGCCTTAGAGGGCTTTTTCGTGCTCCTTCTTCTGCCCCACAAGTGGGCTGCCCTGATGGGTGGCATTCTCTCCATGACTCTATCGCTGGAGTTCATGGGGAATGAAACCCCGCGAGCGCCTGAAAAAGCTTCATCACGTCACTTGCATCGTTGTAAGGAGCAAGGGATACTCGGATCCGTTCGCCACGCGCCGAACATATAATCCTCTGGTCGCGGAGTTTCTCCACGGTCTCTCGTGCGCTCTTTCGGCTGTGTGCGAGCGAGATGATGTGAGGAGATGCGGCCACACCATGAACGTCATGAAACGGTTCCCAGCCATATTCGCGAGCGCCCTCAACCAGCAGCGCGGCCAATTGACGTGCATGTGCTTCAATTCGGTTCTCCCCCAGGGACACCAGCTGTTCGATAGAAACAGTCAGACCCGCTATCGAGACATAGGACAGGGTGGACTGCGTGAAGCGCCGAGCATCGGACGCGAAGCAAACTGATTTAGCGTCGAAGTCAAAAGGATCCGAGGCGCCCATCCAGCCTGGCAAAATCGGAAGCTGTTTCAGTAAGGACTCAGACACGGCTGCCAAAGCGACGCCCCCGTGTCCGCCCAGCCACTTGTAACCACTGGTAACCACCACATCAGCTTCGAGCGTCGAGGTATCCACCCGCATTGCACCGGCCGCTTGGGTCGCGTCAACGATCAGGAATGCGCCCACCTTCCGAGCACTTCTGGCCAGGCGACGAACGTCCACGAGGGTACCCGTAGCGTACTGCACACTGCCAACAGCTATGACACCGGTGGTTTCGTCTATGGCGCTAGTGATCGTGTCTGTCAGATCACGATCAGGAAGATCATCGACAAAACGAACACGGATTTTTTCCAAATAGGACTGGCGAACCCACGGGCGAGTAATTGCGGGAAAGTCGGAGGAAACTGCAAGAATTGTGGCATTGGGTTTGAGACGAAATAGCAAAGGAAATTGTCCCAGCAGTTCGCTTGCACCCGCAAGAATCGCGATGCGTGATGGATCGTTATGAAACAATCTGCCGGCAACTCCCCTTAGGGCATGACAGTAGTTGATCTCATCGCTGTCCGACATATAGAGGTTGCCATGCCTCGCCACATTCTCAAGGAAGCTGTGCATCGCAGCGACTGCTGGCTGGCCAATCAATCCCAACGATGCTGATTCAGATACACACTGTCGCAGAGGCATGGATATTGAGAACGATCCGATAGAGATGAGGTCATTGTCGAATGTAGCTTCCTCCAAGTAGCGACAAATCTCAACTTGCGGATCGTCGACAATACTGAAGTTGGCGATCCTCAATTACGGCAGATACCACTGGTCCAGCCCAGCTTTCTGTCTTATGGTATATTTCGGGAGCGCGAAGGGCGCATCCGGTCCGCGGAAAGGACAGAAGTCCACCTCCTGCTAAAAATTCGTTTCACGAACTGACTTTCGCCCGTAATGGGGATCTGGGCATCGAAAAGGAAGTTCGTCATGCCAGTCAGACGTCTACCGTCGAATCCCAACCTCGATCACCTGAGCAATTCGGAAGTAACAACTCCAGAGAAGGTGTGCCGCAGAATGTGCCGTACGCTTCGAGCCGGTATGCGCCAATACGGGCTTTTCTGATACTTCAACTGAGTGCTTCCGTGCGGGCTAGGTTTTGGGCAAGTAGTTGATTTCACTTGGTGATCATCGCTGATGAACCTGCTGAGGTGCAACAACTCTTAATCAGTAGACCTAACGTGCTGGTCCCCGCGTCCTTCGGTACAACTCGGTACAATTGAGGCGAGAAAGACCTAAGCGACGCCAGATGAAGCGCTTAGATTTTGTCCTGCTCTTGGTGGGGGACCAGGCAATCGCTTTCTCACTCCTCACGAGAGACCGCCGTTCAGAGGGAGCTCAATTCTTACCCAGCAGACCAACGGCCGCCGTTTGAGATTCGTTCGGCGTGACTTCTTCCAACGCTCGCAATTTTCCCAAAGCAATGAAGTTGACTTTGCGCTTCGGGTTTATCAATTGCTTCTTGCCTGTGAAAGGAATCTTCCGATAGATGCTGGCTCTGTGATGAATCTTGAACTTCCCAAAGCTGCCAAGCTTGAGCGAGAAGCCATCAGAATTGAGGCGCTCAATCAATGTTTGCTCCAAGGAACCGATTACAGCCTGAATCACAGACTCCGCTTCTTTTTTCGTGGACAAATTCAGGGCGGACTGCACCCTGTCCGAGAACTCTCTCGTTTTTTTCATTGGCTCCCTGGCCCTCCTTTGATCGTCATCTCAAGGCTCATCACAATTCGTCAATGTCCAGACGGTCTTCTTCTACCATCTGGGACGGTGAAGAACGTTGGTCCTGGTGACGAAATGGCCTAGATCCAAGGAACACACCTTCAAAGGTCAGCCGTTGTGCTGAGTTCTTCATGTGTAGCAATAGTTCATCGAGTGTTTTCCTTGCTTGTCCCACCGCTGCCGGGTCACGTTCGATCTCATATGGTGACTGAGTGAAGCGGCTGTCATTTAGAATTTGCCGGAGCCCCTCAACACAATCAATCGCGTCCTGAACTCTTAGGCTTGCACGTTGTGCCAGGGTATAAGGTAGGTGGGTACTCAAGAGAGTGATTCGCGGATACAAGACCGCACTGTCAAACAGATACCAGCTTGCAGGGCGAATTAGTTCGTCAATGTCATTGCCATTTTGAATCACAAGTTCGCCAGAGGGTCCGTCTTGGTCAACCCACCAACCGAGATGAAATATCAGTTCGGGGAATGACTTCGAAGCTTCTCTGATCTCCTTTACCGGCGGTCCCCATTTGGTCTCGACGTAGAATCGTGGTGCGGTTACTCCGAGCTTGTTATACGGCTCACGTGGGTACAAGATGCAGTATCTGGCGGACCAGTGCTGCTGCCGATATTCATCAACCAGTTTGCTGTACCAGCTTTTTCCGTCCACGTTCTCATCCTCGCCCCACTGTTTCGGGTTCAGATTATCTAGGTCGACCCCGAACATTGCCTTCGACAATGCTTTTACGAAAATCTCCGCGGCGTCGTTTAGCCCGACTACTGTGATTGTGGTCTCACAAACGTTTGCCATATTCTCTCCTCATTCTCGCTCGCGCCGCTTGAGATCGTTAACGTTTGGATTCTCCAGGCATCTAGCGCACGCCGGCATCAGCGAGTAGCCAGGACAGCCGATCTGATCGCACTCGTCATCGTGCCCGCCTTCGCAATCCCAAGAAATTAACCCGACAGCGGTGGCGCCACATGTGCGGCTACGATCAACCTCTCGCTCCTTTCGGTCAAGCCGGCTGTCGTGTAGCCAGCGTTCACATGGCATGGCAAGAACAGCAGATTTGTGTTCCTCGCATAGCGGTACATTCCAGTTCGGGTCAGGGTAGTAGAACCAACTCGCGCGCAGCGTCTGCGTGCCGGGCCTATCACAATCGGAGCCACCCAAGACAAATCCGAATTGGCATCGCTGACTCGTGGGGGACGCCGGGCCGTGGCAGTTGTGAGTTGAATATGCCGTTCCCGTGTCGGCAGTGATCAGCATCCAGTACCGCCCGTCGCATTTGCAGATCAGGCCGGCAAGCCCGTTGCCGAAAGACACCGCTTGGACGCCATCTCGACTCCTCCACATTGCTTTGGCGGTCTGACCGTCACGGGTATCTCCACAGTCTTCGACCTCCGGATACGGCGGGAGATTTGACTCCCGTCCACCGGAGATCGCAAACCGGTCCGCGTCCGGATTGAATTCCAATACCTTAAATGTTCGCCCCATCGTCGCTAGGCGTTCGAACGTCTCCAGAACCTGCTCGGCCTTCATCCTGTCGGTGATCTCTTCAGCGTAATTGTTGGACGCCATCATTGCCTCTCTGCATTTTGTTGATTCCGCTCATGCCGGCGCTTTGTGTGCATTGCTGTGCGGTCTTCAGGGTTCTAACTCACGATCTCCCGCTTTCCCGTACAAGTGGCCGTCGGCAGCACGGAATGCGACCATTGCGCCCGACCGCCACTCGCTGACCCACTCATCCACAACGCTCAGCGGGTCGTCGGTCATACCGCGTTCGAACAAAATATTGGCGAAGACCATCACATCTTTGCGCACTCTCGTCTTCGGTGATTTCCTTGGCCATCTCGGATGTAGCTCTTAATCGGTGGCATTCCCCACATCAGCGCGCTTCACCGGCGGGTGTAACGGGCCCGCCGAACCCGATCCCCTCTGGTGGCAAGACCGTGATGGAAATGCCCGGAATAGACTGAAACCAGGCAAAGATCTGCTCACTCGTGCTCGCCTCTGGCGGAACCATGTGAACTCGAATTTCGGCTACAGCGATGCCGGCGCCTTGGCAATATTCCGTGATTGCACCGACCGCGACTTCGTGAACAGTGCAATCGATAGTGTGCCCGTGGTCGGGGGCAAAATACTCTTTTTCACCGCCGGGGAACTTGACGGTGATGGCACAGTCTTGCCATACGAAGATCATTAAACTTCTGCCTGCTTCTCCAGGCTCGTCAGAAGTTAAATTGCCCACCACGAGCGCGGCCAGCTCTGCAACATCACGCGGATGATTCGGCATTGCCTTCGAGCCGGAATGCTCAGCATTGATTTTTTCTTGCGACATCTTTCACTCCGAACGAATGTTGTGGAGCACTGGTTGATTCGCGGGTTCATGCCTTGAAGTTCACAGCTCTTCCATGCCCTCGACTGAATCCTCGCCTTCCAGCTGATCCGCGTGCTCCTTGCACTAGAGGAGAGGTCCAGGAGGAATCTGCGAGCCAGACTCGCGGGAAGCCCGAATGATTGGATCGGCGGATTCAGCGACTTCTCTTTCGCCGGGCCGCAGGCACTCGGTTTCAAGCTCGGATTCGTACTCGCCCGAGCCATTCGTGCCATATGTCCAATGGCAGCGGAGGTTGTGGTTGCTGAGGTTGAAGTAGTTGAGAGCGCGAGTCAGCCACTCCATATACTGATCGTCGTAAGGACCGCCGGCATATTTCAGCGCCTCGCGGATTTGCCATGTTTCTAATAGCTTCATATTTCTCCTCCTTGGTTTGAATAGCGCGGCGGTGTTTCTCGTTCTCCCGAATCGCTCGTTGATCATCGGAGTTGCGATGTCCCCTGCAACGGGAAGTTCACGAGTCAGTACAAGCCCACGGAGGGGAACTCGTGGCGATAGTCTTGCTCACTAGGCTGGGGTCTAACCAGCACCATGCCGCCGCGCAAACTTGTCCCAATGGCTGTCGCCTTCGCGCAACGCGCGAGGACGCAACTAGGACACAAAACTCAACGTTTGGAATCAGAAACTTGCGTAAACCGCGAGAATTGAGTCAACCGAATCAACTAGATATGGTCGGGGAGAGAGGATTTGAACCTTTGCCCGTCAGTTGCGAATTCTCGCGCTAAGCCTACAAGTTAACCAATCTAATCAGCTTCTGAATTTCTCGCCTACCCAGTGAAGCTGATAGTACGTAATCAAGCTGCTGGTGTCTGCTGTCAAGACTGATGGTGTATTAACAGGATCTCCCTGCGATTAGACAGCCCGAGCCTCTGCAAGATGCTGTTCACATGAAAGGCGGCGGTACGCTCAGTGATCTTCAGCGTATTTGCAATCTCTTTGTTAGTCTTTGCCAACCTTAGCTGCCCATATACTTCGCACTGCCTGCGCGTGAGCCGAGCTTGGTAAGGGCCGGCCGCAGCGGCCGCGGGATCGATAGTGGCGACTTCGTCAGATTTGTGACCCAGAGCCACCGGACGAAGCACGAATTGCAATGTAATGGGAATGGCCAATGAGGAACCAATTTGCTTCAGGTGGGGCTCTGCAACAATAAGGGTGACGCTCTGTGGAACAATTGAAAATTGCGCCACCGTTGGTTTTGACGACGGGAGCGGCTGTGCTATTGAGGTTGGTTCGGGGGCGGGCGATGATAAGGGTTGGCGCGTTGAACACGCTACTCTTCGGTGCGTCATTATGGTGCCTGCTAATTCTCCGTTTCCGAGACAGTCCGCTAGAATCCCTGAATCGACTGCCCGTGCGTCCTTCGAATTTTTCTTCCTCCTAGTCGGTCACTTGGAGGGATCATGCAACGAGTTCCCGAGTGTGTAGCCATTGGGCGATTCGTCGTGGGTCTAAGCGGATTCCTCCGCGAACGCGTAGGAATGGAATCTGGGCTCTACGAATCCATCGGTAGATAGTTTGCTCGTGCATTTGCAGGATCTCGGCGAGTTGCCGCACCGTCAAGAACCGAGTCCGACATCCGAGCTCCGCGATGATGCTGCCAGTGCTGGTATGCGCTTCTGGGAGGCGGGGCCTGGCGCACATTTCGCGTAAATTAGACTTGCGGCCTTCACCTCTCATGCTTGTAATGTACATATTGGCCTCCGGCTTTGCCGAGACCAAATACAGTTGGGTCCGAGGATTTGGTCTTGAAGACGATCCGGGAAGGTTCTGTAGACTTCTTACGTGAGCGTGGCGAAATCACAAAAACAGAAGATCGAACTTTGGATAGCGACTGCCTTCGAACAGTATGCAGCGAAATGTGAAATTGTGAGAGAGGTGGGAGTTTCACTTGCCACCGAGGTCCGGCGATACAAGGGAGAGTTCAGCCGCATTGTTCTTAGTAGCGAAGAGGTCGAACTGCGGAATGATCTTTACAATTTGATGAATCGGGGTTGCCCAGCGCTGGATATTGTGGAGCTTATGCTGGTGTGCACGAGTGGAATCCAGCGCACCATCAGTTACGGCTTGGATGAAGTCGGCATTACAGACAATGTTCTGCGTAGGCTGAAACAGAATTTGGTCTGGACCGCCGAGGTACTCGACGTACTGAATGACCCAATCCTTCTGGGGCCGCTCGATACCCTTGCAGAAAGATTCCCCAGAAAAAGGGATGAACGGAGCGCAAGACGATCGATCGAGGCAGTTCCAGATGCTCTCCGAACGTTGGCGGCGGTGCTCGAGAATTATCCGCCCGCTCACGAAAGCGAACCGATGATCAAAGCATTGGCAGAAAACGAATTTTTTGTCTACTTGTATCTCCTCCTTCGCAATTTCGGAGAAGGGTACCCAACGCTCAGTCGGCTATTGACTACGATGCGGCGCGTCCAGCGCACCGTCTCTCCTGATGCCGAGTATCTGCACAAGTTCATCTCAATTCGAATCGTATCAGGCAAGAGGAAGGGTAAGATAAACGATCCCTTCACGGAGGGTGCTTTGCAGTATCGCCTGTACAGATTTAATCGAGACTTTCCAATTGTGGTGCAGCAGATGCACACATTGGTCAGTCATTACACGTCAGACGGATATACGAAATACCGACAACATGGCCAGACGATGCTCGAATTTATCGCTCGGCTGCAGCAAAAGGAGAAGACCAGGGAGGGCCCGGAAGCGCGTGCTGAGCATCTCGGCAAAGCTCTGGAGCTCAGCGAACAGCAGAGATTGAAGGTTTTATCAATCTGTTATGAAGAGGAAAAGCGGATCGGCGAAGCTTTGGTAACCATATTCCCACGTCGTACGGCGGCGCTATTTCCTGCTGCCCTTTCCTCCAGGGACATGGATTCCAAGGTGCGACAGATTAGTCTGAGCGCCGTTGATCAAGTAAAACGCGTGCTCAACCCTGAGCAAGAAAAAAAGTTTGACGGAATACTGCAGTCAGAAGAAAAGAAGATTGAGGGCATGCTCCGGAGCCTAAAGCGTCAGCATCAAAGGTCATCGCGCTAACCTGTGCGTCGAGTTGTACCTGACATGGCGTGCTAGGCGCAAAACCGACTGCTTGCGTGCTGATAGGCGTCCGCCGGGTCACGTTGACGCCGAACCTGCAGAAAGTGAGAAGTGATACTTTTCCTCGTAAATATCCCGGTAATCGGAATCCTGGCAGATGCAGATTCCACGGCCGTCTTGGCAAGGGGCAGTCTCAGACACGTGCGGTCTCATAAGGTCTATGCGGGTAGCGCTTGCTCCCGGAGGATTTAATCCTAATGCCCCTCGTGCTACGGCGGCGGCCAGCAATACACTTGAGAGTATCGACTGATGCGCGAGAGGGACATGGACCTCCCCCGCGGCGAACCCGCTGCCCCGATAGGAATGACCGCCGCCGCAAAAGCCCTCAACGTAGAGATTGCGAATCGGTCGGCCCTCAAATAGTTGAAGACGGTCGATGGGGATATTACGTGCGGCCGCGATGGCCTCCAGCAATTCGCCCGAAACCCCGTTACCAATAAAGAGCAAAATACGCACTTCCATCAAGCGGTCGGAAATACCTAGCGCTGTGGCGATTAAGTCTTCATTTTGAAGCGAATGTCGAGCCAAGGACGGCAGTGTACTGCGGCGTCGTAGCTGCTCTGGCGCTCGGCCTCATCAACCCAATTCTTGAACTGCTGCAGCGCCATCTCCAACAGCATGGTTATTCCCGCTGCTCGTCCTGCAGTGAGTAGTGCAGCGGCACTGCGCCCGCTACGCAAACTGCAGATGTGGGAACATCTGCACGTTTGCGCTTTTTACTATTTTTACTAAATCTGGACATTCTGGAGGTAGACTGCCGTCTAAGCCACTTAAACGAGCTTAAAATCGGGTCTCTGTAAATCACGGATACCAAATAAGTTGTCACAAATTATGCGCAATCTTCGCGGCTTGCGGTGATCACCAGGTTCGAATCCCTCCCTTTCCGCCAGTTCCCTTTACTTTCCTGCCAATTCACCGTGGTACGGCCCTCGACCTCTTTGACTTACGCAAACAAAACTGAGTCCGGATGCATCGTGCCTGCACACAAGCCGACGCCAGGTCTAGCGCAAGCGCAGGGTCTTCGCTCACCTGCTTCACGCAGATGCTCATCGAATCGTCTACGCCTGCGCGCCGCAGAATGTGCGGGCTGAGCTAGTCAATATTGCAGACAACATCCGTCAGCACTTCGTAGCTGTGGAGGTCGATTCGATGCTTCCCCGAAGCTCACGCAGCTAACAGAGAGGTCTAGCCGTGCTCACACCATCCGGTATTCACGCAACCGACTTTGAGGCAAGAATCTCAGGCTTTGCAATCTCCGGCGGTTTGGAAAACAGATCTTTCGCTTTGGTGAACAGCGCTTTTGCGATTTCTCCGTTGAGGTGAGCATTCCGGCCATTTTCGTCGGCAAAAGTGTCGAAGATGCCGTACTTCCCCGGCCCCATTTTGATCGCGTACCAACTGATCGTCCCGGCCTCGCGCTGGGCCAGTGGCTGTGCGGACTTCAGAAACTCTTCCACTTCTTGTTCTTTGCCCGGCTTCGATTCAAGCTGCGCCCAAATCGCTAGTTTTCCCATTGCATTTCCCTCCTGTCGATCTGATGCGTGGTGCACCTGTTTGGTAACAGAGTATCTGGCGCCAGTCTGGTCTTCACTTCGCCGTCTACTATGTCGAATAATTGCTTCTCCAACTTTGCGGTCTCTAAGCCAAGGAACTGGTGATATGGAGCATCACCGGTTCGGCATACGCCAATGGTGGAGCGGCCTCGCCCGTCCACTGCAGCCTCGCGTCCCACAACCCAAGCCAAATGCTAGACTGCATCGGCGGTCAGGAAGACGGGTGAAAGCGCATGCAGCCGCACAATCCAATCCAACATGTCGTGATCATCGTTAAGGAGAACCACAGCTTCGACAATTATTTCGGATCGTTCCCTGGCGCAAACGGCACAAGTCTTCCGCCGGCCCAAGACCCGCCCGCCGGCGGCGATCCGCCGCACGATCATGCGGCATGGCTGCAGCGAGCGACGCATGCGGTGAAACTGCAATACAGCGAAAAAGACATCCCAGCGTATTTCTCGTTCGCGACACAATTTACGTTATGTGACAACTACTTCACGGAAGTAGCCAGCCAATCTGAACCCAACCATCTGATGCTCATCGCTGCGGCATCGCCCGTAATCGATAATGCAAGCAAGAGTCGGACGTACCAACCGCAGGAGCCTTTCAAGCTTCCAACCTTGCCGAAGGCACTGGAGAAAGCAAAACTTACCTGGGCTACTTATGGGGACCCGGGCTTCAGTTATTTCGACAAAATCGAAGAACTGAAAGGCAGCCCGAATATTCTGCCCTGGACTCGATTCGACATAGACGTGGCTGCGGGGAATTTGCCGAGCGTGTCCTGGGTATACGCCCCGAGCAGTCCAGTGGAGCTTTCCGAGCATCCCCCGTACGGGAAAAACGCCGGACAGCAGACGGTCAAACTGGGCAGCCAATGGACCGCCGAGCGCGTCCGCAAACTGGGGCAGAGCAAACTCTGGGCCAGCTCAGCGATCTTCATTACTTGGGACGATTGGGGTGGCTGGTACGACCATGTGGATCCGCCGTTGAAGAACAAGTGGACAGGAGGAGGTCCTGCGAAGGGGCCTGGTTACACCAACACGCAATTCACTTACGGAACTCGTGTCGGTTGCCTCGTGATCAGCCCTTATTCGAAGCGGGGAATCGCCAAGGGATTTCATTCGCACGTGAGCCTGGTAAAGTTCTGCGAAACGACGTTTGGTCTGAAGCCACTCAACACGAGAGATCAAGCGTCCGACGACATGTCTGATTGCTTTGACTTCAAGCAGACACCGTTGCCACCCCCAACTTAGTAGCCTGCGGCAGCATTCCTGTGCAAAGTGCTCATCCCGAGCGAGCCGCGATCTCAGAACTTGAATTGCATATCCATCTGGAAACGCCGGGGCGGCTGCGCCTGCACAGGCCTTCCAAACGAGGGTGAGGCCATGACGCCGACATAGGTCACGTAGTTTGGGTGATTGAGGACATTGAAAGAGTTCAGCGACAGCGTCAGAGTCTTCGCATGATCAGGCGCCTTCGACAGCAAAAAATCGTGGGCTACACTGAAGTCAAGATTGATGAGACCCGGTCCAGGCATCGTATTGCGAGCCACTCCTGCGAGGCGATCGTTCGTGATCCCGTCATGATTGTCGTCACGTCCGGTTGTCACGTTCACAGGCTTTCCCGCATAGAGCGACAAGGCGACGCCGAGCACCAGGAGGCGCCTCACCTGTGCTGAACCCAGCAGGTCAAATTTGTGTCGTCGATCGTTGTCGGAGAGCGCCCAGTCGGCCGATGGATCATAGCTATTCGCCGGAAAGAAGGTAACCCCGCTGGTGTTGTTGTACGTTTTGCTAAACGTGTATTGCACCTGGCCCGTTAGAAATTTCGTAGGGCTGCCACGAAAAGTGAGTTCCAATGCATTGCTCTTCTGATATCCGTCCGATTGAATTTGCCGATCCTGCCCCAGGTTTGAATCCGGTCGAGGCCCAAACAATGGCGGTAACGGTGCGTTCGCATCGACCGAACGAAACATTTTGATGCCCCGCGATCCCACGTACGTGGCGCTGAGTGTGCTCTTCGGTGTGACCTGTCTCTCGATGCCGGCGCTGTACTGAACGGTGTATGGAATTCGCGCCCGCGGGTCAAGCGTAACCACACTCGACGGTACTCCTTCCAGATCAGCGGGTCTCACGGGAAACGGTGGGCTGTTGATCACAAAACGGAGAAGATGAACGCCGTCAAAGTGCAGAAGGTCGGCGATGGGCCGCGGACCGGAGCGGTCGAAGAAGAGACCCGCCCCTCCCCGAATCACTGTCTTACTGTCCTTGCTGGGCGCAAAGGCGAAACCAAAACGCGGCGCGAAATTATTGGCGTCTTCGTGAAAGTAGTTTTGCCAGTAGTAACGCACGCCGGCCGAGAACGAGAAATTTGGTTTCAGACGGATATTATCTTCAACAAAACCCGAAACCACCTTCTCCAAGAAGACTAGGTGCCCATGACCGCTTTGCACGAGAACAGTCGAGGGCTTCCCCGCCTCGTAGTCGGCGAGGCTCGGAAACGTGTAGGTACCTGCCTGGTTGGTGAAGTCATCTTCTCCACGCCGGCTGATGTCTGGTATATCGATACCGAAATTGATCGCGTGCTTCCCGCTCACGTAGCTGACGATGTCGGTTCCATCAAAGTGGTACTCGGTGCGTTTGCTGTCTGCCTGCGCACCTCCACCCACGAATGTTCCCGCAACCACGGTCTGGAAATGTTCGTTATTACTTGTGATCGGCCGATCAAAATGCCCCACCAGAAATCGCAGTTGATTGATGAGCCGGGGTGAAAACAGATGCCGGTAACTGACGTTGATCTCGTGTTCCTGGCCTTTCGTGTTGTAACCCGCCTCGCGAAGAACAATGCCTCCGACATTCTGATTCTGGTTCGTCTGGCGCTCGTACGAATACCCGATCCAGAACTGGTCGCCGTTCGCAAAGTCGTGAAACACTCGTCCTGATCCGAAAAAATGCCGCAGTGGCGCGGGAACGTTGTCGTTGACAGGGCCCTCGGGTCCGATCGTGTTCACGACAGCTTGCAGGTCATCCAGGTCTTCATCGAGAGAAAGCAGGAAAGTCGTTTTTTTCGAATGGCCGAGAGGCCCGCTCAACGACCCTTCATAATACTGCCTGCGTTCGGCCGGCTTCGTAATGGCGAACTTGTTCGTCGCATCAAAGACTGCGTCACGAAACATGACGGTAGCGTTACCGTGAAAGTCGGAACTTCCTCCTTTAGTAATAATTTCGAGCCGTGCCCGGCCTGGGCGAGAAAACAGCGCGGAGTAGGGATTCTGGTTGATTCTCACTTCCTGGATCGCCGACTTCGTGACACCTGGACCATTCGCCTCCACGCCATTCACCACCAACGTGATGCCATTGGTACCCACCGCATTGTCGTCGAGGAAGCGTGACAGAGTGGCGATGTAATCTTGGTCAAATACGGGCAACCGGTCTAGCGCCGCCCGGTCGATGGTGTTGGCGTTCTGGTTCTCTGACACCTCGGTGGAGACGACCGGCACCGCCTGATCCGCGTTGACGTTCACCACCTGCTTCTCGGTGGCAATCGAAAGAACGATTCTTATCGCCGGACTGGCCTTCTTTTTGAGGATCAGATCGCGTCGAAAATCTTGGAAACCCTTCGCCTGCACGTTGAGGACATAGGTTCCGGATGGCGCCCCTTCGATGCGAAACGCTCCCATTGCGTCTGTCGTAGTTTCCGCAAGTGGGTGGCCATCCGTTCCTGTCAGGACGACCTTCGCGTGAGCAATTGCGCTTCCGGATGGATCAAGAACTGTCCCTGTGACCAAGTTGCCGACCGAAGACTGGGATGCATCTTCAGCAGCGTGAACCTGCGCGCCATCGCCTCCGGAGGGCATTTGTGCCCAACCAAGTTCCGGCTTTCCCTGGAACAGGGCAAGCCCCGCGAGAAGTGTGAGCCAGCATCCTCTCATCAACATGTTCCAAGGCCAGAGTATCGCCCGCCTCGCGCCTAGCCAAGCCTAGTCAGCCATTCTGAAATCTGGCTGAATCCCGGTTGTTAAAAGACAGTTGCGGATGCAGGACGAAATGTCAGGAAAGTTCGGCTCCCACGATGTCCCTGGAATTATGCGCCGAAAAGGGCTGCGCGGTTTGGGGTTCGATTTCAGATTTTAGATTGAAAATCTGCAATCTGAAATCTTCAATCTTCAATCTGCAATCTGAAAGCTGCCAGGTGCCTCAGGTTCGCGTCTGCTCTTTGGACGCTAACCTGGGGTTGGGAATATTCGCGCTCGCAAGAAAACTGCCGAGCTTCGCTCGGCCGGGCAGACGTGGGCATCTGCCCCTGCGCGCGCTCTCTCTACTGTGTCGGCCCTGAAGACTTGCGATAGTTGGAGTAGGTGATATCTTCTTGTGTTCGATGCGGCCAAAAAAGCATTACCTTGGCGTTCGACTTCGTGGCAACGTGCTCGCTTAGCCATATATCTGCGGAGACCGGCGTCTTCTCCAGTTCGAATTGCGTGCCAGGCTCAACCTCTGCAACAAATCCTTCGATCCTCACTGGATGCATCACGTGAGCCTCCACGCGAACCCACTGAAACGAGTTGCGGTCAATCCATAGCTTCCCTTCTATGCCCGTCAAAACCTGGCTGTCCCGATTCGGAGGACGATAGTCTTTTCGCGGCTGCGCGCTGAGCACGTACACGCTGTGCCCTTTAAGCTTCTGGTTGCCGAGCAGTCGAAAGTCAAAGGCCTTCGTCAACTGGTCAAGCATGGTATGGTCGCGTTTCCGTTCTGCCTGAAACTTCTCAATACGCGCTGCTCTCTTTTCTGGTGTCTCGTTGCGTCGCTCGGCCAACGCCTCCTCGAACTTCTTCTGCTCCTCGGCTTTCTTCGATGGGCTGAGCGGATGGCCATTGACGGCAACCACGCGCTGGTAAGGCGATCCGTAGAGCATCCTAACTTCGTAGGTCTTGATGCCGTCTTTTTCCTGGTCTCGTTCGGTATAGTCAAATTCTGGATCGGCATCCCAATCGCGATTGTTGGCTTCGACCGATTTCTGGATGATGGTCTCGACGTTGCTCTGCCCAGAGACCCAAATGGGGGCTAGCAATGCTAGGATAGCGACCGGCAGGGCTTCACACAGCTTCATCCACCGCCTGCGCCGAATCTCAGCTTGGATTTTCATCCCGGATGATTACTTGCTCGAATTCTCAGGCGCGATGGCGGCTCAAGCATTGCTCATCGAATAGGACGGGATCGTCTACGCCTTCGGTTGTATTGGAACATCGCGGGATTCGCCGCCTGTGCCCTGCACAAGAATTGACGAACGTCGCATTCCCACCGAAGAAGTCCCTCCGAAACGCCCGGTCTTGTGCGTTCGGTTTGGCTTTGGACTAAAATTGACCTGTACAGACAGCACTTCTATACTGTCCGCGCTTCGTGGGATCGTTCATGCCGAATGCGCCAAAGAACAACAAAACCCGTAACCGCAAAGAGAAAGTCACGGAACAGCGCCAAGAGAAGTCTTCGATGCGGGAGACCTCTGCACCCGCCTCCGTAACTCGCGCCGGTTTTCCCATCGTGGCCATAGGTGCTTCCGCAGGTGGACTCGAAGCTTTCAGCAGCCTCTTGCGCGCCCTTCCTCCCGAGCCGGGTCTGGCTCTGGTGTTTATTCCCCACCTCGATCCAACTCACGAAAGCGCAATGGTCGAACTCCTCTCCCGCACCACTCGTCTGCCGGTGCATCAGGCAGCAGAAGGCGTGCGCGTAGCGTACAACGCCGTCTACGTGCTGCCTCCCAATTCCGACATGACCATCACCGATGGTGTGCTCCACCTCGTAAGGCGCGAGGCCGGACGCGGCCATCACATGCCCATCGACAGCTTTTTCGCTTCCCTCGCCGAGGATCAAACCTCGAATGCGATTGGCATAATCCTGTCCGGAACCGCTACCGACGGCACTCTTGGCCTCTCTGCCATCAAGAATCACGGTGGCATTACCTTCGCGCAGGACCTGACCACAGCGAAATACGATGGCATGCCCAACAGTGCCGTGGGGGCGGGCGTCGTCGACTATGTCCTTCCGCCCGATCGCATCGCTGAAGAACTCATTCGCATTCAACGGCAGCCATCGCGCGGGCAACAGCCCGCCAGTATGTTTGACGGCAAAGACCGTCTCATGAAGGAGGTGTTCCGCTTGCTCAAGGGCGTGAGCAAGGTCGATTTTGTCGATTACAAAGTAGCCACCATCCAGCGTCGCATTCTCCGGCGCATGAACATCAATCGCGTCGACGAACTTGCGGACTACGTGAAACTGCTGCACCGCAATCCTCCGGAGGTCGAAGCTCTGTATCGAGACGTTCTGATTAACGTCACCGGTTTCTTTCGCAATCCCGACGTATTTGAGAGTTTGCGCGAAGTCGTATATCCCAAGCTTCTCCTTCAGCGCAACTTTTCAGAACCCGTGCGGGTCTGGGTGCCTGGCTGTTCGACCGGAGAAGAGACCTATTCGCATGCTATCTCCCTGGTCGAAATACTCTCTGAGTTGCGCGTCGAAGTGCCCATCCATATCTTTGGTACCGACTTGAGCGAAAGTGCCATTCAACGGGCGCGCACCGGTTTCTACAAGGAGAGCGTAGCGTCCGAGGTGTCCGAGATTCGTCTGCGCCGCTTTTTTCACAAAGTTCCCGAGGGCTATCAGATTTCCAAGTCGATTCGCGACATGTGCGTCTTCGCGCGCCAGAATGTCTTCAGCGATCCCCCCTTCTCCCGCATGGATCTGATCAGTTGCCGGAATGTGCTGATTTATCTCAGTCCCGTTCTGCAGAAGAAGGTCATTCCGATCTTCCACTATGCCTTGAAAGAAGGCGGGTTCCTGCTCGTGGGAAATGCCGAAGGTCTGCTCCGTTCAGGTGCCGAAATTTTTGATCTTGTGGATCGTAAAGCGAAAATCTATCAAAAGAAATCCGTGCCCTCTCCTGTCACTTTTGCCCTGACCGTGAGTGCGCCAACCATCGCCGAGCCCGGTCCTGAGAAATTGCCCCGTGGTCCCAGGGAAGAAGCGGCCGCAAAGACTCCCGTGGATGTCCAACGCGAAGCGGATCGCCTCCTGTTAAGCAGGTACGTGCCCTCGGCCGTGGTCGTCAACGAAGATTTGGAAATTGTGCAGAGTCGCGGCCGGACCAATCGTTATCTGGAGCTTCCCACCGGCAAAGCCAGCCTCAATCTGCTGAAAATGGCGCGTCCAGGCTTGCTCTATGAACTGCGCTCGCTGATGGAGAAGGCTCGCAAAAACTATGCCCCGGTTTCGAAAGACAAGGTTGCCCTCGAGGACGGCAATCAAACCATCTCATTGCGACTGGAAATCGTTCCCTTCCGCACTCCGGCGCGCGATCAGCGCCATTTCTTGGTGTTGTTCGAAGAGAAAGACCATACCGACCCCGTCCCGGCGCAGCCACCTGCCCAGCGGCAATCGGCAAAAGTGATTTCCGATGCCAAGGATATGCAGATCGCACAACTAAAACAGGAACTCGACAGCACAAAAGAATACCTGCAATCCATCATCGAGTCCCAGGAAGCCACCAACGAGGAACTCCAGTCCGCGAATGAAGAGATTCAATCTGGAAACGAGGAATTGCAGAGCACGAATGAAGAGTTGCAGACATCGAAAGAAGAACTCGAATCCGCCAATGAAGAACTAACCACGGTCAACGAGGAAATCCAACACCGCAACCAGCAACTCGCGCAGCTAAGCAACGATCTCATCAATCTCCTCAACAGCGCGACCATCCCCATGGTCATGCTGGGCGAAGACTTGCACATTCGCCGTTATACTCCCGAAGCCGAGCGCGTCTTTGGCTTCTCCAGTCACGACATGGGCAAGGCGCTCACGCATTTGCACCTGAATCTTGATGTTCCGGAACTGGAGCGCTGGATGCTCGATGTGATGCGCGACATGACCATGCACAACGAGCAGGTCAAAGCCCGCGACGGCCGATCTTATAAACTTCGCATCACACCCTACCGCACATTCGAAAACAAAATCGATGGTGTCGTCGTCGCCCTTCTTGACATCACGGATCTGGTCGCCGAGAGGGCCGGCAAAACCGACGGCCGTTCCGAGGCCAAACAGTAGGCCTTCAGACAATTTCAATTACGCGACGTCCCAAATTTCGCGATGCCCACGTAGGCCCAGACGCCGGGGTCCCCATCAAGCCAGTTTTTGGCTTGATGGGGTGGAGATGCCCTCGTCTGGGCACGATGCTGCAACTGGAAGTCGATGAAACTGATCCGGGAAACGGTGGTAGGAAGTCCCGCGCGCTGTACTCCCCATTAAGCTGCGTTCGCGCTTAACTGACCTTCCTTTGCTTCATATCCACAGCTAACATATCGAGGATACTTTTGGTTCGAAACCTCGATTCCAATACTTTCACTTTCGTCGCGGCGTCTTCTTCCAACTGACCCTCGTTCAACTCCCCATGGAGGCTCAGAATGCCTTCTTTCAGCAGCTGAACAGAATGCCGGAGTTCCATCCGTAAATCCACCATCTGGTTGCGCAAGTTGCGCATCTCCAGCACACCATTCTTGATCTCGCCGGCCGTAGAAGTCACCAGACCTGCTGTCATCCGCGTGAGATGAAATGCTTCGCGGATCGGGCTCGCACTCACCCATGCGTCGAGTTCGGCCCTGGTGGCTACCACCGAGCCCCTCGATTTGCCTGCCGGGCGTCGCACCGGAAGACCCAGTTCGATCTCATAGCGCTGCACCGTGCGCACACCCTTGCCCAGATAAGCGGCAATATCTTTCCAGCCGCTGAAAAATTGGGGTGGTTCGGGTTTACTTCGGTTTCGTTCGGCACTCATAAAGATGCCCAGCGAGAAAGGATTCCGGAATGGACGATCTTAGCCGTATTCTAGCACCGTTTCGGCAAGGTACGTCTCGATGTCTTCTGGAATGCCTCGGCCGTAATCTCGAACCGCAAGGACGACGTCCTCAGCACCGACTGTTACCTCGTTGCCCGCTTCCGTTTCGCCCGGCGGATCATTGTAGGTCCGCGACGAGCTGTCGTTTCTCAACCTCCGGGTTTGCCTGTCACTCGCCGGGCAACCAAAGATAAAATGCTCAGCATCGCCCCAATGCGATGCGATTTTGGGCCTTCGACGAATCTTGATGCAGATCATCACGATTTGGCAGGGATGACGGCAACGGGCCCTACTGCCAGGAGTGGAGATGCCATGCAAGCTACCGGAAACTTGAAGATTCTGTTCATCGCGGGCTTTGGTCCGATCGTGCGCGAGACGGCCGAAAGTCGCAAGCTCTACAGCGAGGTCCTGGGAATTCCCTTCAAAGAAGAGAGCGGCGAGTATCTTCATACGGAAGCTCTTAAAGGCGCAAAAACGTTTGCTCTGTGGCCGCTTTCTCAAGCTGCGCAGTCTTGTTTTGGCAAGGATTCCTGGCCCGATAACATTCCTGTACCACAAGCGTGGCTTGAGTTTGATGTTGACAGCGTCGAAAAGGCGACGGCGGAGCTTGAATCGCAAGGATATCGAATGCTTATCAAGAACATGAAAGAACCGTGGGGCCAAACTGTCAGTCGTTTCATCTCACCGGAAGGATTGCTGGTCGGTATCACTTTCACACCGTTGTTGCGAGAAAGGAAATAGGTCCAGGCTGTGCACAAAAATCAGATTGCGGGGACTATGCGGAGTCCTAAGTTGTCGGCAGCCGCTCCGTTCTTCGCAAAACTCCTTCTGCCAGCGGTAGAACACAGTCGGCCGCAGGCCGTTTCCTCACACAGATCCGAGACTGGCACTTCGTCCAAAAGGTGCCGCCTCAAAATGACCACCTTTTCTTCTGCGCTGTAGTGCTTTCGTTCTTTCCTCGTACGTTCGCTCACTTTTACTGACAGCGCGAAACGAAATCCCTTGCTAGCGTACCTTGGCGCAGTGCGCTCCTCGCCTACCTGCTAGCCTTAAGAGAGAGCACCTGACCATGCTTGGTCACGCTCACGGGCGGAGTTCCGCAGATGTCTGTCCCTCACCAATTCGAAATCGACCGGTCGCTTCGCAGCGCCGTCAAAACGTTTTTCGACAAAGTGTCGTTGTGCCCTCACCAACCCCGGCGGTGCTTGCGGTGTGGGCGGGAAATTCAGTATCTGAATGCCAGCTTCTCCCTTTTCGGCACCGACTGTACCTGGCAAGTGCACCTGCCCGTTTGCCTTTGCGAACTGGAAAGTAGCCACCAACGTCCCTCCGTCACGCAGTAGCCATCGAGCCGCAAGAGCTTTTGATGACCTGTCCCCAAAAGCATTGGTGCCCACCTCCAGCCCAACCGCCCTGTCCAGGCCTCCCGATCTCGGTTCACATTGCAGAATTTCCAATGCCAATGCCCCTGGCTGTCGCATCTGAGACTCAGCAAAAACCTGGATTGCCACGCCCGCAGGCAATGTCGCAGACTCTCTGGCCGTCGATCCGACGTTTTTCCCCTGAGGAGGAACCATGAAAATTGCTACCCTCATAGTCCTTGCGCTGATGATCGTAACCCCCACCGCGAACCTTTTCCCAAGAGCCCCGCAACGGGACGTGCCCGCCGAAGTTGAATCCGCAAGGCGAGCACTCCAGGGTGCCCGGAACGATCTGGAGCATGCTGGCGGCAATTGGGGTGGGCACCGAGCTGCCGCCATGAATCACATTGACCAAGCCCTCAAGGAGTTGGCGGAAGCAGAAAAGTTCGCCCACGAACATCACGATATGAAGTAGTTTCGATTCTGTCCCTTGGAAGTTCCGTCCTGCCCGGCTTCGCTTGCGGCCCAAGCTGCAGTGCAACCAATTCTGAATCAGCTTGCGAAGCCGGCTTCCGTTCTTTGTAGTAAGTCTCACTCCAGCCCATGATCTCAACTTGATCACGCAATCCAAGCCAGACTCGGCCGGCTAAGCTGCATAGCAGTTCGGCCGCGCTGATCTGTCCTCATCGCATGTAAGCCCGCGAAAAATAGGACCTTTTCCACAGACCGTCACAGTTGCAATCCACAAACACGGGCATATACTTCCGCCGCATCAAAATCCAGCCTCTGAGGCTCCCCCAATGAACAGGCTAGTTGAATTTCTCTTGACCGTTTTGGCCCTGGTCGGTTTGTTCTGTGCCCTTCCGAAGAGCGCGCCAGCCAATACCGCAATTCGGACACAACACGCCGTGGTCGTCGCTGACGGCAGCGATCCCATGCCGATTTGCCGAGGAAAACGCTGCTTCTAGGCTGAATCCATTCACCGGAGTAGGGGCCGCCGAGAAAAAAGTTGCACGGCGGTGGAGGGAGAGGTATGCTTCTCGCCTTCGGGTGCCTACCAAGCGATGAACTGGCTAATGTATTTGAGTTGGGTGGCGGGGCCTGCCTTAGAAATCGCCCTGCTCGCCTGCATGGTCCATCGCAAGCTGCATCGTGTTTTCCCTCGCTTCTTTTCCTACATTATCTTCCAGATTCTCAAATCAGCCATCCTCTTCCTCACCTATCACTATTATCTGGAGGGCTACTTCGACGCATACTGGACCGGCAACGCCATTAGCGTCATCCTCGCCGTCACCGTGATGGATGAAATCTTGCAGCACGTATTTAAAGAGTATGGAGGCGCCCAGAATCTGGGCTCTGTCATTTTTCGCTGGGCCTGCGGACTCCTTCTTGTCCTCGCCATCGTGACGGCGTTCACCAGTCAGCAAGGCAGTGCTGATCGGGTCGTAGCCGTGGTGCTTACCTTCGACCAAAGCGTCCGCGTCATGCAATGCGGACTTTTCTGTCTGTTGATGATTCTTTGTCGCCTTCTCAAAAATTGCTGGCGCCAGCAGGTCTTCGGTATCGCTCTGGGATTCGGAGTCTTCGCAAGCATTGAGCTGATTCTGGTCAGTGTCGCCGTGCGCTACGGCGGCAGCGCCGGTCCCACCATCAGCCTGGTGAAGAGCGTAGCCTACAACGCGGTCACCATCCTCTGGATTGGCTACCTCGGACAGCAGGCGCACTCGATACCTGCCGTCGAAGTCGCGCCGCGCCTCGATGTCGCTTTGGCTGATCCCGCGGGCAGCACCGAAGCTTTCATCTCCATGGTGGAGCGGGCTGTCGAGGAGGTTATTTCCCGCAATCCTTGGCCGAGACCCAGCACCAGCGGTCCTCACATCGTCGGTCGAGAGCCCGGCCCTGGGGAGAATAATTAACGCCCATTCCCGTCCGAGTGCCCAGCATGAAAACCTCAGTACAGAGAGTGAGCACCGGAGAAAATTGGCCTCCTGAGGAGGGCGAGGTCGTCACGTTCAAGTCCTCGACCGGGCAGAAATCTGGTGTTCTCAAGGAGGTCCGCTGGGGATTAGTCTGGCGCGACTTCATTCTCGAGGATGGCCGCGTCATTCCCGAGCACAGGGTCGTCGGATGTCCCGAGTCGCCCGCCTGGCGCAGCGCCGATGAGGTTTCGCAGGAAGAGCGCGAAGCCTGCGAAGAGCGCCTGGTTTTCATGTCCGAGAGCGGAGTCGATCCACGTGATCGCGAACAGTCATTTTGGGCTGAACTAAACCAGTACCTGGCATACATCTATCTAAGGTTCAACCGAACCGAGCAGAAGAGCTGACACGGTTCGGCCCTCACATTCGTCGGGTCGAGAAGAGGCGCAGATCTGTGAGTGAAGAAGATCGGACGCACCGGGTTCGGAAGTCGCTGGCCGACGCCCGCCTGGTAGAGATCGAACTTGACGAATTCCCCGACCGGATTCGAGAAGTCAAGCAAGTTGCCATCGGCCGCCTGGGCGAATTACTTCAGAAGGATACTGCTCTGCAAGAACGCCGTTCCGTCGCTCACTCCTTGGGCACTCTAAGCAGACTCGAGGCCACATTGCGAACCGATGCTGATCTGCACAAGCCGGGGCGCTCCAGCCAGCCAGCGACGCCCAATCAGGCCCCGGATAAGCAACCCTGACTCATTCCATACCGCTATATTAAATCTCCCTAAAGGATTGCCCGTACATTTGCCGCCGGCTCCTGCCCCCGCTTCAACAAATCATAGAACCTACCGAAACAAACGCGCGCGGGTTGGGTTATCGCCTTCAACCCCATCATCTTTGGGTGGAGAATCAGCATGGACGTACCCGTAAGAAAAACCTGTAGATCCCCTCTTGGCATCCGCGGAGCACTGACCAGACTCGCTCTTGCCCCCATCGAGAAAAAGGTGATTCGGATGCTGGCTCATGGCGCCAGTCCCCGCATCATCGCCGAGCGATTGGCTCTCAGCGAAGGCAGTCTTCGAGCCTGTCTTGATTCCGTCTTCGCCAAACTGGCGATCTCCGGTCAGCTTGGTTTGCTGGCTGGCCCAGAATGTAGAGATCATCGCAGCAGTTTTTCATTCATAAGGAAAGCTCATCGCCTCACCGCGCCACGAAAGAATCCAGACCGAGAGCCAGACCGAGAGAACGACATGCAAGTTGCTTGATTCAGTGCCTGCTGGAGATGGAGCCGACTTGTGCAACCAGCCCGCAAAGACGACCCGAACCTGAACGATATCCTTCCGGACCCGCGTTTGAACCCGATGATCAATCCTCGGCTGGGGAAGAATCTCGGCCGCTGGGCCAAGGTCTACTACACAACCCCTCCTGAAAAACGGGACCAGGCTGTGCTTGAACTCGTTCGGGAACTCGAGGGCGGAGCCGTACCCATACCAGAGACAGAGCCATCAACTTCTGTTGAAGCCGAAATCGCTCAAACGTTCACACCCGCCCCGCTCGACAATCCGCTGGGGCCAATCACCGCTGCGCCGGAGCAACGTTTTTGCGGCCACTGTGGCTCTCGTTTGAAAGAGAATGCGCCCCGACAGCCGAGTCCCAAAGGCCCTTTGCTCGCTTCCGACCCTCAATCCCCACCAGTTGAGGAAACTGCACACGAGGACGATCTCCCAATCGAGCCTGAATCGCTCGCTATCGACACGACTGGGCGAAAGCGTTGTTCGCGCTCACACATCCTCGCTGTCCTGCTCATCGCGACAGCGATTGGAGCGTGGGGGCTCTGGCGCATTCGCTTCGCTCCAGCGCCCCTGTCCGCGGCGCGCGTGCTCCCAGTCGTGAAACAGGCTCCGAGTGCCCCGGCCCCAGTTGTTCAAACTCGAATCCATCCACTGCCTTCGCCGCAACCAGTTCACTATTCATCTCCAAGGCTTAGTAAACCCGCCGCTGGAACCCCGGTTGGATGCACAACCGACCATATTTCGAATTGTCGGACGGATGAGTTGTATCGAAAAAGTATGAGTCTTGCCGACGCGATTGACTCTCGGTTTATCGCCTACGACAAGCGCATGAATCAACTGCTGCGCGCCGCCACCGCACACACCCAAAAGGGAGCGAAACCTGGGCCAGATCGTTTGCGGCAGGCCAACTATTCCGCTCAACTTTGGGAACGTCTCCAGCTCAAAGCCTATACAATCCGCGAGAAGCGTGACGCTCTCAAATTTCGCGCTGAATTAACGCGCCGAGTTGTTGCCTCGAAATCCGAAAAAAACCTGCTTCGTCCTTATGACAACCCACAATCATGTCTCGAACTCCACTACATCGCCGACGACTTGCGTAAGCTGGCAGCCAAGCTGCCGGGATCCGCACCGAATGCGCTTCGAGCATCCACCCGTAGAGTAGCCAATACCTCACCGTAGACGCTCTCGCCAGTGGGCGAGCAGAAATCTTGTTAACCAAGAGATGCCTGTCTTCCCGATTAACCAAGAGATGCCTGTCTTCCTGAGCGAAGTGAGGCGCCAGCCGAACGAAGTCGAAGGACCCCATGCTTGCCGGCAGCACCACCGGCCCAACGGAGATTTCCACCACGACACACATCTATACCTTTCTCAACTCTGTCATCCTTCCTCGGCGCGGTGGCTCACCCGTCTTTCTTCATAAGCTCGCCGTCTGATTGTCAAAGATCGCGATCTGCCGAAACCCAGGATGAAAATCGCAGCCTATAATCAGCATGACGTTGGCTCCTTCTCTGAGAGCCTTGGTTTGTTTTTCGCAGCTACCGCCGTACTCGCCGCGATCGAGCCAACGTCGTTATGCGGTCAAGAAAGTGAGGCGCCAGCCGAACTAAGTCGAAAGCCTGCCCTGAGCGAAGCCGAAGGGGCCCCCACGTCTGCGGAGATCGCCGTCGAAGCTGACAGTTTCTTCAACCAACTGCCCGCCCCCTAGCATTTCAATAGCCGCACTAAGCATTAATTCGTAGGGTGTTTCTTCACGCAGGACCTAGGGCATGAAGCGGATAGACACCAGTGTGCGCTTTGGTACACTGCCCCAATGAAAGGGACTCGTCATGCCATTCCATGATGCGCAACATGTCCGTAGCGAACTCGTAGTGCTTCTTGAAGCCCAGTTGGATGTTCTGGAAAAGGAGACGTTCGGCGGTGTCACTGAGGCCGAACTATGTGAATACGAGGACAGGCACGATCGAATCTGCGAGCTTTATGACGAGTTGCTCGAACGAGAGTCAGCCGCCTAAGAAAAATCGGCCGGACAGCTTCATAACCGCTTCATGACGAAGCGCGGCCAGATCCAGGGCCGCGCGTTTCCACCGTCGCATAGAATACATTTCGGATTTCGGAACGGCATTTGTGATCCGGGCGACTCGCATTCTATCGTCTCCGACCATCCTCGTGGTGCGATCACTCCCGGCCGACTTCCTCCGCTGCATACCATCGCCACATCGCGCGCCCGCCGCGCTTTGCCTCATACAGCGCAAGGTCCGCCGACTTGTACATCGTTTGCCACGTCGCGCCGTGATCCGGAAACAGAGCGACGCCGATACTCGCCGCTGTTCCAATCACCCGGCCGTTAAACAGCATGGGCTCGGTCAGCACAGCCAGGATCCGGGTACAGACCGACTCGATGCTCGTCCGGTCGCCGGTCTCCGGCAGCAAGATGACGAACTCATCGCCACCCATGCGTGCGACCACGTCGCATTCCCGCACCGTTGTCGTCAGGCGACATCCCGCCTCCACCAGCAGCGCGTCTCCGGCATCATGCCCGAGGTTGTCATTGATCTCTTTAAATCGATCCAGATCAATCAACAGCAGCGCAAAGCGGTCACCGCGCCGTCGTGCCGCCGCCCCGCAAAAAGCGAAGCGCTCTTCCAGCAGCCGCCGGTTCGGCAGCCCGGTCAGAGAATCGTAGAATGCCGCCTTCTCCAGTTGTCGGTGGATCTCACGCAACTCCGCGGTGCGCTGGTCGACGCGCGTTTCCAGTTCAAGGTTTAAGCTCCGCATCGCCCGTTCCGCCACGCGTTGTTCGTTCGAGGCTCCTCCCAGCAGCAGAAGCGACGCACTGAATCCGATCGTCATCTGGGCAAAGAACGTAAACGTGCCCCCTTGTTCAATTCCCGAAAAAGGTCCGTATCCGGCCATCGTGCCTGCCATCATCGCGCCCAACACCGCCACAAACACCGGATACGCCAGCGCCAGTGACAGTCGCACCGACATCCACAACAACGGCAGCAGGATCAGGAAGATCGCGCCCGCATCTGCGGCCCGGTTTCCGGTCGTACCCACCAACACGTAACCCAAGGCCAGCACAGCGCTGGCCAGGCTGATGGCAAACTCCGATCTCAGCTGCCGCACGTTTTGGCAAGTCCAATCATGTTGCCGCCATAGAAGGAACAACGGAACCAGCAGAAGTGAGGCTGACGCATCGGAAAGCATCCACTCCACCCACCGGCTGGGTGCCTGCGAGATGGTGACCATCCCTTTCGCCCACATCGTCGTGATGCTGACGCATGCCGTGATCGTCCCATGCAGGATCGTGTAGGCGCTGAAATAGGAAACGTTCGCCACTGTCGCAAACATTTCATCGACCCGCATCCGGCCCCGTGCTCGTTCCGCGGCCGCGATCGCACCCAGCGTATTCCCGCATGCGACCATCGTCGCCCAAATCGCCGGGTCATGAAACGTAATCGCATTTGCCAGGAAAGACCCCAGGAAAAGCCCAGGCCAGATCTCGCGCCCGATCGAGAGGGCCGCGAACATGGCGAATCCCGCAGGAACCCACAGCGGCGCCGGCCACATCTGGTAACGCGAGAAGTACTCCTTCGCCAGCACCGCCAAGAGCCAGTAAGCTCCCACTACCCAGATGTTTTGTAAGACGAGTTCGCGCGCCCCAAAACCCGCTGCCGGCGGCGTTCCTGCCGAGCCCTCTGGCCGGCAGTGCCTCTGCGTTCGCCCTTCGAAGATCACCTCTGCCGCCATGAAATTCCAGCATCAATCCGCGATGTCGTGCCCTGGGACTCAACTCCGGCGCACCCGCGGGCTGGTCGATGCCTACATCATCGGCAGAACGCTCTTCCGACTTTAGTGACTACTCACACCCGCGCGCGCCGCTTCCCTCCGCCCCGATGAAATCTGGCTTGCATCTCCGCACGCCCACAGGATCCGCCCGGGCAGGAATGCGCTGACCAGGTCGGGATGTTTCGGGAGTACTCGAATGGCATATCCGTAAAGACCGCTCCTCGATCCGGGCTCAATCATGGATTCGAAGCGGTAGCTCCCCGGATCCTTCTGTTCCGCGGCATGCATGGGGGTGGTGAAAAAATTGGTGATGTCCCCGTCCGCATTCACCCGGCCCGTGACGATCTCCACGCTTACGTCTTCCGGCGATAGCGCATCCAGAAAAACCTGCGCACAGACCTCCACCGGCCGTCCCAGTGCAACGTCTGAAATGCCGCCTTCGATCAATTCCACGTGCAAGTGAGGCCAAGCTTGCTCCAGGCCGGCAAGCCACCCGGCTAAGCCTTTCGCCCGGATCCCGCCTTCGGCGCTCAACCGCGTGTAGCGCTCATGCGCCACTCGATAGTATTCGCTGGTGTATTCCCGCACCATGCGATGCATGTTGAAAACCGGGCACAGCTTCGCAATGGAAGCCTTCATGCGCGCAATCCACTTTCTCGGCAACCCGTCAGCCCGCCGTTCGTAGAAAGTTGGCACGATTTCGCGTTCCAGCAACTCGTACAGTGCTTCCGATTCGACCTGATCCTGTTGTGCCAGGTCCGCGTACGTTTCCCCGCTTCCGATGGCCCAGCCAATTTCCGTTTCTGTTCGCCGGCCCAGCTCCCAGGCTTCGTCCCACCAGCCATCCAGCGTGCTCACGCTGAGCACGCCGTTCGCCTGGGCCTTCATGCCGCTGGTACCGCTCGCCTCCAGGGGCCGCCGCGGCGTGTTCAGCCATACGTCGCATCCCTGCAGCATGCAGCGCGCCGTGGCCATGTCGTAGTTCTCCAGAAACACGATCTTTCTGCGCAGTTCCGGACGGCCGCCAAACTCGATAATCGTCCGAATCAGGTGCTTTCCCAAATCGTCGTGCGGATGCGCCTTACCCGCATAGATGATCTGTACCGGCCGGTCCGGATCGTTCAGAATCCGCGCCAACCGCGCCGGATCGCGCAGCAGCAAATTGGCGCGCTTGTAAGCTGCGAACCGGCGTCCGAACCCGATCGTCAGCGCGTCCGGACTCAGCACCTCGTCGGCATCGTCGATCGCCGCCTGCGACGCACCCCGGCTCGCCAACTGCGCCCGCAGCTTTTGACGCGCGTAAGCGACCAGCCGCTCCCGCCGCCGCTCGTGCGTCCGCCACAATTCTCCCGCCGGAATCGATTCGGTCCGCTCCCACAACTTCGGATCCGCCGGTTCTTCCCGCCACTTGGGCCCCAAATAACGGTCATAGAGCTGATTCATCTCGAACGAAACCCAGCTCCGAAAATGCACGCCATTGGTGACATGTCCGATCGGCACCTCCGACTCCGGTACTCCCTCCCAGATGTGGTTCCACATTTGCCGCGAAACCGCTCCGTGCAGCCGGCTGACCCCATTGCTGAACGAGGCCAGCCGCAACGCCAAAACGGTCATGCAGAAATCTTCCGACTCGTTTTGCGGATGAGAGCGCCCGAGTCCCAGAAACTCCGCACGCGTGATCTTCAGGCGCTGCAGGTATCGTTCAAAGTAATGATCCATCATGCCGGACGGGAAGTAGTCGTGGCCGGCAGCTACCGGCGTGTGGGTAGTAAAGATGAGGCTGGCCGACGCCAGTGTGCGCGCCTCCTGAAACGAGAGATTCTGCGTTTCCATCAGCCGAACCACTCGCTCCAACCCCAGGAACGCCGAATGCCCTTCGTTCATGTGATAGACCGTCGGCTCCAGTCCAACTGCCTCCAGCGCCCGATAGCCTCCGATCCCGAGAACGATTTCCTGGCGCAGCCGCATTTCGAGATCGCCGCCATACAACTGGTAGGTAATCTTCTGGTCTTCTGGCGCATTGCTTGGAATGTTGGTGTCCAGCAGCAGCAACCGCAGCCTTCCCACGTTCACCGACCATACTTGCGCGCCCACCGTCCGGTGCGGCAACTCCACCTCCACCTGAATATTGGGAAGAAGCTTGATTGGCAGAATATGAAAATCATTGTCTTCATAAGCTTCCTGTTGCCAACCCGCTCCATTCAGGTACTGACGGAAGTAGCCCTGCTGATACAGCAAGCCCACCCCCACCATCGGCAGCGCCAGATCACTGGCGGCTTTCAGGTGATCTCCCGCCAGCACACCAAGCCCTCCTGCAAATATCGACAGGCACTCCGTCAAGCCAAACTCCGCCGAAAAGTATGCGACCAGCAACCGGTCAGCCTGCTGGTGTTCCCGCGTGTACCAGGCTCCGTGTCCTGAAAGATACGAATCCAGCGTTTCGGCCACCCCTCTCATGTGCGCCAGGAAGGAGTCATCGGCCGCCGCCGCCTCCAGAATTCCTTGCTCCAGGTTCCCCAGCAGAAGCACGGGATTGTGACCGCACGTCTCCCAAAGATCGCGATCGAGCCTGCGAAAAAGCTCGATTGCGGCGTGATCCCAGCTCCAGCGCAGGTTGTAGGCAATATGTAGCAGCGGAGCGACCGGCTCCGGCAGCGAAGGGTGGACTTTGAATGTGCGGATCGGCTTCATTTAGACCTCGGCAGGATGGATTCCCTGAACACGATGTGCGCTCAAACATCAAGCCTAGAAAGAAGCCAAGCTCGCGGATGTGACGAGTGCGGCAAACGATGGCGCAAAGGTATGTAGCTGTCCTCAATTGGAACAATTTCTCACGCCCCGCTGACCGCCGCCCTTTTTGGCCCTAAAGTGCGGGCTCGAGTGGTCGATGAAAAGGGAGTGAGGTTCCTGGTGAAACTGGAGCTTGGCCGCGTGTCCTTTTCTTGTGACGATCGTCACTGCCAGCACCGCCGCCTTCGAGGGATGCTAATCGCCTGTCCGCGTATGCCAAACCTCCGTTGCACCCCGAGGTCATCGTGAAACGACACTTTTCTTCCCTGACCGGCCCGGAAGCGCTCCGCATCGCCATCGCCATCGAGGACCGAAATGCAGAGACCTATCGCCAGCTCGCCGATTTGTTCTCGCATTTCTGCCCAGAGTCACCGACGCTGGCGTCCACCTTCTCCGAGTTGTCCAGCACCGAACGCCAGCACAGCATCGCTTTGAGCACGCGCTACCTCGAGCGTTACGGCACAGTGAACGCCGGCATTGCCGAGGAAGACATTCGGGACTTCATCGAAGTGCCACGCTTCGAGGTGGCCGACATCGTCGCTGCGATCGAAACCGGAAGTCCGGGTTCCGCGCGCCGCATCGCCCTCGAAATCGCCGCCGCTGCGGAGCGCAGTGCCCTGCACTATTACGAGCGGCTCGCCGCCGTCGCGCTCGATCCGCAAATGAAATCGCTTTACCAGGAATTCGCAGGCTTCGAACAGGAACACACCGACTGGCTCGAGACCGAACTCGCTTCAAAGTACTCCGACCTCACCAGCCCGGGTGTTCCGGTCGCGAAGTCGACCACCGGCCATGACTGATATCCGCTGCATCGGCATCTGCACCGGGGGCGGCGACGCTCCCGGCCTGAATGCGGTCATTCGCGCGGCCGTGAAATCCGCCATCCTCAAATACAAATGGAAAGTCATCGGCATTCCCGATGGCTTCGATGGTCTCATCTGGCCGGAACGTTCTCGCCAACTCACGCTCGCCGATGTCAGCGGAATCCTGCCCCGCGGCGGCACCATTCTCGGCACCACCAACCGAGGCAATCCTTTTCACTACAAGACCATCGAGAACGGCGAAGAAGTTGTCCGCGACATCTCCGACCAGGTCATCGCCAATGCCCGCGCCTTGGGCATTGATGCGATCATCACCATTGGCGGGGACGGCTCGCAGAAGATTGGCCTGGATCTTTTCCGCAAAGGCATGAATCTGGTCGGCGTTCCCAAGACCATTGACAATGACCTCTGTGCCACCGACGTAACTTTCGGTTTCGACTCCGCCCTGCAAACCGCCACTGATGCGATTGATAAGATTCACACCACCGCCGAGTCCCATCACCGCGTCATGGCAGTCGAGGTCATGGGCCGGGATGCGGGATGGATCGCCATCGAGGCCGGTATCGCCGGCGGAGCGCACGTCATCCTCATTCCCGAAATATCTTTTTCTGTCCAGAAAATCTGCAACTACGTGGCGGCGCGCGAAGGGTACGGAAAGCACTTCACCATCATCGTGATTGCCGAGGGCGTGCCGTTGCCTCCTGAACTACGGCAACTGTCACGTGGAGGCTCTGTGGCCATGTTGGTGGGCGACGCTATCAGCCTATGTGCTCATAAAGAGGTCCGCGTGAGCGTGCTTGGCCACATCCAACGCGGCGGCTCGCCCTCACCCTGCGATCGCGTGCTGGGCACTCGTTTCGGAGCCAAGGCGACCGAACTCATTGCCAATCACGATTTCGGGAAGATGGTTTGCCTGCGGGGCGAAAGCGTCATGGGTGTCGATATCGCGGAAGCGGTCGGCCACCTCAAACTGGTCGATCCGAACGGCGAACTTGTCGCCACCGCGCGCGCCATGGGCATCTGCTTTGGAGATTGAGATCGCTTACGACTCACGACTCTGCGACACCAGAAACTCGCGCGATTACAGCTTGCTGATACCCGCCTCCTGCAGGAACCGCTCGCGTTCCGAGTCCCCCACGTGTTCCGCCAATAGAAGATAAAGTGTGCGCTCACAGTCGGCGATTTGCGCCGCTTTCTTTGTGAATAATGCCGCGAGCGGACCCACATACTGTCCCAACAGGCGCGCAGCCCTTTGCACTACAGCCGGAGTCAGCGTCTCTTCCTCTCCTGAATTCTGCAAAACCTCCCTGACCTGATCTCGCACTTTCTGGTACCCAGCATCCTCCTTGACGCCAGTCGCCTGATTCCGCATGCCAGCAAGAAACGCGTCGCGATCGCTCTCCCGCTCAATTCCTGCCGCGAGGAGGTTATAGAACTCGTCCGCGTTCCTGGTACGAGCCGCCGCTTTCTTGACGATTACCTTCGCCAATGGTCCGATGAACACCGCCAATTGTTTTTCGACGGCCCGGAGAGTCTCTTCCGGCCAGTTTGCCGCGGCCTGCGCTTCGGTCGTTGGGGTGGCTGCCGGACTCCCTGTGTGCGCAAAGGGCCACACCCCCTCTCGGGTCTCTCCCAAACCGAGTGTAGGAGCATTCGCAGGGTCTTCCGCACTCCCTTCCTTCCAACTTTGCTTCGCCCGTGGAGTCATCCTGTCTGAGGCTGGCCCACCTGCGCGCCTCGCCTCGACAATTCTCTTGAAGGACTTTGCTCGCACCGATGCCGGGTCGAAACGCAATGCCTCCCCGACCGCGCGCTCTGCCTCCACAAGATCTTCCGCCTCAAGCGCCCGCTCTGCGCGGCTCAGAATCTCGCTCACTCTTTCTACGCGCGCCTGCATCCCCGAGATGCGTTCCCGAAAATTTTGTAGTTCCGCATTCACCGGTTCCAGCCGGACGGCCTGGTCCAGGTAACTCACCGCCTCCGTCCAGCGATTCAACTTCAGCGCTTCTTCCGCCTGCGATCGCAAGTGCAGCACTCGAGATTTTCGTTGCTGCTTGGTGGCTCCCTGTTCTACTTTCCGCAGCAACTCATTGGCGCGCGCGTGTTGGCGATCTACCTCCAATACGTGCGCCAATTCCTGCCTGGCGCGCTCGTATTCGCCGCTGCGCACCAGTGTCTCTGCCCGTCCCAGGTAATCTCCAAACAGTCCACGCCTCAATTCCTCTTCAATCTCGATCAGATCAGACGCAAACTCACTTGCCGACTGATATCGCTCCTCCCGATTCTTGGCCAGCGCGCGCGTCACAACTTCATCAAGTCTCGCCGGATACTCTTTCAGGTGCCGACTGAGTGCCGGTGCCGGAGACCCGATGATGTTCTGCAGCGTCCTGGATATCGTGCTGCCTTCAAACGGCAGCGTCGCCGTCAGCGCTTGATACAGGACAACACCAGTTGAGAAAATATCGCTCCGCCCATCCAACTCCGCGCCGCTGATCTGCTCCGGCGACATGTACTGATAGCTTCCCATGACGTAACCGGTGCGGGTATTGCGCGATTGCCCCAGCCTTGCAATGCCGAAGTCGATAATCTTGGCCGTTCCATCTTCGGCAATCACGATGTTCGCCGGCTTGATGTCGCGATGAATGATGCTGGGTTGCCGCGAGTGTGCATACTGCAGTCCGTTGCAGACCTGCCAGATGCAATGAATCCTCTCTTCCAATGTCAGCGGCGGCCCGGCCAACATGGCGTCCAGGCTTTTCCCCGCGAGATATTCCATCACGAGGTACGGCTTCCCGTTGAATTCTCCCAGGTCATAAACGGTGACAATGTTCTGGTGGCGCAACTTGGCTGTGAACTGAGCCTCTCGGTAGAAGCGCTGCAATAGGTCCCCGTGCTGTTCGTCCGCACTTGTGACCATTTTGATCGCCACAAATCGGTCCAGCGAGCGATCAATCGCCTTGTACACAACTCCCATGCCGCCACGCCCTATGACGTCCAAAACTTCGTACTTGTCGATCTTCTTCGGCGTCGCTGTTTTCATGGCATCAAATTCATGTGAGGCTGCGTGAGCCATCTATCCGACAGGCGTGGGCCTATGCATGGTCGCACATTCCAGCCGAGCTGAGATCAGATTTTGTACTCCCAGGCCCCAGGAGCCGCGCCCTATTCCTGCTATCGCACTCCGCACTGACCCGCCTCAAAAACCGGCCCTCTCGTGCCATCCTGCGTATCGAGTCCGTGGTCCTTATTGCCTGGAATATTTGCTATGATTGGCTGCCCGAACACCTCACCTTCCCCCTCTCTGGTTTCAGGCGTTTCGGGACGACTGAGCGTCAATACATTTCTCTCGGACGGCGTCGTTCCGGGAAGAAATCGCAGACGAGTTCGCATCCTTCAATTGCATCCACGGCATGATGGTCGCCATGCCGGGTCTGATTGTCATGCAGGCTGCCGCGCGCGAACCCGAACGGATCGAATCCATCGTTGCTCAATCTGCGTGCGTTGTCGGCCTTCCTCGCTTGACACGGCATACCTTCGTTTCTAGTATTGCGCCGCGTCTGTGGAAATCTGGATCGGGCTGTCCAATTCTTTCGGCTCGCCGCGGGGTACTCATGAATCGTGCGCTCGCAATGTTGGCCGTGCTCCTGTTTCCGGTGATCGGAGCCGCGCAGGAGATCGGCACGTTCACCCTCGCTGAAGGCTCTCCTCGCCTCATTCGGGGAGTAACTGTCTTGCGAGCCTCGGAAGGCGTGTGGATTCAGAACGGCGACATCCTCGAGACTTCCGCGCCGGGTTTTGTTCAGGCAGAGTTTGCGAACGGAAGCATCGTGGCGATCGGACCCTCCACCCGGGTTTTAATCCACTCGGCGGCCTCCAAGAGCGCGGACGTGGTCTTGATGAGCGGTTGGCTGAAAGGCGAAACCGCTTCCAGCGCAGCCAGTTACCACTTCTCCAGTTCGCTGCTCTCTGCCACCGCAAAAGCTGGCACGGTGATCCTGCACGCCGAACCGGCTGACGTAGGACTATACGTAGAATCCGGAACTGCCACCGTCAATGAAGCCGGTGGCCACGCGATCGCGGCAAAGGCGGGCCAGTTCTTCACGCGCCATGGCGCCAAGTTCGCCGTGACTTCCCGGCCGGATGGCCCCTTTCTCGAATCGATGCCCCAGCCCTTCCGCGACACTCTTCCCTCGCGCGAGTCGCATTTCGCCGGCAAGAAACCCATAGAACCGAAGCACGATCACGACGTCACCTACGCCGAAGCCGAGCCCTGGCTGAAAATGGGAGCATGGCGCAAATCTTTCGAGGAACGGTTCCAGCCTCGCCTCAAGGACGCGGAATTCCGCAAGGCGGTCGAGTCTCACATCGCCGAATTTCCGGAATGGAACCGCATCCTGCACCCAGAAAAATATCCGCAAAATTCTCCCTCCGCGCCCGCCGACAACTCCAAACCGCCTTCGGGGAGGTACTAACTTATGAAACTGATTGTGAAATTCAATCTCGTCCTGTTCCTCGTGTTCGCGATCGGCTTTGCGGCCGTGGGATTCTTCGCGAATCGCCTCCTCCAGCGCAACGCCAAAGAGGAAATCGTCGAGAATGCGCGCATCATGATGGAGGCCGCCCTCGCCGTCCGTGCCTACACCACCACCCAGATCAAGCCGCTGCTTGAAACTCAAATCAAGTACTCCTTCCTTCCGCAGATTGTCCCCGCGTACTCCGCCAACCAATACTTCGGACAACTGCACAAGAAGTTTCCCGAATACGCCTACAAAGAGGCCACTCTCAATCCCACCAATCCCATGGACCGCGCCACCGACTGGGAAGCCGACATCGTCAACGCCTTCCGCCAGTCTCAGGACCTGACTGAGCAGATCGGCGAGCGTGATACCCCAAATGGAAGAGCGCTCTACATGGCGCGCCCCTTGAAGATCAAAGACGCAAAGTGTCTGGACTGTCACGACACCGCCGAAACCGCGCCTCGCACCGTCATCGAACGCTATGGCAGCGACAACGGCTTTGGCTGGAAGTTGAACGACATCGTAGGCGCGCAGATCGTCACTGCACCCGTCAAATTGCCCGTCCAGCGCGCCCGCTCTGTGTTCGCAGTATTCATGGTGTCTCTGGCGGCAGTGTTTGCCGTTTTAGTGGCTGCCCTCAACGCGATGCTGTTCTACCTGGTTATTCGGCCCGTCAATCAGTTGTCCACGCTTGCCAACGAGGTGAGTCTGGGCAACCTCGACGCGCCCGACTTCGAAATGTCCAGCCGCGACGAAATCGCAACCCTCGCGGAATCGTTCCGTCGCATGAAGCGGAGCATGGTCGAAGCCATCAAGCTGCTGGAGGCGTAAATCGGACGAGTGCTTCGACACAGAGCCGCAGAGAAAGCCAAGAAAGTTTCGCGTTTCTCTGTGACTCTGTGTCTCTGTGGTGAAAAGAAAATGAGGAGAGCCGTCAGCGGCATGCTACGTCTCCGGGAAACCTGCATCCCGCAGAAACTGCCGCCGCTCCTTGCTGTTCTGCACGTGTTCTGACAACAGTCGATACAGACTCTGCAAACTATCCGCTTTGCGCGCCGCCTTCTTCGCCAGCACTCCCGAAATCGGTCCCACGTGCGCTGCCAGCATGCGCGCCGCATGATCGATCGCCTCCGGCGTGATCCCTAACGGAGACACGGGATTCACCGCGGAACTCAAAGGTCCAGCAGGCTGAGGCTGAGGCGCCGGCACATTCAGCCGGCTCTTGATCAATTCTGTCTTGCGCGCCATGAACGCGTCGCGATCCTTGTCTCGCTCTAGACTCTTCGCAAGCATCCCATAGAGCTCGTCCGTGTCGGTCGTCTTCGCCGCCGCTCTCTTCACCATGATTCGCGCCATCGGCCCAACGTAGACCGCCAATTCCTTCTCGATCACGCGCAGCATGGTTTCGTCTTCCGCAAGAGTGCCGCCCACCGCCATGAACTCGGTTTCCGAAGGCACCCCATGGATCGCGGGCGCATTCGTTTTCACTGGGTTAGGAGCAACCGCGGGCGGCGGAGTTACCGTTGAGATCTCGGGTAGCGGAGCGCTCAGGCTTTCTCGCGCAGCCGGTGCGTCCGTCCCAATGCGAGCTTGTGCAAACGGACTCTCCGGATCGAAAAGCTGTGTTTCGAACTGCTCGCCAGGCTTATCGTGAGCGGCTCCCGATTCCGCCGCTTGCTCCCGCACTCGCCGTTGCTCGTCCTCAACTTTCCGAGCCTGCTTTTGGATTTCATCGAGTTCCTGCAGCAGCCTTGGCTCGTCCGGATACTTCGCCAAGACCCGACCCAGTTCCTGAAGTGCCCCGGCGAAATCTCCCGCACTGCTGGCTCGCGCAGCCGCATTCGAACACTCTTCGATCATTCGCTCTCGATGATGATCTTGAATTTTGCTCTTCAACGGTCCCAGCAACTGGGATCCAGGCTGAACCCGAACTGCCTCACCCAGCAGCATCTCGGCCGCGTCCGGATTACTCTTCAAAGCTGCTTCTGAAGCTTGCACTAACGCACGCAACACCTGGTCCCCGATCACCGGATCAGCGTTCGCGCGCTCCTTTGCCTGCTTGAACGATTGTGCCGCCTTTTGCCATTGCGCCATGCCAACCGACTTCATCCCCGCGGCGACCAGCTTTTGCGCATCGGCTCTGCGCGCAACCCCATCGCGCAGCTGTGCCTCGATCCCAGCGACTTCGCCATCTCCAGCAAAGTCGCGCTTGGCTTGGGCCAACAAACGCTCCGCCTCCTCGTAGTTGCAGATGCCGAGCGCGCCCTGGAGCTCACGAATCGCCTCCCCTTTTGCCTCAAGCAGCGCTTGTCGTTGCTTTGCCCTGGTTTGTTCGATCAGCCTGTCGAGATCCGGATATTTTGGATACGCCTCGCGCAGGGCCTGCCACTTCGAGAGCGATTGATCGTACTTCTGTGCTTGTTCCAGTCTTCGCGCTTCACTCGCCAGTGACGAGGAAAACTCGGCCAGATCTCGCGCTTCATTCAATGGCCGCTGCAGCCGCATCTCGCCTGGTTCTTTCCTCACCGCGTCTTCGAGAATGCGGATGCGCCCCTCGAGCCCGGCCTCATTCTGCGCACGCTGCAGCACATCCTTAGCGAACGCTTCCTTCTCCTGGCGTGCTCGCTCCTGGCGTTCTTCTTCCTGCGCCTCCTGAATCTGTTCCTCGATCGCGCGCTGCATCGTCTTCAGGCGAGACTCGTCCGGATAAGAAGCCAACGCCCGCGCCAGTTCCCGCGCTCCCCCCTGCAAATCCCCTGCCGCCCGCATCTTCGTCGCAGCCGCCAAAGCCTCTGCCACCGATTCTTCCTTTTTGAGCTCACCAACCTTTGGACCCAACTCCGCCGGCACGGCAGAGGGTTGCAACTCGGACAAGCGGCCTAGAAGGATCTCCGCCGCACGCGGGTTCTTTTCGCCCGCGTTCTTCGCAGCCTGCACCAACTCATTCACGCCACGCTCCTGGATCATGCGGTCCTGCGCCGCCGAACGGCACGCCCGCACAATTGCGTTGGCTCCTTCCTCCCACTTCTGGTTCGCCAGCAGCTTTTGCCCCTCGGCCAGTCCTTTCTGCGCCTTGACCCTGAGTTTCAGAGCCTCTTCCACCCGCTCCTTCAAGTCCATGAGATCCGCATCCCACGGAAACTCCTGCTCCGCCTGTGCCACCAGGGTCGACGCGTTCACGTAATCCGAAGCGCTCATCGCTTTTTCAATTTTTGCCAACCAACAGGAACGCTCGTCCACCTGCGCCAGGTCGCGAAGCCGCTTTACCCGCTCAAGGTTCTTTTCCAGGTCCGGATAATGCCGGTAGGTCCCGCGCAGTGTCTCCCATTTCACCACTGCCTCGTCGTACTTTTGCGCCTCTTCCAGGCTCCGGGCCTCGCTCGCAATCGAGGCAATCAATTCCCCAAGCCGCTGCACGCTCTCAAACTGCTCCTTCAGTTCCGCCTCGTTCGGAGTCCTGCCGAGCGCTTCCTCCAGGATTTGGTACCGCAAATCCAGCGATGATTGCTGTTGTGCACGCCGGATCGTCCCCTGCACCAACTGCGCCCGCTCCGCCCGCACCTTCTCTATGTACTCGCGGATGTCCGCATCGTCGCCCAGATCCTTTGCGGCGCCTTCCAGCATCTGCAGTGCTTCGTCGTAAGCGTGTCGCTGCACCGACTCTCCAGCCTTCCGCAGGCAATCGGCCTTTCTCTTCTCCCGCCGCTCGCGCTCGACATTCTCGCGCACGATGCTCAACAACGACTGCAGCCGAGGTTCCGGCCCGATCTCCGCGAGCGTTCCTTCCAGCGTCTTCAGCAGCTCTTCGTTACGCTTTTCATGCAGGAGTTGCCGAGCCATGGCAAGCTGCCCGTCGACGAATTTCTTTCGTTCCTCCGCCTGCCGCTGTTTCTCCGCCAGCACTTGCAACCTCAGCAGCGTTCGCTCTCCCGGGAAGCGGCTCAACCCTTCATTTGCCTTGGCGCACGCAGCCCGATAATCGTCCCGGCTTAGCGCCTCTTCGACCTCTCGGGTGAGTGCCTCCAACTCCCGGCGACGACGCTCTTGCTCTTGTCCCGCGGTGGCCGACTCGAGCAACGCCTGTACCTGCGGCGTATCCGGATCGAGCACCTGCGCTTCTTTCAGGATCTCCAGGGCCGCAGTAAATCTCCGCGCCGAGATCTCATCCCGGGCCTTCCCGAGGAAGTTCTCCATCTGCTTCTGGCGCGATCGCTCCTCCCAGTCGCGATGAATCAGCCGGTGCAGTGCCTTCGCCTGCGCATCGTCCGGCGCCAACTCGAGCGCCTTTTCCACCGCTTCTTTCGCGGTATCGAACAAGCCTTCGGAATGATCGGCCTCCGCCGTTTTCAGCGCCTGCTGCAGCCTCTCCGCGCGTTCCGCCGCTTGCCGTACCTGGTCGCGTAATTGCTGCAATTCCGCATTGTTCTTATCGAGGCTGACCGCCCGGTCCAGACACTCCTGCGCACTGGGATATTGGTTCTGGGCGAGCGCTTCTTCCGCCCGCTCGCGCAACTTCGTGACCTGCGCATTCACTTCCTGCCTTTGGATCTGCCCCAGCACCTCCCGCAATAACTGGTTCGCCTTTGTATTCTGCTGGTCGATCTTAAGTACCTGGATCAGCCGGTCCTTCGCCTTGCACAAATCGGCGCGATTCATCAGGACCGCAACTTCTTCCATGTTGTGATCGATCAGTTCCTGCTTGAGATGTCCCTGCATCTGCCGCAGTTCGAAAGCCATCTCGTCCGCGGACTGATATCGCTTTTCCCGGTCTTTCGTCAGCGCCCGCAACACGATCGCTTCCAACTCCGGCGGATAGACCGGCACAAAATCCTTCAATGGCGGAGGCGGTTCCATCGTGATTTTCAGAAGCGTGTTAGTCGTGCTCTGGCCTTGAAACGGCAAACGGTTCGTAACTAACTGGTATAGAACCACTCCCGTGGAAAACAGATCCGTTCGCCCATCCGAGGGCTGACCATTCACCTGCTCCGGCGACATGTAATACAGCGTGCCCATAATCTGCGATGCGGTTTTCGTGACATTCTGGTCGCCCATCTTGGCGATCCCAAAATCGAAAATCTTGATGCCGCTGTCCTGACAAAGCATGATGTTCGCCGGCTTGATGTCTCGATGAATCACATTCCGCTGGTGCGCATAGCTCAACCCTTCGCACACCTGGATGATGATGTTCGTCTTATCCAGCAGACTCAGTTGCCGGCGCGCTGCCAGCGCGGACTCCAGATCCTCGCCTTCCAGGTATTGCATGACCAGATAAGGGTTCCCGTTAAAGTCGCCCAGGTCGTACACAGTCACAATGTTGGGATGAACCAGGCTGGCTAGAGACTTGGCCTCGACGAAGAACCTCTTCAGCAGCGCGGGATTCTCAGTGAACCCGCTGGTGATCATCTTGATGGCGACGGTTCTATCGAGGTGGGGATCGTTGGCCTTGTACACAACTCCCATGCCGCCGCGTCCAATGACGTCGATAACGTCATATTTCCCGATCTTTGCGGGCAAATTGGAAGCCATGATGTTTCAGGTCCGAACCGAGGCAGTATTCTGCTTGTTGCCCGGCATTTCGCCAAAACGCCCGGCAAGAGGGTAAGCGCTAGCTTGAGCCGGCGCCCCAAGACGCCGGCTATTGTGCTACGAACCGTGTCCGGTCGCAACTTCGATGGTAACGCCGCCGTCCCGGCGTATCCGGCGGGCGTCCCTGCCCGCCGCGCCAAGGGCGAGGACGTTCTCAGCACAGCCTGCAAGATGCCGGCGAGAGAGTCCAACTGCGAACGGTAATGATCACGATGCTTGCCGGCAAAACGCTACCAGCCGCGCCCTCTCTGTGACCTCTGCGGCAGTTCTCCGTGATCTTCGCGGTTTAAGACTTCGGGTGTTCTCCGCCTCAGCCTTCCATCCCGTAAACCGGGATCACCGCCCCATTCACATCCTTCCCTGCATCCCGAGCCAGCCATACCACCAACCCAGCTACCGTCTCCGTTCGCACCCATTTGGAAAAATCAGCCTTCGGCATGGCTACCCGGTTGGATGGCGTATCCATCGTTCCCGGCAAAATCGCATTCGCCGTCATTCCGGCATCCTTATTCTCTGCAGCCACCGTCCTTATCAACGACACCATGGCTGCTTTCGACGCCCCATAAGCACCCACGTTGGCACCCGGCTCCAGAGCAGCCCGGCTGCCGATCGCAACAATTCGCCCGGCGCCCGTTTTCCTGAGTACCGGAATCGTAGCCCGCAGGATCTGAAATGTGGAATTTAAATTCATATCCATCATTCTCTGAAAGGTCTCATCATCAGTTTCAGCGACCGATTGTCCTCCCGCAAATCCTCCGACCGTGTGCACCAGAATATCCAGCTTCCCAAGCCGCCCCACCACCTGATCCACGAGACTCTTGGCGCTTTCCCGCTTCGACAACTCCGCTGCGATCGCAATGAAGTTGGAACTCCGAAACTCCGACCCCTGAATCTTTCGCGACGTGCCCACAACCGTCGCGCCCGCCTCCAGGAATGCCTGTGTCACGGACGTTCCCAGCCCGCCATTCGCCCCTGTCACCAATACGACCCTACCCTGCATACTTTCTCCTTCAGCCATCGCGACTCACATCCGAATGGATCTCCACGATGCGACCTGGCTCATCCATAGTCTCAATGAATTTTTGTGAGTTTTCCGACGAAGGCGTCATAGAAAAGCCCAGCACCTCAGTGCCGCCCATCATAATAGAGAGGCCCGCGTCCCCGCTCGCCTGACCTGAAACGAATGGGTACAGCCTCTCCCGAGGAACGGAGCCAACCCTCGCACGCATCCCGGCACTCCTCGCATTCCACCAGGTTTTGTAGAATCTCCTAGCCCCAATCGCCCAACTCGGGAGGTTATTCGTGGCCTGCAATCCTGAAGTGCTCAAACATGTCCCACTCTTCGCGCTGCTCGACGAAGATGAAACCGCTGTCCTGGCCGGACAAGTCCAACTGAAACAATTCGCGCCCCGCCAGCGCATCTACAAAATGGGGGACCCCGGAGGCCAGGCCTACGTGATGGTTTCCGGCCAGGTGCGCGTCACCACCGTCGATCAGGATCATCAGGAAGTCGTCGTCGACCAACCCGCCCACGGCGAATTCTTCGGCTTCGCCTCCATGCTCGAGCAGACCCCCCACCAAACCTCCGCCACCGCCATCGAGGAAACCGTTTGCCTCGAAGTCGACCGCGACGACATCGCCGTCCTCCTGCAACGAAAACCTCTCGCCGGCATGGACATGCTCACCGTGCTCGGCCGCCAGTTCCATGCGTCGCAGCAACTCGTGCGCCTCCGCGCCATGCGCAATCCCAATGAAGTCATCGATCGCGAAGCCACCTTCGGAGAACGCATCGCCGACATGGTCGCAGGCTTTGGTGGATCCTGGACCTTCATCATTATTTTTCTCGTCGTCCTCATTACCTACAGCGCGATCAACGTATCTCTGGGACATCGCGCTTGGGATCCGTACCCATTTATCTTGCTGAATCTGTTCCTATCGATGCTCGCCGCCATTCAGGCCCCGGTGATCATGATGAGTCAGAACCGGCAGGACACCAGGGATCGTCTGAGGAGTGAACTTGACTACGACGTCAATCGCAGGGCTGAGTCGGAGATTCAGGGTCTGTCAAACAAGCTCCACCACATCAGCGACAAAATCAACGATCTCGAAGAACTCATGCGCGAGCATAGGTAGCGCCGGCATCCTGCCGGCATCTTTGCCGCTTCATGACAGCCGGCGAGACGCCGGCGTTCCGAAATCTATTTAGGAAGGATACTGCTGGAGCCCTAGGTAGCGCCGGCATCCTGCCGGCATCTTTGCTCCTTCATGACAGCCGGCGAGACGCCGGCGCTACCGGAAATCTATTTAGGAAGGATACATCTGGAGCGATTAACTGGGGGCAGCAGTTTGCTACCCCCGGGTCACCGCCTCGCGTTGTGTGAGCAGTCGCCCCACGCTGAGCTAGTGGCTTTCCGCTTTCGCGTTCGCCTTCGCCTCGGCAGAGTACTTTTTCACGGTCGCAAGAAAATTATCAGAGCCCGCTGGAGGCGGAATGCTCCCCGTCAGGATCTGATTGAAAGAGACTTTTTCCCCGTACAGGACGCGGGTTTCGTCGTCATCCTGGCTGATCGCAGCGCCGTTCAGAGCCACGCCCGCGAATACACCGCGCGCTCGCGAATAAGAGAGCACCTCGGCCCGCATCTTCCAGTCCGTATCGCCTTCCGCATGACGGCCCACCGGCCCCGCAGCCACCGATGCATCCGCTCCTAGCTTGAATTTGCTGTTGAGCAGATTTCTCATCCCCTTGTCGTTCATCACGATCATCACCAAATCAACCGCTTCTCCGCCGATCTGGAATCCCACGCTTCCGCCTGCGATCCGGAACGGCGCCGGAGCGCTCCAGCCAGTCGCTGTCCGGCAAGTCGCCACGCCCTTGCCATAGTTCGCACCCACCACGAATCCGCCCTTCAGCATGGAAGGAACCACCGCTACGCACTTAGCCGATTCCATGATCTCCTGCGGAATACCCTTGTCGCGCGTGCCCATGATTTCGTTCAGCACCGTTGCCGCGGCATCCAGACGATGTACTTCCTCCGATGCGTCTTTGTCATCGGCAACTGCGCTCGGCATGCACATCCCTGCGATGACAAGTGCAATCATCAGCATTGACCCGCACCGAAATCTCTGCATAAATCTCCTCTCTACGTGAATTCTGGATAGCTGAAGCGAGGCGTGATGAAAGCGGGCCATTTTTGGGGCCTGCTTTTCTCACGTTCACACTACGCTTCGCCCCTGAATCACACGGATCAGCACCACAATGATGGCCAGCACCAGTAACAGGTGAATGAAGCCACCCAGCGTATAGGAACTCACCATCCCGAGCGCCCATAGCACCAGCAGAATCACCGCTATAGTCCAAAGCATTGCGAACCTGCTTTCCCGATCGCTGTCAGGCGACCGACACCTTCACAGAATCCCTACCCTTCGATCCGAGACCGGAGTCTAGGACCGAAAGCCCCACTGCCGTATCAGGTTAAGACCTTAGCCGCCAGCCTACTTTTCCCTAACGCATATGGCTTACTGCACTGAATATTCGTACTGCAATCCGCTTGGATTCGATCTCACGCCCAGCGGCCGGCGTAGAAAACGGCGCAGACGGACGCGAGCTTGATGCAGCTGAGATTTCGAATTTCCAATCGAGCAACCTAGCTCCCGCGCAATCTCGCTGTGCGCCTTTCCCTCTACGTCATGCAGCAGGAAAATCGTTCGATATCCAGGAGGAAGCTTGCGCAGTGCGCGATGAATCGCAATACGATCGATCGCTCCCGTTAAGTGCAGGTCATCCACCGGACAGGCATTCAGCATCGTGCTTTCCGCCGAGTCGTCCTGCGTGCCACCCGTGTCCAGCGAGACTGGTTTCCCGTGACTTGTCCGCAGACGCATCAACACCACGTTGACCGTCAGCCGGTACAGCCACGTCGAAAGCGCGGAGTCACCGCGAAACGTGGGCAGCTTCTGAAAACATTGCAGAAAGGCTTCCTGGGCACAGTCTTCCGCCTCAGCCTTTTCGCGGGTTATGCGCAGACAGATCGCGTACACTCTGCGCTTATGTGTTTCGTAGAGACGGGCGAATGCTTCTTTGTCGCCCAGCTGTGCCTGTCGTACCAACTCCAGTTCCGACGGCGGCTCTGTTCGCAGGTTCGTGGTCATGCGACACTCTAAACACGCTGCGAACATCACGGGCATCGGGTGCTAGCTGTAGAGTAGAGACTCTGAATCCCTAAAATTCCTCGCGAAGAAATGCAGTAATTGGCGCACTCGACGTTTGCATATCTCTCACTCGTTCTATTTGTTTCGTCCTATTTTTTGTTTCGTCGCATTGTTTCGCGTAAGGAACAAACGCCTCGCGTAGGGGCAGACGCCCTCGTCTGCCCGCCGTTCGCAGCTCTTCAGAAATTTTCAGAAATTCGAATTCCCCAATGAGCCCGAGCATGACGGAAAGGCCAAAAGGCAAAAATTACACTTTTGTGAAACATGGGTGAAACACCTTAAGTGTGATTACTCAGTCGCTTACGGGTTTGGCAAGCATGATGCTAAGTGTTAGCAGTAGCGCAAGCGGTTCGACCTGACCTTGGGGCTTAAGATCGCGCGCGCACGTAAAGGCGTTCCGTCAGTTTGGCGGTGAGTGAAGCGGTTCCGCTTCACGCGGAACGCACAACGCGCGCACTTCATCCACTGGGAGGTGGACTATGAGTGCTTTTCGAATCTTGATTGCGGACGACCATGAAATCGTTCGACAGGGCATTCGATCCCTGATCGACAACCATCCCGGCTGGGAGGTATGCGCCGAAGCTGTCGACGGCCGCAGCGCCGTCGAGAAAACTCGCGAACTTCGTCCCGACCTCGTGCTCCTCGATGTGGGCATGCCCAATCTGAATGGCCTCGATGCGGCTCGTCAGATTCTCGAAACTGCGCCGCAAACTCGCGTCTTGATTTTGACCATGCACGAATCTGAACAGATCGTGCGCGAGGTCCTCGAAGTCGGCGCCCGCGGATTCTTGCTGAAATCCGACGCCGCCCGCGACCTCGTCTCCGCCATTCAAGCTTTGCAGCGCCGTACCACCTTCTTCACCTCCAGTGTTGCCGAGATGGTTCTGAACGGATTTCTCGACCGTAAAGGGGAAGCTCAGAAGCCTTCCAAGGATCGCCTCACTCCGCGCGAGCGCGAAGTCGTCCAGTTGCTCGCCGAAGGCAAGAGCAGCAAGGAAGTCGCGGTCGTTCTCAATTTAAGCGTGAAAACGGCTGAGACCCATCGCACCAACGTCATGCGGAAGCTCGATCTCCACTCCGTTGCCGACCTCGTTCGCTACGCTGTCCGGAACAATCTCGTCCAGGTCGCCTGAAGCGTTACTTGTCCCTCTTTGCTTTCTAGGTAGGCTTCCGGTCAACGCTACGGCGTTGACCGGATAGGCTTAACTCCCGCCTGTCTTTACCGTTTTGATAACGGCTCGATCAACATCATGCACCGTCGCGGCTGAGAACGCCCCCGGTCTCGATGAAAGACCCGGACTACCCGGGGGGAGGCGAATACGACAATACCATCCCGCATTTTGGTGGTCAGCGCCGGCGAAAACCGCGATGTCGTGACTTCCGCCATGAGCCACTGGTCTATGGAATCCGTTTGTAGCTCGGGTATTCAGGAGGCACTCAGCCTGCTGCCCGAAACCAGCCCATTCCTCATTTTCTGTGAAGAGCGCTTGGCCGACGGAACTTACAAGGACCTGCTGCGTGAAATAGGCAAATCGAGCAGGACGCGGCTGGTCGTCATTTCTCCCAACGCTGAACTCGACGAGAACTACAACGAAGCGATCGCTCTCGGAGCCTTCGACGTGATTGCCAGCCCTTCTCGGCGCAGCGACGTGCAGTGGATCGCCATCCGCGCCATGCACGAGGACGCCCGTCGCACCGCCAGCAAACGTCGTCCCAGGATAACTCCTCCGAAGGAAAGCGAACCGGCCTCCGAGGAATCTCCGAGAATCAGCAAGGGAACTGCTACCGGGTGATCCAACGAGAGTTGAGACGCCCGCAACAACTTGCGGAAAAACGCAGACCATGGGCCTGGGCACTGCTTCGATAGGGCCCAATTTTCCCGTAAGCTCTGGAAAGCGTGCTTATGAAACCCGCCTCTCCCGTCGCCATCCAGAAGCACGCTAACCACTGCTCAGCACGCGCGGCACAAAGATGGCGTCCAGTCTGTGATAGATACTCTTCGCAGATCTGCGCCCACGCTTTCCTTGCGTTGCTGCTGTTCGTCCTCCCGTCGTACCCGCAAACTTCCGCACCCGGGAATACTCCTGCCGTCACGCCCTCGAATACGGAACCCGCAACCTCGCCCGAACCCGAGGTCCGCGACCAGCACACGCCGCCAGAGCGTCCGCATCCTTGGCAGATTCTCACCTCCGGCGCAACCGACCACAATTCCATGCGTCGTGCTGAAGCAATCGCGGCCTTGGGCACAATGGCTCCGAGCCCGGGCGTTCTCCATCTCGTCGACAAGGCCCTCGACGATAAGGATTCCTCCATCCGCCAGCTCGCTGCCATGAATCTTGGACAGATGCGCGCCCGCCGCTCCATCCCCCGGCTGAAGAAAGCCCTCAATGATCCGTCGCCCGAGGTCAGCTTTGCTGCCGCGAAATCTCTCTGGAATATGGGCGATCATTCTGGCCGCGACGTCTTCATCCGGATTCTGTCCGGCGAAAAATCTTCTTCTTCCGGTGTTATCAAAGACGAGGTCGAAGCCACTAAGAAGAAATTCGACGACAAACGGAAGCTCGCGATCATCGGCGCCACCGAAGCCGCCAGCTCCCTGTTCGGCCCGGCCGGATGGGGCATCAAGATTATGGAAGAAGTCACCCGCGATCGCTCGGCTTCGGCTCGCGCCATGTCGGCCATTCTGCTGAGCCACGACGCCTCGCTTGACGGTTTGCGCGAATTGCAGGATGCTCTATCCGACAAGAATTGGATCGTTCGTGCGGCCGCGGCTCAGGCTTTGGGAGCCAGCCGCCATCGCGACCAGATCCAATACTTGCGACCGTTGCTCGACGATGATAAGCCCGCGGTCCGATTCATGGCGGCTGCTTCCATTCTTCGCCTTTCGTCGAAAGGAAAGGCTGCTGCCGCCGAACCGGCAAACCCGCTGAAGTCGGAAGCTCGTCCAGCGCTCGGTCCACGCGGACCCAATACTTCTCAGTGAGGACATCCCATGAAACTCCGACTGTCTCCGCTTGCATTTGCGGTCATCCTGGCAGTGTTTCCCTCCTTCGCACAGCAGAATCAACCGTCCGATAAAGCGGTTCAACGTATCCAACGCGAAGTGCGCCACGAATTGCTGATGCTGCCCTACCTCGGTGTCTTCGATAACCTCGCTTACAAAGTTGATGGTTATAACGTGACCCTGTACGGACAGGTCACTCGCCCCACCCTGAAAAGCGACGCCGAAAACGTGGTCAAGAAAATTGAAGGAGTCGAGAAAGTCGACAACCAGATCGAGGTCCTTCCCCCTTCTCCAGCGGACGACCGCATCCGCCGCCAGCTCTATCGCGCCATCTATGGCTACCCCAGTTTGCAAAAGTACTCGCTAGGGGTGCAGCAGCCCATCCGCATCATCGTGAAAAACGGAAACGTCTCGCTGGAGGGAGTTGTCGATAACGAAGGAGATAAAAACACCGCGGGCATCCGCGCCAAAGGTGTCCCCGGCACATTTTCCGTGAATAACAATCTTCAGGTCTCCGCCAAATAAGACGGGGCCTCGAAAAATCACAGTCATTAGAAGACGGAAAGACCTGTCATTCCGGGTGTAGCGAGGAATCTTGTTCTTTGACCGGCGCCGGTCATCGAAGGTTCCGCTACTTCTCCAGGCTTTTGGCTTTCTCCGGATCACTGGCCTTTCCCGGCTCTGTGGTCTTTTGCGCAGCTGTGGGCGGATCTTTGACGATGTACGCGATGATCAGCGAAATCCTTCGGTTGGTGGGATCTTGCGGGCTATCAGCTTTGCGCAACTGCTGATCCGCGTACCCGCGGATCTGTGCGACCTGGTCATCCTTCACGCCGTTTTGTTGCATCAGCCGCCGGGCTGCGTTCGCGCGGTCCGCCGAAAGCTCCCAGTTCCCGTAATTGCTGTCTCTCGCGAATGGCTTCGCGTCCGTGTGCCCTTCGAACGAAATTTTGTTAGGCAGCTTCCCAACTTCATGCGCCAGCGCAATCAGCATTTCGCGGCCGTTCTGCGTGGGAGCCGAATTCCCGCTCTCAAAAAATGTTCCCGACGCCGACTCCGTTAACTCAATCCGCAATCCCTCGGCCGTCACCGTCATTTCAATGTGATCCTTCAGGCTGTCGAAGTTGTCCAGTTGTCGTACCGTCTTCTGAAGTTCCTCGCGCAGCTTCGGCATGTCATCCTTGGTCAGCGCAAACGACTCTCCCGATCCTTGCATGTTGCTGCCGACCTGCTTCGATGTCCCCGTGGGATCCTTGAAATATCCTCCAACGGCAACTTGCACCTGCTTGCTGCTGTTCAACAACCACAACACGATGAACAGCGCCATCATCGCCGTCACAAAGTCCGCATACGCCACCTTCCATGCGCCTCCATGATGGCCGCCGTGCCCACCGCTCTTCTTGATGATGATGATCGGTTTCGCATCTGCCATGACAGAACCTGCCTTAGGCGGACGCAGCCGCCGCGCTGCCTTCCCCTGCGCTGCTGCCCCGGAAGACCTTCTCCGCTTCCTGGAACGACGGTCGCACATGACCCGGGATCGCGCGCCGTCCGATCTCTACTGCCATGATCGGCGAGGTTCCCTTCAGAAACGCCAGTATCACGACCCGCAGTACGTGATAGAAGGCATGCTCCTCATCCGCCGCCTTCGCCATGTTCGCCGCCACCGGCCCCACCAGTCCGTAACAGAGCAGGATGCCCAGGAACGTTCCCACCAGCGCCGCCGCCACTTTGTGTCCAATCTCCTCCGGCGGACCGCCCAGCGCTCCCATCGTGATCACCACTCCCAAAACTGCCGCCACAATGCCCAGCCCGGGCAGAGAGTCCGCCATCGTGCTTAGCGCTGCAATCGGCTGCGTCTCCCCGTGATGGTGGACCTCCATGTCCACTTCCATCATCTGATCGACATCGAACGGTTCAATCCCGCCCGTCACCGCCATGCGCATCGTGTCGCACACAAAATCCCGAATGTGGTGGTCTTTCAAAAAACTCGGGTTCTTCGTGAAGATCGGGCTCTTCTCCGGTTCCTCCACGTCGCTCTCGAGAGCGATCAATCCTTCCCGCCGCGCCTTGTTGAACAGGTCATACATCGTCTTCAGCGAATCTAGGTAAAACTTCTGCGTGCACTTCGAGCCTTTGAACACCGAGACAATCCCGCCCACAATTTTCTTCAGAATGTGCAGCGGATTCGCCACCAGCACCGTCCCCGCCGCCGCTCCCCCAATGATGATCAACTCCGCCGGCTGCATCAGCACCCGCAGGTTGCCGTGTTCCATCAGGTAGCCGCCGGCCACCGCTCCAAACACCGCCAGAATTCCAATGATCACAAACATTGTGGCTCAGGCTCCTGTGCTCTTGGCGGCTTGCGCAGGTTCTTCCTCCGCAGCCCGCAGTCTCTCGTCCATCGCTTCCAGCGTGTCGCCTCGCTCGATCATGGTGATCTTGGCCGACACATTGAGCGACAACCGGTCACCCCACCACGGAATCGCAACCCGGCTCGCCACCGTCTTCATCCGCGCCGCCACCCGCCCCAGCGGTTCGATCCCGCAACCCGGCAGAATCCCCAGGAACCCATCCGAACTCCAACGCCCCACCATGTCGCTCCGCCGCACCATATCTTTCAGCGTGCGCGCTACTTCCCGGATAATCGCGCTGCCCGCCTCCATCCCATGTGCATAACGAAAATCTTCAAAACTCGCTAACCGGATCGCGATGATCCCGCACACCGCCCCCTGCGTCGCGCACGCTTCTACTTGCTCCCGCAGGAAAGCTTCGGTGCTTACCCGGCTCGGCACTCCAGTCTCGGCATCCAGATCTTCCACCGATGCCCGGCTTTTCTCGTCGCGAAACTCCGGCACGGCGATCTTCTCGGAGAACACTTTTACGGCTCCCACAATGTCCCCAGCCCGGTTCTTCAACGCCATCGTCCACAGCCGGACCGGAACCACGTGCCCCGACCGATGCCGCAGGTACGTCACCACTTCCTGCCGTGCTCCATGGCGCACACCTTCCAGCGGACAATGATGCACACAAATCACCGGATTGTGGTCGTCATACTCCACCAGGATGCTGTCCCGGCAGGCCCGCCCCAGCACCTCCTGGCTCAGAAATCCGCTGATCTTCTCCGCTCCATAATTCCAATAAGAGATCTTTCCCTCCAGATCGAGCGCGTACACCCCGCTGTCGATCCGATCCACAATTACCTGAAACACTTCCGCACTCGGCATCCCTGACATGGCGCTCTCCACTACGCCTATCGGCACAGCCCCGCACAACTTCAATTCTTGTGGAGAGGCGGGCGACGCCCCGCACGAGTCTTGTGGAGAGGCGGGCGTCCTCGCCCGCCCGAGCGATATTGCGGAAAACCGCCCCTCTCTCCGCCTGCGCACAAGAGTTTCTGTGCCCCCAATACAAACCTTTACAATTCTTCGCTGGCAGGTATTCTTCGCCCATGTTCTACTTGTTAACAGAGAGGGTCCCCCGTAAGTCTCGCGACTTCTGAGGTTTAGCGGTTTGCCGCGAAAAATGCGAGAATAGTGAGAAACTGGCTCTAGACGACGCCGGCGCCGGAGTCCCTTCGCGCGCAACCTGGATTCCTAGCTTCGTCTCTAAAGGCTAAACGTCCACTGATGTCCATTACGCCTATCACACCGCGCGATCCCGGCCCAGCCCCCGCTCAGGAAGCTCCCGGCCTCGACGACGCACGTCATTGGGAAACGGCTTACCGCCATTTCGACGAGGACGCCGTCCCCGCTCTACTGCTTCATCTGCAGGACGACCTCACGCGCGCCCGCCGCCGCGAAGCGGCGTGGCTTTCCGTCATCGTTCACCTGCTGGTGATCATCCTCTTTGTGAACCAGCCCCGTTTGGAGAATTTTTACCGCCGCGTCTTCCTGCACCAGCAACCCATCGTGCGCGTCTCGGTTCAGGACCTCATGAAGCAGAAGGAACTCACGTATCTCGAGTTACCTCCTGACGTGCAGAAGGTCACCAAGAAACCCAACACCGATATCATCTCTGACAAAGACCGCACCGCCAGCTCGCGCACTCCGCAACTCGATCCCAAAGAGCTCAAGAAGATCATTGATGCCCGGCGTCCCGGACGCCCCGGCGCCAACTCTCCGCCCGCCCAGGAACAGGCGCAGGCCGCAGCCTCACCCAACACCGCGCCGCAAATTCAGGAACAGGGGCCGCCACCTCCGCCGCAAATCGCGCAGATCCAGCCGCCCAAGATTGAAAGGCCCCCGGTGAAATTCGGCGGCGCCATGTCCGCAGGCTCGGCCATCGATCAGGCCGCGCGCGCCGCCGCCCAAAACCGCGGCAGCTACGGTGGCGACGGTGGCGACTTCGGCCTCAACCAGGGCAAAGCCGGAACCATGGGCCCGCTCGAAGTCCTCACCGACACTATGGGCGTCGACTTCAATCCCTACCTCACCCGCTTACTGCGGGAGGTAAAGGAGCACTGGTACCAACTCATTCCGGAATCAGCCGAGATGAAGCGAGGCAAAGTCGTTCTGCAATTCGTCATTCAGCCGGACGGCAGCGTGGCGGGCCTGCAAGTAATGAGCAGTTCGGGAGACGTGGCTTTGGATCGTCCCGCCTATGGCAGCATCACCGGCTCGAACCCGTTTCCCCCGCTGCCGAAGGAATTCACCGGACCATACCTCGGTCTGCGCTTCAGCTATTACTACAACATGGAGGTCGAAGGCGCCGGCCTCCGATAGCTAATGGAGAGTCGGGCGTCCCCGCCCGACTAGATTCGCAAGCGAATCTGCCTTCAGAATCTAGCCTCCACTCTACCCGTCCCTACTCGCCCCGGTAGACCACGCGCCCACCCACAATCGTAGCGACGACTTTCCCCATCAACTGCCAGCCATCAAAGGGCGAGTTCCGCGATAGCGACCGCGACTTCGACACGTCAAACGTCCAGCGCTTCTTCGGATCGAAGATCGTGACATCAGCATGGCTGCCCCGCGCCAGCGATCCCCGGCCCCGCAGCTCAAACACCCGCGCCGGACCCGCCGTGAACAACTCCACAATCCGTGCCAGCGGAATCTTGTGTTCGCGATGAAGCCTGGTAATCGCGAGCCCCAAAGCCGTTTCCAATCCGGTAATCCCGAACGCCGCTCGTTCAAATTCCACCTGCTTCTCATGACTGGCATGCGGCGCGTGATCGGTCGCGATCGCATCCACCGTGCCGTCCCCCAGCGCCACCACCAGCGACTCGATGTCAGCCGCTGAGCGTAGCGGCGGATTCATCTTGCAGTTCGCGTCGTAATCGTCGACCGCCTCGTCCGTGAGCGTGAAATGATGCGGCGTGACTTCGCACGTGACCCGCGCCCGGCTGCGCTTGCCGCGCCGCACTGCTTTCAGAGAATCGGCGGCGGAAAGATGCGCCACGTGCAGGCGAGCATTCGGAATCTGCTGCGCAAGCTGGACATCCCGGTCCACAATGCTCGCCTCCGCCGAAGTCTTCCACCCGCGCAACCCCAGCCGGAACGACGTGGGGCCATCGTTCATCGGACAATTTTCCGTCAGGCGCGTATCTTCCGCATGCTGCACCACCGGAAAACTCAGCTCTCCGCTCAGCCGCAGGCACTCGCGCATGATGTCGTTATCGAGAATCGGCCGCCCGTCATCGGTCACCGCCACCGCCCCCGCGCGCTGCAACCCGCGAAAATCCGTGAGCACAGCGCCTTTGCTGGCATGGGTCGCGGCCGCCACCGGAAACACATTGACCACCGCGCCGCGTTCCGGCTGGCGCAGCCAATTCACCCACTCCTGCGAGTCGATCGTCGGCGTCGTATTCGGCATACAGCACACCGACGTGAAACCCCCAGCCGCCGCCGCAGCCGTTCCCGACGAAATTGTCTCTTTGTAGGTCTGCCCGGGTTCCCGCAAATGGACATGCAGGTCAATAAATCCCGGGGCAACGATCAACCCCCGCGCTTCGAATTTTTCATCCGCCCCACCCCGAATCTTGTTCGGAGGCGCCACTTCGGCCACCCGCCCGTCGCGCAGCATGATATCCATAGGCGCATCAATCCGCGCGGCCGGATCGATCACATGTCCGCCTCTGATCAGCAGCGAAGTCGGTTTGGATTTCTCAGCCATTTTTGGAATCAGGCTATAGGCTCTAGTCTCTAGCATCCGCCCTCAGCCCATTTCCTCTTTCGCAAGAACGTAGGCCCAGACGCCCTCGTCTGGCTGGCCGGGCAAAGCCCGGCTTGATTTCTGATGTCCCGAGCACAAATCTAAAGCAATTGAATTTGTTTTTCTCTGTGTCTCTGTGACTCGGTGGTGAATTAGCGCACGGAAGCGCCCAGCCAGACCCGAGAGCCTAGAGCCTGAAGGCTAGACCCTGCTCCCTCCCGCTCGAGCCAGAATCGCCATCCGCGTCGGCACCCCATTCCGCACTTCATCCACGATCACCGACTGCGGGCAATCCGCCACCTCCCCAGTCAATTCCAACCCGCGAATAATCGGCCCCGGATGCATCACGATCGCATCGCGCTTGGCCATTTTCAGACGATGCATGGTCATCTGATAACGCGCAATATAATCCTCCAGCCGCAATTTCATTCCTGAAAGCCGCTCTTTCTGCACCCGCAAAAGCGTAATCACATCGGCGCCCCGCAATGCTTCCTCAATATGCCGGGTAACATTCAACCCGGGCGCAAGTGTAGCTGCCACCTCGGGCACGAACTCGGGCGGCCCGCACAAGGTGATCTTCGCGCCGAACTTCGTCAGCAGGTGGCACGCCGACCGCGCCACCCGGCTGTGATAGATGTCGCCCACAATCGAAACATGCAAGCCCTTCAGCGTCTTCTTATGTTTCAGGATGGTGTAAGCATCCAGCAGCGCCTGCGAAGGATGCTCGTGCATCCCATCCCCGGCATTCACCACAGGTATATCGAGGTGCTGCGCCATCAGGTGTGGCGCGCCCGCCAGCGGATGACGAATCACAATGATGTCCGCCCCAACCGCCCGCAGCGTGTAGCCCGTATCGAGCAGCGACTCGCCCTTCTCAATGCTCGACCCGCTCGATTGCACCAGCGTGGTCATCGCCCCCATCGACTTCGCCGCAATTTCGAAGGAAGAGCGCGTCCGCGTGGAAGGCTCGTAGAACAGCAGCACAACACGCTTGCCTTTGAGCAGTGCCCGAGGCCTCTGCGGATTCATCCGCCGCGCCAACTGCAAAATCTTCAGGATTTCGGTCGCCTCGAGATGTTCAATGCCGAGGAGCGATCCCCGCGCGACTTTCTTCATGGATGCCCCAAAGACGCTTCCGTCGCGCACGCCAAAGTAAGCGGAGTCCTGTCACGGATGGAGTGTTTGTGCGCAGTCCCGGAAGTCATGAACGGTGCATCATACGCGCCAGAACCTCCGCCGGGCAATAACGGGATCCAACCGAATTGTGGAGCGACGGGCGTCCTCGCCCGTCGAGGCCACGGTCCGAGAAGAAAACTGGTTTTCTTCGCGTCCTTCGCGTCCGTTCTTCGCGACCTTTGCGGTTAAACGCTTTTCTGGTATGGATAGGGCTCGCGTTGCGCGCTCAATCCAGACCTGTCTTCCGCTCATACCCATCACAAGCCAGCACAGGCAACCGCGGATATTTCGGAAATCGCGAATCCGTAAAAGAAAGCTCACACATCACAAACACCGAGCCGCGGTCTGATTCGATCCGCCGAGCATGTTGGCAGTCGGCGCACAAGCCCGCGTTCTGTTTGTTGAAGTCCTCCGAACCGGTCACCTCCCCAGAATAGCTCGGGCAGCGGCGCGGATACGAGTCACATCTGGGCCCGTCTTCGCGCCCAGGCAGCATAAAGCGCTCCACCGATGCTGGAGCCAACCACCATCACGAAGAATGCGTAGATCAGCAATGTGACCACGAGGGAAGTCAGCCCCTCCGGGGTCTTGATCTGATCCAGGAGTTCTCGGAGTTTCTGGGCATCCAGACCCCGAGCGGACCACTGCTGAGCAATTGTTTGTCGCATTTCGTTAGGGTTATATACCAGGCCCGCGATCATCACAATCGCAGCGAACAGGAATGCGAAAGCTCCGCTAGCGGCGCCTACTTTTGCACCGATTCCGGCACTCAAAATGCCTTTGACATGACGCCTATAAAAGCGAACCGCAAGGGCGCCGCCCAAGAAAAACGCAATCCCCGCGATCGCAGGTGCGATCACAGCAAACGGAAATGTCAAGAGTAGAGAGGCCACTCCGCCCAACGCCGCTCCTGGCAAGGCATGCGCCCACTGCACGCCCGCCACTCGCTGTTCAGGCAGCACCAGCGACGGCGTGCTGGGCGGTTCCGGCGAACTCTCGCTTGGCCTGAAAGGAGAAGGTGCGGGAGCAGAAGGCTCTACCGCCTCAATCCCCGGCACGCGAATCTGGGGCGCGCCACATTGCCCGCAAAACGGAGTACCGTCCTCCACCGCCGCGCCACATTTATGACAAGGATGCTCCACCGAAATTCAAGGTAACGTAGCCCACCACTTCACGCAACAAAGGGAAAAGCGAATGGAGAGTCGGGCGTCCCCGCCCGACAGGACGGGCGAAGTCAGCGAGCGCGGCGACATAAGGCAATTCAACCTGAGACGAAGAGCCCGGAGAATAACCCCTTGTGAACAGCGTCGGTCAATCTCACAACGAGGGCTGTTGCCAACGACTAACCTTTTCGTGACTCCTCTGTGACTCTGTGACTCTGTGGTGAATAACCTTCTGCTCAGATCGTATCTTTACTCGACCCCCGAGCCTGAACAAAAACCAGCGCAAAATCCGTCCCCTTCCCCTTATCCTGCGGCGAGATAGACACAACGTGCTGGTTGTCCTTGGTCCCCACCTTCAACTCCAGGCTCTTACCGTTGTCGTGCTCGCAGGTGAGTTTCTTGCTTTTCGCCTTGTCATCTTTCCCGAGATCCACGTCCACGTCGCCCGCATCCTGGTGCGGATTGTCGGTATGACACTCGAGGACAGCTCCGTATTTCTTCAATTGATCGCGATAGAAAGCTGCAACTTTCTCAGGCGGATCGTCGGAAACGAACTCGATTGCCACCACCTTGATCCCGAAGAAGCCGGACGAAATGTTCACGTTGGCGTTGTTGCCATCGTGCTGGGAACTCTTTTCTTTCTGACGAGCCCCCGGATATGTCGCCAACCCGGTGTCGCGAGGGTTCGCGTCCTGGCTGACATGAATTCCACCCACCGGCGTCTGGATATCGACCTTCTCTCCTTCGCCTTTCTCGTTCTTCTTCACATTCAGGCTGCAAGCCGGAAGAAGAACAAGCAGACTAAAAGCGGCCGCAATCGCAACGCTAACGCCTGGAAATTTCGGTATGCGCATGGGGAACCTCTCCTGATGCCACTCGCGCTTGCCGCTCAATGCCGGCCCCGCGCTCGGCTACATTCGGAATGCTGACCGGCAGATGCCCGCGGATCGGAATCTCGCCAAACAGCGCCTTCACCGCGCTCAGCTCCGAAACGGTTTCGTTCGAGAATGTACACAGATAGTTCTGGATCTCCGGAAAGCCGGCGACCACGTACGGACTCCCCAGTGCCACAACCGCCATCTTCTTCCGCGCATGCTGCACCATCTTCGTAAGCAGTGTGCCGGTTGCGTCAGGCACCGCGGTGGAATTCCTCATCCCTCCAGGAACTGGCGCTGCGTACACGGCCGCCACCACGACCTGCGCCTCATTGATGGCGTGTAGTACGTCATCCGTCATACCCTCCGCAATTCGCGGATCCACGAACAACACGTTCGCATCCGGAACCCGCGCCCGCATCTGGCGCTCGAATACGCGCCCGGCCGTCATCCGAACATCATCCGAGAAGACAATCACAACCACACGATTATGTGTCTCCTCTGTTGTCGTATACGGAAGGCCACCCTTCGCGGTTCCCATTGACTTCAGCGGCAAAACGTTGCCATTTTCGCGAACCAGCGTGACCGCATCGTCCGCCACCTCCTGGCCCACAAGCATGTTCTGCGGCTTCCCGACTTCCTGCCCAACCCCAGTCACGTCCACCAAACGAGCCTTGTTCAGCCCCAGAGACGCCTTCGCCTTCAGCAACTTAAGCACCGATTCATCCAGCCGCGCTGCTGGGATCTCGCCGCTGTCCACCGCCTTCACCATCTCCCGATACGAAGCGTCCAGGTCCGCAGGAATCAGCAGCAGATCGTTCCCCGCCTTGAACGCCTCCACCGCGGCCCGTCCCACATTCGAAGCATAAAGCCGCGTCAGACCAGCCATATCGAGCGCATCCGTGGTCACGATTCCATCAAATTTCATCTGCTTCCGCAGCAAATCCGTCACGACCCGCGGCGAGGTCGTCGCCACGCGGGTGGGATCCGGCTCCAGCGCTGGCACGGTCACGTGCGCGATCATCACCGAGTCCACTCCCCCATCAATCGCTTTCTGAAAAGGCGGCAACTCGATCGAGTGGAGATGCGCCAGGTCGCCGTCCACCCGCGCCACGCCCAGGTGCGAATCCGTGGCCGTGTCGCCGTGCCCCGGAAAATGCTTGGCCGTCGTCAGCATGCCGCCTTCATGCGCCCCTTTGATGTAGGCCGTCACAAGCTGCCCCACCTGCTGCGGATCTTCGCCAAACGAACGAGTGTTAATCACCGGATTCGCAGGATTCGAATTGACGTCCGCCACCGGGAAAAAATTCCAGTGAATGCCAATGGCCCGCGCTTCCTGCGCAGTAATCCGCCCGAAGGCCTCTGCATAGTCGAGTTTCCCCGCCGCCCCAAATGCCATGGCATGCGGAAATATCGTGGGCCCATTCAAGCGCATGCTCAAGCCCCGCTCGAAGTCGGCGGCAAACAGCAGGGGCAGTTTCGATTCCTGCTGCAGATGATTCAGCACCATCGTCGCTTCATACGGCTCGCTCTTGATGAGGAACGCGCCATCCGTCGGAACCGTCATCGCAAACCCGCCCACGTGGTACTTGTTGATGACGTCCCGAAGCTGCGCATACGCATCACTGTCATTATTCAGAAACTGCGCCCGCACCCACACCATGAACAGCTGCCCGACTTTCTCTTCAGTCGACAGCTTGCGCAAAGTTTTCTCCGCCCATTTCTCCCCATCGCGGTCAAGATGAATAGGCCCGGGCTTCTGGAAGTGCTCTTTGGCAAACAAGGAAGGCATTATCAGCAACGTAAGAAGAAGTGAAATGACAGAGCGCATACCCGAGACGATAGCACGGCGGTCCGCGTAGGCCCAGACGCCGGGGTCCCCATCAAGCCTGTTCTTGGCTTGATGGGGTGGAGATGCCCTCGTCTGGGCAGCCGGGCAAAGCCCGGCTTGATTTTCTTTCGGCCAAGATGAGCTAAATACTTCAACACCGGGTGCCCCACCCTAACCTCGCGTTCTGTGCGAGGTTAGGATGGGATTTTCGAAGACCAATACTCCAGGACACGTTGACGTCTGTGAGTCACAAAACGCGCCTCGAAAAGCGCTAGAAGTTAGTCGAGTCCCAACTTCCCAGTCTCAAAGCCCATTGAAGCCCCGAGCACGCGAAAACAATTGCGGGATTTGCTAGAGCCTAGAGCCTAAAGCCTCTCTCGAATAGCCTCTCCCGCCTTCTCCCGAACCCCCGCCTCCTCCCCGAACCCCGCCAGCCAAACCACCTCCGGCTCTCGCCGAAACCAGGTCAGCTGCCGCGTGGCATAGTTGCGATGCGCCTGCTGTGCCGCCCGAATCGCCGCCTCCCGGCTGACTTCCCCGCGCAGCAACTGCACAGCCTGCTTGTAGCCGAGCGAGCCAAGCGGCCGAGCCTCCTCCCCATACTTCTCCAGCAACCCCCGAGTCTCTTCTACCAAACCGTTCTCAAACATCCTGCAGGCCCGCTCGTTGATGCGCGCGTAAAGCGCATCCCGATCCGGATTCAACCCGAGCCGCAAAACGCGAAAGCCCGTGAGCGCCTCCCGTCCCTGCTTCCACATCTCGGTCATCTGCCGCCGCGCCGCCACGCAAACTTCGATCGCCCGAATCAACTTTGGCGTGTCATTCGCATGGATTTTCCCCGCAGCCTCCGCATCCAGACGCCGCAGGATCCGGTGCAGATAAACCGCCCCCCTTCGCTCCACTGCTTCCCGTAATCGAGCGCGCAATTCCTCCGACCGCTGCGGACCCGGAAATAACCCCTCCAGCAGCGCACGCAGGTAAAGGCCGGTCCCGCCGACAACAATCGGCAGGTGGCCGCGAGCCTTAATGTCATTCAGAATTTGTCGTCCCTGGCGCGCATACTCCCCAGCCGTTATATAGGAGTCGGGCGCGACGATGTCGAACAGATGATGCGGGACGCGCGCTCGCTCTTCCGCGCTCGGCTTGGCCGTGCCGATCTCGAACTCCTGGTACATCGCGACCGAATCGCAGTTGACGATCTCTCCCTGAAACCGTTCCGCGAGTTCGAGCGAAAGCGCAGTCTTGCCGCTGGCGGTGGGACCCAGAATCGCAACCAGCAGCGGATCACCCGTCAGCGCAAACTCCAATGCAGCGCGTACCAGTAGCGCGCCAGCGTGATGGTCAGCAGCGTCGCCGCGATGATCAGCAAACCTGTGGTTTCGAGGGCGTACACGTGATGGCGAGTATGGTGCTCAGAGGGCGGCTTGTTCTCGATGGGGGAGATCACGCGCACATTGTAGCGCTGGATTGCTTCAATCGGAACAAGGGGAATTCATTTCCGAAATCCCCCTCCACGACCACAGAGACACAGAGCCACAAAGAAAACCAACCCAATTTCTTCTCTGTGTCTCTGTGACTCGGTGGTGCGCTTCGAATTGCCCATTCGGCGCTCGACTCATGGCCTAACCCAGGCGTCCCGCGATGTTAAACTACCGCGTCGTTGTCATGCCTATGCCGGAAGCAAGCCCGCGCAAAGCCGTGCGTTTTGGGGCCTTTGAGGTGGACCTCGTCTCCGGCGAACTGCGCAAGAACGGTACGCGCATCCGCCTCCAGGAGCAGCCCTTCCGAGTCCTTGCCATGTTGCTCGAGCGTCCCGGCGAAATGGTGGCGCGCGAAGACCTGCACAGCAAACTCTGGCCGGACGACACCTTCGTCGATTTCGACCACGGCCTCAACACCGCCGTAAACAAGTTGCGCGAAGCCCTCGGCGACGCCGCCGCCAACCCCCGTTTTGTGCAGACCGTAGCCCGCCGCGGCTACCGCTTCATAGCTCCCGTGCAGGTGAATGGCAACCCCGCTGCTCCGGCAGCCGTGGACACACCTGCACCGCTTCACCCCGAGGCCGCCCCGCCAAGTCCCATCGACCTCCACCCCGAACTCGAAATCCCCATTCCCCGCCGAGGCCTGACCCGCGGACTCTTCATCCTTATCCAGATCATGTACCTCATCTTCTATCTCGCAGCCCTGTTCCGCTGGCTGGAGGTTCACCGCATCGCTGACTCCTTCCTGCCCGGTTGGGGAGCCACCGCCATCGTCACGGCGGTGCTCGTGACCGCCGGCATCGGAATTCCCCTCCGCTGTTACCTGATTTCCGGCGTCGCCTTCGATCACCTGCGCTTAGGAGAGAAGTTTCAGCGCATCTACCCCGCGATCCTGGTCATCGATGAACTCTGGGCCGTCGCCCCCTTCCTCTTGGCCGAAAAGATAGGCTTCGGAGCCGCCTTCGCCGCGACCGCCGGATTGCTGTATCTGCCCTTTTCCGAACGAAGCCTCATTCGCATGGCCTATCGGAACTAGCAGGTGGAGGGACGGGCGTCTCGCCCGTCCAAGCAGGCTGGGTGAAACTCCAACGCCCTCGACTTACCGCCCCGAAGCTCTTTTTGAAGCAGCGACCCATCGGAACTCGCGAAAATTCCCGGAACCTCCCGCCACCCACCCACGTATCTACCCAGGGACGCGTCCCACGTTTGCCTGCTCGCGTCCCAGGAGTCATCCTCATGCGGCGTTTACTTTGGATTGCGATCGGTCTCTGCCTCTCCATCTCCCTGACCCAGGGAGCCCAAGCCGAAGAATGGACGAAGTCCTTCAACATCACCGGCAGGGCCGAATTGCGCGTGGACACCTCCGACGCCCAAATTCACGTCGAAACCTGGGACGAAAAGAAAATCGAAGCCCACATCACCTCCAGCAAATGGGGTTTCGGACAAGGCGGCATCCAGGTCCATGATCGTCAGACCGGCGATTCCGTCGAACTCGAAGTGCGCTTCCCGCATGGCTTTCCCATCATGAGCATCGGAGACCGCCGCACTGTAATCGAAATCCGCATGCCTCGCGAAGGCAAAGTGCGCCTGCACACCGGCGACGGCGAGATCCGCCTGCGCGATCTGAAAGGTGAAATGGAGTTGGAGAGTGGCGACGGACGCCTCGAAATCGAAGGTGTCGATGGCACCCTCCGGGCCCATTCCGGCGACGGACGAGTGCTGGCCAAAGGCCGCTTCGATCATCTCGATATCAGCACCAGCGACGGTCGCATTGAAGCCGAAGCCCTCCCCGGCTCCGCCATTGGTCAAGGTTGGAGCCTGACCACCGGGGACGGAAGCGTCACGCTGAATGTTCCGGAAAAATTTACCGCCGACCTTCTGATTCACACCGGCGACGGCCACATCACGCTCGATGTGCCCATCACCGTCGAAGGCAAATACGAAACACGCAACATCCACGGAAAGCTGAACGGAGGCGGAGGCCTACTCAACATCCACACCGGAGACGGCTCCATCCGCCTCGGCAAATCCTGACACACGCGTAGGGGCACACCCCTCGTCTACCCATGTTCGCGTAGGGGCAGACGCCCTCGTCTGCCCAGCCGAGCGATAGCTCGGCCTCTGCATCATCGCCAGGCGATGCTCCTCCTCAATCCCTCATAGAGTCGCCCTGTTTGAGCACGGGTCGCACGATCTCGAGAAATACTTCTGCCGCCGGATTCTCAATATCGGCTCTCCTGCCAATGTCGATCGAACTCCAGTGCCGGGAGCGCAACTTTCGATAGGTGACCCCCGGCATCATCAATTTGCCAACGCATGCGGGGGCTAACGAGACTCCCAATCCGGCGGCAACCAACCGTAGCAGCGTCGGCCACTGGGGAGCATCCTGCACGATGTTTGGCCGAAACCCGGCCGCCTCACAACAAGCCACCGTCCGGTCAAAGGCAAGATTCCCCATCTTACGGGCAAACAGAACAAACGGTTCGTCTTTGAGATCAATTGGAGAGAGCAACTTTTTCCTGGCCAGTTTATGGAACGAAGGGAGCACTGCGATATATGGTTCGCGCAGAATAGATTCCAGCACGAGCCCGTCGCGCGGCTCGCCGTCGCGCAGAAATCCAATCTCCAGGGTTCCGTCCAGCAGAGCGGGGATCTGCTCGGCCGTCACAAGTTCTCGCAATCGCAGCTCGATACTCGGACGCCTCCTCCGATAGGATTCGATTGCTTTGGGCAGCGACGTGAACATTACCGAGCCGCTGAATCCAACATTCAGGATGCCCTCTTTGCCCGCTCCCAATCGCCGCGTCATCTCCACGTCATCCTGCAATGTCGTGAGAATATTCGCGGCCCGCTGCGCGAAGAACTGGCCGACGCTCGTGAGCTTGACTCCGCGGGTTGTCCGGTCGAATAACGCGTATCCAAGCGTGCGCTCGAGATTTTTGATTTGCTGGCTAAGCGGCGGCTGCGCCATGCCCAGCTTTCCGGCTGCTTTGCCGAAATGCAACGTTTCGGCAACCGCAAGAAAGTAACGCAAGTGTCTGATTTCGATTTCTCGATTCATATGCGTATCGTCTTAATATAAATCATTAAGATATTGGACATATGGCCAGTTTTCCACGTATGTTTGCCGGAGAGACAGCGGCAGCACCAATTTCCAGGAGGATTTCAAAATGTCTCTGCAGGAGAAACCGCGCACCGATATTTCTGAAGTGACCATCCGCGAATTCCAGCCCGGCGATGAGATTTGCTTTCAGGCGCTGAACCAGGAATGGATCGAGCGCTATTTCCGCATAGAACCGAAGGAAGCGGTCATTCTTGCCGATCCCAAAGGTACGATCCTGGATTCAGGTGGCAAGATATTTTTTGCAGTCCTAGATGACCGGTGTGTGGGCTGCTGTGCGCTTCGCCGTATGAATGACACCGAATTCGAAGTCGCCAAAATGGCGGTGACGTCCGCTTGCCAGGGGGCTGGCATTGGACGCAAGTTGCTTCACGCTGTCATCGACGCTGGCCGGGCCAGCGGCGCGCGAAGACTCTACCTGGAAACCAACCACATACTTAAACCTGCGATCCGGCTGTATGAATCGGTAGGATTTCGGCACCTCGCTCCAGACAAAATAATCCCTTCCCAATACGCAAGGGCCGATGTCTACATGGAATTGTTTCTCAGTTAACCTGCGCGTAGGGGCAGGCGCCTCGTCTGCCCAGCCGAGCGACAGCTCGGCTTCATATCTCATTAGTGTGGCAACGCTTCTCAAAAAAAAGCCCGGCACCCGGCCGGACCTCCATCCCATTGCTCCTGCACGCCGCCCCTACACACCCCACAAATAATCTTCCTGCTCCCCATGATGATCCGACACCGAATGCATCGTGATCTCCAACGGATGACGCTCCAAAGGCGCCGCCACATGGTAGCTTTGCCCCCCGCCCGCCGCCATGATCGCCGCCGGCGGAATCGCCTCCACATGCGCCGGAGGTATGCGCTGCAACACCGGCCGCGACTCCCGGATCAATTCCAGCAAATGATGATCCTCCACGTGTTTGATCTGATCCGCGAGTACTACAAACCTCCGGTACACTTCATCCAATTCGCGCCGGTCGAACTGATATCCCAATTGCTCGCAGCGCAGGCTCAGCGCGTGCCGCCCAGAATGTTTGCCCAGCACCAGCCGTGAATCGGGAACACCCACTGACTGCGGTGTCATGATTTCGTACGTCAGAGGATTCTTCAGTACCCCATCCTGGTGAATGCCCGCCTCATGGGCGAAAGCATTGCGCCCGATGATGGCCTTGTTCGGCTGCACCGGCACGCCCGTAATCTCGCTCAGCACCTGGCTCGCCGGATACAGTTGCTCGCTGACCACCGCCGTCTCATACGCATACCGGTCCGGCCGTACCCGCGTCGCCATGACAATCTCTTCCAGCGAAGCATTCCCCGCGCGTTCCCCAATGCCATTGATCGTGCATTCCACCTGGCGAGCACCCGCCGCCAGCGCAGCCAAGGTATTCGCCACTGCCAGTCCCAGATCATTGTGGCAATGCACAGAGATCGTAATGTTCTCGATTCCCCGTACCCGCTCGCGCAGCATCTGGATGATCTCCGCGAACTCGGCCGGCATCGTATAGCCCACCGTATCGGGAATGTTCACCGTGGTCGCGCCCGCATCGATCACCGCCTGCACCACTTCGCACAGGAAATCCCGGTCCGTCCGCGTAGCATCCTCTGGAGAGAACTCCACGTCCTGGCAGAACGACTTCGCCAGCCGCACGCTCTCCCGCGCCTGCTCCAGGCACTGCGCCCGCGAAATGCGCAATTTGTATTTCAGGTGAATATCCGAAGTCGCGAGGAACACATGAATCCGGGGACGAGCCGCCCCTTTCAGCGCCTGCCACGCGCGCTCAATGTCCGGAGCACATGCCCGCGCCAAACCGGCAATGACCGGCCGCCGTACCGCCGCCGCAATGGCCTGCACCGCCTCGAAGTCGCCATCAGAGGCAATCGGGAACCCGGCTTCAATCACGTCCACACCCAGCCGGTCGAGCTGACGGGCCATGCGCAACTTCTCCTGCACATTCATGCTGCAACCCGGCGACTGCTCCCCATCCCGCAAAGTGGTGTCGAAAACCGTGATCCGTGCTCGCTCCATAACCCGATGTCCTCCTGGAGGTACCCCGTCATGGTAGGTGGACACACCCCCAAAGCAAAGCTTATAATCCTTCAATTAACATTAGATATTCTTTCATCAGCAAGCTGCACTAATGGCAATGCAACTTTTGCTAATAGGGTCACGTAGGGGCAGACGCCCCGTCTGCCCAGGCGAGCGAAGCTCGCCTTCTTGATTCCGCCCGGCCGCGCTTAACATGGCCGGCGAAATTTAGGCCCGGCGCGTGAGCGCCGGGAAGAGCCGAAAAAGAGAACGAGCCCCGGAGGGGCGACACCGCCACAAACCCATGGAACTCTCGCAACTGGAAGTCTTCCTCACTGTCGCCCGGGAGCGCCGCTTCTCGCGCGCCGCCGAAAAACTTTTTCGCACCCAATCCGCTGTGAGCCAAACCATCCGCAAACTCGAGGACGAACTTGGCGAACCGCTCTTCGACCGCTCCTCCCGCGAGGGCGTGCTCACCGACGCCGGCCAGACCCTGAAGGAATACGCCGAAAAACTTGTCAACCTCCGCGCCGACGCCCAGGAGGCTCTGGTCGAGCTACGCCAACTGCAGAAAGGCAAGCTGGCCATCGCTGCCAACGAATTCACCGCGCTCTACCTGCTCCCGGTGCTCACCGAGTTCCGCCGCCTCCATCCCATGATTAAGGTCACAGTGCAGCGCTCGCTCGGCAGCCACATCCCCGACGACCTGCTGCGTCACACCGTCGAGATGGGCGTCCTCACCTACGACCCGCAGGATCCGCGCCTGCGCTCCATCGTCGTCTACCAGGATGAGTTGACTTTCGTGGTTCCCCCCACCCACCCTCTGGCTTCCGGAAAACAGATCAGCATCCGTCAGCTGGGCGCCGAGGTCTTCGTCGCCCACATCGTCACCTCGCCTTACCGCGAAAAAGTGATCGAAGCCTTCCGCCGGTACAAGACACCCCTGCACATGGACGTAGAACTTCCCACCCTGCAGGCCATCACGCGCTTCGTCTCTATGGGAAATGGTGTGGCGCTCGTACCCGAAATCAGTGTGCAGAGTGAACTCGCCCGCGGCGAACTGGTGAGAATTCCAGTGCGCGAACTCAGCTTCCACCGAAAGCTGCGCCTGATTTACCGCAAAGAAGCCAGCCTGTCCCACGCCGGACGCGCCTTCCTCCAGGTAGCCGAATCCATCGCGACCGAACGCCAGGGCCAGTACCGATTCCTGCGCGATCGCTAGCTGGCGAGCATCGACGCTCTTGTTGCGCCTCTTGCACTGTTTGATCGTGAGTATCCGATCGTAAGTAGTCGATCGTCACTGTTCGATCGTCTTGTCATTCCGACGCCGAAGGCGGAGGAATCTGCCACGCCGCGGTCCTGCGGGGCTTCTGAAGATCTAATTCACCGGAGCGCCGGGCATGCCCGCCCGTCGACGGGCGAGGACGCCCGTCGCTCCATTTAGAAGCATCCAGTGAGTCAGCAAGGAGGGAGCCCAGCCCCGTCGATCTTTGGATTTTCCCAACGACCGTTTTCAGCCTGCCCTGAGCGAAGCGAAGGGACCAACGACCGACGACTGTTCCTCCTAGATCATCGGCGCAAACTCATCCCCCGTCTCGATCGCGTCCTCCAGGCTGGGATACAGTTCAAACACCGAACTCAAATTCGTCAGTTCCAACAACTCCCGTACATGCGGCTGTGCGCCCGACAATTTCACGCTCTTGCCCTGCCCCTCGGCCGACATGTGCGCCAGCACCAGCTCTCCCAACCCGGCGCTGTCGAGGCTCTCGACGCCTTCGAAATCGAGGATCACTTCTCTGGTATCCTGCAAAGCTTCCCCCACCACGCGGGAAAGCGCGGCCGCCTCGTCGCGATACACGATGCGGCCCTCACAATGAATGATCATGACATTTCCTGAACGGCGCGTTTCCAGACTCAATTTCAACTTCGGCTCCTTGCTTCCTGCACGGTTCCTGCGCAGGGGAGAAACTTCGCAGGTATGGTTTAGATGTATCAGGCTTGCTGAAAGACCCACTGGTTAGACGTGGTAGCATCGCTGCGGGCATGTAAAAATCAAATAAATTCCTTTTTCTGGTCGCCCGCTCGAGAAGCATCCGCTTCATCAGGCAAAGTTTATAAACGCAGTTGCATCCAAAACTCTTTCACCAACAGTACCCCGGATGCGGGATGTAGACGTCAAGGAGGAGATTTGTGTTGAAGCGCGCTCTCATGCTGATGGTGATGGTTGGTATCAGCGGTCTCGCCGTCGCGCAGAATCCCAAGCTCACCATCTTCGCCGGATACTCCTATGGCAACACGAACTACGCTCCCGGCCCTCGCTCCAACCTCCACGGATGGGAAGCCTCCGTCGAAGGTTTCCGCTTCCGCCCATGGCTCACACTGGTTGCCGACGGAAGCGCCAACTATGGCTGGAACTCATTTCCGATTTCCTGCGTAACCGTTCCGGTGTGCACGCCCGCCATACCGAACGTGCGCGCCAAAGAGTACACCCTGCTCGGCGGCCCGCAGATTTCCATCCATCGCGGGAATCTTCGCCCCTTCGTTCACGTCTTGGGAGGCGCCACGCGCGTCAACCTCGCGACCCCGGGCTTCTTCGATTCAAGCACCAAGTGGACCGTAGCGGGCGGGGGCGGCGTGGACTACAAGTGGCGCGGTCCGTTCTCCATCCGCGTGCAAGCCGACTACCTGCGCACCAACCTCTTCAACCTGACCCAAAACATGCTGCGCGCTTCAACCGGGTTGGTACTGCGCTTCTAAATTGTCATCCCGAATTCCTGACACCTGACACCTGCTGTTCAATGCGCCCGCGCGGGCCGCTCTTCGCCTGGCCCCAACTCCGCCCAGTACTTGTGGTCGCGCAGGAAGAATTTTTCGTTCCACGAGTTCATCGCGGTCTCCAAGAAGAGTCTCGCCACACGGAAATGCCCCATCTTCTGAAAGCGTCGATTGGTGGTGTACACTCCTCCGCGGACAATTCCAAACTTGCTGCGCGCAACTTGCTTGCTCAACAAATAGTCTTCGGCGAACTGTGCCCGTTCGTTGAACCCGCCCAATTCCTGAAATTTTTTTCGATCGAACAGCATGAACATGCCGGTGGCGAACGGCTTGTGCAGACGCGACAGGTACTGGAAGCAGTCGTTGCACGCGTACAGCGTCTTGTCGGACCAGGTGCCCTCGCGGCAAACAATGTTGGTGGTCACGCAGTGCAACTGCTTCTGCTGTGCCAACTCGACCGCACGGCGAATCACTGACGGGTGCGCCATCTCGATATCGGCGTCGAGAAAAAGCACGTACGGCGTGTCGGCAAGCGCGGCCCCGCGATTGCGCCCGACCGCCGGCATGCCGCCGCCGATCACGCTCACGTTCAACCGGTCCCGGAAGGCCAGCGCGATTTCGGGCGTGCCGTCGGTGGAGTTGGCATCAGCGACCAACACCCTCGTACTCGGCATCTTCGAATAGTCCTGCGTCGCCAGCGAAAGCATCAAGCTCGGAATCAGTCTCGCCTCGTTCTTCGCTGGAATCACGATCGTCAGTTCGTTCGCTGTATTCATGGATGCGTACCCCCTCGTCGGCAATGGTGATGTAGGTCGGGCGCGAGTCGATCCACCCGCCTGAGTTGTAGTAGTGAATGCCGTCCCGTTCAGCTTGCATCGCGTCGTGAGTATGTCCACAGAAAATGCGGTCGGCTCCACGCAAGCGCGCGTGCGCGATCGCGCCCGCCGCAACCTTGGCTGACATGCGCAGCCAGCGCGTGTTCAGCCGGTCGATCAGCCGGGCCAGTGGCTTGTCTTTCAAATCCAGTTTCTGCAGCAGCAGATAGAAGCGCGTGCCCAGATTGCTCAGCGGGACACTGTTCACAGCGAAGCCATCGAACTGGTGTCCGTGGATGGCGAGGTGGCGCAGGCCCGCATAAGTCCAGGCGTATTCCTGAAACACGCGCACACCTACCAGGTGCGACATGACATTAGTGAGGCCGAGGTCATGGTTGCCTTCGACCCACACGACTTCGACCTTGCGCTTGGGATTCGAGAGCTTGCGAATCGCGCTCAGGAATTTCCAATGTTCTTTTTTAAGACGTCCGAAATTGAGGTCAGCAAAAATGTCGCCCAGCAGGATCAAGCGTCGGAAGGAATTTTCTTTCAGCATGCGCGTGGCCGCGCGTGCGCGGCTGACCTCCGCGCCCAGGTGGACGTCCGACAGTATCAGCGTGTCGTAGACGGCTGCGTCCATACCACGGTTATAGCGAAGGCATGTTACAGGGCGATGAAATGTGCACTAAAAAGAGTGCAAGGGTAACCCGGTTGTAATCTTCCCAAAATGTTCCACGTGGAACATTTGTGCTTTTCTGGGCTGCCTCGACATTAGCTATTAGCTAATACATTATTGGGAAAACCTTTCGCTGCTGATGCTTACGAGATTTCCAAGCTGCGGCCTTGTACAGGCTTTCACTCCGGTTGGACGCTGACCACGGTGAAAATTTCCTAAGGCCGCGAGCGCCGCCAACATGCGCGGGGTGCTTCGACTTCGTTCGGCTGGCGCCTCACTTCGCTCAGCATGACAAGTTTGAGTATGAACTAGATCCTTAAGTTTTTGAGTATGCAATGGATCCTTGAGTTTTTGAGTATGAACTGGATCCTTGCGTATGAACTGGATCCTAATGACCCGGTAGAGTGCCGATGGGCTGGCCGGGTGCTTTCAGAGGCAGCGCGGCCGAGGCGGAATGCGCGAGGCCGGCCAGTTTCTCTTTCTCTACGCTTGGTACCGACGCTTTCTGAATGTGGACGGGCAGGTGACCGGAGAGCGGGATCTCTCCGAACAGAGCGCGGGCCGCGCTGACCTCGGAGACAGTCGCGTTCGAGAATGTGCAGATGTAGTTTTGGATGGTTGGAAAATCTTCCGTCAAGTAAGGCGTGCCCATGGCGAGCACGGCGGTTTTCTCAGCGGCCCGGTCGAGGATTGTGGCCAGCAGCTTCGCGGTCGAGTCCGGCAGAGAGGCGGAATTTTTCTGACCTCGCGCCACGGTTCTTGTGCGGGCAAAGGAAGGCACGACATACACGGCCACGACGACCTCCCGCGCCAGATCAACCGCATGCAAGACGGTATCGGAGAGCGAGACTGCGACGCGAGGATCCACATAAATGACGGCGGCGTCAGGCACGCGCCTGCGGACTTCGCGCTCCAAAACGCGTCCGTCTTCGGCATGGCGGTGATCACACAGAATCACGAGCACAGTGCGGGCAGTCGGCCTGACCCGCTGATACAGGATCAGCGTATTCTGGTCGGACGGCGTCTGGCGCAGCGGCAAGAGCTTGCCGTTGTCGCGGACCAGGGTGATGGAATCGTCGGAGATGCGCTGGCCTTCCGCCATATTCGCCGGGCTGCCGACCAGCCTGGGGATGGCGGTGATGTCGACCAGACGCTCTTTCTGAAGTGCCAACGAGCCCTTCGCGCGCAGGATTTTCAGAACCGAAGCATCCAGCCGTTGGGAAGATATTTCTCCACTGCGGACCGCCTCGATCATGGCGCGATAGCTGGCATCCAGGTCCGCGGGCATGGTCAGCACATCGTTGCCGGCCTTAAACGCATCCACAGCAGCGCGCCCAACTTTCCCAACATATTGGGCGTTGAGGCCGGCCATGTCGAGCGCATCGGTGACCACCATTCCCTGAAAGCCGAGCCGGTGCTTGAGCAGGTCCGTGATAATGGCGGGCGAAGTCGTGGCCACGTGGTTGAGATCGGCATCGAGGGCGGGCACGCGGACATGCGCGGTCATGACGGCGTCGACGCCCGCGGCGATCGCTTTACGGAAAGGAGGCAGATCGACGGCGCTCAAGCGATTCCAGTCCTCGTCCACCATGGGGACACCCACGTGCGAGTCAATGGCAGTATTGCCATGTCCGGGAAAGTGCTTGGCGGTGGTGAGCATGCCGTTCGCCCGGGCGCCGCGAATGTAGGCCGCGACCAGATCCCCAACCTTCAGCGGGTTCTCGCCGAAGGCGCGCGTGCCGATGATCGGGTTCAGAGAATTGGTATTCACATCGGCGACCGGAAACAGATTCCAATGCACGCCCAGCGCGCGGCTTTCCTGGGCGGTGATGCGGCCGAAGGCTTCGGCATAGGCAAGATTGCCGGCGGCGCCGAATGCCATGGCGTGCGGAAAGACGGTGGTCCCGAACAAGCGGGCAGGCAGGACGCCACGCTCAAAGTCTCCGGCAACCAGCAAAGGCAGTTTGGATTCGAGTTGCAGCTGGTTCAGCAAACGGACGGTTTCGTAGCGATCGTTGCCGTTAAGAAAATGGCCTTCCGCGGGTATCGACATGGCAAGCGAACCCACATGGTATTTATGGATGTTATTGCGCAGCAGCAGGTATTCGGGACTGCCCGCCGCGAGCAATTCCGCCCGCATGCGCACCATAAACAGCTGGCCGACTTTTTCTTCGAGCGAGAGAGAGTGGAGCGTGCTCTCGGCCCAGCGGTCGCATTCGGTGAGGAAATGCGGAGTTGGAGCCGGATCGGGAGGTGGATCAGGGGATGCCGCGGGAGATCGTCCGCGCGTGAGAGCGACGGAGCCCAGCAGTGTAAACAACACGAACAGGGGGAGGGGGTTCCGGGACATCGAGCATGAGAATACAGCGGAAGTGGTGAGAAACCATCCACAGATTTGGAAGCGATTTCCAATCGAAAGGCCATGTACCGTGGAACAACGGCCAATCGGGCAGGTGTGACTGTGCAGATCGTGTGGAAAAACGGGGTGATTGGTTTGGTGCGCGGGAGTATTCGGAAGCGTTCTGGAGAGCGCTCTTGCGTTATGGATCGGCAGGGAGGAGAGGTGATGGAAAAGTCTGACCGGTCGCCAGTGGCTGGCTGTGGCTGGATGAGCGAATCGCCGGCAGCATCGCTCGCCCACTCAATCGCAAAAAGCGCGCGATTGAATGGGGCACCTGTGCTCTTTCAAGACGTTGTCCATTCGATCGGAACCAGAGAAGCTGATTGTGACGAGCAATCCAGTTTCCGAGGACAGATCGAATGGACATCCACCAGAATGCCCGACTCACTCTGCGCAGT
>Ga0210396_10000230_pt1 | contig 85450 bp, 77 predicted proteins | sample IncBWH17OmetaG_FD_155466 | JGI IMG/M metagenome (GOLD analysis project Ga0210396, IMG submission 155466) | Forest soil microbial communities from Barre Woods Harvard Forest LTER site, Petersham, Massachusetts, United States - Inc-BW-H-17-O ... | reverse complement strand
CGATTGCCTTGCTCAGCAGCGTCGATGGAAATCCCGGGCTGACCTCCGCTGGGCAGCCAGGTACTGCGCGGAATTACGATGTCTTCGCGAACGTAAACGAAGGCTTCCAGGTGAAGGGACTCGGAGTACAGCGCGTGGGTCTTTACGGCTACGTTGGCCAGTCTCCGACATACTTCCTGACTAGCGGCGGGACGCCTGTCCAGGCACAAGGCGCCAAGAGCTTCTCCCGAGTGGGTGCGTACGGTTGGTGGTTCTTCAAGGACCTCGATATCGAAACTCTGTACATGCACGGACAGGACAATGTGTACCTCGGGAATTCGGTGCCTGCGAACCAACCCGGGTTGTTGCCCACCGGTGCGGCCGGGCCAAGCTGGAACGGCGGCTTCGTCGAAGCGCACTACACGGTCAATCCGCAGTTCATTTTCACGGGCCGCTACGAACTTGTGCACATGTCGCGGCAGGCGAATCCGGCGAACATCTCAACCCTCGGCAATGTGGACTCGTTCACCATCGGCTATCGCTGGTATCCCATCATGTTTAGCCGTGCCGGCCTCGCGTTTCACAACGAATACGCTCAGGTCAAGACCGGCAACACCTCGATCCTCACCAATTCGGACCAGACCAGCCGCAGCGTGATGGTCGGATTCGACTTTGACTACTAATTAAAGAACAGGAATGCAGTGTGGGCCAAGTGCAAATGAGTCGCACAATGTCAGATTTGTTCCAGAAGTTCCCGAGACTCCGCTTCGGGGCCTCGGGAATTCTCTGCGCAGCTTCGATTTTTTTCTTCGTCTTTGCTTTGCCGGCATTCGGCCGAACGCGGGAAAAAGCCGCACCCAGCTTCACTATTGACGTGGACAAGCCGTTCGATCGAGTCGTTACCGTAGTCGAAGACGTGGCACGCGGCGGCGTCATTCGCGGCACGTTTGAGTATGCGGGGGACGAACAATTAGAAGGAGCGAAGTTCTCCGAAACTTCCAAGGCCTATCCTGCTTGGGACGGCGGCGGGAAAATCTTCTACAAATTTCGCGAAAGAACTCTCGCTCCAAAACACTTTATCGAAAGCAACGATGTCGGCACGGTTGCTGTCCGATATGTCGTTCAGAATATCGGACCTAGTTCCACTAGGCTTACCATCGACGCGGTCTTTGTCGAGAATGGCGGCCATCACCCCCATCCTTCCGACGGCTACGTGGAAACATGCGAGTTCGCCGAGATCGGAAAACGCCTGCAGGAATTCGACCAACCGGCGATGCCCGGTACAAACGAATTTTCGTCAAGCAAGGAAGGCAGGCCTGGATCGAATGCAAATGCGCCAGGCGCGGCGTCCAGCGGGTCCGATGACATTCAGCGTGCCATCGCCGATCAAAAAGCTCAACTCGCTGCCGAAACCGCAAACCTGCAGAAGCTCGAAGATCAATCCCGGCAAATTCGGACGTCGGAGTTCGTACGCGTTCGTGCAGAACGAGCCGAATTGAAAGCGTCTCCCTATTCGCACGCCCGTGTGATTGAAGCGCTGAAACAAGGCCAGCAATTGACGATTCTTGCCAAGAGCGCCTACTGGCTTCGTGTGCGCTCTGAAGACGGCCAGGAGGGATGGTTGCACCACTCCGCGGTGGAGGCGCAACCATGAAGAACGTGCTGTCGAAACCTGCTCTGAGACGTTTTTCGGGCCTGCTATTCGCTTGTGCCTTCTTCCTGTGCGCATTGCCTGTTTGGTCCCAGGGTGACGCGCCTTCGCAATTCGCACGCACATACCCCTATCCCGTCGAGACCGTGAAGCGGGCTCTGGAGCAGATTGGCGGCTTTGGGGGAGCAAAACTCCCTGTCGTCGATGGCTTCGTCTCGTCTCTGATTGCCGACCCTGACCACTACGAGCGCCCTTACTATCAATATCGCGTTCAGCTCGATCAGGGAGACGGGACGGCCACTACGGTCAAGGTCGAAGCTCGAATTACCGCTTGGTTTGCGGGGGCGGACCCGGCCCACTCTCAATACCGCTCATTGCCGTCCAACGGTCGCCTGGAGAACGACCTGCTTGATCGCTTGCAGGACGCATTGTCTCCCACCGGGACGAAACCTGCGATCGTTGCACCGCTGAAAGCAAATCCACTCGGCCTTGCACCCACCGGCAATTCGAATCACACGGAGGCGAATCCTCCGCCCACCGCCAAACCCGCGTCACCCGTGAAGCCCGCCACGCACGCAACTCCCCAGGAGCAACTCGACGCACTTCTCGCGCAGCGCCAGGAAGTCCGGGAGAAAACTGCCGCTGTGCTCGCGAAGCTCGACGCCCAGAAGACCGCAAACGACAAATCCTCGGAGGATGCGAAATTTGCCTCGGTCAAGCATTCCGGCGTCGGCGTCATGTCGCGGAAAAATTTCGGTGGTCCTGTCTTGTTCCGTGCGCAGGTCGAAGACGAGTTCGAGGTGCAATCGGCTGACTCCGGATGGGCCACCGTCAAGTTGGCCGATGGGTCGACAGGATTCATTCAGGCGGACGAACTCACGCTTCCGCCTGGCTTCCTCGAAAAGCCCGCGTCCGTTGCATCCGACGCGACGGTTCAGCCCGCGAAAGCCTCGGATCCGGATCTCGACTTTTGGGTCAGCCGCGAAGACGTAAATCTATTCAGTGGGGATTGGGCACGCCTCAAGGGAAAGAAGGTTCTGTTCGTTTACGCCCAGCCACGCGGCTTGCTATCGGACATCGCCGGCGACGACGCAAAGCTTGCTTACGCGAAGCGAATCTTCACGAATCGCCTGCACTCCGTGGATCAGGCGGCCACCGGCGTGGAAGGCGTGGTGGTCGTGTTCATGGGTAATCGCGGCGGCATCGCGGCTGCCACCTTGACCGATATCCAACAGTGGGTGACTGGCAGCATCGGAGACGAGGCATTTGTAAACCGATGCTCCCTCGACCCACCGACAGAGTTCCGGCGAATTCATTTGAAATGACGGGAGTAGTGGCGACATGAGCGGCTTCCGAAGTCATGAACCTGTAAATATTTTGTAAAAAAGTGTTTGCAATTCGCTACGGCCAAGCGTACTATCGGCCTCCGTTTGTGGGGTCAATTACCGCTTATACGCTTCGAGATGTCGCGACTCGAAGGGCCGTGGTCGGGCCTGAGACGCAGATGGCGCGGGTGAAAGTTTAGCTTCGCACGCGTAAAGCGAAAACGCGCAGGGAGTAGGCCCTGCTTCGCAATTCACTCGAAGGGTGAACCCTTATGAACGAAGTCTCGAAGCGGTTATTTCTAAGCGTTGCTTTGATCGTGAGTACCGCAATGCCTCTGATGGCACAGGAAGCCCACGTCGGCAATCTCACCGGCCATGCGGCCAACGGCAAGAAACTCTACCGGCGTTTTTGCATCGGCTGCCACGGTCCGCTGGGTGACGGAAACGGGGAGAATGCGCCGTGGATCGATCCCAAGCCGAGAGACTTTACCGCGGCGACCTTCAAGTGCCGTTCCACTCCGACCGGCACTCTTCCCACCGATCAGGACCTCTATAATTCCGTCGGCCGCGGCTTCTACAACTCGAACATGCCGCACTGGGACGCGCTCACCGATCAGAATCGCATTGACCTCGTCGCCTTCATCAAGACCTTCTCGCCGCGATGGACCACCGAGAAGCCGGGCGATCCCATCACCATCCCGCCGGAGCCGGCCGTGACCATGCAGAGCATCACGCACGGCGCGGAACTGTTCCAGAAGATGGAATGCTGGAAGTGTCACGGCCAGCAAGGACGCGGTGACGGGCCTTCAGCACCGACGCTCACCGACAGCAAGGACCAGCCGATCCGCCCGTACAACTTCGCGGCCGGTGGGGACGACTCCCGCTTCAAGTGCGGGGTGACCAATCAGGATGTCTATCGCATCTTCATGACAGGCCTTGATGGCACGCCGATGCCGTCATTTGCCGATGTCATTCAGCCCAACGATGCATGGGATTTGGTTCACTTCCTGCGCACCCTTCAGACCACTCGTCACAGCAAAGAGAATGAAGTTTTGAAAGCGGCAGGCGGAAAGATCCCTGTCAAGGCCCCGGACGCTGGATCGGATAACAAGGGATCTGGCGGCGGTCAGTAACGATTCAGCGAGTTTAGGAGGGAGTCAATCGGATGCGTACGAAGCAGCTGTTCCTAGTAGCAATCGCGCTCATGGTTTCTCCGGCGCTACTGTTCGGTGCAGGCACCATCAGCGGCAAAGTGACCTACACCGGAACTCCGGCGAAGCAGAAAACCATCGACATGTCGAAGGAGCCGACCTGCGCTAAGCAGCACACCACTCCTGTCACTACGGAAACGGTAGTCACCGGACCCAACAATGTACTGGAGAACGTAGTTGTCTACATCTCGGCGGGAGCGCCTGATGAGTCCAGCGCGCCGGCTCAGGCGGTCACGTTCACGCAAAAGGGTTGCCAATACATTCCACATGTTCTCGCCATGCGTACTGGCCAGGAACTGAAAGTCGTGAACGACGATCAGACCTCCCACAACATTCACCCGCTCGCCAAGGTCAATCGCGAATGGAATAAATCACAGCCGCCCGGCACTCCGCCGCTCAGCGAGAAGTTCGACAAGGAAGAATTTATTCCCGTGAAGTGCAATGTGCATCCCTGGATGCACGGCTATTTCGCGGTCCTGAAGACCTCTCACTACTCGATCTCCGGAGACAACGGCGGGTTCAGCTTGCCCAATCTTCCACCCGGAAAATACACCGTGACTGCGTGGCAGGAAGACTACGGAACGCAGACGCAGGACGTTACCATTACCGGCAACGAAACCAAGACGGTCGACTTCGCCTTCAAGGCGAAGCCGTACTAGATCTCCCAAGCGAGGGGGCCGGCACTCTGCCGGCCCGCCTTTCCCAAAACCACTCCGGCCATTGGCCGGAACATGCGAGGCAGAATGGGCAAGCTATTCGCAGTGGTGCTTACATTGATTGCGTTGCTGTCGGCGGTTCCCATCATCACTCACCATTGGTTCGGTTCCGATATCTCGTTCGCCCTCCCCGAAGATATCTCTACCCACGGGCATGCCATCGACGACCAAATCTCCGACACCATGGTCGAGGCGGGTCTCTCGTTCCTCGCGGCGCAAATTCTTTTGGCCTTCTTCGTCTGGAAGTTCGCGGATCGCAAGCCCGACGCCGAGATCAAAACCTTTCCCGGCGGAGCCAAGGTGATGGTCATCGCAGCGGTTGTTCTGGTCGGCACTGAGATCCTGGCCTTGGGCATCCTCGGCCAGAAAGCATGGGCGAACGTCTATTTCAAGCCCGCTGCTCCGGATGCCATGGAGGTGCAGGCACAGGCCGGACAATTTGCGTTCTACTTCCGTTATCCCGGCGCTGATGGCAAATTTGGTCCGGCCCACCCCGACAAGATTGATGAAGGCAACTCGAACTTCTTCGGACTCGATCCTGCCAACGACGTGGAGTCCCGCGATGACATCGTGACCGCCGAACTGGCCATTCCCGTCGACCGCGAGATCCATCTCATGATGCACTCCAAGGACGTCGGCCATTCTTTCTACGTCCGCGAGTTGCGCATTCAGCAGGACTTCGTTCCCGGCCTTGATCTTTCGGTGCACTTCACCGCAACCAAGGTCGGCAAGTACGAAATTGTGTGCACCCAGCTCTGCGGCCTCGGACACTACAACATGAAGGCGTATCTCAACGTCTTGTCCCAGGCGGACTTCGACAGCTGGTTGAAGCAGAAAGCTTCGGAACAGTAAGTGCAGTTCAGCCCGCTCCTCGAATGAGTCGAGCTGCGAGTGCCACTTTTCCTTGAGGTGAGCAAATGTCAGAGGCGTCGGCCCACGCAGTACAACATCACGCGCCACCCACAAGCTTCATCCGGAAGCATGTCTTCAGTCTCGACCACAAGGTCATCGGCAAGCAGTACTACGCGCTGGCGTTGGTCGCGGTCGTGATGGGGATGGTTCTGTCCTGGCTCATGCGAATTCACCTCGTCTGGCCCAACGCCCCGATCCCCGGTCTCTCATTGCTCTCCAAGGCAGGCGCCCCCGGCGGCGTGATGACGCCCGAATACTACCTTTCGCTTCTGACGATGCACGGCACGCTCATGGTCTTTTTTGTGTTGACCAACGCGCCCTTCGCCGCCTTCGGCAATTACTTCCTGCCTATCCAGATCGGGGCGGAGGACATGGCGTTCCCTCGCTTTAATATGATGTCGTTCTGGACCACCTTCGTCGCGTTCTGCATTCTGGTGACGGCCTTCTTTGTTCCCGACGGCCCGCCAATTTCTGGTTGGACCGCATATGCCCCGCTTAGCGCGGTAGGCGCCGATGCCGGACCGGGCGAAGGTCTTGGTCAGACGTTATGGGGCCTGTCGATCTTCGTCTTTTGCATCGCCTCCTTGCTCGGCTCATTGAACTTCATCGCCACCACTCTCGACCTGCGCACCAAGGGCATGACTCTCTCGAGAATGCCAATCTGCACGTGGGCGTGGTTCATTACTTCTTGCATCGCCCTTCTTGCCTTTGCCGTGCTGATGCCGGCCTGCCTGCTCTTGATTCTCGATCGCGTCGCGGGCACGAGCTTCTTCATCCCCGCGGGTCTCGTGATCAGCGATCACTTGCAGCCGCATTCCGGTGGCTCACCGCTCCTGTGGCAGCACTTGTTCTGGTTCTTCGGGCACCCCGAGGTGTACATCGCGATTCTGCCCGCGATGGGCATCGTTTCGCACATCATGATCAACAGCATGCGGCGCCCGCTGCTGAGCCACAAGGTGATCATCTACTGCATGATGGGCATCGGCTTCCTCAGCTACATGGTTTGGGGACACCACATGTTCGTCAGCGGCATGAATCCATTTTCGTCGCTGGTGTTCTCTTTCCCGACGCTCATGATTACCATCCCCGCGACCATGATGACGTTGATCTGGTTAGGCAGCTTGTACGGATCAAGGCTGCGCATCACGGCGGCCTCGCTCTTCTGCCTGGGCTTCCTTTCCATGTTCGTTAGCGGTGGGGTCAGCGGCTTCTTCCTCGCCCAGCCGTCCATCGACATCTATCTGCATGCGACCTACTTCGTTGTCGGTCACTTCCACATGGTGATGGGTGTGGCCGCGATCTTCGGCGTCTTTGCCGGTACGTATTTCTGGTTCCCGAAAATGACGGGCCGCATGATGAACGAGAGCTTGGGAAAGCTTCACTTCTGGCTCACATTCATCGGTACGTACTGCATCTTCATGCCCTTCCACTATCTGGGACTCGCCGGCAATGTGCGGCGCTACTCTGCGTTCGTCGACGACTTTCTCGTGCCCCTCATCCCGGTGCACCGGTTCATTACCTTCGCAGCCTTATTCACCGGCGCGGCCCAGCTTATCTTTATCTACAACCTGATTTACAGCCGGTTCCGCGGTGCTCCGGCTCCGGCCAATCCGTGGGAGTGCACTTCACTCGAGTGGACGACGCCGTCTCCGCCGCCCTTCGATAACTTCGGTGGGAAGAACCCCGTCGTCTACCACGACCCATATCAGTATGGAGTCAAGAGCTCGACCGGGGACTACCTTATGCAGGATTCACCTGAGCAGCCCGGAGCCGCTCCGGCATAGCACACGCACCCTCGATTCCGTGCATCTCACAGGTGCGCAGAATCCCTATAACTTTAAAGAGGACAAGAATGGCCACCACGATCCTGCCGCCCGAGATTGATCAGGAAGAAAAACGGCTCCGCCCGAGTGACTCCGGTGGTGGCGGCTTCGGCAATCTTGCTCCCGCGGATGGAAACCTGAAAGCAGTCGACGACCACTCGACCGAGCCCGCTCGCACTGGTATCTGGGTCGGACTCGCGGCGATCACAATGTCGTTCGCGGCGTTTACGAGTGCGTTGTTTGTTCGTCAATCCACGGCCACCGACTGGCACCACCTCAGCATCCCGCCGATCGTCTTCTTCAATACGCTGGTGCTGCTCGCTAGCAGCGTTACGCTGGAGATCGCGCGCAAGCGGGTTGCCGATTTCATGCGCAACAAAGCTGTAACTCGGCGGGTCCCGCTCACCTGGTTGGGCATTACCCTTGGGCTCGGCTTGGTCTTCGTTGCCGGACAATATGCGGCCTGGCTGAAGCTGCGAGCCGAGGGCCTCTACCTCGCCACCAATCCGAACAGCTCCTTCTTCTATGTGCTGACCGCCATGCACGCCCTGCATGTGCTCGGCGGGTTGGGCGGTCTGTTGCGCGTGATCAACAAGCTCCGTCAACCCGTGCTCTCGCTTCGCCGCAGCACGATGGACGCGACTTCGTATTACTGGCATTTCATGGGTATTTTGTGGCTGTATGTCTTGATGGTGGTGTGGATCAAGCTCTGACTGACAAGCCAACTCCAGGAGGGTCTGTGAGCGACGCCGACGCGACGATGGGACATGTAGGCGGGGTCATGGAAGCTTCGCCGTTTTCGATTCCATCGAAAAAACTCGTGATGTGGCTATTTATCATCTCCGACGCCGTAACATTTGGAGCGCTTCTTTTCGCCTACGGTTACGTCAAAAACGCCAGCCCCGACTGGCCGGAGCCGTTCAAGTTCTCTCCCAGCATCCTGAACGTGATGCTGATGACCTTCATCCTGGTGAGCAGCAGCCTCACCATGATCATCGCGACGCGCGCGGCCAAGGCCGGTGACAAATCGACTGCCCTTCGCTGGACATTCATCACCGTTGCGGGCGGACTTCTGTTCGCGCTCCTTCACATCCGCGAATGGCTCGCCCTGATCGGTGAGGGCGTGCGCCTCTTTCAGAATCCCTGGGGGTCGCCGATGTTTGGTGCGACATTCTTCGCGATCACCGGCCTGCACCTGACACACGTCGTCGGCGGTGTGATCGCCTTGACGGTAGTGGCTCTCGGATATAAACGCGGCCGCTACAACTCCGATGACATCGAGATCTGGTCCTTGTACTGGCACTTCGTGGACCTCGTCTGGATGTTCGTCGTACCCATGGTCTACCTTCTCAACGTGGCCCGGTAAACGTGTAGCACTGGCGTCTAGCCGGCACGAGAGTTTGTCAAGGAATTCGACACTTGGAGAGAAAAATGAGCGCACCAACCTCAGCCAGTTCCAGCCTGAAGACCGACATCATCGTTTATGTCGTCATCCTGGCCTTATCGGGGTTGCAGATCGTTCTTGCCTACCAGCACGCGGAGGGATCCCGGTTGCTGGTGCGAATGCTGGCCGTCGCCTTGATCCAGGCCGTCCTCGGCGTCACCTATTTCATGCATCTGCGCGATGAACAACGGAACCTGAAGTTTGCCCTCATTCCGGCCACGATCTTTGTGCTTCTCATGATGAATATGATCTGGTCCGATAGTTTCCGCCTCGAACACATGCGGCCCATGATCAAGTAATATTGGTCAGGGCTTTGACAGTACTGGAAGGACCTTGATGCGAGACTTATCGCACTGGATGAAGAGAGTCGGCCTGCTTTTGGTTTGCCTCATCTTCAGCGCTGTTTGCTATGCGCAAAATTGTTCACTTTGCTATACCCAGGCCGCTTCCTCCGGGAAGCGCATGATTCAAGGCCTCCGGAGCGGGATTTTCGTGCTCATCGTCCCGCCCATGTTCATGTCGGTCGGAATCACCGTCCTCGCCTACCGAAAACGCAACCAGTTCCGCCGCGACCCCTCGGACGAGTCCTCTCCGGACGCTTGGTAGCGTGTTCCAGTTTCCAGACAAATTAAGCCGCCTCTCTTTGCTTCGTCTTTTCCTCTTCGGTAATCGCACCCTGATTACTTTTAGGGAGTGACCTTTGGAAAAACCCTCATCGCTATTGGCCCCAAATCAGGCTAAAATGGGGGCCTTTGAGGGTGGGGTTAAACGAAGGAGAATAGTTGATGCATCCACGGCGCTGGGCTCTCCGTACACGCAAGATTGCACAAATTACTTTTCTGGGATTTCTGGTCTCTGCTCTCAGTGCACAGGTTGCCGAGGACCGTGGCCGCGGAATCGGTTTTCCGGAAGACTGGACTCATCACCGCCTTAAGTTCAGCTCGGCCATGCTGCACCAGCACCCTGAAATCGCGGTTCGCGAGCCAAGAGCGGCCATCCAGCTTTTTAAGGAGGCGCTCGCTCAGTCGAGGCCAAGGCCATTAAACCCGGTCTCTGCTCCGGATTTCACTGCCCCGGCTAGCCATCCGGACTGGAGCTTTCCCCTTGGCACCGGTAGGGTCGCGTTGGGCATGTATCCGGCGAAGTGGAACTCCGACCCCACGCTTCCCATCACCGCCGCGAACTGCACCACTGACTTCGTGATTTACGGGCTCAACGTTGCGGGCGCCACGGGCGGGCAGCCAGGAATGATCGCCTTCTACAACCTCTACAGTGGAAACACGGGGACTCCATTGTGCGGTGGCACGCAGCCGTCAGTATTGTTTTCCTACAACACGACAACGGCCACTGGCGGCCGAATCCAGACTTCGCCAGTGCTGTCGTCGGACGGAAAGAAAGTGGCGTTCGTGGAAACGGTGGTCAACAATCCCAAAACCACGATCTTTCACGTCTTGACGATTCCGGCAATCGGCTCCAACGGTACAGCGACAGCCTCCGTTGCCCCTCCTGCCGGGAAGATGACTTCGTTAACGATCGTCGCGAACTCTGACACTCGATCCTCGCCATGGATCGACTACCCGTCGGACTCCGCCTATGTCGCGGCCGACGACGGAAAACTCTACAAAATTCATCCTGTGTTTACCGGCGCTCCCGCTCTTGTAGCGACCGCTCCTTGGCCGATCACGATTCGCGCGGCTGGTGTCTTTACCAGTCCTGTCCTCGATGTCAACGGCGACGTCTACCTGGGAGGTGGAAACGGCAGCATCTATACCACGAACGTGAATTCCGCCACCCCGGTGGTGACTAGCCATGCAGTCGGTACCAACGGTCAGCTCAACCCTTCCATCATCGACTCGCCGCTTCTCGATAGCGGCAACAGCGTCTTTGCGATCTCTTCCAACGATTCCACCACAAGTCACAGTGCCGTAGTGGTACAGATGGCCACTACGACGCTGGCCGAGAAGGCGCGTATCAATATTGGGCAGGGTAGTACCGGTGGCACTGCCGTCAATTTGTACGACGGCGATTTCGATAACAACTTCACAACGCCCGGTTCCGGGCATCTGTTGGTTTGCGGAACAGCCTCTGCCAGCACGATTCCAGCCACCTACCTGCTTCCGTTCAACGGTAGCGGAAACTTGACCAGCGCGGCTGCAAACAATGTATCAACGAGCAATGCCGCGCGCTGCGGTCCAGTCACCGAATTCTTCAATCAGAATATCGGGGCCAGTGGCACCGACTTCTTCTTCTGGGGCGTCACGCGCAACTGCGTGAGTGGTACCAATGGCTGTATCCTGTCGCTCGCTAACGGTGTGGGTGGCCCGAATTCCCCTCAGGAATTCGGCGGCACCAGCGGCATCATCGTCGATAACAACAGCACCTCGGGGCAGGCACACAGTATTTATTTCTCTACCGAGGGCTCGCCGTTGAATGCCGTTAAATTGACGCAGGATCTCCTGAACTGAGTTGCTACTGTATTTTCGAACCTAAGCGCCCCGAATGCGCAGCGTTTCATCGCTGCGCATCGGCGTCTAGGGCTGACTACACCGATTGACCTCTGCTTCCACTACCAGACGCCGTTTCCTGAAAATCGCTGCCGCCGCGGGTGCGCTTGCGATTGGGGCCGATGCTACGGTCCTGGAACCGAACCATCCTCGCCTGGTACGCGTCGCCATACCGTTGCCCCGTCTCCCGCAAGAATTTGACGGTTTCACCATTATCCAGCTCAGCGATTTTCACTTCGATCCCTACTTCTCGATCATCCCGATCCGGAAATCGGTGCAGATAACGAATGCTCTAAAGCCCGATCTCATCGTACTCACAGGAGATTTTGTGAGCGCGCCTGCGATCGAAAGCGCGTTACGCAACAAGCGGGCCGCGCTTCAGGCGGATCCATGCAGTGAAGTGTTGAAGGACCTACGGGCGCAGCACGGCGTGTGGGCCGTGTTGGGCAATCACGACGCATTTTCCGACCCCGTGCACGTTACCGAGGCCTTAAAAGCGGGGGGAATCAACGTCCTCTCCAACTCCGCAGCGCCGATCGAACGGAATAGCCACAGATTTTGGCTCGCGGGTCTTGCGGATGTGCTGGCCCGGCACGCCGATCTCGACGCCGCCCTGAAAGGGATTTCTCCGGAGGAGTCCGTCGTGTTGCTGGCTCACGAACCGGACTTCGCAGACCATACCGCGAAATACCCCGTCGATCTGCAATTGTCCGGGCATTCTCACGGCGGACAGATTCGGTTGCCGCTGCTTGGTCCCGTCTACTTGCCCACGCTGGGGCGCAAGTACCCGCGTGGCCTGAGAACCATCGATCGCCTGTCGCTTTACACGAATGTCGGAATCGGGACCTTATACGTTCCCGTGCGCTGGAATTGCGCACCGGAAATCACTCTCATCACGCTGCGTTCGTTGAAACCTGCCTAAGCGTGTCCCGATCTATTGGGGCGGTGCGATCTGCCATCCCTTATCGCCGCGTACGAAGGCGGTCGTCACCTTGTTCGGTTCGCCGTGATAGAACTTGGCGCCGTACTTGTCGATCAGTGTCGCGCGGTCCCACGTGCTGAAGCTTTTTACGAGCGGGCCCGAAGCATCGAGCAGTTCGCCCATCTTGTTCGGTTCCCATGCCCACGTAAATTCGGCCGTCGCGCGCCCCATGCCCGTCATGGTGACCTTCGGCGTCCCCACCAGTTTCCGCTCGGCAATCGGCACCACGTGCTCAACGCTGTCGCCTTTGGCATCTTTGGTGTTCGTTACGCCCGGAATTTCATCCAGCATCTTTCGCCCAGCGGCGGTGAGTTCCACGGGGGTGAAATGCCCGTTGTCTTTCCCAAGCTTCAGCAGGCCCGCCTTCTCGAAGAGCCTGTAGTTTGCGTCCTGCGGACGCTCCTGCATCGATGCCACCACCTTGCCGCTTTCGAAGTGGATCGTCGCCGGACCATCGGCCTTGAGGGACTGCTCAATCAATAACGCGGCTTCCGCCGCCGGCAGAGTCTTCTGGTTCTGAATCACGTAGTAAGCGGCAACGCCTACGAAGGCCAGGATCATGGCAATAATCAATAACAGCGGCACCACTGAGGATTGGCGCTGTTCCATTTCAATTTCTTGTTCGAACATAGGGTCACCCCTCCCTCTTAGAACTGGACCAAAGGTACGGTCAAAGGCCGCCCAACACGGATTCTCCCCAACATACTCATAGAATGATGTGATCTCGCTCACGCGCACCTGCGTTGTGCGTCACAATCGCGAGGGGAATGGGGAGAGCCCGGAAGGACGGGCCCTTCAGCCTCGTCGTGCGGATTTCCGGCTGGTCCGGAGGTTCGCGCTCTTCGATTTCCGCCGGCGTGCGTTACGAGCCAGATCGGCGAGACTCGTTTCCGTCAACAAGTCATCGATCTGACTCCGCACTGTCTTCCAGGATTCATGCAGAGGACAGGGAGTGACTTCATTGCATTGGTCCAGGCCCAGCACGCAGTAGTCGGTATGCCGGGCGTCGGGACTCGCAGCCAGGACTTGTGTAACTGAGATCTTTTCGGCCGCCCGCGCCAGCTCGTACCCGCCCCGCACTCCTTTGAATGAGCGCACGAGCTTCTTCTGGCTGAGATTCCGCAGGATCTTCCACAAGAATGGCATTGGGATCTGCGCTTCCCCGGCAATCTCGCGCGCCCCGGTCAATTTCCCGGGTGGCTGAGCGGCCAGATAGGTCAGCGCCTGTACGGCATAGCCCGCAGATCGTGAGAACATGGGAGTCTCCCCCCTTGGCGCAAGTATTGGTTCCCGCTTTCTTTGGGCGCAAGGACCCCGAGTGCCGAATTTGCGGCACCCGTTTCAATTCGGGATCAGCACACTCAGTTTTGATCTTAAGACGCAACTATTTGCATTCTTCAGCAGAACGTCGCCTAGCGCCATCTCGTAACTAGTTATTTATCAATGGTATGCCGCGATATCTTCGCTGGCGTGCCAATTGCTTTTCTATAAGGCAGTTCCGAAAAGAGATTCTTGCACACGATTTCGGAAACCAGGCAGGGACCATGGTGGCGCGAAAGCTCTGGCCAATTTTGATTCTTACCGCGATTCCAGCATTTGCTTCCGTACCGCAAACTGGTACTTTCTGGGTTTCGACGACGATTCCCGTCGTTAAACGAGAGGCACGGCTCGCGAAGACTCCTGTCCGTAGCTCAGAGTTCGCCGACGTTCCCCACACTAGCGCTCGCTCCCGCTGCGAAGCGACCCAGCCGCCCGAGGCCCTCACCACTCCCAATCCGGTCATGGAAAACACCGACCCGAGCTTGAAAATCAAGGTGAGTTTTATCGTGGGAACGGACGGCCGTGTTCATAGTCCGCTGCTTCTCGAAAGCTCAGGCACGAGCGAGGATCACGCGATTCTGAACACGGTTCGCGCATGGCGTTACCGCCCCGCGACGTGCAACGGTGTCCCGACCGAGACCGAAGGGAAGGTCGAGTTTTCAAGCCGCTAGTTCTGCCCTTGATCTAAAATGTCTTAGCTCAATGGCAGATTTCAAAAAAGATCCACCCTCGGGTCAGCCTTCCGGCTCCTCGTCTGTTCCTGACGACGATTTTCTCCTGAATCCGTCGGCGGAAGAGTTTTTCAAGCGCTTTCAGTCCGAAATGCGCCGTCCGCAACCAGCCCCCGAGGCGATCGCGGCAATGCAGCGTCTTGCTGCGGAATCCGTCGGTGACACGGGCTCGGAGAGTCAGGAGTCGTTTGCGGATCCCTCCGCATCGCCTCTCTGCTCGGTCTGTGGTCACAAGAACCGCCCGGGAAGCCGCTTCTGCGGCATGTGCGGATTGCCCATCGAGATCAAGTCGGCTCGATCGGAAGATGCCTCGCCCACATCCCCTACCGCGCCAAGTGGTCCCCATCACTACCACCACCACTATCACCACCACTATTTTTCATCGAGTCCCGACTTCAGCCTTGGTGGGGGAAGAGCGGCTGCTCCTGAGAGTACTCCGCCGCGTGAAGCCGCGAGATTTAGAGCTCCCGGAACACAGCAAGTCGTCAGCCGCGCGGAGGCCGCTGTCCGCAAGGTCACGCAGGATTGGGCGGTCGCTTGCAACAGCCGCCAGCTCGACGATCTTGTCAGCACCTATGCCATGGATGCGATCGTGATGCGGCCGAACCATCCCGCTGTCCGCGGTGCACCTGCCATCCGTGAATTTTTCTTTACCGCTCTCGACGCCGGTCTCGGTGAAGTGGAACTGGACATTCTGCGGGTCGATGTTGTCGGAGAGATGGCCTACGAGGCGGGTCGATGCAAAATGCTCGTCCCGACGGCGATTGGAAAGCGCCGCGAAGAGCGTGGAAAATATTTGATGGTCCTCAGCCGTCAGTCCAACGCCGAGTGGAGGATTATCGCGGACTGCTGGTCGAGTGACTTAAGCTTATCGGCCGGAGAAGCCGATGCCCCGAAGGCGAGCGGCCCTATGACCACTCCCGCAAGGCCACCCGCGCCTCGCAAGCCGTGATGCAACGGGCGCGCACGATTACAGCTGCACTCCTAGCTTGTTCAAGTCGCTTCGAAGTTGATCCACACCATCCATCTCAATAACACGCATCCCCAGCCGTTTCGCTACCTCTAAATTCAGCGCGCGGTCGTCGATGAAGCAGCACTCTTCTGCGGCTTGCTGCGTAATCTCGAGAGCCAGTTTGTAGATCTCGGGCTCCGGCTTTCGATAGCCCACAAAGCACGAGCTGATAAAAACCCGGAAGATCGCCCGCAGTCCAAACTTTTCGATGCGATACAGATTCAGGTCGAGGGATTCGTTGTTGATCGTTCCCATCAGGTACCGCCCCGAGTCTGCCAGAGATTTGCCAAAGGACAATACTTCCGGCTTCGGCTGCGACAAGGAAAAAATGTAGTTGCGGAACTCGTCTTGTGTAAACGGCCGGGATCGATAGAAGACCGTACGCTCCAGATATTCATTGAGATTGATTTTCCCGCGCTCGAACGACGAAACCACCAGCTCGTGCCGGTCCGCGAACTCTTCTTCGTCCAGTTTGAAATGCGCCAGCGCCTGTTCTCTTTGGCTGCGATCCCATGCGTTGCTGGCCAGCACGCCGCCCACGTCCCAGAAGATCGCTTTGATCGATGACAAGAGTCCTCCTCAGCGATGATAGATGGAAGTATCCGGATGGTAGTTTCGCCAGTCGAACCAGAAATCCTTGATGGCCGGCAGCGCCGTCAGGCATGTGCCCGTCGCGGGACCGCTTATCGCGCAGCCCTTGAAGTTCCACTCACTGGCTGTGCTCGAATCGACCAAAACCATATCCGGCGCTCCGTTCTTGCGGAAAAACTCGACGTCTTCGTCTTTCAGACGGCTCACGAATGCGCGAACCGATTTCCCATCCGGGCCCGCCAGGATCAGTACAGGGTTTCCGCCCACGCGGTCCTGAATCGGACTCTGCTTGAAAATGGTGTCCACCAGATAAGCTTTGCTCTCACCCGAAAGATCGATCCCGACGATCACGTCTCTCGATTTCAGCTCAGTCCCCGGGAACGTGACGACCAGTCGCAGCTTCTCGACTTCAGCCTCCCACTTGCTGTCATATTCCTTCTGGTCCTTTGCCACTGCCTTAAGCACCTGCCCGCCCGGCGACTCCGATTTCCACAGGCCGAAGCTGAGTTCATCGCTCGGCGCGAGCGCGAGCACAGATCCCTTCAGAGGCCCATAGATGGCCTTGCCTGTGATCTGCTGCCACCAGGTTCCGGTTTCCTTGTCGCGCATCAGAAAGTTCTGATTGTTGATGCCCGCCAGATAAAAGTGCAGCACCCTGCCTGCGACCGTACTCTTCCACACCAGACCGGTGTGACAGAGCGTTCAATACGTCACCGCCACTGGCACGCCGCCGACCACATCATTCACGATGTGGTGATACGCCATTTCGCGGACGGGATAAGAGCGCGCGTCCCCACTGAAATTCAAAGCCAGTACCATCTCGCCGGAGTCGAGCTTGACTTGGGCCACCGGCTCAAAGCCCGGCTGATGGACTGGATGGAACATCCATTCGAAGTAGTTCACCCGCGTCATCGCGCTACAGGCCGCGACCAGCAGCAGGCTCGTTCCCAACAGAATGCCGCTCCAACGCCGCATCTTTGGCCAAAGTAAGAGGAACAAGACCGCGCAAATCGCGAAGCCTACCGCGGTGCACAGAGGTGCCCACTGCTTGATCGTGATTGCGGCCATTAACCCGCGTGGAGACTGAAATGCGAAGGGCCGAATGATGAAGGCCGGAACGAGGAACAGTGCGCATGTAACCAGCGCCACAACCCAATACAAGATTCGGGCCCACCGCAGATTCGCAGGGCTTTCGTGTCGTCCGTCGAAACTCAAGAAATACTCCTCGGGAAGAAGCTGGGTGCAGTGATTCTAAAGGAATCGGCGATCTTTGGGATATCTCAGGGCAAGAGAAAACCCCGCGCCCATGGACGCGGGGTTTCGTTGAGCGAAATGCTGCTCGGTTAGTTTGTACGCGCCGTGTAGTTCTGGCGGTAGCTGAGGTTGTCGACATTACGGAACATCGGTGTACCCGGAGGCAGGTTCTGCGGCACCGCGAACAGCCCGTCGAAGGTGTATTGACGATCAGGCGGATTGTAAACGAGGTTGCAGCACTTGAACGTGCCCGTGTTGTACGTGTTGAAGAACAGGCTCACGAGAGAGCCTTTGTAATACAAGCTCTGTTGCGCCGAAATGCCACCCCAGTCTTCGATGAAGCGCAGGAAGTTGTGGACACCACCGTCGCTGCCGAATCCAAACTCCGGATTCTGTGCAACGTTGCTGAAGGCAATCGTCTTGCCCGCGGCGATCGCTACCCGGTAGTAGGTTGTCACGGCAATCCGGTTGGGCTGGTATGCCGGAACGTTCTGACCATTGTTTGTGTTGACCGGATTCACCAGGCTTCCGTTCGTGGTCGAGGTGGACACACCCGCGTCCTGCCAGTTGTTGGAGAGTAGCGTGACCGTGTCCGCGATGATGCCAGCCGCGGAGTGCAGGGGCTCGGGTGCCGTGGTGCTCGTCCAGGTTCCATCGTAGTTCGCGTTGGCCGGAGTGCATGGCGAAGGCGATCCGCCGACAGAGACGGGGCAGTTCGAGTTGTAGTTCCCCTGGATGTAAACAGGATTTTCCGACCCAATTGTAAATCCGCCGCACCCTGTCGGATTCGTTGCGGTCTGCGAGCAGTTATTCGTCGCGTTGCCCGGAGGCATAGTCGGCAAGTTGCCGAGCGAGCCGTCCACCAGCTTCATTACGTGACGCGCTCCCGTCACCCGGTTGGCGCGGCCGACCGTATAGCAGAGAAAGCGATGAGCGTACGGATTCTTCGGACTGGCGGTGTCGGTGTCGTTGGCGAACTGCGTCCCAAATGCATCGCCCACGGTCTTTGCGCCATAGGTTGACACGGTGCCGTCGTTCCACTGCTCAACATCTTCGGGCGAAACGCCATTGTAGTTAGCTGGTTCAAGTCTTCCGTCAGGCGGGAACGATCCACCCGCGCTGTAGTTGACCGTATCCTCGAACCCATAAGCTCCCAGAAGTGCCGTGGGGCTGTGGGTCGGGTCATACTGCATCCCGCGCCGATCCGAGAAGTAGAGAATGTAACCGTTCTGCGTGGCGTAATCGACGTTTCTTCCCGTCGTGCCCGTCGTGCCTGCCAGCCACGCCTTCAGGTTGCCTACGTCGAGTTCGACCGCGTTCATGATGCCGTTGGCCGTGCATGACGCATTCGCCGTTCCGCTGCTGCTGTACGGGAATGTGGAGCTGCGCACGTCGTCGTTTTCGCCTTCACGCGCGTCGTAGAAGTTGATCGGATACCAGTTGTACTGCGAGTTGGTGCCGTAAGGCGTCTGCGGTGTGGTGATCACCGAGCCTGATCCCACTGGCCGGAACGATACTGCGTCTTTGGTCGTGGAGGTGTTGTTAATGATGCCATCACCATCGCGGTCTGCCTGCACCTGCAGATACAGGATGGCATTCCTCATGTCAGTCACCGACACTGTGCTCGTGCCGTTGTAATACGTAAGAGTGTTTGTTCCCGGTGCCGCCGGAACCGCTAATCCGCGGCCAAATCCCAGGCCCAGCCATTCTTTGGTCACGCCGTGCCACAGCCCGTCGCTGGCCCACTTTACTTCCACCAGCAGCCACCCATTGATCAGCGGCCACTCCGCCTGCGAAGCAGCCTGCGTGGCCGTCGCACCGCTCAGAACGTAGGGAGGTTCCACAAACCGTGGATCGCCGCTCGTGCACGCAGTGCCGATAGCCGCGGTGCCACAAGCGGCTTCGGCCAGGTAATACGTGTTCGTGCCGACCGTAAAGCTTGCTTGCGTGCTGCCCGCGATTTCCGGAGCGCCCGTCGAGAGTTCCACGTCCTGCGTGGCGTCTCCGTTCCAGTCGTTCAGGTGCAGGTCCGCCTCTTTGTCGCTCAACAGGATTCGAATCTGCGCCTCATTGGCCAACCTCGATGCGCCAAGCACCGAGCTTACCGACTCTCCGGGAGGTGGCCGGCGAATGATCTGGTATGGCTGCGTCGTACCATTAACGAATGGCAACGACAGTCTGGAAGCGCCCGTGCTGTACAGGCCGGGCGTATTGCTGTTTGCAGCGCCGTTTCCATCGATCAGGTAACTCTGTAGAGTTCCCGTTGAGACGTTGACCCACGTCGAGCCGGTTTGCGCCGAACCGTGGCCGCCGACAACGCTGCCGTTCGAACCTCCCAAAGCCGTGCCTGCGATATTCACGCAAGTCGCGCTGGGCGTCGCGGCCGCCACATTCGCCATCTGGGCAGAGCAGCCGTTGTTTGCGGTGGGAATCATCACGACGCCGCCGTCGTTATTTCCCGACGCCACCACGTTGTTGTCCATCACCTGGCGAACCACGTTGCCCCATGCGCTCATCTTGTCGCCAAACACGAGGTTCGCGCCATCCGCCACGCCCAGATAAAGGTCGCCATTCGTGTGAACGCGGCCCGCGAAACCCAGGTTCGGACTGCGTCCGAAGAATAAGTCAGAATCCGAGAACACGCCGAACTGGAACACCGGGATCAACGCCACTTCCGCCGTCCGCGTCATGCTGACGGTTTCGCCGCTGATTCGCTGCGCCGAGGCGTTCATCGTGACTGGGATGATCTGTGCATAAAGGCCCTGGTCCGGTCCCGCCGAGATCGGTCCCCATACCGTGGTCAAAGGCGCGCTGCAGCCCGATACCGGGGCGATGTTATACGCCGGATAAGTAACCGACGAATCCCACGTCGGATAGTTATTGCTCAGCGTGCAGATCTGGGCTGCATTCGGTGCCTGGACGTTCTTGAACAAATTCCCCAGGTCGGAACTAGCCTTTTCGATCGCGCCCTCGGTCGCGTGGAACGTATAGTTGTTGTTGACGTCGTTTCCACCCACGCGTTGCTCGGTGTTGACCATCAGAAGCAGACCCAGCGCGAAGCCCGACAACAGCACAAGCAGCAGCAGGGCTGCGATGAGAGTGAATCCTCGTGAACCGAATCTGGCGCTTTGCATCTTGTTTCTCCTCAATCCTTGCTTCCAATCCTCACTCCAGCCATCAATATGCTGATCCCGTAATCGGGTACTCCTGCTGGAATGTCATATTGCGTGCCGCGACCGATGTCTGCATGTCCAGTCCCTGATACCCGACCGCACCTGCCAGCTGACTGCGCATGGACATATGCGTAATGTTCACCTTGGTGATCATGGCTGGTGTGGTGCCTGCGGGCAGGGAGGCTTGATTTGCTGAAACGCCGCCGCCGTTGAATACGTCAAATGTGAACTTCAGGTAGGCCACGTTCTCCGCCACCGGAGCTGGCGTTCTTCCATTCTGGACTCGCATCAGCCGTGGCGTGACGCCGTCCACTGGGGAAATATCGAGGTAGTACGTGATCAGCAGCAGCCGTACCGCGGTCTGAATGCTCTTCGGGGGCGCTAACGCCAGCAGGCTGCCAACGGCGACGGTGGGCTGATTGATGTGTCCCGGATCCCCGGCCGCAAAATTTACCGTATAGCAGGGCTGTCCAGCGCACGTGGATGCCGAGACCGTATTAACCACTCCAATCGCCGCAGGTCCCACACCACTCACGCTGAACAGCAGCATGTCCCCGGCTTTCAGACCAACAACCGGATCGTTCAACGCTTGCGGCACAGTAATGCCCGTCGGCAGGATGCACGTCGAAGGCAGGACCGCCGGCAGCGTGAAAATGATGTTGGTTGCGCTGCTATACGTCACCGCGTAGCAATTGAGCGCGAGGTTCGCGTCGGTGTACGACACCGTCAGGATGTCGGTTGTCTGCCCGTTGATAATGATTCCCAGGTTTGGTCCAGGAATGATCGAGTACAGGTAGCGCGCTCCAGACACCAAGGGATAAGTCACGGGCGCGCCGTTGATGAAGTTGCAAGTAGTCGTGTTGCACGGATAGACGGGCAGTGTCGCCGAGACTGGCAGCGCAACGCTGTTCTGCGACAAGCCCTGTTGCCCAAGCGCCCCAGCCCCCGCCATCGAAATATCCTTCGACATGAGGTTGATGGAAGCGCGGAAATCCTGCTGCAGCTCGGATCTCTGCGATGTGACCCACGTCACCTTCAGGGCTTGATCGAAAAGCTGCACAATCGTGCCCAGAACGATGGCGCCGATCGCCATTGAAACCAGCATTTCGATCATCGTAAAACCGCGAGCCTTCAGCCGCATGGTTCCCATCCTCAGTGATAACTGGATACGTACTCGGTGATGACGTAGCTCTTCTGCTGCTTGTTGGCAGTGCTCGTGTATTGAATCGTTACGGTGACGGAATTCAGCGTCGGGATCACGTTGCCGTTTACGTCCGTCATCGGCGTAATCACGATCTGGCGAGTAAAGTTGGCCAGCGATACGATCTGATCGTCCGGCGTTCCGACAATTCCGTCTTTACCCGGTTCGCTCAGACACCGCACTCCTCCCGGGCAAGCTGCTCCGGTGGCTGTTGTCGGAACGCAGTTCACGTCGTCGGCAGTACCATCGAGTCCGTCCGGGCCGGCACATGTGATCGGCTGCAGACCGTTTACGAACACGCCGCCGTTCGATACATTCTGGATGGCCGTCCACGACAACTGCGACGTGTTGCGCGCCGTGTACACGCTCTCGATCGCCTCGGAGGCCAATTGCCGCGCGATCATATCCTCCTGAGAGGTCTGAGTCGCCTTCACCGCGACTCCAAACACGCTCAGCATGCTCAACATCCCCATCGTCAGCAAGAGAATCGAGATCATGACCTCGATCAACGAAAAGCCTGACGCGCCGTTTCTCTTCGAATTCGTGCGGGGAATTTTCACTGTTGCCTCCAACCCGGCGCCGGGGTCTGGTAGTAGCGCCAGCCACGGAGTCTCCCGGTCGTGCCCCATAGCGTGATGGCTCGCGAACTGTAGATCTCGCCCGGTCGCCCCATGTAGATCACGCCATTGTTAACGTTGCCGTTGATGTCGAGTGCGGTTCCGTCCGGCTGGAAGTAAATCGTCGTGCTTCCACCCGGGCCTACGCCTTGATCAAAATCAATCGCGTAGGCGGCTGTGCCAAATCCATCCGGAGTCGTCGGGGCGGTGATGTTCGACGTCGGCAGACCCGGCTCCACGTGAAACGTCACGTCGATCGGAATCACCGTGGTCAAAAGCACCGGTCCCGTCGTGCTGTTCTGCGTGATCGTAATCGTGCCGGGCGGCGTAAACGTGACGACATACACGCGCATGTCGGCTGCCGCCTGGTCGCGCGCGCGCCGCATCGCGGTCAACGTTTCGTTGTACGCTGTCGTGACGTGTTGTTGCTTCAGCACCGGCTGCAGGCTGATGAACGTAATCGCCGTCGCAATCAGCCCGATCGCCATGCCCATCAGTGCTTCGAGCAGTGAGAATCCACGAATTGTCCGCTTCACAGCCATCTCTTTTCGGGGGGAAGGAATCCTTGTGCCTTGTGCTGTAGAGAAGTCATGCGAAATCTCCACCGCCTGCCGCGAGTACTGAGAAACTGTCCAAAATGCTTTGCGTTAAATGAGTAGACAGCGCCCGCACATGCTCTTTGCTGCAGGACGCCGCCGAACTCAATTCATCGTAGGGACACCCAGTAAGAGCGTCAAAACACTGCCGTACCGGGCGGTGAATGGTCTTACGTAACGTAATTTCAGGCGGGTAACGACAGTGACTCAGACTTCTGAACAGAAAATCACCCGTTCTCGACGACTCCAGCTGCAGCGCCCCTCAAGTCCCGCAATCCGAACTACTTGGGGACGCCTTGCTCGAACCGCAAAGAATCGCGCTTTGTGACGTTGGTGACCTCGGTTAAGGCGAGGTCAAGCAGTCTCCATTGTTCTCGATTACGCGGGTAACTTGTACCTGCGCAACCGTAACTTTAGGATGCGAAACATATGGCGCTGACGAGTCTCGTAGTGTGTGCGCACGATCCTACGACGGAGATATTGCGCCACATCCTGGAACAACTGGGCTTGAGTGTCGAGCACTGCTCGACCACTTCGCAGGCGCTCGAACGTCTCTCGCAGAGTCGCTTCGATACTGTTGTGGTTGATTGCGAAGACGAATCGTCTGCGATCGGCGTCTTGCAGAAGATCCGCGCAGGGGCGGACAAGGCTTCGCTTCTCGCCGTTGCTCTCGTCAAGAACGAAAACGACGTGCGACGGTTGTTCGCCGAGGGCGTCAACTTTGTTTTGTATAAGCCCGTGTCCGAGGACCGGGCGTCGAGCAGCTTCCGCGCCGCTCGCTCTCTCATCAAGCGCGAACGACGCCGCAACAACCGCGTCTCCGTCCAGGCCAGCGCCACACTCGACTACGCGAATGTGGAAAATGTCCCGGCCACGTTGATCGATCTCAGCGATGAGGGTACCGCCCTTCAGAGTGACCGCAAGCTGCCGCCCGATTGCCGCGTCTATTTTCAGTTCGCTCTGCCGGGGCACACTTCGCTCATTCGCCTTTCGGGAGAAGTGGTTTGGCGTGATTCTGACGGCAGGGTGGGAATGCGCTTCGTCACCGTCCCGACTTCATCGCGGCGTGTCCTGAGTAATTGGCTGAAGAGTAATGCGCCGTCGCAAAGTTCCGCTCCACAGGTGCCGAGAACCGGCGCCCCCATAGCAAAGACGTCCGTTCCGGGAACGAAGCCTCAGCCTGACAATCCGGAGCGTGGCCTTGCACGTCTGCGGACGAATCCGGGGAACCGTCGTGGACAATCGCGCCACGCCTGCCGTCTGGGTGCGGATGTGTACCGCGCGGGAATCCCCGTGCCCAACCGATGCAGCCTCACTGATATCAGCGCCGGCGGCTGCTACATCGAGATGCCGACTCCATTTGCCTCCGGCACGCAAATTGAAATCGTGGTCCGCACGCAGGAGATGAAGTTGAAAATGCGCGGCGTTGTGCAGTCCGTGCATCCCGGATTCGGAATGGGCGTCAAGCTGAACCTCAACACGCCCGAGGACAACGACCACCTGCAGTCGCTGATCAGGCTCCTTTCGGAATCAGGGGAAGACGCCGAGATCGGGCCGGTCGGAGACCCCTGGAACCGCTAACCTGCCGAGGCGAAATCTAACTGGCCCGCACGGACGAGTCCGCCGAAACCGCCTCGCGAAAATAGTCGAGCGACATCCGCAAGCCAGTCTCCAGATCCACTTTCGGTTCCCATCCCAGAAGCCGCTTCGCCTTGCCGATATCCGGCCGTCGCTGCTTGGGATCGTCCACCGGCAGGGGTTCATAACTGATCCGGCTCGATGATCCTGTCACTTGCAAGACTTTCTGCGCGCACTCGAGAATCGTGAACTCGGTCGGGTTCCCGATATTGACCGGCTCGTGCTCGTCCGACCGCGAGAGCCGCAGGATGCCCTCGATCTCGTCGCTGACGAAGCAGAAACTGCGTGTCTGGCTGCCATCGCCGTACACGGTGAGGTCCTCGCCACGCATCGCTTGCCGCATGAAGTTCGGCACGACCCGGCCGTCGTTGATCTGCATGCGCGGCCCGTAGGTGTTGAAGATGCGCACGATGTGCGTGTCGACGTCGTAGTAGCGCCGGTACGCAACCGTGGCTGCCTCCGCGAACCGCTTCGACTCGTCGTACACCGAACGTGGCCCGATCGGATTCACGTGTCCCCAGTAGGTTTCCTTCTGCGGATGTTCCAGCGGATCGCCGTAACACTCCGACGTAGACGCCACCAGGTATTTCGCCCCGTATTTCCTGGCCACATCGAGAGCGTGAAACGAGCCGACCGACCCGACTTTCAGCGTGGGAATTCCGTGCAGGGCATAATCCACCGGGCTGGCGGGGCTTGCGAAGTGAAAGACGTAGTCGACCGGTCCGCAATCGAAGGGCTCACAGACATCGATTTGCCGGAACTCGAAACGGCCGTCCTTCTTGAGGTGTTCAAGATTCGAAAGCCGACCGGTGAGGAGGTTGTCGACCGCGACCACCGAGTAGCCATCGCCGAGCAGGGCATCGCAGAGGTGCGATCCCAGAAACCCCGAACCCCCTGTGACCAGCGCGCGTGGCATCCTTACGCGCTCCGCGACGTCTTGCCGTTCCCCTGCATGGGCAGTCCTTCCGGAAGGGCAGGCGCGCGGCCGACGCTGTAATAGGTGAATCCATTGGCGAGCATCACCGCGGGATCGTAGAGATTCCGGCCATCGATCACGATGGGATACCGCAGCCGAGAATTGAGTTCGCGCAGATCGAGACTCGCGAATTCTTCCCATTCCGTCAGAATCAACAATGCATCCGCGCCGCTGGCGGCGTCGTAGGAACTCTTCGCGAACTCTACGCCGGCCGGCAACACCTCCCGCGCCCGATCCACGGCTGCCGGATCATACGCCGTGACCTTGCATCCTTCCTGCAGCAGGGAACGAATCAGAAGAATCGCGGGAGACTCGCGGATGTCGTCGGTGCCTCCCTTGAAAGCGAGTCCCAGGACGCCCAGATGTTTCCCGCGCAGCGTCCACAGCGCGTTGCGCACCTTACGCAGGAATCGCTGGCGCTGCTCCTCGTTGATGCGCATCACCTCGTCGAGCAGGCGGAATTCGTAGCCGCACTCGCGCGCCACCGAGCGAAACGCCATGAGATCTTTCGGAAAACACGATCCGCCATACCCGATGCCCGGGTTCAAAAAACGTGGTCCGATGCGCGAATCCGTTCCGATCCCATGGCATACCTGCTGAACATTGGCGCCGACCGACTCGCATATCGAGGCGACCGCGTTGATGAACGAAATCTTCATCGCCAGGTACGCGTTCGACGCATGCTTGATCAGTTCCGCGCTCTTGGTGCTGGTCACGATCAGCGGAGGTGGAATCTGCGCTCGGTCGGGTTGCGGAATCGCGTCCGGCCGCTGGTAATACGATCCGTCTGCCAGCGGGGCATAGATCTCACGCAATACATTGCCGCAACGTTCGCTGTCGGCACCCACCACGATCCGATCGGGAAAAAGAAAATCGGTCACGGCTGTGCCTTCCCGCAGAAACTCGGGATTCGAGGCAACGTCGAAATGATCGGCATCCGCTCCGTTTCGCAGAATGATCTTCCGGACCCACTCGCTCGTGTAGACCGGCACCGTACTTTTTTCAACGATGATCTTGTAGTCGCGAATCGCCCCCGAGATTTCCCGCGCCACCGACTCAACGTAGGAAAGATCCGCATCGCCGCTGTCGGTCGGCGGAGTGCCCACAGCGACGAAGATCGCGGCGCTCGCCCGCACCGCTTCGTGGAGATTATCGGAGAACTGGAGGCGCTTTCCCTGGTGCCGGGCCAGCAACTCCGGCAGGAATTGCTCGTGAATAGGCACGCGCCCTGCCTTCAGCTCTGCCAGTTTGTCCTGATCGTTATCGACGAGAATGACATCGTGGCCCAAGTCCGCAAAACACGCTCCCGCTACCAGGCCCACATAACCGGAACCTACGACCGCAATTCGCATGCACCTCTCCCGACCTTAGGAGTCAGAGTCAGATTACGTGAAACACGCTCGGACTGCGTCACTGAGCGATGCCCACCTTCGCGATGGCTCTAATCTAGCAGTTTTTCTTCGGAAACGGGTTTGGACCGCCGAGGGGGTGACCCCAAACTAGCAAAAAGGCCACTCCTTTCCATGTCCAAAAGTCACGCAAACTCGTGACCCCTGTCACAGAGGGCTGTACCGACCCGTCTCACAATCTTCTTTGGAGGCACACTATGCCTGTCCTCATGATCGCTCTACTGGCCCTGGCGGTGTTTGGAGTCATCGGAGGCCTGCTGACCGCCGCCGTGGTGCTCGAAACCAAAAAAGCGAACGCCAACGCGCAAGCCGCCAAGACCTCAGTCGGCAAGCCCGCTGCGTGATTCGAGCGACCGGCGTCCTCGCCCGTCAGAAGACGTGGTATTCGGCACTTAGCACTCAGCATTCAGCACTCAGCCATGATAGGTCTGTGCCAGTCAGCAGAACCTCGCCGCATTAGGCCGTAAGGAACATCCAATTCGTGTCAGACGGATTCGTATCAGGGCGTCGCTTCAGCGCCGCCATAAGTCACGTTGTCTCGCCCCTTTAGGGGCTGAGGTCTCCCTCTTCAAGTTCTTCCACAACCCTCGTTGAGGACCGATCGTCCACTGCCAAGTGCCAAGTGCCAAGTGCTGAATGCTGAATGCTGAATGCTGAATGCTGAATGCTAGTCCACTCCCCGCGCGAATACCTTCCCTCGATGCTCCGAACCAAGCGCCACGACTGTTGCCAGCAGCAGAATATTCGCAATCTCGAACGCAGCCAGGGCCCAGGGATAGCCGAAGCGGTCGCGCAGGGCGTATTCGATATTGTTCGTGGGCGCCGCAAACAAAATTCCAAGCTGATAAGCAAGCCCCGGCATCAGTCCGCGCACGGAATCGGGCGAAAGTTCGTTCAGATGCGCTGGAATAATTCCCCACGCACCCTGTACACCCACCTGCATCAGGAATGCGCCGATCACCAACGCGAGAAGCCCTTTGCCAAAAGCCCATAGCGGAATGACCGCAAGAGACAATGCCAGTGCCAATAAAATCGTGCGCCGCCGGCCAAAATTCTCCGAGATGTGGCCAAACGAGAAAGATCCGATCACCGCGCCGATGTTGTACAGGATCGCTACATACGAAATGGTCGCAACCGGCAGGTTGTGAATGTCACGGAGGAAGTGCGGGTAAAGATCCTGTGTTCCGTGCGACAGGAACATCATGAGCGTCATCAGCAGCACGAGATAGCTGAAGATCTTCCAATGCCCGCTGGCGGTCCGCAGGATGGATCCAACCGTGGGCGCGCGATGTTGCTTCCACGCTTCCGACTCTTTCACCTGGTAGCGGATGTAGAAAGCCAGCAAGGCTGGAATTCCTCCCACCCAGAACATCGCCCGCCATCCCCACACGGGCAGTACGAAGCGAGCGGCGACTGCAGCTAGCAGGTACCCGATGGAATAGCCGCTCTGCACAATTCCCGATAGGATGCCCCGCCATCGCGGGGGAGCACTCTCCATCGCCAGCGACGCGCCCACACCCCACTCCCCGCCCATCCCGATTCCATAAATCGAGCGCAGGATCAGGAACACTGTGTAATTCGGTGCGAATCCGCATGCCAACTCGAAGATCGAGAAGAACACGACGTTTGCCATCAGCGGACGCCGCCGCCCATACCGATCCGCCAGCAAGCCAAAGATAAGAGCGCCCAGCGGCCGAAATGCCAGCGTTGCCGTGATCGTGAAGATGATCTTCGACGTGCTTACGTGGAATTGCTCGGCGAGTGTGTCGACCAGGAAGACGAGGACGAAGAAATCAAACGCATCCAGCGTCCATCCCAGAAAGCTGGCGCTGACGGCGTGCAGTTGATCAGAGCGGGAAAGGGAAGGGGCCTGGGAATTCGTCGCCGTCATGCGCTTGGGAGAATTGTTCGAAAAATGGATGCTTAAGAACGATGCCTCGGGTGCGCCGTGCAAGCTCCGAGCCGCCCATCAGATCACGAGCAAGGGCGATTGTGCAATGCTTCACGTAAACGGTGGTTTCTATGTATATGATTGGCCTTTACTTGCCGTGATTGAATTCCTGCCAACCAACCTTATGGCCCAGATTTACCATTGACAAATCAATGGTTTAGAGTGAAACTCCCCGTCGAGTAACATAGTAACAATTCGTGAGTAGTTCCCCCGGTACTCACCCAGGTTAAAGACCCAAATGTCGTGCCCCGACCCTTACCTGCCAGGCGACCCTCTCACCTCAGCGACCAATCCCGACGCTGACCTCAAGATTCGGGACCTTGCCCCATCGGATGCCGAACTCCGTACGCTGACCGATACCCTGGCAGCGAGCGGTGGTGGGTCGTCATCCAAAGACCTGGCCTTGGATCTGGTACTCAATCAGATTGTGGAGCAGGCGTGCCTCGCCACGGGCTCAACTGGTGCCGCGATCGCTTTGCTGCGCAACGGCGAGATGGTCTGCCGCGCTACCACGGGCCGCAACGCGCCCGACCTCGGCACGCGTCTGGATAATGCTGGCTTTTCGGCCGAGTGCCTGCGCATCGGCACGTTGCAACGTTGCGACGACACGGAAACCGACCCGCGCGTGGATGCCGGCGCTTGCCGATTGCTGGGCGTGCGTTCCATCCTGGTGGTGCCCTTGTGGTATTGGGGCGAGTTCATGGGGATCTTCGAGATCTTTTCGCCGCGCCCCAATGCGTTCGGCGAACGTGATGAGCAGACTTTGCAGGCTCTCGCCTACCGCATCGTCCGACAAGCCAAGACTGCGAACGGAATGATCACAGGATTTCCCGAGACCACCGCGCAGGTTCCCCCGCCCCCTCCACCTAGGACTCCGGTTGTTCCCGTGACCGAGTCTATACCGATTCGCATCATCGAGACCGACTCGAACCGTCCGACCCGAACGACTCCCGTTGTGGAATTCACTCCAGCCAAAGCCGCACAGGAACGGCCCGATCTCTGGACCATGGTCCTGGCTGGCTTTGCAATTTTGATTGCGTGCGCCATCGTCGGCCTGATGATCTGGCGAGTGGGCTGGGCTGGCGACGACGTCAAGAAAGCCGCGGCCGCTCCGGAAAAAACACAATCCGCCCTGCAAACTCAGGAGCCGGCGCCGGCTCCGCAAGAAGAAATTCTGGAGTTCAATAGTCCGATCGGATCGCCCGCAGCGCAAGAGAAGGCGGCGACTTCTTCGACACAAGACCCTGTGGCCAGTTCCTCCACGGAGGCTTCCGTCCCGCCCGCCGGAGGCTTGGCCATCTATGACAGAGGCAAGCTGATCTACGGCACACCGATTCACGACGCCGACGGAGTCGGCGACACTCCGAAATCTATTTCGGTCAGGTCACGCGTCAAAGCCAGCGCACCCGTTTCGCTCGCATCCGCATCCACCAAGGACCGCTTGGCGCAGCTGAGTCCGGACGCAGCCGATGCGCTGCTTACGAATCGGGTCGAGCCAGAATATCCGGATGCGGCTCGCCGTTCGCATATCCAGGGCACGGTAACGGTGGATACTCTCGTCGGTGCCGACGGCAAGGTGCTCGAGGCGAATGCTCTCAGTGGAAGTCCGCAACTGACCGAGGCCGCGGCCGCCGCCGTTCGCCAGTGGCGCTACAAGCCGCATGTCGTGAACGGGAAGAAAGTTGCATTCCGCACGCAGGTCCCCGTGACCTTCATGCTTCCCCAGTAACTCCCTGTTCAGGTTGATTGAACCCCGCGGATCACCGTCTAACCTGCGGACGCGAGTTCTTTCGCCCGCTGCGCCGCCTTGACCACTGCTTTGATCAACGTCACGCGCAGCTTGCCTTCTTCCAGTTCCATGATTCCATCGATGGTGCAGCCCGCCGGAGTCGTGACCGCGTCTTTCAGCAACGCAGGGTGATCGCCGGTTTCGAGAACGACTGCGGCTGCTCCTAACGCAGTCTGAGCCGCCAGCAGGGTCGCGATGTCGCGCGGCAGCCCGACCTTCACTCCGGCTTCGGCCAGCGATTCGAGGATGATGTAAATGTACGCCGGGCCGCTGGCGGAGAGCCCGGTGACGGCGTCCATGTGCTTTTCGTCGACGACCACCGTGCGTCCCACGACGTTGAAGAGTTCGCTTGCGATCTCCAGATGCTGCTGATTCGCGTACTTGCCTTTGCACAGGGCAGTCATGCCGTGGCCGATGGCGCAAGGCGTGTTCGGCATCGCCCGCACCACTGGAATTGCGGTGCCGAGCGCGGACTCGATTGCGCTGGTGGGCACCGACGCCGCGACGGAGATCACCAGTTGCTCCGGGCGCAGGTCGGCGCGAATGTCGTCCATCACGCCCTGCACGGCCTGCGGCTTCACGCCCACGAAGACGATGTCCGCGTTGCGCGCCGCCTTGGCGTTATCGGTTCCCACCGGAATCCCCAGTTTCTTCGACAAGGTGGTCGCGCGGTCCTCGTGTTGCACGGTGGCCGAGGTCAATTTCGGCGAAAGCAGCTTTTTCTCGAGGAGCGCCTTCACCAGAATTCCGCCCATCTTGCCCGCGCCCAGGACGGCGACGCGTTTCCCTGACAAGTTCACCGCCATAGCCAGTGCCTCCAGCAAATTTGTGCTGAGTGTGCTTCAGCCCGCGTAGTCGAATCGGATTCCACTTTAGCAGCTTCGCCCACGAACGTTATTTCCGAAATCGGCTTCGTGCCCACGTTAACGGGGATGAGGCTGCATCGCTGGATCAATCACTTAGCGTTATTAACAATAAGTTATAGACAATTTCGATGACTTACGAGAGGAAGGGGCCTCAAAAGCACCCCGAGAATAGCGCATAGGATGCCCGTTGCGAGCGTCCTGGAGCCCGTAGGCGCGTTTCTCGCCTCGAGGTGGATGTCCGGGTTATCCGGACAGTTCGCGGCCGCCTATAAGTGATTTCAGGTCATACATTAGCTTAAAGAGAACATCGCGGGAGCGGAGCCTGTCAGGGCATTTCCTCCGCTTCTCCTCGTTCCAGCTTACTGGACCACCAAGGTCGCGGACGTGCTCTGGCTGACCGTTCCCGCAGTCGCCGTGATGGTGACGGTATACGTGCCCGATGGGGTCGGCGTCTGAATGGTGACGACGGCGGAGCCCGACTTGGTTATATCCGCTTGCGACACGGCGGACACCGTAACGGCAGCTGGATTCGGCACTGCCGCTGGCGCCGTGTACATTCCGTTGGCGTCGATCATGCCCGCGGACGCGCTGCCGCCGGTCGCGCCATTCACTTGCCACGTCACGGCGGTGTTTGTGCTTCCGGTCACGCTGGCGCTGAATTGCTGCTGTTGGCCCGGGAAGCGATTCATGGTCTTGGGCGTGACGCTCACCGCGATCACGTTGCCGCCACCTCCACCTCCGCCCCCGCCATTCCCGCCTCCGCCACAGGAGCCGAGCACCAACGAGGAAACGAGAAGCAAGGCAAGCAGCGTTCCCTTGTTTCGTGGCGACGAGCGCGCAAATCCGCCGATCACGATGCCGACCGCAGTCACCCAGGCAAAGAACGGTGCCGGGCTCCGCTTCTGCGCGACTGGCCGGATCGCCGTGCGGCCCGGACCGAGCGTGGTGATGCTCAGGGTCACGTTTTGAGTTCCGCTCGCGCCCACGCTGATCTGCGGATTCGAACACGACGCGCCGGCTGGGAGTCCGCTGCACGTGAAGCTCACGGCGTTCTGAAATGTGCTCGAGCCAACCGGGGTAAGGGTCAACGTGTAGGGCGCAGTCTGACCGGCGACGAGACTCTGCGTCCCGGTCGAATCCGCGATCGTAAACGTGAAGAGAGAATTAAACGTAACGGCTGCTGTATGGGCCACGTGCGCGGCGTCTGTACCGGTCGCGTTGAGATTGAAGTTGTAGGCTTGCGCAACTGAACTTTGTAGGGTCACGCTGAACGCCGCGCCCGCCGTGGTCGGGGTGACCGATGCCGGCGAAACCGTACAGGTAGGAGGCGCTCCGCTTCCACAACTGAGACTGACGGGACTCGCATACCCATTCAGCGCCTTCAATACGCCGTTGAGGGTCCCCGATTGATTCACCACCGCCGAAACGGGCGAGTTGCTGATGGTGATGGAATAATCCGGCGTCGGCACGGATACGGTAAGGCTGACCGTCTGCGTCTTGGGCGCGGGTGCCCCGGGCGTCGTCGCCGAAATGGAGATAGCGGTTGTCCCCGTCGGCGTGCTGGCGGTCGTCGTGAATGTCAGGCTCACGGTTGCCGGAAACACCGAAACCGAAGCGGAAGGTGAGAAGCCGCAGCTGACTCCCGCCGGCATGCCCGTCGCTGGGCACGAGAGCGTGATGGTTCCGGAGAACGATCCCAGTCCGTTCACCACGAACGTCACCGGGGAAGAAGTCGCCCCCTGCTCCACGGTGATTGCGGATGGAGCTGGCGCTCCGAGGGAGTAGTCCACAACATGCAGCGCGAGATTCGAGGCGTCGTGCGTCGTCGCAGACGCGTCGCTACCCACCGCATGGATGTTGAACAGATAATCGCCAACCGCGGCCGCAGCGGTGACGGTAAATGCTTTTCCCGGTGCAGCCACTGGCGTGAGTGTCGCCGGATTCGGCGTGCACGTCGACGGCACGGTCCCGGTACAGCTCAACGTGACCGGGCTGTTGTATCCAGTTAGCGCCGTGAGCGTGCCGTTGAAGGTGGCCGTTTGCGTCGGGAAAATCGTGAGAGTGCTGTTCGCTACCGCGATCTGGAAATCAGGTACCGGCGTCAGGTCGTACTCCCAGATGCCGCGTCCGTAGGTGGACGCTCGCAGCAGCTTCGCTCCGCCCGAGGTGGACATACGTAATGCGGTGATTGGTACGTTGGGCAAATAGCCGGACACGCCCGAAGATGCGACGGGCCCGACCTCAGTCCATGTCGCGTTCGACGTGCTGGCGGAGAAAACCCCAACGTCGGTTCCGACGTAGACCATGGCCGCCTGACCATCCACAATCACAGCGTCAGCCGGGGCATCGGGAAGATTGTTCGTGACGTTGGTCCAGTTCTGGCCAGCGTTGGTCGTCTTGAAGACATGGCCGACGTGAAATCCCATGATGGTTACGTATGCCGTCTGGCCCGTTGCATCCGAGGGATCGAGCGCGATCGCCGAAACCGAGTACTCACTCGGATTGATCGATCCGGTTACGTCGCTCATGGTTGCGACCCCGGCATTCGTGGTGACGAAGACGCGCCCGCCGGCGGGAGTCGTCGCGCCCCCTAGCCCTTCGGTGCCGGCGTAGATCACTTTCGAATAGCCGTTGCTGTCTTTCGGTCCGCCGGCCGCGAGCGACCGCACCAGGTTTGTTTCGGTCCCCATGCAAGCCGAGGTCCCGCCGAGGTCGAAGTTATCGCTCAACGTCGCGTAGGTTCCGGTGCTACTCGTTGCCGGCCCTCCGCGCCACACGCGGCAGGTGCCGACGATTAATCGCGACGGCGCCTGCGGGTCGAGAATGTATGGCGGGTAAAACGATCCATGGTCGCCACCGATCTGACTTCCGCCAACCACCTGCGCAAACATGGAATCGCGGCAACTGATCCCGCTGGCGCAGTAGTTGATATTGAGACCCAGAGTCGGTGTGTCGGGATTGGAGGCGAACCAATCCGTTCCATTCGATGGGCTGATCGCGTTGAAGCCGCCGTCTCCGCCCTGAACATTCAACCAACTGGTGCTGCTTTCGGCGGAAGCCGTGGCTGGAGAACCATTGTCCTGGGTGCCACCAAGGATCGTGTTGACGTCGGTGGGATGCACCGAGAAAGACACGAATTGCGTCATCGAGCCGAGCGTCGTGTTGAGATCGTCGAACTTGTTGGTGCCGCTGCAACTGCCGGTCGTGAGCCCACTGTAGCCATCAAGCGTCCGGTAGATCCCTCCGTCATTCGCGAAATACATCGGAACCGTGGTGGGACTTCCGGGAATCACGAGCGCGTCGAGCGCGTGCTGGTCGGGATGAACGTGAGCCGGAGCACCGGTGGGAATGCATCCGTAGACATGCGTCAGATTCAGGAAGGTGCACGAAGGCGACGCAGGATTCAGGACGGTGCACTTGTATAGGTTGATGGTCCCCACGTAGAGATCGGTGCCCGCGCCATTGGGAACGGCGGCAACTTCGAGGTTGTAGATCCCCTGCTTGACGCCGCAGCCATTGTTGGTGGTTTCGCAGTTGGTGATGCCGGTGTCCGGGATCTGCGCCCAGGACGCGCCACCGTTCGTGCTGATCCAGATGCCCTGATCGATCTCGTTCTGCGAGGAGTCGAGTGCGACCACCCACGTGTACATCTCGTTCCGCCCGGGCACAACCGCCAATTCCGCGCGGTAGATCGGGCACCCGGTCGAGTGAACGGACGGGCACAACGCGGAGGTCAGCCCACCGGGCTGGTTCGCCAATCGCGTCCAGTGAATCGCGTCGGTGGAACTGTAGATCCCGTGATAGCGCATCGCGGCGTAAAACCTGCCGGCCACCTTGTTGTAGACGACCGACGTTGCCGATCCGGGATCGATGGTCACGCCCGCGTCCTGCACGATCGCATAGCTCCACGACTGACCGCTGTCCTGCGAGTAGTAGAGACCGCGGTTGGGTCCAGTTGCGGGATCCAGCCCGAACAGGATGCCGGTTTCCGCTCCGGCCGCGGCCGCGACTAGGATGTTGGTTTTTCCCAGAGAACTATTGAAAGCGATCTTGCTGAAGCCCATCCCCGAGAATGGCCGGACGCCGCCATTCGCCGTGGAGATCAGGTTCCACGTCTGGCCGCCATCGGCGGAGCGGAGGATACCCAGGCCGTAGTAAGAGTCGGCGGAGCTGTTAGGTTCACCCGTCCCAACCAGGATCAGGCTCTGGTTTGGATTGCTGTTGCCGGGCTGAATGGCGATGGCGCCGACGGCGAGCGTCGCCTCATAGTCCAGGACTGGATTCCAAATGACGCTCGTGGGACTCGCGCTCAGCGAGCCGGCGTTGATGGACTTCCACACACCACCGTGGGCTCCGCCGATGAATACCGTGTTCCCGGTTGGATCGGCGGGATCGATGGCGACGGCGGTCGCACGCCCAGAGACCTGGTGATAATCCTGCGCGCCCGTGCCGGTGGCGTCGGAGGCCAGTGGCGCGGGGCCAAGCGGACTCCATCCGCCGCCACTCACGAAGTGGGGCTCCGCCGAGATGGCACGCGCCGCCAACGCCTGCCGGCGCATCTGCAGCTTCTGCTGATACGCGCGAAAGCGCAGCAAAGCTGCCGACTCGCCGTTCGGCGCGGTGCGGCCGCGCATAAACCATGCGTCTCTTGCCGCAGGATGGTCCTGATCCTGCTCCTCAATCAGCGTTTCGGGCTCAGTTTGCTTCGCACCCTGGCCAAGAACGGACGGGCTGGCGCAGGCGAGGAACACGAACATCCACAGAACGTGCGCGGTTTTGCACGAAAGCGGTCTCATAACTTGTCAGTTTCAGAACGAACTTGGGGTGCCGCCTGCGACGGTCAGATTGCGGCTCAAATTATCTCAACATCCGCGCTATGAACTAGTTACCTTTGATATAGCCCTGAACCGCCGGGAGCTGTCAGTACATGAGCGCACCCTGATCCATTCGAGCGCGCGCCGACCGTGCTGGCTGTGGCCGCCGTCACCGTGATGGTGGTCGCTTTCACTGGACTTCGATCTTCGTGTTTGCAGGTTAGAATCATCAGCCTTCGGATTTTGTCGCATGCCAGGAAAGGTAAACGCAGGAGTGGTGAATCACAGCGTCGAGCCAGCGCCACGCGCCGCGCAGGATGAGGCGGTGCTCTCGCTCGCGATTCGAAAGCAGTACGCTGCGGAGTCGGAGTTTGCACTGGACCTGGACTTCGCCGCAAGCGCCGGGTTCACGATCCTATTTGGCGCGTCCGGGGCAGGGAAGACGACGTTGCTGGACTGTGTGGCCGGATTGGCTCGGCCCGACTCGGGAACGATTCGGGTCGGCGGAACGACCTTCTTCGACGCCGCGTCGAAGGTGAACCTGGCTGTGGCGGCGCGAAACGTTGGCTACGTGTTTCAGTCGCTTGCGCTGTTTCCGCACCTGACCGTGGAAGAAAACATTGCGTATGGGTTGAACTCCCGCGCGCAAGAGGTGCGCAATGCTTCGATCCAATCGATCCTTAAGGCATTTCGCATCGAGAGCTTGCGGAGGCGCCGTCCTGGAGAGATCTCGGGAGGTGAGCGGCAGCGCGTGGCTCTGGCGCGTTCGCTCGTGACAGATCCCTGCGTTCTTTTACTGGATGAGCCCTTGGCCGCTCTGGATGTCGCTACGAAGTCGCGGATCGTCGACGACCTGCGCGCCTGGAACGAAGCGCACCGCATTCCGATTCTCTACGTCACGCACAGCCGGGAAGAGGTTTTTTCGCTGGGTAACCGGGTGGTGGTGCTCGATGGCGGACAAATTGTGGCATGCGGTGATCCGCATGAGGTAATGGGAGCGCCGCGCCAGGAGACTGTGGCGCAGCTGGCTGGGTTTGAAAATATTTTTGATGTCGCCGTGGATGCCGCGCACGAGGATCGCGGAACGATGACGTGCCGCTTGCTTCCTTCCGGCCCGGCGCTCGAGACGCCGCTGGTTCGCATCTCGCCGGAGTCAAGTCTTCGGGTGGGAATTCGCGCGGGCGACATACTCCTGGCAACGAACCGCCCCGAGGGGTTGAGCGCGCGCAATATTTTGCCGGGCAAGCTCGTATCGCTGACGCGCCGCGACGTGATGATCGCAGCCATGGTGGATGTGGGCGTTCCGATGGAAGTACATCTGACGCTCGCAGCACGGGATGCGCTCGGCCTGGTTCCCGGTCGCGACGTGTGGCTGATCGTGAAGACGTACTCCTGCCAGTTGATGTCCGCGTAGTGGCTGCGCAGAGTGGGCCGCGCGGTTGAGCGGGGGTAGGCTGCCAAGCGACTTCTTATTCGCAAATATCTTCTTCGATATCCCGTCTGCTTCAGCGTCGCGCCTCTTCGATTCTTTCGATCTCGATAACCGCGATCCACAAACCGTGGCGAGCTTCCGTGAAGACGATTCGGCCGTCGAGCAGTTGCGCGGCCACCGCGGGCGGCAGGTCGCGATGGTAACCGAACAGGCGGGCTTTGAGCCGCTCCCAAGCCGGCCAGCGGTCGAGCAGAGGATGCGGCGGCTCGTACTTGGTCGAGAATACGAGGGCCACGTCGAATTGCGAGCGCAGTTCAGCGGCGGACATCAGTTCTTCGACCGTGAAGTCTTCGATACGCACGACGCGCATCGGGCGGTTCAGATAACCGAGGTAGGGCTGCGTAATCTCGTCAGATGCGGGCCACGCCGTCAGAACGCGCGCGGAGGGGTAGCGCTGTTCGAGGAAGCGCTCCGCGTCGACGTGCATGCGGACGAAGTCGGCGTAGGCGAGGTTGTCTTCGGGCGAGAAGCCGTAGGGTGGGTTCAGGAAGAGCCCGGCCACGAACGCCACGCAGACGGCAGCGATCAGCAACCGCCAGGCGCGAATGCGTCGCCACAATGTGGAGACCGCGAGAATAATCACGAGCGGAACTGCGGTCAGCATGTAACGCGCGAGCACCGCTCCTCCCACCACGGCCAGTGCCGTGGCAAAAGCCAGAATGGAAACAGCGAAAACCAACTGGACCGGAACGCTGATTCTCGGACGTTCCCTTTCGCCGTCGCGAAGGGGAGGTCTCGTCATAGCCCAGGCCATCAACAATGTCAGCACCCAAAGGTGCAGGTACCCGATCGTCTGCCACAGCCGGGTCGCGAACGCCAGCAGGATGCGCAGCGGACTGGTTGTGGCGCGCACGTTGTAGCGAAAGAACTCGGGATTACCGAAGACGTATCCGGTGCGCCAGTAATGAAATCCGTACCAGAGGCAGAGGAAGAGGATCGGAAGCAGCAGCCCGAGGGACTTGGCGTCGATGCGGCGGAAGTTTAGATCCTGTCCTGTCCACCGGTTCGCCCAAGGCCCCACTACTTCCCATGCGAACAATGCCGCGGGCACAAGCACCGCGGTTTCTTTGGTGAGAACCGCGAGAGAAAACCAGACAACCGCCGCGCGCAGATGTCCTGCGAGATAGGACTCGAGTCCCCAGAACGCGAGGCCTGCTGCGCCCAGGTCGATGAGCGCCATCGTGCTCTGGGCGAAAAATACGGGATAAAGCGCCGTGCACAATGTAGCTGCGATCGCGACTTGCTGATTGGCCACAGTCCGCGCCAAACGGAACACGCCCGTTAATGCGAAGCTGGCCACGAGCAGCATTGCTACACGGGTAACCGGTATCGAGAAGCCCGCGATCTTCCAGCACGCAGCCAGAAACGCCATGATCAGCGGCGGATGCGCGTTCGAGGGCGGTGAGGTCGGGATGACACTCCCGGTGAGCAGGAGGTCGCGCGCGGAGGGGATGTAGTATCCGGCCTCGTCCCAGAAGTAGGGAAGGCGAAGCATGGACAGATGGGAAATAAGCAATCCCGCAAAAATGGTGGCAAACAGCGTTGCCGACGCGGCGCGCGAGTTGACTTGATGGTTCGACGCAGATCCCGGAATCATTCAAAGGCTCTCGGCGCTGGGCTCTCGGCTCTCGGCTTGGAAATGGAGGCTCGGATACGCGCAAGAGTTGGGAGTTAGCGGCGGCATTCATCCCGATACGAAGTCCAGTGCGGATGAACGAATCTTTATGAATCGAAGGCCCAGAGCCCAGAGCCCAGAGCCCAGAGCCCAGAGCCCAGAGCCTGTTCCTCTCAATGCACCGGCCCGCTCTGCAACATGCGGGGATCGAGCTTGATTTCCCCGAAGGCGCTTTCGTATCCGGCGACGTTATGCTGGAGAATGCCGAGCAGAGCCTTGGCCTGCTGCGGGCTGAGGTAGATTCCCTGGAAGTTCTGAATTTCCACCTGCGTCTCACTTTGCTGGAGCAGCGTCCCGAAAACCAGGAAAAAATCCCAGACATTTACCCGAATTTGCACGCTATTGGCGTAGTTCTCCCGGTAATCACCGGTGTTTGTCAGCTTCACATTGGGCTGTGTTGGATTGGCCATAGGGCCATCAGTGTAGCGGTTTGCCTTGGCCGACGGAAGGGCGCTAACCTGCGCGGTGAGGAGAAGTCGGAGCAGCGAAATCAGCACTGTTTATGCGGGTTTGAGGGCATTGTCCGGTTGGCGGGTTCGTAATCGCCAAGTAAGACGGCCATCCGGACAGCCCCGAAGTGTCCGGCCGGACCCAATCTGTTGTACTCCGGTGCCTTGCCGGTTTTTCCGAATCGCGATGAAATGCAGCCAGCACTGAAAAGGTCTTGATCGCGGACGGCCCTCTCCGCAGCCAGCTAGGGGGACGCACACGGATCGGGATCGACCTGAAAGCGGAGGCATCCCCATGATTCTCGAACGACTCACTGCCTGGACACTGGTGATTGTGTACTACACGATAACCTGCGGCGCGCTGGTTCTCAGCCTGAAAGGCTCGCTGTAGCCTCGAGCGGCATCTCATCGCCGCGTCAACGATTCGCGAACCCGAACTTCTCTCACCCCCGGCGCCAGTGGCCGTTCCAATCGGCACTGGCGTCGCGCGTCTTGTCCATCGTGCAGGCACGAGGTACCCTCGCCCATTTGGGCAGGGCCTCAAGAAATCCGCATACCGACGGGTGCATTTGCTCGCAAGCTGCTTAAAGTTGCCTTGCAACAGTCGTGTAGTCGGCTGAGAGACGAAGCGACGAGTTTGCCTTTCACCCGTTGAGTTAGTTCGTACGGGCGGAGAAATTTTGCCGGTAGCTGAGATTGTTGACATTCCGGAACATCGGCGTGCCGGGGGGCAAGTTCTGGGGTACCGAGAACAGCGAGTCAAAAACGTATTGACGCGTTGGCGGATTGTAGACCAGATCGCAGCACTTAAACGTTCCGGTAGCGTAGGTACTAAAGAACAAACTCACGATCGATCCCTTGTAATAAAGGGTCTGTTGCGTCGAGATCCCACCCCAATCTTCCAGGAAGCGCAGGAAGTTGTGCAGACCGCCATCGGTCCCGTAGGCGAACTCGGGAGTCTGAGATGTGTTGTTAAAAGCGATGGTCTTGCCGGCGGCGACGGCCACGCGGTAGTAGCTTGTGACCGCGATCCGGTTGGGTTGCTGCGCCGGGACAGTTTGTCCGCCCGTCGTATTGATTGGATTGATCAAGCTGCCATTGGTAGTCGCGGTGGTGACTCCGGCATCCTGCCAGTTGTTGGAGAGCAGTGTTACCGCGTCAGCGATGATCGATGCCGCTGCATGTGGCGGTTCGGGTGCCGTCGTGCTCGTCCAGGTCTGATCATAGTTTGTGTTGCCCGGTGTGCAGGGCGAAGGAGAACCACCCACCGCGGCTGGGCAGTTCGAGTTGTAGTTTCCCTGAATGTAGACCGGATTCTCCGAGGCGACAGTAAACCCGCCACAGCCAGTCGGGTTGGTCGCGGATACTGCGCAGTTATTGATCGCATTGGCTGGGGGCATGGTTGGCAGGTTGCCCAACGAGCCATCCACGAGTTTCAGCACGTGGCGGGCTCCTGTGACCCGATTGACGCGGCCCACCGTATAGCAGGCGAAACGGTGCGCGAACGGGTTCTTGGGGCTCGCCGCATCGGTGTCATTGGTGGTCTGGGTGCCGAACGCGTCGCCGACGGTCTTCACGCCATAGGTTGAGAGCGTGTTGTCGTTCCACTGTTCGACGTCTTCGGGTGAGACGCCGTTATAGTTCGCCGGTTCCAGACGGTTATCCGGAGCGAAAGTGCCGCCCGCACTGTAGTTGACTGTGTCCTCGAATCCGTATGCTCCCAGGAGCGCGTTCGGCCTGTGTACCGGGTCGTACTGCATGCCCCGCCGATCCGAAAAGTACAGAATGTAGCCATTCTGGGTGGCGTAATCGACGTTCTTGCCAGTGCCCGTGTTCGAGGTCAGCCATGCCTTCAGATTTCCGACGTCGATCTCAACGGCATTCATGATGCCGTTGGCCGTGCATGTGTCGGTACTGCCGCTATAAGGAAAGGTCGAGGTGCGTTGATCGTAATTCTCTCCTTCGCGGGCATCGTAGAGATTGATCGGATACCAGTTGTACTGGGATGTTGCGCCGTAAGGAGTCGAGGGAGTGGTGATGGTTGAGCCGCTGCCGACCTGTTTGAACGTAACGTAATCGCTGCTAGTAATTGCGCCATCCCCGTTGCGGTCTGCCTGAACCTGCAGATAGAGAATGGCATTTCTCATGTCAGTGTTGGCCCCGGAGCCCACGACGGTCAGGCTATTTGTGCCGGGCGCCGCAGGCACGGCAAGTCCACGAGCGAAGCCCAAGCCGAGCCACTCCTTGGTGATGCCATGCCATTTCCCGTCGGATGCCCACTTTGCTTCGACCAGGAGCCAGCCGTTGATCAGCGGCCATTCTGCTTGCGGAGCAACCTGCGTGGCGCTGGCATCGCTCAGGACATTGGGTGGTTGCACAAAGCGCGTATCGAGGTTGGTGCAGGCGCCCCCCACGCTGGGAGCCGGGTTGATCCCGCAGGCGCTTTCAGCAAGATAGTAGGCATGACCGTTGATGGTGAAACTTGTTTGAGTGCTGGCCGTGACCTCCGGCGCCAAAGTGGAAAGTTGCACGTCCTGGGACGGATCGGCGTTCCAGTCATTCAGGTGCAGATCGGCTTGCTTGTCACTGAACAATACGCGAATTTGAGCTTCGTTCGCGAGGCGAGATGCGCCCAACACCGAGTTGACCGATTCTCCTACCGGGGGCCGGCGAATGATTTCGTAGGGATGCAGGGTACCCGTTACAAACGGCAGGGTCAGTCTCGTTGCACCGGTGCTGTTGCTACCCGGCGTATTGCTGCCGGGCAGCCCGTTCCCATCCAGCAGAAAGCTATGCAACGTACCCCAGGAGACGTTCTGCCACGTCGCCATATTTTGTTCGGAGCCATGGCCGCCAACGACGCTTCCGTTCGTGGCACCAAGTGTAGTGCTAGCGATGTCGACGCAAGTCGAGTTCGCCCGGGCGTTCGGAACGTCCGTCATCTGGCTGGCACAGCCGCCGCTACTGGTGGGGATCATCACCGTACCACCATTGTTGTTGCCTGGACTCGGAACGCCATTTTGCATGACTGCCCGAATCACGTTGCCCCACGCCGTCAGCTTGTCACCAAAGACCAAGTTGTAGGTGTCGGCCGCTCCGAGGTAGAGGTCTCCGTTGGTATGCACGCGTCCTGCAAAGCCAAGATCCGGAGCGCGCCCGAAGAAGAGATCCGAGTCCGAGAACACGCCGAACTGGAACACCGGAATCAACGCCACCTCTGCCGTGCGCGTCATACTCACGGTTTCGCCGCTGCTTCGCTGGGCGGATGCGTTCATGACCACCGGAATGATCTGCGCATAGAGTCCCTGATTCGTTCCTGAAGAGATCGGGCCCCACACGGTGAGCAGAGGCGCGGTGCAACCGGAGACCGGAGCCACGTTGTATGCCGGATACGTGATCGTTGGATCCCAAGTCGGATAATTGTTGCTCAGGGCACAAATCTGGCTGGCCGTAGGAGCCTGGATGTTCTTGAACATGTTTCCCAGGTCGGAACTCGTCTTCTCCATGGCGCCTTCAGCGGCGTGATAGGTGTAATTGTTGTTCAGATCTTGCCCGCCCACGCGTTGTTCGGTATTCACCATCAGCAGTAACCCGATTGAGAAGCCCGCGAGCAATAAGAGCAGCAGCAGGGCTGCGATCAGCGTAAATCCCCGTTCTTTCGATCTGTCGCTTTGCATTCTCGAATCTCCTCGTTCTCATGACACTTCCCGGCCGACTCGGGCCGATGGTGTCCGATCACGTTGCAGGCGGCGTGATTCCTGTCGTCGATGCCACGCTTTCGGTTCATCAGGCAAGTGTCGTCGTCCTGGCTGTCGACGCGCTTCATGGAACGACTTCTGGCGACGACGGAGTCCGCATAGCGCAAAAACTCATGCCTGGCTACAGTGTGTCGAGAACGACCTGAGCAGTGCTGTGATAGAGGAAGGAAATAAGCGTTACAAGGGTAATCGTGTTCGGTTACCTAAGAATGGCGGTTGCAGATAAGGAGCGGATTGCGGGCCAAGGCCGAGTCTCTTGGCGGACGGATTGACGACGAGAGACACGAACTTGCGAGCTGAGACGCAGACGCCTTGTCGCAGCAAGATAGATTCTCGTGGGTTGGTGCGTGTAGCCGAGGAGGGATGAGTGCTCAGAAGACAAGCTTACGCACCTAACAAATCTCCGCACGTGCACCGATGACCGCGTTGCGCCGATTCGACACATATTGCTCCGACTTCTCGACTGGGCTCTCGGCGAAAATCTTGACGCAATTCTTACCGAACTTCAGGCTCTTCTCTCCCCCTTGATCTTCCCTTTGACGCGCTGGAGGCGTTCCTCGCCAACCAAGTCCGCTGCCATCGATACCGCCGTGCGACGCATTCTTCGATATACGAATTTGATTGACTCGTCGAAGCGCCTCGTAAACTAACGAGAGACCAGTCTGAGTTTCCATATTCTCCAAGAATACTGGAATGCTGTCATTGTCTGAGCGGATTCAGTATAGAGTCTCGCTGCGGTGATGGAAATGCCGTCGCCTGGAGTAGTCTGAGAAGCGGTATGTCAATCCTGTGGCGGCACCGCGTCCTTTCTGGAGCTTGGGTGGACGCGGCCGCAGCCGCGGCATAGGAACGCTTCGGTTCGAGTTTCACGGACCAAAATGTGAGAGTAGCATTCGCGACAAGAAGTCGAAGTCCACGCGGACACGAAGTCAGCGAAAACTGAAGACGATCAGAAAACGGAGAGTTTCTCTTTTTGGTGCGAAAGGGGGGAGTCGAACCCCCATGGGTTTCCCCGCCAGATCCTAAGTCTGGTGCGTCTGCCAATTCCGCCACTTTCGCACGCCTAAGTGCCGCCCAAGAACGAATCGATTGATTGCGACCTCGATCCAGAGTGCTTCTCGAACGAACGATTATACCGTTCCTTCCGCGCCGGGATTCTCTTCCGGCGAACCCAATATGACTCGTCATGACTCGGCGGGCGACACTCATCGGGCGACATTAGGCGGCGGCCGAAGGCTGTCTTAATACAAACGCCTCATTGGGGCGGCGGTCCCCGATGCGGATGCCTCTGAGTTTGCGCGTTTGACGCGAAAAAGCGGACGTCGTGAGGTCTTCCCCTGAGGTGCAACTCAAATCGTTTCAATCACTTTCATGGTTCGGGGTTCTTCTGAAGTGGGTTACCGCATTTACCGGAGACATCGTGTGGGAGTCGAGGAGTAGTGTTCCCCGAAGAAGCGAATTCTAATTGACGAGCCAGGAGGCATTCATGAACTGGGAGCAGGCAAAGGGTCAGTGGACGCAGATGAAAGGAGCGGTCCGGAAGCAGTGGGGAAAGCTCACCGACGACGATCTCGACGTGATTCAGGGAGAGCGCGAGCGTCTGGTGGGCAAGATCCAGGAGCGCTACGGCATCGCAAAAGAAGAAGCGGAGCGGCAGGTGGCCGGGTGGAATCTTCCCGCTGAGACCACCACGCGCGATCCGCAACGTAAGGCAAGTTAACGAAGTCGGTGACACGGGCCCAGCAGGAAACTTACGCAGATGGAGGAATACCTATGAAGAAGTGGTGGATTGGAATGTTGGCTGCATGTCTGTCGCTACCGGTCGTCGCCCTCGCGCAGGACCCCGGCCAGGCCGGCGGGATGGGGCAGGAACATTCGGCAGCTCATAAGAAAGCCAGTGTGAAGGGAACGATCAGTGAAGACGGCAAGAGCATCGTGAGCGACACTGACGGCAAGAGTTGGACAATCGCGAATCCCGATGCGGTGAAGGGCCATGAGGGCCATCATGTGCAGATTATGGGCACAGCGGACGCCAGCACCGGCCAGATCGAGGTTGCCTCGGTGAAGATGGTGAAAGCCGAGAAGAGCCCGATGAAGAACAACACGCCGCAGTAGCGGTTGCTCTGGGTTGGGGGGCCAGCGGGGATGCTGGCCCTTTGCTTTTTGAACGCTCTGCGTTCTCGCGCAGGGCATTGTGTTTCGCGGACGCGTTCTTTTCCTTAGCAGATCGTAGGACAAGCGTGCTTCAATTCCGCTAGCATCGTCGGCGTAAATAGGTACACACCTCTTCGACGATGGCTCAAAAATTTGACGTAGCGATTCTGGGCGCGGGCGCCGCTGGCCTGATGTGCGCGATCGAAGCAGGGAAGCGCAGCCGGAGAGTGATCCTGCTCGAACGCGCCGATCGCATCGGAAAGAAAATCCTGATCTCGGGCGGCGGCCGCTGCAACTTCACAAACATCCACTGCAGTCCCGAAAATTTTCTCTCGGCGAATCCGCACTTCTGCAAGTCGGCCCTCGCGCGCTACACGCCGGCTGATTTCATCGCTCTTGTCGAGAAATACCGCATCCCTTATCACGAAAAACACAAGGGACAGCTGTTTTGCGATGGCTCGGCGCGGGAAATCGTCGCCATGCTTGAGCACGAGTGTCGTGCTGCCCGGGTGGAGATTGTGACTGGCGCCAAGATTCGCCAGGTGACCAAGGCGGGCGAAGAATTTCATATCGCGGTCGACGGCGTGGAATATCGTTCGGCGAAGCTGGTGATCGCGACGGGCGGGCTGTCAATCCCGAAGATCGGCGCGACCGCATTCGGATACGATCTGGCGCGGCAGTTCGGATTGAAGATTATCGATTGCCGCCCCGGCCTGGTCCCTCTGACCTTCGGCAAGAAGGATCTGGGATCGTATGGAGATCTCGCCGGCGTGGCTGCTGACGCGGTGACCTCGTGTGATTTCCAGCGGTTTCACGACAAGATGCTGATTACACACCACGGGCTGAGCGGCCCGGCGATCCTGCAGATTTCCTCGTACTGGCGGCCGGGGACGGCGATCACGATTGATCTGGCACCGGACCGCGACCTGACTGCGACAGTGCGAAGCATGACCGGTGGCCGGGATGTTGCCGCGGCGAGGCATGCGTTCCGGGCCGTGTTGCCGCAGCGTTTCGCGGACCGCTGGGTTGAGATGCATCTCCCGAAGGATTGGACGAATCTTTCACTGGCCGAACTGGAGCATGGTGTCCATCACTGGCAAGTCATTCCGGGCGGAACCGAGGGATACGAAAAGGCCGAAGTCACAGCGGGCGGTGTCGACACGAATGAGCTTTCCGCTCAAACCATGGAGAGCCGCAAAGTGCCCGGATTGTTCTTCATTGGTGAGGTCGTGGACGTGACCGGACAGCTTGGAGGCTTCAACTTCCAGTGGGCGTGGGCATCTGGGTACTGCGCCGGGCAGGCTGTGTGAGAGCCGCACTGCTGAATGTTGGTGGACGACGAGGCAGACGGTGAGCGGAGCTTCGCTCCGCCGGACAGCCGAGGGCGGCTGTCCCCACGTAAGTAGTGCCGGTGCGGATTTCGAAGCCCGATGGCACAATCCCTCGAAAACCTAGCCAATCAGGCAGGTTTTCATCCCGCGGGAATCCACATAAAATGAAGCTCAGTGCCTCTTCTCGATGTCTAACCATCCGGTGAATTCGCCCGCCAAGCCTCCTCAGAAGCAGCCCATGACCGCAAAGCGGTTGCGTGCCGTCGCGCCGGTCGTCTGGGACCTGATGCGGCCCCGCAAGAAGCTGCTGGCCTTCGGTTTCCTGTTGATGGCGATTAATCGGGTGTCGGGACTGGTCCTGCCTTATTCCACGCGTTATCTGATCGATGGCGTGATTACAAAGCATCACGTGCAGTTACTGCGGCCGATCGTGCTGACCGTGCTAGCCGCCACCATCGTGCAAGGCATCACGTCGTTCTCCCTGACCCAGCTGCTTTCGAAAGCCGCGCAGCGGTTGATTGCGGAACTCCGCGAGAGAGTGCAGAAGCACATCTCACGGCTGCCCGTTTCTTTCTACGACGCGAACAAGACCGGCAACCTGGTCTCGCGCATTATGAGCGACGTCGAAGGTGTGCGCAACCTGCTGGGCACGGGATTGGTCGAGCTGGCTGGCGGATTACTGACCTCGCTGATTGCGCTGGTCGTGCTGTTTCGCATCAGCGCGCAGATGACGTTGTTCGCCTTCGGATCGTTGGCGGTGTTCGCCCTGGCGTTGAACAAGGCGTTCAGCACGATCCGCCCGATATTTCGCGAGCGGGGGAAAATCAATGCGGAAGTGACGGGACGCCTGGCGGAGTCGCTGGGCGGCGTGCGCGTGATCAAGGGCTATCACGCCGAGGAGCGCGAGGAGGCCGTCTTCGCCAAGGGCGTTCATCGGCTGCTCGAGAACGTGATGCGCACGCTCACGGCGACCTCAATGATGAGTTTGTCGGCGAGCCTGCTGATGGGGGTCGTCGGCGCAGTCATCATGTATATCGGCACGCACCAGATCCTGGCGGGCAAGCTGACGGTCGGCGGGTTCTTCACGTATACGCTATTTCTAGGCTTCCTCGTAGCGCCCATCGTGCAGATGGTCGCGATCGGCACGCAGATCACGGAAGCCTTTGCCGGACTTGAACGCACGCAGGAAATTCTGCGTGAGCGCCCGGAGGATCAGGATCCGAATCGCACGGTCGTTCTCCACGACATCGTCGGCCGCCTGGAGTTCGATGACGTCAGTTTCAGCTACGACGGCAATCGCACCGTTCTGCGCGATGTTTCGTTTGTGGCGGAACCCGGCACTGTAACCGCGCTTGTGGGTTCGTCCGGGTCAGGCAAGTCCACGACGATAGGGCTGATCTCCGCCTTTCACGTGCCGACCTCGGGAAAGATCACGATTGACGATGTCGACCTCAGCACGGTGCGGCTCGATTCTTATCGAACGCGATTGGGCGTGGTTTTGCAGGAGTCGTTCCTGTTCGATGGAACGATTCGCGAGAACGTCGCCTTTTCGCGGCCGCTCGCGACCGAAGAAGAAATCATGAGGGCGTGCCACATCGCGCGCGTCGATGAGTTTGCGGAGTCGTTCGCCGACAAATACGACACCATCGTGGGCGAACGCGGGGTGAAGCTTTCGGGCGGGCAGCGACAGCGGATTTCGATTGCGCGTGCGATTCTGGCCGAACCGCGTATTCTGATTCTCGACGAAGCAACTTCGAGCCTCGATTCGGAATCGGAACAGATGATCCAGCAAGGCTTGTCCTTCCTCATGCAGGGCCGCACGACCTTCGTGATTGCGCACCGGCTTTCGACCATCCGCCGCGCGGATCAGATCCTCGTGGTGGAGCAAGGAGAGATCGTGGAGCGCGGCACCCACGAGGAACTCTACGAGATGCGCGGCCGCTACTACGATCTTTACACCAAGCAGCATGGACTTGAGACGAATCTGTTCCTGGCTCCGGGGGAAGGGGACATCGTCGTCGAGAATGGGGACGGGATCCCCGGCCGGAAAGAAGCCGCCGATCCGGACGCATTGAAGGTGATGCGTGGAGAGGTGAGGTAGCTGGTGGCTGGTGGCTGATGGCTAAGCCGATTGGTTGCGCCTGGTCCGAAGTAGCTGGTGTAAATACCGTGGTCGCACGAAGATTTAGGCGTTGGAAGGACTGGCGTCTCGCTTGTCCAGTCGGGCGGGACGCCCGACTCTCCATGACGCTTTGCGCTGGATTGCTAGAAGCGAGGAGCCAGTCGCTAGAAGCAAAGTGGGCTTGGGGCTGGAAAGAATGAATTCACGACGATGAGCATGGCTGCCAGTTCCAATCCTCCTTCTGCAAGGACGGCGATTCGAACGGAGAACGTTTGCCGCCACTACACCATGGGCGAAAGCCTGATCCGCGCGGTTGATGGCGTCTCGATCGAAGTCCCTGCCGGAGAGTTCGTAGCCCTGCTCGGTACATCCGGCTCGGGCAAGTCTTCGCTGTTGAATCTGATTGCGGGGCTCGATCGTCCAACGTCTGGGGCGGTCATCGTGCAAGAGAAGGATCTTGCCCGGCTCTCGCGCGAGGATCTCGCCAAACATCGCCTGCACACCGTGGGCATGGTCTTCCAGTCGTTCAACCTCATTCCCAGCATGACCGTGATCGAGAACGTGGAGTTGCCGCTGCGCTTCGCCGAAGTCGACCGGAGCAAGCGAGAGGCGTTGGCGCGCGAGGCTCTGGAAAAAGTTGGGCTCAGCCGTCGTCTCAACCATCGGCCGAGCGAGCTATCAGGCGGAGAGCAGCAACGCACGTCGCTGGCGCGGGCGCTGATCAATCGGCCGAAGCTTCTGCTTGCCGACGAACCCACGGGCAATCTTGACAGCCGCACCGGCACCGAGATCATGAACCTGATTCGCGACTTCAACGAGTCGCTGGGTATGACGATCGTGATGGTGACGCACGAACGCGCGCTCGCGGGTCAATATGCGCAGAGGCTGATCTTCCTGGCCGACGGAAAGCTGGTCGACGATCAGCCGAATGTCGCGCCGGCAGCGACGTCGTCCCAGGGAGGCCGCGCATGAAAGTATACGATCTCGCCGAACTCGCAGTGCGCAATCTGAAGGAATCGGTTCTACGGAATTCGCTCACCACCGTAGGAATTTCGGTGGGCGTTGCGTCACTTGTCGCGATGTTGTCGCTCGGGATCGGCCTCCAGCAGTTGGCGACGCGCCGGCTTGTGAAGTCGGGACTGTTCGACACGGTGGTTGTCACCTCGCGTCGCGATCTTCGCAACTTCAATCGCAGCGATGACCAGGCGGGCGGGCCCGATCCGGCGCAGAGCCCGGCGCTCGACGAACCCTCGCGGCAGAAGATTGCCGAGCTTCCAAATGTCGTTGAGGCAAATCCCGACCTTCGTTTCATTACCTCTTTTACCTACGATGACAAGCCCCACTTGACGATGGCGGCCGGGATTCCCGCGTCTTACCGCACCAACGACGCCTTCGATGGCATGCAGGGAGGCTTCTTTTCCTCGGAGATGGCGCCGGAGGTGATCCTGCAAAAGAGCTTCGCGGCCGACTTGCTGGGAAAGACACCGAAACCAGGTTCTGAAGAATCACCCGTTGCCGATCTGGCCAAGCCGCTCCTCGGCAAGGAAATGACGATGCGCTACGCGGAGCAGGTGGCGGGAAACACAAGCGGCGATAACACGGACACAAAAGGCAAACAGCAGATCGATTCCAACGCTGATACCGCCGATGCCTCTGCCGCCACGTACTCCATCGTCTCGCACGAACTGAAACTCAAGATCGTGGGTGTGACCGACCTTGACCCCGACAGCATGCGCGGCCCCGTGCGCGCCCGCGTTCTGCTGCCGTTGAAGCTCTTGCAGAGTTTGCACGTGGTTCAGCCCACCGCACTTCGCGACACAACGCAAGCCACCAGCAAGGTCCCCACCTACGCGACCGTGAGCGTGCGGGTGAAAGATCCCGCCAAAATTCAGGCCGTCGAAGACGCCATCAAGAAGATGGGTTTCAACACCTTCTCGATGCTCGATGCGACCCGGAGTCTGCGGCGCTTCTTCACGATCCTCGACCTGTTTCTAGGGATTTTCGGCAGTCTCGCGCTGGCCGTAGCTTCGATCGGCATCGTGAATACGCTGGTGATGGCCATTCTCGAACGCCGCCGCGAGATCGGCATCATGAAGGCGATCGGTGCCAGCGACGGCGATGTGAAATCGCTGTTCTTTGCTGAAGCCGGGGTCATGGGCGCTTTCGGTGGTGCGCTGGGGGTGGCGCTCGGATGGACCATCGGGCGGCTCATCAACGCGGGCACCAATATTTATCTTCGGCGTCAGGACCTGTCGCCGGAGCAGATCTGGTTCGTGCCGTGGTGGCTGGTGGGTGGCGCGATCGTTTTCGCCATCGTGGTGAGCCTGGCTTCCGGCCTATACCCGGCGGCCCGCGCTGCGCGCCTCGATCCCGTGCAAGCTCTCCGCTACGAGTAAACTGGAGAGAATGCGTCACGGCCTGCGGTGCCTCCCAACAATCCTGTTGTTTCTCGCGTCGGTCGCAGCATTTGGGCAGATAGACTGCTCCTCGCTCGACAGCCGGATTCTTAAGCGACCAGTCCGGTACTGCGTGCAATTGCCCGCCAATTACGCGACGGCGAAAGACCCCCATGGCCAGCTTGCGCGCTATCCGGTTCTGTATTTCCTGCACGGCTTGGGCGATAACGAGCAGACGCTATTCAAGACGGGCGGCTGGACCCTGATCGAGGACCTGCGCGAGCGGCAGACGATCAGCAACTTCCTGATTGTTGCTCCCGAAGGCCGCAACAGCTTCTACATCAACTCCGCCGACGGCAAAGACCGCTACAGCGACTTCTTTCTGCAGGAGTTCATGCCGTTCATCGAGAAGAAATATCGCGTGAAGCCCGGGCGCGTGGGGCGAGCGATCGGCGGAATCTCAATGGGCGGCTTCGGTGCGCTGCGGATGGCCTTCGCGTACCCGCAGTTGTTTTCGTCGGTCAGCGCACAAGCCCCGGCGTTGATCCTGGAATCGCCGAAGAACATCAATGCAGCGGCTCGATCCGGATCGCCCGTTGTCCGGGCCCTGACAGGGGTCTTCGGCAATCCCATTGACGTGGCCCACTGGGATGCGAACAATCCATTCCTTCTGGCAAAGAAGAATCGGGAGGCGCTGCACAACCTCGCGATTTACTTCAACTGCGGCCAAAACGACGATTACGGCTTCGAGAAGGGCGCCGCCGCGCTCGACAAGCAGTTAACCGAAGAACACATCCCGCACGAATATCGTTCGTACACCGGCGACCACAGCCTGACCTACTTCCTGTCGCACCTGGGCGAGACCATGGAGTTCCATTCGCGCGCGTTTGCTGAGCAGAGATAGAAGGTCGGCGCGCGCGCCGCCAGGTGAGCTGCCTCGTCCCAAAAAACGCATCCGCTCAATCGAAATTCTGCGTTGTACTTTTCGGGGCATCTCCAGCTAACAATGCATGATGCCCAATTCGCACTATTCACCGGACCACGACGCCTGTGGTGTGGGCTTCGTGACGCAGCTTGGCGGGAAACCCTCGCACGAGCTGGTGGACCGTGCGCTCACGGCCCTTCTGCGTCTCGCGCACCGTGGCGGTGTCGATGCCGACGGGCGCAGCGGAGACGGCGCCGGCCTGCTCATGGCGCTTCCGGAGCAGTTCATGCGCGCGCGCGCAGCAGAAGAGGGCATCCACCTGCCGGAGGAATTTGGGCTGGGAATGGTGTTTCTGCCGGCCTACGGTGAAGGGCTAAGTAAGCAGATCATTGAAGGAGCGGCGGAACTGCACGGCTTGCGATTCCTGGGTTGGCGGGTCGTGCTGACGAACCCGGCGATCGTGGGGCCGCGCGCATTCGAGACGCTTCCGCTGATCCGGCAATGCTTCTTCGGCATGAGTGCGGAAGGCCAGAGTTTGGCAGGCCAACATCAGGATCTCGAGAGCCGGCTCTTCCGCCTGCGCAAGCACGTCGAGTCGCAGGCTCCGCGGGGAACCTACTTCTGCTCCCTTTCGTCGCGGACTGTCGTTTACAAGGGATTGGTGACGCCCGACCAGCTTCCGGCTTTCTACCCCGATCTGGCCGACCCTGCATTCGAGACCACGTTTGCCCTGTTTCACCAGCGCTACTCGACCAATACCCAACCGAGCTGGTCGCTGGCGCAGCCTTTCCGCTTCGTGGCACACAACGGCGAAATCAACACGATCAGCGCCAATCGTCGCTGGCTGCACGCCAAGCGCGACCGTATCAAGGAGTGTCTTCAGCTACCCGACGCGGCGTCTGTGCTCGAAGAGCGCGTAAGCGACTCCGCCAGCTTCGACAACGGCCTCGAGTTGTTTCTGCGGCGCGGCTACAGCCCCCTCGCTGCGATGCTGACGATGGTCCCTCCAGCATGGGAGACGAATCCGCTGGTGCCGGCCGATCTTCGCCGCTTCCTCGAATTTCAGGCTCCCCATCAGGAGCCTTGGGACGGCCCCGCAGCGATGGTGTTCACCGACGGCATTCGTGTAGGCGCCAAGCTTGATCGCAATGGGCTGCGACCGCTGCGTTACACGCTGACTTCCGATGGTCTGCTGATCGTCGGTTCGGAGGTCGGCATTGCCGATCTGCACGACAAGAATGTCGCCGAGCGGCAGCGACTGGGCCCCGGCGAGATGCTGCTGTGCAATCCGCGGACGGGTGAGTTCACGCGCCCGGCTGACATCGGACATCTGGAAGAGTTCCGCGACTCGGCCCATACTTCAGGCTCGCTGCATATCGTGCCCACCGAGCGGTTGCCGCACACAGTCACATCTGAGCCCAAGCGCGTGATGGGAGCGCTGGGTTGGACCGACGATCAGTACAAGCTGCTTTTCCAGCCGCTGGTGCAAGAGAGCCAGGAAGCGGTGTGGAGCATGGGCGACGACGCACCTCCCGCATTCCTCTCGCGCCTACCGCGTCCTCTTTGGGATTACTGCAAGCAGCGCTTTGCACAGGTCACGAATCCGCCGATCGACCCGCTGCGCGAGACCCACGTGATGTCGCTACGTTCGTATTTGAACGAGCGCGTAGTGCTTAACTCGCCGCTGCTCGACAACGGTCAGAAGCAACACGTCGCGGTCGAGCTTTCCGTTCGCGAACTTGATATGACGTTCCCGATCGCGGAAGGCATCGCGGGCGCGCATAACGTAATTGAGCATCTCCGAACCGACGCCCTATCAGACGGCCAGGCGCGCCCCGAGTTGGTCCTGCTAACCGATCGCGCAGTCGGCGAGCAGCGTACCGCGATTCCGGCTCTGCTGGCGCTGGCGGTCGTTTGGAAGTCCCTGACGGATGCGGGTTGCTGGGATATTCCTGTGATCGTCGAGTCGGGGCAGGTCATCGATACTCACCACATCGCCCTTCTCGTCGCGGCTGGCGCGGCTGGAGTGTTCCCGTATCTTGCCCTGGAGCAGGCAAATGCGCTTCGGCCGGATGGCGTCGCCCGCTATCGCTTCGCGGTCGAAAAGGGCCTGCGCAAGGTGATGGCTCGCATGGGCGTCTCGACCATTGCCAGCTACCGCAACAGCCAGTTGTTCGAGGTGATTGGCCTGGATCCGGCACTTTGCGGCGAGATTTTCGAGAGCGCCAGCAGCGTGCTGGGAGGGAAGAGCCTTGATAGCCTTCTAGGCGACTGCCTCGTGCGCCATTCGGCCGCTTATTCCGCGAACGCGGCGCTGCAGGATAGCGGACTGTATCGCTTCCGTCAGAATGGCGAGAAGCACGCAACGTCGCCCGAGATCGTGCGCCGCTTGCACCGCTACATCAAGTCGCCGACCGATGAAAATTTCAAGTTGTACAGCGCCCTGGCGGAAGAACGAGAGCCAGTGGCGATTCGCGATCTGCTGACCGTTCGCAACGAGGCTGCAGTCCCGGTCGAGGAGGTCGAGACCGAGGCATCGCTGCTGAGCCGATTCAGCACGCAGGCAATGTCGCTCGGCGCGATTTCGCCGGAAACACACAGCACGCTGGCGATCGCGATGAATCGCTTGGGCGGACGCAGCAACACTGGTGAAGGCGGCGAAGATCCGGAGATCTACACGCAGAAAGCCGAAGCCAACAACCGGGTGAAGCAGGTGGCTTCCGGTCGCTTCGGCGTGACGACCGATTACCTCGTCCACGCCGACGAACTTGAAATCAAAATCGCCCAAGGCGCCAAGCCAGGCGAAGGCGGACAACTGCCGGCCAGCAAGGTAACGGCCTACATCGCGCGGATGCGCCACGCCGTGCCGGGCATGATGCTGATCTCGCCGCCGCCGCATCACGACATCTACAGCATCGAAGACCTGGCGCAGTTGATCTACGATCTGCGCGCGGTAAACCCGCATGCGCGGATCGGCGTCAAGCTTGTCTCCAGTGCAGGCGTGGGCATCATCGCCACGGGAGTCGCCAAGGCCGGAGCCGATGTGATCACGATTGCTGGACACGACGGCGGCACGGGCGCGTCTCCCATCACATCGATTAAGAACACCGGCTTGCCCTGGGAAGTCGGCCTGCGCGATGCGCACTGCGCGCTGGTCCGCACAGGTCTTCGCAGCCGGGTACGCCTGCGTGTCGATGGCGGCTTCAAGTTTGGGAGGGACGTGATTATTGCCGCTCTACTCGGCGCGGAAGAATTCGGCTTCGGCACGGCGGCGCTGCTGGCAATCGGATGCGTAATGGCGCGGCAATGCCACTTGAACACGTGCCCCGTCGGCATCGCCACGCAGGACGAAAAGCTACGTGCACGCTTTACCGGCAATCCGGAGATGGTCGAAAGCTATTTCCGGGCTCTGGCGGCGGATGTGCGGAATCTGCTTGCGGCCATGGGCGTTTCGTCGATCGACGAAATCGTTGGCGCAGCCGACCGACTACAGCCGCGGTCTACCGAAGCGCAGGAGATGCTGGGAGCGTTGCTCGCCCCGGTCGAGGGACCCGAGAAGCCGGCATGCCCGCGCGAGGCCGACTCGGGCTTGCACCTGGAGATGGCTTCGGTCGTCGATGAACTCGATACCTTGAGCACGCGTGGCCATCACTTCCACATTACGAACTCCGACCGCGCCATCGGCGCGCATCTGAGCGGGGAAGTGCTGCGACGGCGCAACGGGGCAGGAATTGCGGGTGTCGTAGCCAGCGAGTTCACCGGGAGCGCCGGGCAAAGTTTTGGCGCGTTCCTGATTCCGGGAGTGAAGTTCCGTCTGCTGGGTGAAGCCAACGACTACGTCGGCAAAGGCCTGAGCGGCGGATCGATCGCGATCACGGCGGGCAACGAAGCGTCTCTTCGCGGAGATGTGCTGGTCGGCAACACCGTGCTTTATGGCGCGACCTCGGGTGAACTCTACGTGGCGGGCCGTGCGGGCGAGCGCTTCGCAGTGCGGAACAGCGGGGCTTTGGCAGTGGTCGAAGGCATCGGCCAGCACGGATGTGAATACATGACCGCAGGCGTAGTGGTGATTCTTGGACCTGCCGGAATGAATCTCGGCGCGGGGATGACCGGCGGCGTCGCGTACATGATGCGCGACTCCCTCGGAGGCCATGGCTACAATCAGCACTCGGTACGCACGAGGCCTCTCGAGGTTCGCGAGGAACTCTGGCTGCGCATGGTGCTGCGCCGTCATTTCCGCCTGACGAATAGCCCAAAGGCACTGCGGCTCCTGAGTTCCGACGCGCCGCTGCCGTTCCTGCGCGTGGAACCGATTCGTCCGCCTTGCTCGATCACCGAGAGCTGGAACGCCACACTCGCGCAGGTTCGGCGTCACGATCTGGGATCGGTCGAGTCTGTCCCAGCCATGCCTCCGAAGGAGCCGGTGCTCATGTGAGAATGCGGGCTCAGCCTGAGGCCGCGCGGTCGCACAGAGTACATCAAGGAAAACGCTGCCTGACGCAGGAAGCGCGCAGTTTTTGTCGCACAGACTGATTTTCAGCGGTCCGGTATAATCCCCAACACTCCATGGATTTCGATCAGCTCACTACTTTTCTCGAAGTCGCCAAACTCGGTAGTTTCTCGCGCGCTGGACAAAAAGTATTCCGTTCGCAGTCCGCAGTCAGCGCACAGATCCGACAACTCGAGCAAGATTACGGCGACAAGCTGCTCGACCGCTCCGGCAAGGACGTCACGCTCACGCCTGCCGGGCGTGTGCTTTTTGCCTATGCCGAACGCTTGTTGCAGATGCGCGACGAGTCGCTGCTCGCCGTCGCCGATCATGGAACGAATCCACGCGGCACGATTGTCGTCGGCGCGAACGAGGCAACGTGCCTCTATGTCCTGCCCGATGTCTTCGCGAAGTATTGCAGTCTTTATCCCGGCGTGCAGGTCAGCATCTACCGCAATTTCAGCTACAAGATCATCGAGAAGCTCGAGAACGGTACGATCGACGTCGGCATCGTCACGCTTCCGGTGAAGTCCGCCAGCGTGAAGACCCACGCGATTTTCCGCGACCAGTTGATGTGGATGGTCAATCCGCAAAGCGCGCTGGCAAAGCAGGAGTCGGTTTCGCTGGCAGAGATCGCCAAACAGCCGATCCTGCTCCCCAAGACCGGCTACACGCGCCGCCTCATGGACAAACTCCTGCGTCCCTACAAGTCACAGTTGCAGGTCCCCATGGAGCTTCCCAGCGTGGGGATGATCAAGAGCTTCGTAGCGGCCGGTCTGGGTGTGTCGCTGATCAGTACCAGTTTCGCGCGCGATCAGGTACTTGCCGGTCGCGTCCGCCTGATCCCGCCCAAGGAGAAAGAACTCTGGCGGGAACTCGCCATCGCCTACCGGCGCGACCGGACGCTGACCCGCGCGACCAGCACTTTCATCGCGACCGTACGGCAGCTCGCGTCGGCATCGAAGTAGCGAATTCCGCGCCAAACACGCGAGTTTCCGGACCAAGAATGAGCTGCCCGTTTTTTTGATCCACGTCATTCAAATTTCTGATTTCCCTTTTGGACGGGTTCCGTCTTACGGTTAGAAGGTAGCCTCAGGCGTTTGCTGTCTTAAGGCGGCAGACTCTCGTCCTAGGTGAATGCATTAAGGCCATGTGCCTGCAGCGGCTTCGGCCGCTGAATCCCCTGAGGAGTTGTGAAATGACAGAACTGGAAAGAAACTTGAGCAAAGTGTTAGAGGAGCACCGGCATGAGAGCGGGCTCCACATCATCGGCGGGCAGCAACGGTTAATCGACCGGCTGGTTCAGTTCTTCGAAGATGGACTGAAGCTAAAGAGCGACAAGAATTCCCGCGAGTTCGACAACTAAAGTTCAGGAAGCTTGCAGAAGCAGATGATCTCCGTAGCCCACAAGACGAAGCCAGTTACAGCCGACAAGGCTAAGCGAATTACATCGTCTTCTGGGGGAGGTCACCTGCTGAGCTAGATCCTAAAGTTCAAAAGGTAGCAAGACCCACCGCCAGAAGCGAAAGCGAACGGACGGTGGGTTTTGTTTTTTGCGGGTAAGAAAACAGGAGAAGCAGCATGAGTGAAGTCGAAGAGCAGCGGGCGTCGACCGTGGAACTCAACCCGAACTCCATTGTCATGAAATTCGGCGGCACGTCGCTGGAAGACGCGGCCGCCATCCGGCGCGCTGCACACACCGTACGGCAGCGATTGGCACATAAGCCCGTCGTCGTGGTCAGTGCGTTATCGAATGTTACCGACCAGTTGCTCGAGGCTGGTCGACTGGCCGCCAAGGGGCAAGTAGCGGAAGCGAACGAACTCCTGCTTGCTTTGCAGAAGCGACATGGACAAGTGGTGCTTGAAACCACCGGCGCGAGCGCCGCGGACGCTCTGCACGCGGAACTCGAGCGCGATTTCGGCCAGATGCGCCAGATCCTGGGAAGCATTTCGGCCGCCGGCGAATTTACGTCCCGGCTGCAGGATCACCTGATCAGCTTTGGCGAAGTGCTGGCCAGTCGCATCGTGCAGGGTGCTTTTGTCCATGAGGGGCTCGACGCCTCGTGGGTGAACGCCCTCGCGTGCATCGTGACCGACGCCGCTCACACCCAGGCTACGCCACTCTGGGAAGAGACGGACGAGAAGCTGCGGAACGCTCTTCTGCCGTTGCTCGCGGAAAACAAAGTCCCGATGCTCGGGGGATTCATCGGCGCAACCCTCGACGGCATCCCGACCACCCTTGGTCGCGGCGGATCGGATTTCACTGCGTCGATCGTGGGCGCTGCTCTCGAGGCGGCCCGCATCGAGATCTGGACCGATGTTGATGGCATCCTCACCACCGATCCGAAGCTTTGCCCCGAAGCACGGCGCGTCGCAACGATGAGCTTCGAGGAAGCTGCCGATCTCGCGTACTTCGGAGCGCGCATGTTGCACCCAGCGGCGATCACTCCGGCCATGCGGAAGAACATTCCCGTGTGGGTGTTGAATTCGCGAAATCCGGAAGGGAAGGGAACCGAGATCGTGGCGCATCCGCCCGACGAGTGCACGATCAAGGCCATCACCGCGAAAAAAGGCGTGACCGTGGTTGACGTGCAGGCGGTACGCTGGTTCGCTCCCGAACTGTTACGTGAGATTTTCGAGGTCTTCGAGCGCCATCAATACGGGATGGACTTCCTCTCGGCCTCCCGCGGCAGCCTTTCGCTGTTGGTGACTTCCACCGACGCACTGCCGGCGATCGCCGAAGAATTGAAAGGCCTCGCGAACGTGCGTTGGGAAAGCCAGAAGGCGCTCGTCTGCCTCGTGGGCGAGAAGGTCCGCCGCCAGCCCGAAATCGCCAGCCAGGTGTTTCGCGTGTTGTCGGAGGTGGATCTGCGAATGTTCTGCCAGGGCGCGTCGGAGCGGAGTGTCAGCTTCCTGGTGGACGAAGCACACGTCGAAGACTCGGTCCGCCGTCTCCACCGGCTCTTTTTCCAATCGCGCTTCGATCGCTATTCGACCGCGAACGTCACGCAGCCCATGTGCCAGGCTGGAGGCTCGTGGTAGGCAAGGGGCTCGCAGGTGGGGAGGTTGCCATCAAAGACACCTCTCCACCTGCGTCCAAACCGCTTGCGGGAAGCCGACTATCCCACTCGTGGAAACAGAGAGTTCCGCTCAAAGATCAGGGAGCAGTGTTGTTCAGGCCCTGATAGATGAACATTCCGGCGATGACCAGGAACATCAACCCCGAGGCCGCACCTAGAATCTTCACAAAGGGCGTGAGCTTGTTGACCTTTGCGATGAGCTCGCGTTGCTCCTGCTCCAGGGCCGACTTGGTGTCGTCCAGAAACAACTGTTCATCTTCTTGCATGGTGAGGGTGCTGCGGTAGATCAAGAGCACCACGAGGACACCGGTAAGAACACCCCACAGCGTGAGCATCCAGACCAAAGGAGACATATGCCACCTCGGTACTGATATCGAGCCGTCCCCTTTTTTAGGGTCGCAGTTCCGGAATGCGAGATTCTAGCCTCCCCGCAACCGGCCTTCGGGAAGGGCCCATGAGCGGGATTATAGCCCTGTTCGCGAGTGGTGGGTCGCATTTTTCGGAGCCCTCGCTGGGTGCGACCAGTTCCCCCTTTGCGGCATCTAAGTGATTGACTGTATTCGAAAAGCCCGGATGTACATCTGGTTTCAGCAGGTTCGCGATTGCATTCGGTCCGAAAATCCGGTCTGATATAATCTGAAAACATTCAGAAGTTCTTAAGGCTCAAGGAGAATGGAATGGCAACGACAGTGACACCGACGACAGCGACTCCGGAAGTGAAGAAGGCGCCGATTACCCTGACCTCGAATGCCGTGGCAAAGGTGAAAGAAATTATGGCGCAGCAGAATCCAGTCCCCGCCGGTCTGCGCGTAGGTGTCGTGGGCGGCGGTTGTTCCGGGTTCTCCTACTCCATGCAATTCGAAAACAGCGCAGGCATGATGGATAAGACCTTTGATTTTGACGGCCTTAAGGTCTACGTCGATGCGACCTCGGTCATGTACCTGAATGGGTGCATCGTAGATTACGTTGAGACGCTCGAGGGCGCGGGATTCAAGTTCGAGAACCCGAATGTGAAGAGCACCTGCGGCTGCGGTTCGTCGTTCAACGTGTAACGAAAGTTTCTGGAAATGCAAAGGCCTCATCCGCGGATGAGGCCTTTTTGTTCCCAGCGAAATTCCTGGACTGTCAGTGTTGCATTCCGATCCCCTGGTTGCCCGGCGAGGTTCCGGGTGTAAACATGCCCGGGCCCAACCCATTGTTCATCCCTCCGCCAGTGCCCATGCCGGGATTCATGCCCGGTCCGAAGCCCGGCATCCCGTTGTTCTGTCCATTCAATCCCTGCTGGCCGAACGTCTGAAGTTGGGGCTGGTAGGGTCCCGTTAACAGGCCTCCGCGGTCCGTCGAAGGATCATAGATAAACAGCCAGTCCTTGTAATGATTTTTCTTGTTGTAAATACGGATCGTCTCGGCGCCGCTGAGGCTTGCCACGCCAACGATCGCGGCGCCGCCCGCAGCCCCTGCTGTCGTCGGCTGGCCCGATATCGTGGTGAAGGGAAGCGTGGTCCCGGAGCCATTTGCAGGTGGGTTCGTGCTTCCTCCTGGGCTTCCGCCTCCGCCCGCGCCCGCTTGCGCCTGGCCCGCTGCCACGTTGGGATCGACCGGCGCAACGCCGGACGAGTTCGCGTCGGCAGTCGCTGTTCCGTTGGCTCCATTTGCGTCCGTCCCGCTCGCATCGCCCCCGATCGGTTGTCCCAAGGTCTGAGCGCCGGCAATTCCTCCGTTCGCCGACAATGCCGTACCCATCGCCTTCATCAAATCGATTTGGGTAAGGACCTTGAAATCCTGGTTGTGATTCATCGGGTCCTTGTAACGCTTCCTCAGAAAACGCATGTCGTTGGTGTTCTCGAGCACATCGAGGTTGACGGGATACGACCCCATCTTTCGATAGTAGCGCCGGACGGCACGGCGGTACTGCTCCCCGCGGTGAACCATTTCCTGTTCCTGATCTCGCTTGATCACGAATTTGATGGTCGGAAGTATGGTCACCAGCGAGATGGCCAGTATTGCAACCAGAAACAGCAGATAGAGCAGCACGTAGCCGCGGTCACCACGGCGATTCGGCTGTCTCGAGATGGAATACGACCGTTTCATTCGAAACTCTATCCCTGCGGACTCTGTGTGAGCGGAATGCTCTGGCGGTTGTTATAGAGCACGTCTTCCACTTCCACCGACATCGGACCGATGTGGACGACCTTGTAGCGCCGGTCGACAATGTCGCCCTCCACAGCGATGAACACATCCTCCCCCGACGACAGGAAGACTTTTTTCGGCTCTCCAGGCTTGTTCGCGAAACCGAAGAACTTCAAGGGAATGGGGGGCGGCGGCGGAGGTGGCGGAGGAGTGGGCGGGGTCAGTTTTACGTCGTCCGCTTTGACTACAGGTGCGATCGGCTGTGGGATGGCTTCCGCTTGAGCTACGAAGATATTTCGCCCGTTCCCCGTGTATTTCGTATTCTCGGTTTCGGCGAGCAAACCCAGCTCGAGAGTTGGGTCGAGGCGCGGCTCGACCACTTTTTCTTTCCCGCCGCGGGTTCTCCGCACGTTGGCGTGAGTGGGCGTCGCACTCGCGCTCGGCTGCGCCGCCGTAACCGGAGCACTGGACGAACCGAAGAACTCGTACAGGATGAGAATGAGAGCCAGCACACCCAGCCCTCCCGCCCACATCACCTTCTTGCGATTCTCGGCTCCGATTTGCACCTAACTGCTCACCTTCTGATAGGTCTCTAACTTCATCTGCAGGACCACGGGTCCGTTCTGTTCTGCTAATCCTACGCTGTTCACGATGAAAAAAACCTTATCGCGTTCCAAGCCATTTAGGAATTTGGCCAGCGACTGATAATCTCCTTCTACGGAGGCCTCGACTTCCACCCGGCGCAATCCGACTGGATCTGGGTCGCCCCACTGATACTTCGCTCCCTCGATCTTAACCTTGTTGTCTTTCGCCAGCTCCCCTAAGGCCTCGGCGACCTCAGAGTCGTGAGAAGGAAATCGCTCTTTGTAGAAGTCGTCTATCTGCTGGCTCGCCAGCGGAATCTTCTTGTCGAGTCCGCGGAGCGGCTCGACCTGGCGAGTCTTCGCCTGCAGAGTGAGCCACAACTGATTAAGTTCCTGCTTGCGGGAAGCCGTCGAGCCGACCAGGGGAGATACCATGATGGCCACCGCGGCAACGTCCACCGCAATCATCACGCCAATGGCAATCTTCACCTTGCGTCGTGTGTCGCCTAAATCCGGCATTACTTCGCGCTCCGTTGAGCTTTCGGTTGAGCTTTGGGTTGAGCTTTGGGCTGAGGTTTGGGCTGATCTTTGGGCTGATCCTTGGGGTCATCGTGCGTCGGTACGTACAAGGCATCGATCGCCACCTGAACCGTGTCGCCGCCCTGTTGTTGCGTGGCCGTGCCGTAATTCTCGATGCGTGTCTCGCGGAAGTGCTGTGAATCTTCCATGCGCCGAACGAGTTCGATTGCGCGCTCCGAGGAGTCTCCCGCCACCACCATCTTGATGGCCAGCTGGTTGTCATCGTTCAGCTGCGGCTGAATCGATACGAGGTGAATACGGGCAGGCATTACGCGCTCGAGATCTTCGAACGCCTTCGTCCACGAGAATGCCTTGCGCGCGATCAGATCGTTCAGGTACTGCGACTTGTCGCGCATCATCCGGTTTTCGGGGCGGTTCAGCATACCTTCTGCATCAGCGCGCTCTTTGTCACGCTCAGCAATCTTGCTCTCGAGTTCGGCAATTTTCGTCCGGTCGAGCCGCGCCTCGTAGTAGCCGGAGATGGCCATGATTAGCAGCCCGAGAGTGACCACCCCGAGAATGCCCAGCACGACACCCCACCGTTGCCAGAACAGCCGTGCGTCTTCGTAGACACTCGTTGCGAGATTGATGTCCAGGCGCATTATGCGATCAGTGCCCCCACGACTCCGGCCATTCGCCAGCGCGGAACCGACGTGCCATCGCTGCCGGCAAGGCGGGAAGTCTCCACCAGATCGCGCACGTCGGCGCCGGTTTGCGCCCGCAAGGCCGGAGCGGCTCCGCCGGACTCCGGCAGTCCTGCGATGTAAATCCGTTCGATGTTGGTATGGTACGTGTCCTGGAAGAACACCACGGAAGGGTAGACTTCCTCGGCGAGTTGTTCTCCAGTGATGGTCACGCCGCGCGTGTTCTCCAGTGTGCGGAACAGCAGGAGCTGTCCGCTATCCAGGATCGCAAGACTCGTTGTGCGCGCGTCGACTTTCAAAACCAGGGTGGGACGGTCAGCCTCGGCTGCGCCGAGTGCGGCCAGCATCGACGGCAAAACCACGCCCGCGCTGAACCCCGCATCGCGGAAAGCCGATTCGTAGTCCTCGATCACGCTATTCAACGCCACAGCCGCGACCAGCCGCAATCCGCCGAGCGACGCCTGGGTATGATAGGAAACCTTCGCCTTGTCCACGTCGAATGGCAGCGATTTCTTCAAGCGAAATCGAACCACGCTTTCCGCTTCCTTGGCATTAGGCGGGAGCGTGTCGAAGTCGAGCAGAACCACGCGTACGGCCGCGTCCGGAAGCACGGCGATCACGTCCCGGACGCGTCCGGCGATGCCGCCAATTGCGTCGTTGATCGCCTTGCGCACCGCTTCGGGCTCCCGCAAATTCAGTTCGGTGAGATCCGGAACAACACTACCGGGCGCCAGTTCGCGGGCGGTGCAGGCTTCGATGAATCCGCCCTTTTCCGCAACTCGGCCAGCGAGCACGCGATCGGCCGAAATCTCACACGCGATCCGCGGTTTTGCCTTCGATTTGGAAGCGATACTCATACTTGCATTCGTGCTGGCGTGTCAAAGCCGCGTTGTCAGAAGACACGCCGGCTGCAACCCTTCCACATTATAGGAGAATTCATTCCTACCGCATCGCCTCGATGAAGGTGACTTTGTTGATCTCCTTCAGCGTGGTCAGGCCGAGCCTCACCTTGTCGAGCGCGGACTCGCGCAGGAACTTCATTCCTTCTTCCCGTGCGGCGCGCCGAATCTCTGAAGTGGGCTTCTTGCCAAGAATCATTTCGCGGATGCGATCGCTCAGGTCCAGCAATTCGTGAATTGCGGTTCGACCGCGGAATCCCGCTCCCGAGCACTCAATGCAACCCTGCCCTTCGTAGAAGGCGACTTCGGACCACTGCTGCGGATCGAGTCCGCTGGCTTCAAGAACTTCCGGAGGATAGTGGACTACCGTACGGCAGGAATCGCAAATCAGGCGCACCAGTCGCTGCGCCAGGATGCAGTTCAGGGCCGACACAAAGTTGTAAGGCTCGACGCCCATGTTGAGGAAGCGTCCGATCACATCGACCACGTTGTTCGCGTGGACGGTGGTGAACACCAGGTGTCCGGTAAGCGCCGAGTTGATGGCGATCTGTGCCGTTTCCATATCGCGGATTTCGCCGACCATGATCTTGTCGGGGTCGTGACGCAGAATCGAGCGCAGTCCGCGCGCGAACGTGAGTCCCTTTTTCTCGTTAACGGGAATCTGCGTGATGCCGCGCAACTGGTACTCGACCGGGTCTTCAATCGTGATGATCTTGTCTTCGTCGGTCTTGATTTCGTTGACTGCGGCGTAGAGTGTCGTCGTTTTACCGCTACCGGTTGGTCCCGTCACCAGCACCATGCCGTAAGGCTCTTTGATGTAGCGGCGGAACTTGCGCAGATCTTCGGGATCGAAGCCCACGACGTCCAGAGTCAGCGTGCGGAACTTCTCGCTCATCGATTCTTTATCGAGCACGCGGAGCACGGCATCTTCGCCGTGGATCGATGGCATGATCGAGACGCGGAAGTCAATGGCGCGCCCGTTGAAGCGCACGCGGAAGCGGCCGTCCTGCGGGACACGGCGCTCAGAAATATCCAGCTCGCTCATGACCTTGATACGGGAAATGATCGTGGAGTGATGCTCTTTTCCGATCGGAGGCATGGCCTGCGACAGAACACCGTCAATACGGAACTTGATCGCGACCGAGTCGTCGCGCGTTTCGATGTGAATATCGCTGGCTCGGCGCTGCAGAGCGGTGAAGATCGTGGTGTCGACCAGGCGGATGATCGGGCTGATGTCGCCTTGCGCGGTCAGCTTGTCGATCGAAATCGTTTCTTCGCCGGTTTGCTCGTCTTCGCGGATGACGTCGAGCGCGAAGCCTTCGCTGGCCTCTTCCAGTACACGCTGGGACTGCTCGGTTTTCTTGAGGATGTCGCTGATCTGCTTCAGCGTCGAAACCTTTGTGATGATCCGCTGACCCAGCAGCAGGCCGATTTCGTCGATCATCATCAGTTGGCTGGGATCGGCGATCGCAATCGCCAGTTTGCCGTCGCGCGTCTCTTCCAGGGGCACGAAGTTGTAGCGGAACATCAGGTCGACCGGAACTTTCTTGAACAGGTCGTGCTGCAACTGAAAGCCATTCAGGTCGACAAACTCACAGCGGTAGCGCCGCGCGATATCCTGCGCGCGATCGATTTCGGTCGCCGGCTTTTCCGGGCCGCCTACCTTCGCGCCATTTCCGCCATTTACGATCAGTGGTTTCTTTTCTGCCATTGCCAAAATCCCATCTACCTTCTGGCGATCCGCACCGAATGCTGTCGCATCGCCGACCCTCTACCTCGCTTAGTGCACGTTTGCTCCCAGCGTGAAAATCGGCATGTAGAGGGAGATGAGCACGCCGCCCACAAAGATAGCCATGAAAATCAGAAGCACCGGCTCGATCAGGGCCATAGCCGCCCCTAAAGCCGTTTGTACGTCTTCCTCATAGAATTCGGCCACCGACGTCAGCATCGCCGGCAGTGCGCCCGTCGATTCGCCTACTTCCAGCATCTCAACTGCCAGGTCCGGGAAAATCCGCTGTTCTTCCAAACCCTTCGACAGCCCTTGTCCTTCGCGGACACGCAACGTCGCCGTAGCGATGCCATTGAGAATGCTCCGGCTTGTCATCGAAGACCCGGCGGTTTCCATCGCCGGCACGAGAGGAATGCCGCCCTGCAACAATGTGGCAAGCATGCGCGAGAAATTTGCCACCTGATACTTCAGCCGGATGTTGCCGACAAGGGGCATCCACAGTAGAAATCGATCGATACGTTCGGCGCCCTTATCGGTGCTCTTCCATCTCCAGAGGACGAAGCTAATAAGCGCCAAACCGGCCAGAAGGAAGAGAATGTACTTTTGCGCGAACTTTCCGAAGGCCAGCATGAAAACGGTCGCAGCTGGAAGTTGTGCCCCAAGATTGTCAAAGAGTTCTGCGAATTTAGGCACAACGTACGTGATCAGAAAGATCACCATGATGAGCACGACCGAAACCAGCAACGTCGGATACACCAACGACACCGCGAGCTTTTTGCGGAACGTCATCGCCACGCGCTGGAAGACAATGTAACGGCTCAGGACTTCTTCCATGTTTCCGCTCTTCTCGCCCGCCATCAGGGTGGAGGTGTACATCTTCGAAAACATGTTCTGCGCTTCGAACGCGCCCGATAGCGATTCGCCGCCCTTGACGCGGTCGCGCACGTTTTCGAGCACAGCTTTGAGCGACGCGTCCTTCTGGCGCTTGATCAGTAATTCAAGGGCCGTCAGGATGGGGAGGCCGGCACGAATTAGGGTAAGAAATTGCTGGTTGTAAACCAGAAAGGAACTCTGCTTAATCCGGCCGCCGCGGCCAAACTTGCTGCTGGTCGTGAAGATCCCGCGCGGCTTTACCCAATAGACCAGGTAACCTTGCTGCGTGACGCGTTCGCGAACTTCGTCCTCCGAGTAGCCGTGCTCCAGCTGCTCCGTCAGATGGCCGCGCTCATCCGCCAGCTTTACGAGAAATTCTGCCATTTCGTAACTGGTTACCCGCCGTTCCTTAGGCTAAGTCTAACATTCAAATGCTTCAACACCGCCAACTCTCGACACCCAAAGGTTGTTGTCGAATCGTACTGATGAACCGAACCAAGAATCTTGCGCGAGTGTCTAAGATGCTTCATAAACAAATATAAACAAAAGACTTGCTTGCCCGGCCACTCACTGGCCAATATCTCCGTCGACCGTCTCCACCCCCGCAGGTGGCACGAAGTGGAATCGCGCATCGTCGACCGGGATGTCTTCCTTCTCATCCGCGAACCGGTATTCGGTCGTTGAGCCATCCACCGCGCTGATTTTGATCCGTCGAATCCGATGCTCCGGCGTGATCTCCAACAGCACGTCACTCACTCTGTCTTCCGCGCCCCGCGGCACTCCTCGCAGAAGCACGTCGCCGGCAACCAGCGGCGCTGTATCTGGGGAAAACCCTAAGCTGTGCAATTCCTTCTCCAAGCGTGTCTTACCGAGCAGTAGCCCCAGGGGAGAGCGCAAGTCCTCTAGTTTCTTCACCGGTGTTTTCCGGACCTGCTTGTCGCCGGGCAGATAGAACCACGCGTCGCGTCCATCGCTGAGAAACAGCTTGTCCCTTGGAGAACGATATTCCCACCGCATCTTGCCGGGTTTTTTCAGCCAGAGCGTTCCGGACTCGGTCCGCTCCATTCCGGCTCCGCTGTAAATCTCGGTGAACTCCGCTTGCAGCGTGCGTAGCTGGTTATAGTGCTCGTCCACAGCCTTGGTCGTGCTCTCAAGATCGGTGCCGGGACCCGTCCACGCACACACAGTCAGCGTCGACAGAACCAGCGCCGTGATCGTGATCCAAACGGAGTTGTTTCGCACAGGATGGGTTCCTGACAGCTGCTCTTTCAACAGATGCCTAAAATCGCAGGGGACAGGGAGGATTTTTCCCAGGGGGCTCGCGCGACCTGCTATCCAATCACATTGTAAGCTTTTCGGGTCGAAGAGCAAACGCCTCAGGTAACCGGAAGGACCACGGTCAGTAGCCGTCGCTATGCCTCGGCCGGTGCGTCCGTCTGGGACTAATCCGCAGTCACGAAGACCGAGAACTGGTGTGTTCCTCCGACCTTCCTCAACATCGCGCTTCCCGACAGAATGTGTTCGTGAACAGGGTTGTAGTACAGCAAGATCATCGGCCGCGGAGCGTTTCGGGCAGACGTCTCCAGGTTGCGGATCACCGTGCTTAGTCCTGATTCGGGCAGAGGGTTGAACAGATACAGAACGGTCGGCTCCGGAGGGAATTCGAACACCCGCGCATCGCCGCAGATCGATTCGATCGCGAAGCAGCGCTGCTTTTCGTTTTTGTAGACGCGCAAATTTTCGCACGCGACCCGATTCAGTTCTGGCAACAGCTCCACGCCGAGGATTCGCCCAAACGGATATTCCGACGCCATCATCAACGTGCGTCCTTTGCCCGAGCCCAGGTCGATGAACGTAAACCCAGAAACATCCACCGGGATCGCCGCAATCATCTCGTGAAAACCGGCAGGATCGGTCGGCTGATACCCCGAGTGGAAAACGCCCAGTAGTCGGTCGCGCCACGAGACAGTCGCGCTCGTTGTATTCACGGAATGATCCCAGTCGTATTCCACGTCGCCATAGCGGCGACGTTCTTGTTCGGGAGTCGACTCGCGAACAAAGTCCCAGACTTCCTTTACCAGGGTTCGGATAGTCGAAGGAAGGCCATTGCGTTGCACGCCTTCCGCCCACCATTCCCGCAGTGCGGCATGAAGACTTGGTCTTGCGGGGGCTGTACCGTTCACGATTGAGATGTTATCGCAGGAGGAGCGCTGTTGCGCCGGTGTAGCTTGCGAGGTTAATCTGCGAGCTTTTCCAGGTCCTTCGGGGGCGGAGGCGTATACCCTTCCGGCGCGCCCTTCTCGATGAACGGAATGTCATCCGGGACTTCCACTTCGACGCGCCCGGATGGCATCAGCTTGTAAGGCCGTCCCGTCACATCGAGCGGAGTATCGCGAAGAAGGTGCGCACTGACGAGTTCCGACCAGCTTGTAGGATTCTGTCCGGTGATCTCTCGGTATCGTGCAACGATCTGCTCGAGCGCCGTGACGTCGTCCGCGACCTGAAGCGCTCTGAGGTGAGCAATGGCGTTTCCCTTGATCTGTTTTTCCTGCGAAGTCTGATAGGTCGTCGTCCACAACGCGCGAGCCATTTGCGTGTCGCCCGCATGTTGCGCCATCTGCGCAGCCAGCACCTTCAGAAACGGGTGTGCGTTCGGGACTCTCGAGCCGCGTACGAAAGCATCTTCGGCTCGTGGATAGTCCTTCAGGTCCATGTAGTAGAGAAAGCCAAGGTCGTAATAGAGGCGCCAGTTGTCGGGATTGTTCTGAATCCCGAACTCAATGAGCTTGACCGCCTCATCCGGCATGCCCGCGCCCGCAGGAGGCTGGGGCGAAAGAAAGTTCGCGCCGAATTCATACGCAACCACCAGCTGTGGATCGAGCGTCGTCGTGATCGTCAGCAACGGCGCCAGTTGACGGTACTGGCTGGCGCGCGCTGCATGTCGCGACCCGAAATACTGCACGGCCCGCGTCCAGTAGATGTCGGCCATCAGGCCGTCGTATCCCAGGCTCAATCTTTTAACGAGCTTCGGGGATGAGATGTACAGGACATCCTCCAGCGTAGCCGCGCCGCGAACGTGGTCCAGTTCGCGTAGAACGGCGACCGATCCCGCCATGCAGACGGTCAGCAGAACCGTGGCCGTCAGCGTCACTTTTTTCGAGGGCTTCATTTCAGGTTTCGATGCTGGAAGATCAAGACGGCCCCCGACAGCGCGACCGCCGAATAAAGAAGCGCGTAGAGCGTGTTGAGCGCGATCAGGCGGCCCGCGATCGCTTGTCCGTGCGCGACCATCCCGATGACGTTCAGCGCCGAAAAATTCGGCACCAGGTAGGCAATGCCTGTCGCCACCCAACCCGCGGGTCCCTTCACCAAGGCTGCAAATCCGCGCAGGTCCTCCGAGAAGCTTCCGATCACGAATAGAGAGAACGCGAAAACCGCCGACAGCAGCGGAGACGAGAAGGAGGAGAACAGCAAAGCCAGCGAGCAGATAATCAGGAACTGCAGAATGATGAAGTAAAGCGCCACCAGGATCCATCCGTCGGATGCCTGATAGTGATGCGCCACATACAGCAGCGCAGCGAAGACGCCAATCGCCATAAAGAACGCATTCACCACCAGCGTTCCGGCCAGACCAAAATATTTTCCGATGATAAATTCCCAGCGCCGCACGGGCCGCGAGAGCACCGTGTACAGAGTTCGCTTTTCGATTTCTTTCGAGACCAGTCCGATGCCAATGAATATTGCGATCACGATCCCGAAGAGCGACACTGCCGTCAGGCCAAGATTGATCACAACCAGCTTCTCGATATCGATCGAGATCTGCCCGACGAAAATCGCCGCGCCTGACAGCAGCAAGGCGAACCCAATCAGGTTGTAGAGAACCCGGTCGCGTACGGCCTCGCGGAAAGTGTTCGACGCGATGCTCATGATCCTGGCGTTCATGCGGTGCCTCCCACGGAGGTTTCCGCGCGCTTGAGGCGCTCGACGAAATATTCCTCCAAGGTGGCACGCACCGGAATAACCGAAATTAATCGCAGCTTATCCCGCCGCAGCGCATCGATTGCCAGGTCCTGGTTCTCTTCCGGGATCACTGCCCGCACGGTGTCTCCGGTGATCTGGCAATCCCCGTTCAGCGTCTTTATGCTCGCCGGCACGGACTTGCCTTGCCACACCAGTTCGACTTTACCGTGTATGCTCGACGTCAACTCGGCGACGGCTCCCACGCCTCGCAACTCTCCCTGGTGGATGACCGCTACCCGATCGCACAGCGCTTCCGCATCCGAGAGAATGTGAGTGGAGAAGAAGACCGTCTTCCCCTCTTTCTTGAGTTCCCCCATCAGATCTCTCACTTCGCGCCGGCCCATCGGATCCAGACCCGACATCGGCTCATCGAGGAACACCACCTGGGGGTCGTGCAGGATGGCTTGCGCAATTCCCACCCGCTGCAACATACCCTTCGAAAACTTGCGAAGCTGCACGTCGGCAGAATCCTGCAGCCCGACTCTTGCCAGCATCGCCTCCGCGCGCTTTACGATCTCTTTAGCGGGAACTCCCGAGAGCCGGCCGTAATACGACAGCAACTCGCGGGCAGTCAGGTAGTCATAGAAGTACGGCTGTTCTGGCAGGAATCCGATTTTCGCCTTCACCTCGGGATCGTTGACGTCCATGCCGAGAATCTTTGCCTCGCCCGCCGTAGGGAATACGAGGCCCATCAGCATCTTCAAGGTCGTGGTCTTGCCCGCGCCATTCGGGCCAAGGAAGCCGAGCACTTCGCCTTCCTCCACCGAGAGGCGCAAGGGCTTCAGTGCGAGCTTAGGCCGTTTGCGCCAGAAGCCCACCATGTATGTCTTCTCGAGGCCAAGGATTTCAATCGCGGGAGCCATGAAGTGATCAACGTTATCGCAATCGCGCTGTTCTCAAAAAATTATACTGAAAGGCGATTGGTCGGCGACCGGCTAGACAGAAGGCAACTATTACCAAAGTCAGTATTGGCGGGTTAGAACGCTTTAATGGAATAAACACCGAAGAAAGCTTGGTGTTGGCTACTGTGCGATCGGATAGGCCAAGCACGCTCCCGTGGCAGTCGCCGGCACACCGCCGCCCGCGGGTTCGCTGCGCAGAACTCCATCGGTGATCGCACAAAAGTCCCGCGTGCCCGTTTGGCTTTGGGCGATCGGTGTGGCTCCAACCACAAAACCAAAGTTGATGCCTCCGCCGCCAGTGCCAGTTGCGGAGAACTGATATCCCGTACGTCCCGCCGATCCCGGGACCGCAGTTGCCAGGCTGTCATCGAGTACACAGGCACTCGTGGATGAAGGCACGCACCCCGGGGGCGTCCCCATGTCCTGGATTTGAACGGCATACCCGATGCTTGGGTAATTGTTGAAGTAGGCGACTTCCGCGACCGTGATCGTGCGCACTGCACTTGCCGCCGCCGACTCGTTCGCCGACATTCTTGCCCGCAGCAGATTCGGAATTGCGATCGCCGCGATGATCAAGATGATCGCGATGACGATCAGCAGTTCAATCAACGAAAATCCCTTGTGCTTCGGCATAGACGTCCCTAAGAACTGCTCTGTCCTGCTTTTATGTGTTGCAAGCGCAAGGCCGTTTTAATGGACCGATAAGTCGTTTGAAACGCCGGACCGATTCGCAGGAGATAGACTCTAGGCGCAAGAAGTGACAAATTCTGTCAACGATTCGGTTCGTTTGGGTTCGCCGACCGGCGGCGTCTCCATTTTGGCGAAAACGAAAGGAGCATCGGATCTCTCCGATGCTCCCCTCGCTCTAGGCTAAACGACTCGGTCGCTGACTATTGCAACGGGGCGATCGTGTTCACGCAAGTCGCGATGCCGCCGCTGGGAACGAAACGGACCACGGCGTCTTCCACTGAGCAGAACGAGCGGACGCCCGTCTGAGCGCTCGCCGGGTTCGCTTCAACGTCATAATTCGTGACGGTACCGGCTTCGGTGTACACATAACCGCTCTTTGCGGTTGCCGCGGTGCTGGCAGCTGCAAGCACGCCGTCAATCAAGCAAGCGGTGGCTGCGACAGGAGGATTCGGACATGTTGCCGTTGGTCCGCCCGGTCCCAGTGACACCAGAGTTGGAGCGTAAGTCTGATATGCAGAGAAGTACGAAACCTCCGCCGTGTTGACGGTACGCACACCGCTGGCCGCGGACGACTCGTTGGCCGCAATACGCGCACGCAGCAGGTTCGGAATAGCGATCGCAGCGATGATCAGGATGATCGCGACCACGATCAGCAACTCAATCAGTGAGAAACCCTTTTGTTTCCGCATCTTAATTTTTTCCCTCATCTCCGATTGACTACGAATGGCCGTATGACCATCCTTGCAACCGTGATAATCCGCACTTGCCCTGCCAGATCAGGCCATTACCTCGGTAACACCCCCATCGATCTGTAACCCCCCTGCTTTCAACCCCCGCTTGCCATTCAGTACCTATCGATCGGGTGACCGCGCCTTATCGAACAGCGCCAACGCTGACAATTTTTTGAAGTGGGGCCGACAAACATTGTCATGCGGGTTGAGGGGAATATTTGTATCGGATGACGATAAATAAGGAGGGGCCAAATGCAACAGGAGCACCGAATTGCTTCGGTGCTCCTGGGTTGAAACTTCTGTTGATCTCGAGGCTTACTGCAGCGGAGCAACGGTCGCCGCACAGGCCGCGATACCGCCGCTCGGCACGAAGCGAACCACTGCGTCTTCGATCGAGCAGAAGGAACGCACACCAGTCTGCGCGCTGGCCGGATTGGCCTGGGCAGTGTAGCCCGTCGCCGTGCCGGTCGCTCCATACACGTAGCCGCTCTTGGCCGTTCCCACAGTGCTGGCAGCTGCGAGCACGCCGTCAATCAAGCAAGATGTCGCTGCAACCGGAGGATTCGGGCAAGTCGCCGTCGGTCCGCCCGGCCCAAGCGCCACCAGGGTCGGCGAGTATGTCTGGTAGCTGGAGAAGTACGAAATCATCGCCGTGTTGATGGTACGGATACCGCTGGCCGCGGACGACTCGTTAGCCGCAATACGCGCACGCAGCAAGTTCGGAATGGCGATCGCAGCGATGATCAGAATGATCGCGACCACGATCAGCAACTCAATCAGTGAGAAACCCTTTTGTTTCCGCATCTCGGTTTTTATCCTCGTCTCTGTGTGTGACTTTATCTGGTCAGTATCGACCGTTCGTCTCTCTCTGTCGCACTTGCCGTGCCACAGATTGCCGGTCCCAGAATCACGTTGGCACCAAAGGCTTAACATCCATATTTTCAAAATGCCGGCAGCCTTTGGTAACCCGCGGCCTTGAGTACCGTCCTGAAGAAGAACGATGGATTTCTGACAATTTGCGTCAGTCGCACAAACAAACCTTGTCGTTGGAGGGAGGTCAGCACCTCCTAGCATAGTGGATCGTTGGCTCTGGGTAAAGCCGCCTTTGGGAGTGTTGGTTAGAGGAGGGGCAGAGGGGTGAGAGAGGAGGGGCAGAGGGGTGGCGTCGGGTTCCGCCCAAGATTGGTCGTGGTACCTCTTCTCACTTTCGTCCTCGGCCGCATCCTGGCCCGAGATCCAGCAGACGAGGTGATTTGACAAAAAAGAAAAGCGGCGGAAGTTGCCTTCCGCCGCTCTCAGGCTTGTACCCTCCCCCAGGTACTTCGCCAACTTTTTAGAAATTGTCAAACAACGCCTTCACTAGTGGCACGTACCATGCCAAGTCTCCCATCGCCTCCTCCCTTTGTGATCCGCATCTTCCCAAGTGAGAAGAATCATCGGGTTAGCGTGTCTCGTCCCCACGGCTTGCCTTGGTTTCCAATCCCACGAGTGCGCGGAAACGGCGAACGTGACACTTTCCGTCAACCAAATTCTGTCGGTAATCCCGTAATCTCATTTCAAGGTTCCTAATCCCAGCACGCTTCATTAAAGACGACTCATCGTCTTCGCGAGTGGTATCGTGCACTCACCTCTGCAGGAAGGCACGAGCCAACCACCGTCGCAGCCAACCCTCCGCCACCATCTACCAGTCAGTAGAACTCGTGACTTACAATGTCTCGCCCGCTGCGTGACTCGGCGCTGACCATTTCTCATGATGGACGCTCGGAAATCCATTTGTATCGATCCTGATATCGCACGCGCCTGGACCCTTCCCGCGCCTCTTTATTACGAGGCCGCCACCGCCGCTGCCGAGACTGAGAAAATCTTCTCGCGCACCTGGCAGGTCGTCGGACATCACGACCAGGTTTCCCGTCCCGGAGACTACGTCACCACGCACCTCGTGGACGAGCCACTTCTCATTGCTCGCGGAACCGATGCAAAGCTCCGCGCGTTCTACAATGTTTGCCGCCATCGCGCCGGACCAGCCGCGGAAGGTTGCGGCTCGCGCAAACTCTTCCGCTGCATCTATCACGGCTGGACCTATAACCTCGATGGCACTCTCAACCATGCAACCGAAATGGATGGCGTCGAGAACTTCCGCCCCGAAGATTTCGCGCTCGCCCCGGTCCGCTGCGAAGAGTGGTTCAACCTTGTCTTCGTGAATCTCGACCCGAACGCCGCGCCGCTCCTGACAAGCCTGGGCGAACTTCCCCAACAAGCCGAGCGCTTTTCGTTCCAGACGATGAAGCTCTTCGAGCGCCGCACCTACGACATGAAGTGCAACTGGAAGACGTACGTCGACAACTATCTCGAGGGCTACCATCTCCCGACGGTGCACCCGGGCCTGAATCGCGAACTCGACTTCAACGCCTACACCGTCGAGCCGTACTCTCATCACGTGCGCCAGTGGAGCCCAATTCGCGGCGCCCAGCCCGGCGACACCACGCCGCGCCGCTATCAAGAAGCGCGCGAGAACCTGACAACGGATTATTTCTGGGCTTTCCCCAACTGGATGCTCAACTGCTATCCCGACAACGTCTCGCTCAACATTGTGTTGCCGCTTGAGCCCGAGCGCAGCCTCGCCATCTTCGAGTGGTATTTGCCGGAAAACGATCTAGCGAGTGGCGCCGCCAGGGATTCCGTGCGGTTCAGCGACGAGATCCAGCACGAGGACGTCGCCATCTGCGAAGCCGTACAGAAGAACCTGCACTCGCGCAGCTACCACCGCGGCCGTTTCAGCGCGAAGCAGGAAAAAGGAGTGCACGCCTTTCACCGCATGTACGCCGCCGCGATGAATGCGCAACAGAAGAATTCTGGCGACTAGCGTCGGGACGAACCACGTGGGGACAGCCGCCCTCGGCTGTCCGGCGGAGAGAAGCTCCGCAACCTCGCAAACTATCACACCACTCGGTGACCGCCGTCACACCCTCGCTGGCTTGCGTCGGTTTATAAGAACCCCACGTTTACGGTGAGGAAAAAATGGGCACGCTCATTGCCCCGGATTCGCTCAAGACTCAACTGGAATCCATCGGCACAAAAATTCAAAAAGGGAAGGGAGCCATCCTCTTTCGCCGTGGTGACGGCATGTCTGGTGTCTACCTCGTCCTCAGCGGTCAAATTCGTCTTGGTCTGGAGCGCGATCCTCGCGGCTTTCCCTCTCGCTTGATCGGCGAAGGGTCCGTGCTGGGATTGCCCTCCACTCTCTCCAACTCGCCCTACAGCCTCACTGCCGAGATCATGGAAGAGTCGGAATTGATCTTCGTGCCGGCCGATAAACTTCGCCAGCTTTTGCGCAAGCAACCGCAGCTCTGCTTCGACGTGATGAGCATCCTTACCGAGGAACTGAACCAGACTCGCACCGCCCTCGAACGCCTCCACAAACCGGGCACGTAACACGCCCCCGGAATCACCCTCCGATCTTGCCCTTCATCTCCGCGACCCTGCGCTCCAGAAACCTCCGTTCCGCGTCGTTAGCCACCAGCAACAGCGCATCTGCGAACGCTCCTTCAGCAGCCTTCCAACTCCCCATGCGTCGCAACAAATCTCCCCGCGCCGCCGGTAGCAGGTAATAGCCTTTCAGATCGCCGCGTTCCTCTAACGCGTCCAGCAACCGAAGCCCTTCCGCCGCGTCGGACCCCATCGCTACCGCCACCGCCCGATTCAGCTCTACCACGGGTGACGGCTGCTCCTGCATCAACAACTCATAGAGAGCCGCGATCTGATGCCAATCGGTTTCCTCAGGACGCCTTGCCTGCGCATGCAGCGCCGCGATCGCCGCCTGCAACGCGTACGGCCCACGCGCGCCTCGCCCCAAAGCGCGCTCCGTCAACTCCAGCCCTTCGTGAATCTGCTCCCCATGCCATTTGCTGCGGTCCTGTTCTTCCAGCAAAACGATCTCGCCCGAGGCGCTAGCCCTCGCATCGCGCCGCGAATCGTGCAGCAGCATCAACGCCAGCAGCGCCTCTGCTTCTGCGGCCTCTGGCATGAGTTTGTGTAACAGACGTCCTAGCCGAATCGCCTCTCCGCACAACTCCCGCCGCACCAGGACGTCGCCAGACGTGGCGTTATATCCCTCGTTGAAGACCAGGTACACGACGAGAAGAACCGTCTCCAGCCGCTCGGTCAACTCCTCATCCGCAGGAACGCGATAGGGAATTCCCGCGTCACGGATCTTCTGCTTCGCGCGCACGAGCCGCTGCGCCATCGTTGGCAGCGGAACCAGGAACGCGCGTGCGATCTCCTCCGTGCTCAAACCGCACAGAGTGCGCAAGGTCAATGGCACCTGCGCCTCCCGCGCCAGCGCCGGATGGCAGCACGTGAAAATCAACCGCAGACGGTCATCATTCAACATCGATTCTTCCGGAGTCTCCGAAACTTCCTCGGCCAGCGCGCTCAACCTCGCCAGTTCGTCTCGCTTGGCTTCGAACCAGGCTCGCCGCCGCAGCAGATCCACCGCCTTGTTCCGTCCGGCGGAAACCAGCCAGGCGCGCGGATTCGCGGGCATGCCCTCCCGCGGCCAGTGCTCCACCGCCGCGGAGAATGCCTCCTGAACCGCCTCCTCGGCCAGATCGAAATCCCCGAGAAGGCGGATCAGTGTCGCGAGAATTCGCCCCGACTCCTCGCGATAGATTTGCTCAATGGTCACCGCAATCTGTTTCCCGCTGTTCTAGGGACGCGGACCTTCCCGCGCCACAATCGGCCGCACCTCGATCGACCCGAACCGCGCCGACGGAATCCGCGATGCAATCGCCACCGCATCGTCCAGGTCCTTCGCCTCAACCATGTAGTAGCCGCCCAACTGCTCCTTGGTCTCGGCGAACGGCCCGTCGGTGATGACCTTCTTGCCATCCCGCACGCGCACCGTAGTCGCCTTGGCCACCGGATGCAACTGGTTGCCGCCGATATAATGCCCGCTCTTGGTGATGGACTGCGTGAAGTCTCCATATTCCTGGTACATCTTGCCCTGCTCGGTTTCGCTCAGCTTGCCCCACTGACTCTCCTGGTCATAAATCAGTAGCAGATATTGCATTCGATCGGGCCTCCTTGCCCTTCACCGGTTAGTCGAACGAGATTCCCATTATCGACAATCCACCTAAAAAAATTTTACGGTCCTTGTTTCATAGACATAACAAGGTCCCACGAACCGGCAAAGTTCACGTGGGGATAGACGCCGGTATCCCCGTCTCGGCATACTCGCTCGGGTGAATCCGTGCTGCCTGGATCGGCAATGCCCGCGTGGGGACAGCCGGTCTCGGCTGTCCGACCGAGCGAAGCTCGGCAGCGGTTTTCTTAAAGTCTCAACCGAATCCGGCTCTTTGTAAGGCTCATCCAATCCCCAGCATCGTGCCAAACACTCGCGTCATTATCTCCGCCCACGGCGGTCCCGAGGTTCTCAAGATCATCGAGGAGCCCATCGCCGAGCCCTCTCCCGACCAGGTACGCATCAAGATTTTCGCTACCGGCGTCGCCTTTGCCGACGTCCTCATGCGCTACGGCATGTATCCCAACATGCCGCCGCTTCCGTTCTCTCCCGGCTACGACGTTGTCGGTCTCGTCGACAAGGTCGGCTCGAATGTCACCAACTTCACGCCTGGCGAAATGGTCGCAGCCATGACGATGACCGGTGGCTACTCTCAATATCTGTGCGTCCCTGCAGGTGACCTGACGCGTGTTCCGGACGGCGTCGATCCCGCTGAAGCCGTCAGCCTGATCCTCAACTATGTGACCGCGTATCAGCTCATCCATCGCATTGCTGAACTCCGGCCAGGCCAGAGCGTCCTCATCCACGGTGCCGCCGGCGGCGTAGGCACAGCGCTGCTCGAACTCGGCAAACTCGCCGATCTCAAGATGTACGGTACCGCATCGCGGAGCAAGCACGACCTCGTCACCGCGCTCGGCGGTATCCCGCTCGATTACAAGACGGACGACTTCGTGGCTCGTGTTTTGCAGTTGACCGCGGGCGCGGGTGTCGATGCGGTGTTCGACGCCGTCGGCGGCAGCAATTGGTGGCGGTCCTACACGACACTACGCTCAGGAGGGAAGTCACCGGGCGGAAAGCTGATTGGCTACGGCATGTCTTCGGTGATCGATCGCGGCAAGCCCAGCAAGCTTCGCGGCGCGGCCAGCTTCGCCCTGATCGGACTACTCGGCTTCCTGCCCGACGGCAAGACCGCCCGCTGGTACTCGATCACCACCGAGAAGAAGAAGCATCCAGACTGGTTTCCCGAGGATCTTGCGCACCTGCTCGACCTGTTGGCGCAAAAGAAAATTCAGCCTCAGATCGCGGAACGCCTCCCTCTCCGCGAGGCCCAACACGCCAACGACCTCATCGAACACGCGAAAGTGTCGGGAAAGATTGTTCTGCTACCTCAAGAATGACGGCGGATCAGCAATGCTCACGTGGGGGCTGACGCCTCGTCTGCCCGGCCGAGCGAAGCTCGGCGAAGTCAGTGTGGTTAGGCAAAGTAACCTCAATTTCATAAACCTGTCATCCTGAGCGACGTGAGGTGAAGGCCGAACGAGTCGAAGGACCCCGCGCTTGATGGCACCAGCACGGGCACACGCCTTTCTCTTCTGAGTTTGTTATCGCGGACCTCCTCCGACCGGCACGCGAATTCCCAACAACTGCTGGAATTTCTCCTGCCCCTGAATGGTCACGCGCACCGCGCGGCTCCCTCGTACCGGCGCGATCCATTTCATCTGACGAAGTCTCGCAAGCAACTCCGCTCCCAGCTTCCCTGCAATGTGATGTCGCCGCTCAGTCCAATCCAGACATGGTCGCGCGAACTGTGGCCGCTCCCAGTGGTTCTCGGCAACGTCGACTCCAAGCTCCTCCAGCCACTCTCGCCCCTTCCTCGTCACGACGAATCCCTTCGAATCGGCCTGCCGCAAGTACTCGCGCTTTTCAAAGACGGCCGCCATTTCCACAGCCAGGCGTCCGGCAAGGTGTGAATAACAGGTGCGTGCATAAGCCAACGCTCCCGTTGGGCCATGCTTGCTCGCCATGTCTTTTGCATTTCCGGAACCATAGCTCCTGCTTGAAGTGATTGCCAGCAGCGCCTCGATGGCGTGGGCCACTTCCGCGTTGGCAAAACGGTAATAACGATGTCGTCCCTGTTGCTCGACCGCGAGAATCTGTCCGCTGACCAGTTTTGCCAGGTGGCCGCTCGCGGTTTGTGGCGCGACGTTCGCAATGATCGCGAGCTGACCGGCAGGCAACGCGATATTCCCCAGCAGCGCCATCACAATCGCTGCTCTTCCCGGATCGCTCAGCAGCAACGCAGTTTCGGCAAGATCCAGTCTCATGCTGACAGTCTACGCCGGCAGCAAAAAGGACGTTTCGGTGCGCGTCGAAACGTTCTTTGCCGCTCCGCCATAGCATGTGAAGCATGGGAGGACAAACGACCAATGCTGACGCTTTCAATCCGTTACACGCTCGATCCCAACAAGCTTGCTGATTTCAAAACCTACGCGCAGGCGGAGCAGGAGCCGATCCGCCGCAGCGGCGGCCAGGTGATTGGCTACTTCATGCCTACAGAGTTCTCCGGCCCCACGAATGAGGCGCTCGGACTCATCGAGTTTCCGTCGCTGACCGAATACGAGGAATATCGTAGCAAGCTCGCGAGCGATCCCGACCATAAGAAGTACGCCCAACGCCTGGAAGAAAGCGGCGTCATCGTCGCAACGAATCGCTCGATCATTCAGCGGGTCTAAGTCATCAGAATTGGTATCAGCCCCACAACATAGCAAGGAGGCATTCATGCGTCGTTCACAATCTGTCCAAAGCACAGGGATGGTGGCCGCGGAGATCCCGGGCTACGACTACGGTTCGTCCAACATCGGAAAGTCGCCCGTCACGCTCGGGGAGTTCGAGCAACTGATGCTCGATGCGAATTTCACGGACGACGACGTTCACTGGCTTCGCCAGGCTGGCAAAGTTCTTGCCGATCAAGCGCCGGCGCTCGCCGGGAAATGGCGTGACATCATCGCCTCTTTGCCTCACCTCGCCATCTACTGGCAGCGTCCTGATGGGAAAAGAGACGCGCACTACGCGGAAACCAGCGGCCTCCGCCTGCAACAGTGGATCCTCGACACCTGTCAACGGCCCTACGATCAGGCCTGGCTCAACTATCAGCAGGAGATCGCGCTACGTCACTCGAGCGTCAAGAAGAACGAGACCGATCACGCGCAGATTGCAACGCCCACCATTCATCTGCGGCACATCATCGCGTTCTGCGCAGTGATTACCGATCCCGCGATCATGAAACCGTTCCTCGCGGCGAAGGGACACGACGCAATCGACGTTGACAAGATGCACCAGGCTTGGACGAAATCGATCTGGCTGCAGATCGTGCTCTGGACTGAGCCCTACACCAACACGCGGCTCGCGCCGAACGAATGGTGAAGGGCGTGTTTGCGTTGCTCTATTCCGTGTCGAGAAATCGCGAGGGGACTAAGGCGCCATCTGATAAGTCAGGTTTCGAAAGGACATCGTTTCATATCGACCAGGGTCATTGGCGAACAAACTGCGCAAGCTGTGAACGCCCTGTTCGCAGCAATAACGAAAAACATCCGTCCGCAAAAAATGCGCGCGGGCGGTACCCGTGGAGTCTTGATGCAGTGCGGTAGGTAAATCAAACACGGGTTCGTTCATCGAAACCAACAAATCGAGGAATAACGACCGTAGCCACAGACCTGTTGTCTCGGAGTTTGATTCAACCTACTTCTGGCGAAGAAGCTTTCTGCGGATGTCGGGCCAGAATTCCTGGAAAATGTGATTCAGGACGGCCGATTCCATCTGCGTCCCCCAGTTCACCGTCGTTTGACTGAGACCGCGCTCCTGGGGGGGATAATAAGCGTTGGACAAACCTGCTTCCAGTCCATTGCCCACCACCTCAGAGAAGTTGAAACTCGTGCCCCCCGAATCGGTCTTTGTGACGAAGGCCCGAGATATCGCGTAGCCTGTGCGGCGCAAAAAGCCTCCCTGACCCAGGGTGTAATAACGTGGGTCCTCGTGCGTGATAGCGGGGACAATGGCCTCGGTGAAAAAAGTTCCCGACACTCCGTCCGTGAAGGTGCGCCAATAATAACGCCCGTAACCGCCGATTCCGCTGCCCAGTTCCGGACTGGAATTCAGGACCATGGCTTGAGCCGCTAAGATTCCGGCCCAAGTGAACGAGGAGTAGTCCACGACGCTATCGCGCGCGGCGAGTACAAATTTCTCGCGGGTGGACAACGGGGGAAGCTGCGTATTGGCGTCCACCGCCGCAAAATTTGGAACGACCCCGAACATACGCTTTGTCTGCTTACCTTGAGAATTGCCTTCTTTGTCCTGGGGCGCCGAAGCGGGGTCCGGCAACGAAACGGCACCGCTATCCCATGGTGGGACGGGAGCAGAGTTGTTCTGTGATGTCGGGCTTTGCTGGGCATATTCAAAAGGGTCGGTTGGGTCCGTATTTTTTGCCTGGGACCATGTAATCGTGGGCGAGAAAAGAATGAAGAAAACAAAAATGACTTCTGTGATCTGCTTGGTCAATCGCTTTTTGCAGATGGGGCCCGGTTTAGTCATCACGTAACGTCCATGGTCTTACTCCTCGGCTGAATCACTCGATGGCAGGAGCCGGTTACAAGTCCACAGTCTCGTCTGGCATGTGACGGATCATCGAAGTTGATGCTACCAACCCGGCTCCAACCTGTCTGGTCAAGAACGCTCACACGTCAGGCACGCTTCGCGCCCTGCCAGCTTCTCAGGGACGGCTCCTTGCAAGTTTGTTGTCGTAATTTCTCCCTATATCGCTCATTGACCAGCGGTCAAAACGCGTAATCGCCTTGCTTACGTCAATTAACCCGAGACTCAGAAGCCAGCCACTGCTGATTGACGCAACTCACTCACAATTGAGGGCTGATACGAACGATAAAGGTCATTAGCCTCGGCGTCACGGGCGATTAAGGCTAAGTACGGGTCAGGATTTCCGCTCAGCCATGACAGTCACGGCTTCCGCAAAGGGTATGAAGCTGGGAATCACATCCGGGGAAGCAAGAGTGACACATTTCTTCCATTGTTCGACGCCATGATTCGCAAAATACTGGGAAAGCCCGCCGTTTCGTGCTTCGGTATCGAGTAACCAAATCGCAAGAATGAGTTGCTCCTGTTTCGATAGCGAGCTATGGCCGAACGCGGCTTCTTTTTCCACGATTTGGGCTCCGACGTCTGTGAGCCAATCCTCCAAGTGCCGCGCAAGGGTCATCTGGCTACCCTCATCAGTTAATTTCGTCCCCCGCACCAGAGGCTACCAGAACCGAAGGCGCCGCAGATTTCAAGATTGTTGGTAAATCCCGGTTACACGCACCGACCCTGATTTTGGCGAACAAAAAGCGCAAGCTCGCGAGAACGCTGTTCTCGACAGTTGACTGGTACGATGTTCACAAGGTTCGATGCCAGCAAACGGGTGTTAACAAAGCCATCTCAGACTGTTAATGGGAACCCGCAAAACGATATCCGACCTTGGTGTATAGGCAGTTGCATCTGCCTTTGTGAAATCCTTCGCCATGTCCAATGAGATGCGGTCACGTTCCTCATCGCCTTCGAAGAGCGTAACCACCACGGTCTTAGGCTTCCTGTCGCACTTATTTCTAAACTCCGCGAAAATTACAGGTTCGCGATAGTCAGTCAGGAATGGAATCTGGATCGTAAACCGTCCGTTGTCCACCGTCACCTCGCCGGACTCTCCAAACTGCTCTTGTTGTTGCTTCCCTAGCCGCTCTTGTTTTTGTTTCTTCGCATAAAGAAGGTGCACGCGAACGCTGGCGTTACGCGATGGAGGCTCGACTCGACCTTTAAGGACGACCACCTCAGTACCACACGAGGACGATGCGAAGTTGGTGGCGGCCGGGCCTGCAACAAAGGCGGCGATAAGGGGAACAAACAAACGGCAGCGCATCGCTTTCTACCCGGCGGAGGGAATGATACGACTGCAACCGTTGCAAAATCTCGATGGCACTCACCCCTGCCATGGCCGCAAAGCTTACTCGTGCTCGATTGACCGCGCAAGGACATCGCAGACTGTCATCTGGTGTAATATCGCGTTAGCACAAGTGTGCGCTTTCCTTTCGTCTTTCCTGGCGAACAAAAAGCGCAAAGTTGCGCTATCGCCTGCTTTCGACACTTAGCTCGCAAGCGCATAATCTGGGGCCATGACCGCCACAAAAGGTATCGAGTTTGAAGGTCGATTCTTTTGGGCCTACGACGTTGCCGCCGGTGTGTTCCTGAAGCAC
>Ga0210396_10000229_pt1 | contig 85509 bp, 70 predicted proteins | sample IncBWH17OmetaG_FD_155466 | JGI IMG/M metagenome (GOLD analysis project Ga0210396, IMG submission 155466) | Forest soil microbial communities from Barre Woods Harvard Forest LTER site, Petersham, Massachusetts, United States - Inc-BW-H-17-O ... | reverse complement strand
TTAAAATAACCCAATACGACCTTACCAAATTTACCGGTGCAGGATACGACCTGGTTTATTGTATTGGCGTATTGCACCATTTAAAAAAACCTATTGAAGGTTTTGAATCAGTTTTAAAGAATACCAAATCCGGAGGACGTTTTCATTGCTGGGTTTATGCAAAAGAAGGTAACGCAGTTGTTATTTATATTGTTGACCCGGTAAGAAAATTGGTATCAAAAATGCCCTGGTGGTTTACAAAATACCTTGTAGCTACTCCTATGGTAATACCTTATTTTATTTATGCCAAAATAATTTCAAAGTCTAAAATATTCAGCAAATTTCCCTTATACAATTATTCATGCTGGATATCTCAGAGAGGCTTTATGTTCTTCAGGCACGTAGCGTTCGACCAGCTTGTTACCCCTCAAACTATTTATGTTTCAAAAGAAACCATTGAAGAATGGCTCGCAAAATATCCCGAAATAGATAAAAATTCCACTTACATTATTTTCAGAAATGGTAATTCGTGGAAATTTGGCGGCATAAAGAAATAGATGAATACCGAATTTAATGAAGTTGAATTTAATTTAGCCTACCCGGATGGTGTTGAAAACACTTATTGGCAAAGGGCAAGAAACTACATTATCTATCGCACCATAAAAAGAGCCGGCCTTTCCGGGAGCCCCATTTTGGAAATAGGATGCGGCAGAGGCCTCGTAGTAAATTATTTATCAAAAAAAAACATTAACTGTTTTGGTATAGAGTTAGCAAAGGCAGAACCAATTGAAGGGGTTGAAAGAAAAATACTAACCTCAACCAATGCTCTTGATACCAGTGAGGATTTTGCCGGAAGATTTAATACCATTTTGTTACTGGATGTAGTAGAGCACATAGAAGATGATGCAGGCTTCATTAAATCTATTTCTGTAAAATATAATAAGGTTACCCACCTGGTAATAAGTGTTCCGGCCCGCAAGGAAATATGGACAAATTTTGACGATTTCTACAGGCATTACAGAAGATACGATATTAAAGAATTAACGGCCCTTATCCACAAAACCGGATTTGAAGTTGTAGATATCCGCTATACCTTCAAATCAGTTTATCTTCTTGTTCTTTTGTTTAATAAGTTTAAAATACGCCGGAAAGTGCAGACCCCTGTACCACCAAACAGTGTTATGAAACTTGCCCATATTATTATTGGCTGGCTTTTTATGCTGGAATATATAATTATGCCTAAGAGCATGTATGGTTCATCTATTTTTTGCGTAGCCCGGAAGAAAACTTAATTATTTCTGCCGGTAAAAATGCCATTGTTATATATTACAATGCCATTACCTTTACTACCCTAATGAAGCAAAGTCTTAAAAATATCATACTGGTCAATCCTTCAAAATGGGTATTCTGGCTGGCTATTGCCTTTGCAAGCCGCCTTGTATTCTTTTTCCTGGTAATACACTTCCGCCAGTATGAGGGGTTTCAGGGCTTCTGGGGAGGAATACGTGGAGACTCAGAAGGGTACCTGATGCCATTTGAAAGCCTTGCAAGGACAGGGAAATTCGACCCTGACTTCCGTATGCCGGGGTTCGGTGTGCTATATTACCCGCTGCTATTACTATTCTCTAAACCCACTGCCTGCAATATCTTAATTATCATTCAACTGATAATGTCCTCTCTTTCCGTTTATGCTTTGGCATTAACCGTAAAGAAGCTGTTTAAGAACAATACACTCTTTTATCTCACCTTTACTATTTACACGGCCAGTATATACTCCAGCTTGCTCGATCCTGTACTTATCTCAGAAAGCCAGACGACATCTACACTTATTTTTTCTGCTTACTTCTTTACCCGCTATTTTGATAATTACAAACCAAGAGAACTCATTTTCTCGGGAGCCATGCTTACATGGACAAGTTTTTTACGGCCCATATTTACTCCTCTATTGCTGTTCTATTTTCTGCTTATTCTAATAGCTTTGTTTCGCTCTAAAAAACAAATATGGCCTGCCTTTTTATTTCTAATACCTTTTACCCTGGCAGACGGTGCATGGATGACTCGCAACTATATGCACTACAAAGAAGTCTTTCCGCTCACCCGGACTGTTTACTTCCCTGAAATTGAGCATTCTCATTTAAAGCCAATGATCGAGTTTACACAATCGTGGGGTGGAGCCATTTGGTTTGTTGACCCAAATGCTGAAATATATTGGTTCAGCGATGGCAAACCCTGCACTTTTCATACGGGGGCAAAAAGCGACTCGGTTCCTTTTCCATCATACATCTACACTTCACAGTTTAATGCCGATAGCCTCAAGTCATTAAAGATCATGTTATATCGCCTGACAAAAGATTCAAGCCTTTCATCTGATCAAAAAATTGCTTTCGAAAGATCAATAGTTGAGAAATTTAATAGGTATACCCAATCGGAGAAAAAAGAAAACCCTTATGTATTTTATATAAAGAGCAGTGAAAAAAGAATGCACGACATGCTGTTGAGTATACATACAGTTACAAAGCTATACATCAACAACTTTATCACCTGGTTCTATACGAAATACTATTTTATAGTTCTCGGGCTAGGTATTATAGGGTCATTGCTAATGCTGCCATTTATATTTAAAGCTACACCACAAAGCATATTAGCTATAATACCACTGTTTACAATAATTATACACCCTATTATAATACGCGAAAATGAGAACAGGTACCTTATACCTGCATGGCCTTTTTTAGTTATTTGTGCCGCTTATTGCCTATATTGGACCTATAAAAAAATATTCCCTTCATCAAATATTGAATAGTCTCTTTATGAAAACTATTGGTAATTCTAAATATATAGTATGTGCGGCATAGCAGGCTTTTTTGGTAAAGGCACCGAGGAGGATCTGAGGCGCATGATTTATGCCATTCGTTACCGTGGGCCCGATCACCAGGGAGCCCAGTTAATAGAAAACGTTGGCCTTGCACAGGCTCGCTTAAGTATCATTGACTTGAGTGAGGGTGCACAACAACCTTTTTTTACAACCGATAAATCGGTTGCAATGGTATTTAACGGAGAGATCTATAACTATCTCGAGTTAAAAGAAGAGCTACTTAAACTTAATAAATACACATTCCGTACTACTTCAGATACTGAAGTACTGGTATATATGTATAAGGAATATGGCGAAAAGCTTTTGGAAAAAATTAACGGCATGTTTGCTTTCGCTATTTACGATTTCACCAAGAAACAACTATTCGTGGCGCGTGACCGCATGGGTAAAAAGCCGCTATATTATTCAGTTGTAAACAATACACTTCTTTTTGCCTCAGAGCTGAAGGCCATTTTACAACACCCCTTAGCCACCAAAGAACTGAACTATGACGCTATAAATGAGTACTTGACATTTGACTATATACCTACTCCACACAGTATCTTTAAGAACATACATAAGCTGGAAGCATCACAATACATCATTTTTAAAGATGGGAATATTGTAACCAAACAAGCTTACTGGCACGTGAATTTTACCGAGCAGAATATATCATTTACCGATGCCACTGCAAAACTAGATGGCCTTTTGAGTGGTGCCGTATCAAGGAGACTAATGTCGGATGTGCCACTGGGAGTATTCTTAAGCGGTGGACTTGACAGTAGTGCCGTTGCTTACTATGCGCAAAAAACTGCAAAGTCTACTATTAATACTTTCTCGATAGGTTTTTCTGAAAAGAGTTATGATGAAAGTAACTATGCCCGGCTGGTAGCAAAAAAGTTGGGCACTATTCATCACGAAGAGGTTCTATCAGCAACCGAATCACTCAGCCATATACCCGACATTACCAGTAAACTAGATGAACCTTTTGCTGACCCATCCATCATACCAACCTATTTCTTATCGAAATTCACACGCAAGCATGTAACTGTTGCCCTTGGTGGAGATGGTAGTGATGAGTTAATGGCAGGTTATCCTACTTTTATTTCCGATAAGTTCCTGAATTTATTCAGTGCACTACCTAAGCCTTTGGTTAAGTCGTTTGCAAGCCTTACCAATTTATTACCACCAAGCGATAAAAACATAAGCCTCGATTTTAAACTAATCCAGTTCTTTAAAGGCTTTGAAGAGAGTAAGCAATATGTACATAGCCTTTGGCTGGGTAGCTTTACTCCATCGTTAAAGAATAAATTATTCACCCTTGCAGCCCAAAGCCAAATAACTAATGGCAAAGGGTTAGGCTGTGTGGATATTTATTTAAAAGATGTGCCTGATGCCAGCGAGTTCAATCGTTTGCTTTACTCATATTACCGCACTTACCTACTTGAAGATATTTTGGTAAAAGTAGATAGAGCCAGCATGTATAATTCATTAGAAGTACGTGCCCCATTCCTTGATGTAAATGTGGTGGAGTTTTTAGACACCCTGCCTAAAAGCTATAAGATACAAGGTTTTAATGGCAAGCGCCTGCTAAAAGAACTGATGCGTAATAAACTGCCCAACGAAATAATTGACCGCCCTAAAAAAGGCTTTGGCATACCTGTTTCATTATGGCTAAGGAACGAATTAAAGGAAACCATGGAACACTATCTTTCGGAAGAAAGGATAAACAAACATGGTATATTCAACTATTCTTACATAGATAAACTAAAGAAAGAACACCTGGCATTAAAGAAAAACCATCGCAAACTATTATGGAATTTGCTGGTATTTGAAATGTGGTGGGACAACTTTATGGAAAATTAAATACCTTTAAGCCTTATAGTTTACTATGAAAGTATTAATTACGGGTTCGGCAGGTTTTATCGGTAGCCATGTTTCTGAATATTTTTTGAGCCAGGGTCATGAGGTTATAGGTATTGATAATTTAGACCCGTTTTACAGCAAGGAAAGAAAAAATCAGAACCTTAGCATTTCATTAAAAAATAAAAAATTCACTTTCCTTGAGCTTGATATTACCAACGAGAAGGCTTTTGCAAGCTTACCTTCAGGAATTGACCTTGTAATACACCTTGCCGCCAAAGCAGGTGTGCGCCCATCAATACTGGACCCACAGGCTTATACCGAGACCAATATTAAAGGCACGCTGAATATCTTAGAGTGGATGAAACAAAGCAAGATCACTAAAATGGTTTTTGCCTCATCGAGCAGCGTTTATGGCAATAACAAAAAAGTGCCTTTTGCAGAAACCGATGTGGTTGACTTCCCTATTTCACCTTATGCCTTTACAAAAAAGGCCTGCGAATTATTGAATCATACCTATCATCATCTCTATAATTTCGACATTGTAAACCTCCGCTTCTTCACTGTGTATGGCCCGCGCCAACGACCTGACCTGGCAATACGCAAATTCGTAGACCTCATTTCGAACGATAAACCCATCCATTTATTTGGCGATGGTAGCACTGCCAGAGATTACACCTTTATAAATGATACCAGGAATGGTATTTACAGCGCCTGCAACTACGTTATGTCGAATAAAAATGTTTTTGAAATAATAAACTTAGGCAACAATAATCCCGTAAAACTTAATGAACTGGTAGACTGCATTGCAACTACCTTGAACAAAAAGCCTCTTATTGTAAGAGAGCCAATGCAACCGGGTGATGTTGACCTGACCTTTGCCAATATTGAAAAAGCAAAAAAATTATTGAACTATGATCCTTCTACCTCTTTGCGAGATGGTATTGCTGCTTTTATAAATTGGTTCAATAATGAAGCAACCCCTCAATAAGTTTTTTCTTAAGGACCCTTTAAAGTGGCAATTTTGGGTGTTGGTTGCTTTTCTCTGTAAAGCACTATTCTTTATCTTTCAGTTATACAGGAATGACCTGCATCCTTTACCCGGCTTTATCGGCGTAGTGACGGGTGATGCCCCTACCTATTTTGACCCGATAGACGACCTGGTAGCAAATAGTAGTTATAGTCCCGATTTCCGTATGCCCGGCTATGGCATTTTATATCTGCCATTTGCATTTCTCTTCAGCAAAGCTGTAGCATACAATATCCTTATAGTAATTCAGCTTATCCTCGCATCAATTAGTATTTACCTATTGGCACTAATCGCTAAATACCTGTTCAGATCTTCAGCTATATTTTATTTGACCTTTTATTTTTATGCAATAAGTACTTATACCAGCTTATTCGATCCCGCACTATACACCGAAAGTTTCGCAACCTCTTTTTTGATACTTGCCGTATTTTATCTTTTAAAGACACTGGAACATGAATCCAAAAGACCCCTCAATATATTTCTTTCGGGTATATTCTTAACCGAAGTAATTTTCCTGAGGCCCGTATTTATGCCATTGGTAATACTATTTTCGGCAGTACTATTTGCTTATTACTGCAGGCAACATCAAATAAAAAATGCCTTCTCTAAATTATTTATAGTGTTACTACCCTTCCTGGTTTGCGAAGGAGCATGGATAACAAGGAATTTTATCAGGCATAACAAATTCATTCCGGCTACAACAAGCCTATATTACCCTGAAATTCAAAACTCCATTTACATGCCCTTCTTTACTTTGGTAGGCGCCTGGGGAGGAAGTGATCAGCATTGGGACCCCGGAACCGATATACGATGGTTCGGGTTAATGGATGATACACATACAATACTCGATACTACTAATGCCCGGTTACCCGATTATATTTACACATCACAATTCAATCGCGATTCACTGGTAATATTGAAGAAACAACTTGCAATTTACCTGTCTGATGAATTCAATCCGAATGCCGATTCAACTAAAACAAAACAGTTGTTTGCTGCTATAAACGCAAAATGCCTTTTATATGCCAGTTCCATTAAACACGAAAAGCCATTTCTTTATTATGTAAAAGCGCCGCTAATGCGTACAAAGTGCTTTCTTATGCATTCCGGTACCTATAATTTATTCAGAACAGCTACCAATAAATTAAGTTTATTGCCATATAGCATCAAGCTGTTTTACTCCATACTTTACCTGCTGATCATTGGCTTTGGGATTATTGGAATACTTCTTCTTTCCAGGCGGAGTTTAATGCTAATGCCAGTACTAATTACTACCTGCATTGTAGTTTACACCGTATTAATACATCCTATTATACTGGGCAAATGTGAAAAACGCTATTTTGTTCCTGCATATCCCTTTATGCTGCTATGTGCAACATATGCTATTACATGGATATACAATAAGATTAGTGGAAGAGCTATTAATTGAGCCTTACTCGTGGCCGTTGTATATCTTATCTACCTGGGTCTTATATTTCTCCAGTATCACTTTCCTTTTCAAATCAAGCTTAGGAGTAGTTTCGCCATCGGCAACGGTCCATTCCTTAGTCAACAGTTCAAATTTCTTCACCTGCTCTACGTGACCGAAATTCAGGTTATATTTATCAATAACGCTGCGATACAGATCATGTACTTCATTATTCTTAATCAGTTCCTCGCGGCTTGCATAAGTAAGGCCCCTGGCTTTCGCCCATGCTTCTAATTCAACAAACTTAGGCACTATCAATGCTCCGGCAAATTTCTGTCCGTCGCCAATCACCATAATTTGTTCTATATAGCGCGACTCTTTCATTTTATTCTCAATTGGCTGGGGAGCAATATATTTTCCGCCTGAGGTCTTAAGCAAAGCCTTCTTTCTATCTGTTATCTTTAAGAACCTTTTCTCTACCATTACCCCAATATCTCCGGTATGGAACCATCCATCCTTATCAATAGCTTCAGCAGTGCTATCAGGGCGTTTGTAATAGCCTTTCATAACATTAGGCCCTTTGCACAATATCTCTCCATCCTCTGCTATCTTTACTTCTACACCAGGTATTACAGGGCCAACAGTGCCAAAACATGAACCATTTGGCTCTAATGTATTAACTGCAATTACCGGAGAAGTTTCAGTAAGTCCGTATCCTTCCAGTATTGGCATATTTGCTGCCCAGAAAATCCTGGCGAGGCGTGGCTGCAATGCAGCACCGCCCGAAACCACAAGTTCAAGGTTGCCACCAACTGCTGCCGCCCATTTGCTGAAAACAAGTTTGCGTGCAATAGCCAATTTACGGTTATAAAACCAGCCATTAGCACCATCATGCTCAAACCTTGCACCAAGGCCTACTGACCAGAAAAACAGCATTTTTTTAAGGCCTTTGAGTGTTGCACCCGTGGCCATTATCTTATCTACTATCTTTTCTATAACACGCGGAACAGCCACAAAAACATGAGGCTTTACTTCCCTTAAATTATCACCAATAGTATCTATACTCTCGGCATAGTATATGGCAATGCCCGAATACTGATAAAGGTAATTCAGCATACGTTCATATATATGGCAAAGCGGCAAAAAGCTAAGTGCTTTTGAGTAAGGCTTTATCGGCACATACGGATGCGAAGCAATTAAATTGCTTACAATATTATTGTGCGAAAGCATTACCCCCTTTGGCGTACCGGTTGTTCCTGAAGTATAAATAAGTGTTGCAATATCTGATGGCAGAATAGATTTCTTCAACTCCTCAAGCCTTGCTGGCTGTGGGTTATTTTTACCCAACTCCAATACTTCTGTCCAGTGCGGTGCTCCGGCAATCTCGTTGAATGTGTATACATTCTTAATAGCAGGAATGTTCTTTACTATTTCCTTTACACGTTTATAAAGTGCTTCATCAGAAACAAAAACATATTTTACTTCCGCGTCCTTAAATATAAACTCGTAATCAGCATCGCTAATGGTAGGATACACAGGTACGTGCATCACACCTATCTGCTGCATGCCTATATCCAGGTAGTTCCACTCGTGGCGGTTATTTGTTGAAATACTTGCAACTGCATCGCCTTTGTTAAGGCCAAGAGCCAATAAGCCATAGCTCATCTTCTCAGAGTTATCCAAAAATTCTTCGGTACCAACAGGTATCCACTCCCCTTTTACCTTATTTACAAGGGCATCGGATTTAGGATACTTTTCGTGCTGCCAGTATGGAATATCAAATAAACGCGTGGGCTCGGTCATTCCTAGAAACAGTATTTATTCTCTGTCATCATCTTGGTAGCTATTCTGCGGCGTGCATCTTTGGTATTGAATGCATCGGTTTTGGTAAAACGCTTCAACCCCGAAAGCATGATACGTTGCTCGTCGCCCTCAGCAAATGAACTGATAGCATCTTTACCTGCTTTGTTGATTCGGTCAGCAGAATCAAACAACCAGGTGCGCATCATATCTAATAACAAAGCACATTCCTGTTCGCCTTTCATGCTCACAAGCTTCTCAACACGCAATTGCATTGATTCAGCCACATATATTTCAACAAGCATATCGGCAATATTCATTACTATCTCTTGCTCACTTCCAAGTTTGGTCATCAGTTTTTGTACTGCAGAACCTGCAACCATCAAAGCTGCTTTCTTAAAGTTCCTGATATATTTCTTTTCAGCGGCAAACAATGAAGTGTCAGGATCGCCAAAATCAGGTATTGACATCAGTTCGCCCGAAATTTTCATTGCAGGGCCCATCAGGTCAATCTCGCCTTTCATTGCGCGCTTTATCATCATATCAACGGCAAGCATGCGGTTGATCTCGTTGGTCCCTTCAAAAATCCTATTGATACGTGCATCGCGATATGCCCTTTCCATAGGAGCATCAGCTGAATAGCCCATACCACCATATATCTGAACACCTTCGTCAACCACATAGTTCAGTGTTTCAGAACCAAATACCTTCATAATAGCAGCTTCTACAGCATATTGCTCTATACCTTTAAGTATAGCTTTACCATGTTCCATGCCACCTTCTGCAAGGCCTTCAATCACATCTTCCATGTTACGGCTTGCACGATACAAAGCCGATTCGCATGCAAATGCACGTATAGCCTGCTCAGCCATTTTATGCTGGATAGCGCCATAAGTAGCGATTGGCTTACCAAACTGAATACGTTGACCTGCATATTCAACAGCTTTTGTAATTACTGTTTTGCAAGAGCCTAAAGCAGCAGCAGCCAGTTTAATACGACCTACGTTCAATATATTTACGGCTATCTTAAAACCGTTCTCTCTTTCCGAAAGTAAGTTCTCTGCAGGCACCTTACAATCGTTAAAGAATATCTGGCGGGTTGAACTTCCTTTAATACCCATCTTATGTTCTTCAGGGTTAAGGGTAATTCCACCAAACGTTTTTTCAACAATAAAAGCGCTCAGGTTCTTATCATCGCCTATTTTAGCAAATACTACAAATACATCGGCAAAACCACCATTAGTGATCCACATTTTTTGGCCGGTGATAGAGTAAGTCTTACCATCAGCAGATAATGTTGCTTTTGTTTTGCCTGAATTTGCATCAGAACCAGAACCCGGCTCTGTTAAGCAATACGATGCCTTCCACTTGCCCGAAGCAAGGTTTGGCAAATATTTTTGTTTTTGTGCATCGTTACCATAATATAATATTGGCAAAGTACCAATACCGGTATGAGCAGAAATTGCAACCGCAAAAGAGTATCCTGAACCGATAGCTTCAGTGGCAAGCATACCTGTAAGGAAATCTTTTTCAAATCCTCCGTATTGTTCCGGAATGTTCAATCCTAACAAACCAAGCTCAGCAGCCTTGTCAAGTATCTTCACCATCAGGCCTTCTTCCTGTGCATCTATTCTGTCCATGATAGGCCAAACTTCAGCTGCCAGGAAATCGTGGCAGGTTTGAGCGATCATGCGTTGCTCCTCATTCCATTCTTCAGCGATAAAAATATCTTCGAAAGAAGATTCCTTAACTAGAAATTCTCCTCCTTTAATTGGGGTTTTAACTGCGGTTGTCATTTTGTATTAGTATTGAGATGTTAGTATTGAGTATCAAGATATAGGACTTAAATATAGTAAATCTGGGACTAATTTAAAAGTTCGTAGATGCCTGCTGCTCCCTGGCCGGTTCCCACGCACATGGTAACAACACCATATTTGTTTTTGCGGCGGCGCATTTCGTTGAACAATTGAACAGAAAGCTTAGCGCCGGTACATCCCAATGGATGGCCCAGTGCAATAGCTCCACCATTCACATTCACAATTTCAGGGTTGATACCAAGGGTTCTAACCACTGCTAACGATTGTGATGCAAATGCTTCGTTCAATTCAAAAAGTTCTATTTGGTCTTGCTTCATTCCTGCAAGCTTCAATGCCTTCGGAATAGCTTCAACCGGACCAATACCCATAATACGCGGAGGCACACCTGCAGCTGCAAATGACACCAAACGTGCAATTGGCTTAAGGTTCAATTCTTTCACTTTCCTCTCTGACATTACAACTACAAAAGCTGCACCATCAGATGTTTGTGATGAGTTACCTGCTGTAACGCTACCATCCGCAGCAAATACAGGTTTAAGTTTTGCCAAAGCATCCATAGTGGTATCCGCTCTTGGCCCTTCATCGGCATCAACTATATATTCCCTGTTTTGCTTTTTACCTTTCTCATCTAAATATGTTTCCTTAACGGTAACAGGAACGATCTCATCTTTAAACTTGTTCGCCTTCTGTGCAGCAATAGCTTTCTGATGCGAACCAAAAGAGAATGCATCCTGGTCGGCACGGGAAACTTTGTATTCGTTTGCAACAGCTTCTGCGGTTGTACCCATACCCCAATACCAGTCAGGGTGAGTTAAACCCACTTCTGCATGCGGAACGATGCGCCAGCCACCCATTGGTATAAGCGACATAGATTCGGCACCACCTGCAATAATAACATCTGCCATGCCCGCCCGTATCTTGGCACTGGCAATAGCAATAGTTTCTAAACCCGATGCGCAATAGCGGTTCACGGTCATACCCGGAATCTTATCGGTATCGAAGGCCATGAGGGAAATAAGGCGGCCCATGTTAAGCCCTTGCTCTGCTTCAGGCATTGCATTGCCCACGATAAGGTCATCAATATCTTCTTTTTTAAGATTAGGTACCGATGCAATTAAATGCTTTAAAACGGTCACTGCAAGGTCATCTGGCCTAGTAAAACGGAATTTACCTCTTGGCGCCTTGCCCACTGCTGACCTGTATCCTGCAACTATATATGCTTCCATAACAATTGTTTTTAAAATTAATTACGTAAAATCTTACCTCCGGTTAATATGCTCTGAATTCTTTCCAATGTTTTCTTTTCACCGCAAAGCGACATGAATGCTTCTCTCTCCAGGTCAAGCAAATATTGCTCAGAAACACGTGTAGGAGCAGAAAGATCGCCACCGCAAATTACATAACCCAGTTTTAACGATATCTTCTTATCATGCTCTGACATATAATGACCGTGTAACATAACATCGGCACCTACATATACCATACCTAAACCTTGTTTACCCAATACTTTAATATCGGTCCGTGGTATAGGCATTGTATATCCTTCTTCAGCAATCCTAATAACAGAAGCTTTAGCATCTGTCAGCAAGCGTGAACGGTTCAAGGTTACTTCATCAATTCCTTTTCTTAAATATCCAAGGTCGAATGCTTCGTAAGCTGAAGTAGAAACCTTCGCCATACCAATGGTTAAGAATTTCTCTCTGAGCATAGGCAATTCAACATCTCCTTCTGTAAAGGAATCAGAAAGGCGCACTGCCATTTCTTTTGTTCCGCCACCACCAGGTATAAGGCCAACGCCAAATTCTACAAGGCCCATATAGGTTTCAGCATGTAACTGTACTTTATCAGAATGCATTGCCATTTCGCAGCCACCACCCAAAGCCATGTTATGGGGAGCCACTACCACCGGTATAGATGAGTAGCGTAAACGCATATTGGTATTCTGGAAGGTACGTATTGCCATATCCAGTTCTTCCCAATCTTGCTCAATAGCCATTGTAAAGATTAGCGCCACATTAGCACCGGCAGAGAAATTATCTCCTTCGTTAGATATTACCAATCCGCGGAAATCTTTTTCTGCAATTTCAACAGCTTTGTTAATACCCTGTATCACTTCACCACCAATAGAATTCATTTTGGTGTGGAACTCTGCATTGATGATTCCATCGCCGATATCGGTAATGGTAACACCAGCGTTCTTCCAAACTGTTTTGTTCTGCCTGAAGTTATCAAGCAATAAAAATGCTTCGGTACCCGGTATCGTTTTATATGAACCGGTAGGAATGTCGTAATATTTTCTTGCTCCATTCTCTACTTTATAGAATGAAGTGAAACCCTTCTTGAGCATATCGTATACCCATGCGGCAGGCTTGCTTCCTGCTTTCTCCATCATATCAATAGCGGCCTGAACGCCAATAGCATCCCATGTTTCAAAAGGGCCAAGCTGCCAGCCAAAACCAGCACGCATAGCATCGTCTATTCTATAAAGCTCATCCGATATTTCAGGAATGCGGTTAGATACATAGTTGAATAAACCAATAAATGAAGTGCGGTAAAAATCGCCTGCTTTATCTTTTCCACCAACCAATACTTTCATACGGTCGGTAAGTGAATCAACCATTTTGGCTGCTTCCAGTGTAGCAAACTTTACCTTCTGGCTTGGTTTATACTCTAATGTATTCAGGTCAAGCGCTTGTATTTCGCTCTTGCCTTCTTTGTTCTTTACTTTCTTATAAAAGCCTTGTCCTGTTTTGTCGCCCAGCCATTTGCTCTCGGCCATTTTAGCAACATACTTAGGCAATTCAAACAATGCCTTTGCTTCATCGTTAGGCACATTGGCGCGTAGTCCACCGGCTACGTTCACAAGGGTATCAAGCCCTACCACATCGCAGGTACGGAAGGTAGCAGACTTTGGCCTGCCCAGTGCAGGGCCTGTAAGCTTATCTACTTCTTCAACGGTCAATCCCATTTTTTCAACCAAATGGAAGAGAGCCATAATGCCATATACGCCTATGCGGTTTGCTATAAATGCAGGGGTATCTTTACAAAGCACAGTGGTCTTGCCTAAGTGCAGGTCGCCATAGTGCATTAAAAAGTCAACTACTTCAGGATCTGTTTTAGGTGTTGGAATAATTTCCAGCAATTTTAAATAGCGCGGAGGATTAAAGAAGTGTGTTCCGCAGAAGTTCTTCTGGAAATCTTCTCCCCTGCCTTGCGCAAGCATATGCAAAGGAATACCTGAGGTATTACTTGTTATAAGTGTACCTGGTTTGCGTACTTTCTCTAGCTGGTCGAATACTATTTTTTTAACTGCGGGGGTTTCGCTCACCACTTCAATGATCCAGTCGCAGGCAGTAACTCCATTAATATCATCTTCGAGGTTACCTGTAGCAATGCGCGACAGGAACGCCTTGTTATAAATAGGAGAGGGATTGCTTTTAACAGCACCTGCAAGGGCTTCGTTCACTATGCGGTTACGCACCACTTTATCTTTTAGTGTTAAGCCTTTTTTTGTTTCATCGTCCCTGAGTTCTTTAGGAACTATGTCGAGCAGTAATGCCTGCACACCTATATTGGCAAAATGACAGGCTATACGTGAGCCCATTACACCCGAACCAATTACGGCAACTTTTTTTATTGTCCGCTTCATATTCTTAATCTTAATTTAAGGCAAATTTAGTTTTTAAACTGACACTACATCATAACATAAGGCAATATTTAAAAAATATTATGCTTGCATAATATAATTAGGTTTAATACATTGATTATCAATATAATAAAAATTATGAATCAGGCACGATATTCCCCTAAACCGTTAAAAACAAGATGTTATTTGATATATGTTATTTCGCCTTCTCAGGAACAAAATTAGCACCGCAATTAAAGCAGTGATATTTTTTCCTGCCGGGAAAAATAAGAGGAATACCTAATAGAATAACTGCGATTATCTTAAATAGTGCAGGCGTTTTATCCTGGTGCACTTCAAATGAGCCACAATTGGGGCATTTAACCCCATCCTTTACCTGCTCTGCAATTTCATCAGGTTTGTCTTCCTGTAGTATTTCAGACTCTTCTTCGTCCTCACTATTCAGATGTTTGTAAAATTCTTCGACAATCCTGTTGCCTCTTTCTACATCATTACCACGCACCTGTATCTTAACTCCACCAATAGCGTTGGAATAAAACGGGTTCGCAGAGATCATATTCCCGTCTTTTAAATAACACTCTATTCCCTCCGATTCAAGCTTGCTGCTGAGAAGAGCTGCCTGGTGAGGATATGTAAATGTAGCTATAGTTACCCAGTCGTTCATTGTGGCGAGTGATATATTACAAGTTTACGAAAAATAAGGATGCTTCCATAAAACCAAATTGGTAAGATCTCTCACTTCGTTCGAGATGACAATCATTTTGCAGATTAGGAAGTGAGGGAGGCGCGGGCTTCGCCCGCGCCTCCCTCACTTAAACCAGACATCTACTGTCATTTCGAATGGAACGAAGTGAAATGAGAAATCTACTTTTTATTAGCTATTGCCACAAAACAAAAAAGCTCCGCAATTTGCAGAGCTTTCTTGTTCTAGTAAAATCGTAGACTATTTGTTCACTTTGGTAGCGAGGTCAGCACCAGCTTTAAACTTTGCTACTTTTTTAGCAGCAATCTTGATGGCCTTGCCTGTCTGAGGATTCCTTCCGTTACGAGCTGCACGTTTTGCAACTGAAAAAGAACCGAAACCTACTAAGGCTACACGTTGGCCGCCTTTGAGGGCTTTGGTTGTCTGGTTAACGAAAGCGTCGAGAACTTTTTCTGCAGATGCCTTTGACAATTTTGATTCAGAAGCAATTGCGTCTACTAATTCTGCTTTGTTCATTTGATTTGGTTTTTATGGGTTAAACGGTTAATTAATTAAGACGAATATATACTATCTCCTTATAAATAGCCAACTTTTTGGTCACTTTTTTGAAAAAATGTTGAAAAACAGGGCTGTTTGTTAATAACTCAACGTACAAGAGCCCTGTTTTAGCCATGTTTAGGTCTTTTTATTGTTTCAGAAACAGGGCATTTCAAATTGCTGATTTCTCATATAATACCGCAGACACCTTATAAATAAAGGGAATTTTAAAACCTCAACGCACTAACTTATATTCGCAATTATTTTACCCGAGTGAAATACTTCCTGTTTATATTCTGTTTTACAAAATCGCTGTTTGGTATTGCCCAGGAGTTTTTTCCAACTTATGGCCCGGCAAGCAATTTACCCAAGGGGGTATTAAGATTAAAGCTTAGTAATGAATACTATACCGATATTACCCAGCCACGCATATGGCAAGGGCTTACCATATCATATGGCATCAATTCTAAATTAGAAATAACCCAGGTATATAGTTTTTCAAATCACCATGGCTATATTCTTCCACAAGATTTTATTTATTATGATAACAATCTCAAGTCCTTACGCACAAATGGTTACGAAAATGGGAAGCCTTACCCATATAGCTTTGAGAATTTGGCGGTCACCCTCAAATACAGATTTCTGGCTTTAGATGGTCAAAATGAGCATTTTAGATTAGCAGCTTTACTGCAGCTTGCAGGTGGTAACGAACCACACATGGTTGCAGAATCAAGTCTGCAAGGAGACAACTCAGGAGCTTTGGGCGGAATAATAGCCACATACCTGAAGAACAGGCTGGCCATGTCGATTACCGGCGGCTTTATATCGCCTTATAAATACATACAGGCCGATTCGAACATTATACTGAATTACAATAATGCATACACCTACAGCCTTTCATTCGGTTATCTTTTACTGCCGCGTAAATACGAAAGCTATAAGCAGACTAATGTAAACCTGTACATGGAATTTGTGGGTGAAAGCTACGGAGGGATGCGCAGCATTTCAGATAACGGACAAAATGTAATATGGACGGATGTTCCATCCTTAAACAAAGGCTATTATCTTGAAGTACGGCCGGCGATACAATTCATTTTTCAATCAAATACCCGCCTCGATATTTCTATGGCATACCTGTTAATAGGTCATTCGTATGAGCGTTCATACCCAATCTATTTCCTCAGCATTCAGCACGATTTTTTCTTGTAACAATAAAAAGTCCCGCATTGCTACAGGACTTAATAGAAAACAAAAATCAATTATTCCCACTAGTTATCACCCATTCCTTTTATTTGAGTTTCCGATGCCTTATGCCCGCCAATTGGGAAAAGAAGCTTGAAGCCAACATTCCGACCCATATTGTAAATACCCTGGCTTTGGTTAGTGACAGTAACCGGGGCTCCATTATAGGCAAGGAAATACTGAGCTAAATTTAAGTGGTCGGCATAGCCGATGTTTAACAAATTGGTACAATTAATATATAGCGAGCAAATTGTTCTTCCTGTTGTAGGATTAACAAAATTGGTACCCAAGCCTGCATTAAATAAAGTATACGCAACAGATGGTATCTCACTATACAAAGCACTATATATCTCGTTCTGTGCCCAATATTTTGCCATGCCGAATTCCATATAAGTGCTCCTCAACATAGATGTTTTTCTGTCTTTAAATTTAAACTTAACTTCGGTTGTAAGTCGTGGAGCAGGTGTCCAGGGAACATGCTGTGTTGAATCAGTTTGATTGGGGAGAAAAGAATAGACATAAGTAAAGTTATTATCTATCTCAAGCCAGCGTGTATCAGATGGATGAATATTAAAATATCCCGAGAATCCCGTAATAATAGCCTTATTAGCTATGTATTGAAAAAACGGAACTCCATCTACCATTGAGTCTCCGCTAACCTTAGATTGTATCCTTACCGGGAAAATGAAATTGTTTATGATGTTGCAAAACCCGTCAGCTTCAAAACTTACATCCTTACCATTATTGCCGTAAGCCAAATCTACCTGGTAGCCATCTTCTGCTTTAAGATTTAAGTTACCCTGCTGGAATGCATTCACACCAATGTTTACCCCATTACTGGTAAGTTGATCAATAGAAGGAGCACGAAAACTTTTTGAAACATTTAATTTCAAATAATTATTATCAGGCAATTGGTAAGAGGCACCAATACTACCCGATGGTCCTGAATAGATGTTATTAAATCCGGTAAATTGAGTAATAGACCCGGGAGTTGTACCTGGCACCACTACCTGTTCAGGAGTACCGGCATTCAACAAAAACATGCTCTGTCCCACAAAATCACTCCAGTCGTATCTTAAGCCTCCGCAAATGGTAAGGTTCTTATAATCCTTCTGCAGAATAGCATATGCACCGGCCTGGAAATCGGTATAGTTTGGTATTTCATAATCTCCTATGTACGGAGCAGGCGGTTCTGCATAATTACTTTCGAACTCATAGGTTCCGTTAATACCTGTTGTTAATTTCAAGCCCGTGTTTTCACCCGTTACCTGGTATTTTAAAGAGTACGGAATATCCTTTACTTCAAAGTTGCCGGAACCAACGGTGCCGGTATCAATGTCATGGTGTATGCTCTGGGTAAAGCCTATATCAAGTCCCAGTTTCCCTTTACCAATATTAAAGCTATTTTGCCACCAGGTTTGTATTTCATCTAAAATCTTATCGCCCGCTATAGTAGGATTGTAAGCCATGAAGGCACTTCTGTTCGGATAAAGCTGTCCGTTTTGAGGAGCATCGTATTCAAATTGGCCTGTGGCGCTATCGCGGTTGCCATCGGGTACCTCTATGCGTCTTTCCAACAGGCTTACTGATATACGGCTATAGCCCCACGATTTAATAAGCCCAAGGGTCAGTCTTGCATTATCTTGCTGCCAGGCCGTACCCCATACGTAACCATCTTTCGGGTCCCAGTAATCATGAGCCTCTTCATTACTTGCACGCAAGTCCCAAACAAATCCATTTTTATTTCCGCCAATATTTTCAGAAGTACCAATGAGGCCATTATTGGTTTGATACTCCGTTAGTACACTGCCTTGCACAGTCCCATTTTCGGCAAAGGGCTGGGTTTTGAAACTGATAACCCCAGCCTCGGCACTTGCACCATATTGTAAGGAAGCAGGCCCCCTTATTATTTCCGCATCGTAAATAGAATAAGGGTCTATTAGAATCCCATGATCATCGCCCCACTGAAAATCCTCCTGCCTCAAACCATCTGTCAGAACCAGCACACGGTCAAAGCCAAGTCCGTTAATTTGAGGTTTTGTTGTTCCGGGCCCCTCGCTGGTCATATTTACACCGGGCTGGGTTGATATTGCATCAATAATTGTACTTGAGGAATTTTGCAAAAGCATATCGTGTGTTACTATACTAACAGGAGTAGGAGAACGTTGCGCATCGGTAACGTTTCCAAGCGCTGTAATTACAACTTCATTGGCCGAACAGCACGAAGCTCCCATTTTACAATTGCAGGTACAGGTTGTATTATCCTTTATAGTTACCTGTTGTGTCAACGTAGAATATCCTAAAATTTTCACTTCCATTTCGTAGGTGCCATTGGGCATCGAGGTCATTTTAAAATTCCCTGCAGAATCGGTTGTAGTGCCTAACTTAAGTTCAGGAAAATAAATTACTGCCCCGGGTATTCCTTGTCCACCCGCAGAGTCAATAACAGAGCCAGTTATAGATTGTGCCCCGGCAATACCGATAAATAAAAGCATTGCTGAGAACAACGTAATTACGTTCTTCATACAAATATTTTTAGTTCCGCAACAATGCGGAATAATTATAAAATCAAATAAAATTTAATAAGTGCGAATAGAAGAATTATGCACAAGGAGGATGAAAAACAGAACTATTTACTCCCGACTGAAGCGAATGGGTGTATGGAGAAAGTATACTTACTCCTTTGTTCATGTCGTTATTAATATGAATAGTCAATGGTGAACCAAATAACTGTATCTCATTTTTAATATCAGGCACCGCAGGCGATTTCTGTTGTTCTTCTTGTTGGGCAAGTTTTTTCTTAAGCAAACACTTGGCGCAACAATGCATCTCTGGCTTATCTTTATTTACGCAATAAAGTTCCGTCAGTTGTTTTTTGTTCAACTCATAATAACCAACAATAAATACTTTACTGAAGTTGACCGTTATAAAGGAGACCAACAATAATATAGATATTATGCCTTTCACTCAATCTAATTAATTCGACAAATGTATTACAAATCGTAATAGAGTAGCTATGACTTATATCATGCACCCGTAAACATATCAAAACAAACTATCTTTGCATAACATGAGTAAACCAAAAACATATTATACAATACTGGTTGTTGTACTTATCTCTTTAACTACTCATGCTCAATTCATTTCTGCTGAGATTGGTATTGATGGCTTGACCTGTTCAGCATGCACACGAAGCGCCGAAATGAGCATTCGGAAACTGCCTTTTGTGCAGGATGTAAAAATGAATATTGAGAATACCAATGGCATTATTACTTTCAAAGCAGATACCACTATTGATATGGGGAAAATTGCCCAGGCTATTGTAGATGCAGGGTTCTCGGTAAGGTATCTTACAGCTATATACAAAGCGCCGGGAACATTAGATATAGCTGAGGGTTACTGCATGGCTATTTACCACTTCAATTATCAGTTCGTCAAAATATCTCCCGAAAAGATCAAGAATAATATAGTCCTGAAATTCATCGGCAAAGAGTTCCTTCCTCCTAAAGAATTCAAAAAATGGAAGGACATTCTAAAACCGGAATGCATGGGAACAAATACGGTTTATTTTGTAACGCTTTAAAACTCAGTGCCAGTCAATTTCTTTTTTGCCTTGTGCCTTAAGCAACTCATTGGCTTTTGAAAAATGCTTGCAGCCCATAAAACCATTATAGGCCGAAAATGGGGAGGGATGAGCTGCCTTTAAAATATGGTGTTTGGTGGCATCAATGAGCTGTTCCTTGGCTTGTGCATATTTACCCCAAAGCAAAAACACCACTCCTTCTTTTTCTTTCGATATACGTTGAATCACACTATCGGTAAATGTTTCCCAGCCTTTACCCTGGTGCGAGCCTGGTTCATTGGCCCTGACAGTCAACATGGCATTAAGGAGCAGCACACCCTGGTCGGCCCAACGTTCAAGGTTACCTGTTGTTGGCATTGGATAACCAAGGTCATCGTGTATCTCTTTAAATATATTAACCAACGACGGCGGCATTTTAATTCCATCACTTACCGAAAAACAAAGTCCATTGGCCTGTCCCGCTCCGTGGTAAGGGTCCTGCCCCAATATCACAACCTTTACATTATCAAAATGAGTATGATTGAAAGCAGAGAAAATAAGTTTACCCGGAGGATATATAACATGTTTCTTTCGTTCCTCAATTAAGAACTGTTTTAATTGTGCGAAATAAGGTTTTGCAAATTCTTCACCAAGGGCCTCTTTCCAGCTTTCGTGAATAACGGGGTTAACAGCAACGGTTTCCATAAAACAAAAGAAGTGTTTTTATACTTTTTTGCTTAATAATACTTTCACCAGCACTCCTCCATTAAACTGGAAGGTCACGCCTAAGCCATCGTATTCAAGATTTTCCTGCGATTTGTATGAAGGCTCGCCATAAGCTTTTAAAACATCTGCCTGTGTACTTGTACCCACCAAAATATCTTTTTCGGTACGGGCCCCACGCATAGATACTTCAATGGAATAAATAATATTCGATGGGTCATCCATGGCAAAGAATTTAAGGCCTCTTTCTTTATAATTCATAGCCCTATCGCTATATATCTGTCCATTACGTTTCGATTTTTCTCTTTTTATTTTGGTTTGTCCAAATAGTTTAATCACGTCATCAATACTCGATATTCCCAGCTTTACACCACCTGTTCCCTCTCCTACTTTTATAAAATAGGGGATTCCCATAATGGTATCGCCTGCTGTTGGCACCGCAGTCTTTTGAGAGAATGCTGCATTGCTTACCCCCATTAGACAAACAGTAAGCACTATTAATTTTATTGTGGTAGTTTTCATATTCACTTGCCGGGTAGGTTAAAATAATTCCGAAAGCTACTACTTTTTATACTTCGGCGGAATTAAAACATGTTAATTCACTATACATTTCGCTAATCCATTTCTCCTTTTAACTTTGCAATCTTCCTGTAAAGAGATAAAGAGACAGAACAGCACTTATTATATTATACAGTATGAGTAAAAAGCTTGATGAACTGAATGAAAAAATTGCACTCTCAAAACTGGGAGGCGGACAGGTACGTATTGATTCGCAACATAAGAAAGGCAAACTCACTGCCCGTGAACGCATTGGTATTTTAATGGACGAAGGCACCTTTGAAGAGATAGGCATGTTTGTTACCCACCGTGCTACTGAGTTTGGCATGGAAAGAGAGAAATACCTGGGCGATGGCGTTATTACAGGCTTTGGAAAAATAAATGGAAGGCTGGTTTATGTTTTCGCACAGGACTTTACCGTATTCGGTGGTTCATTATCAGAATCTCACGCCGAAAAGATCTGCCGTATTATGGACCTCGCCATGAAAAACGGCGCTCCGGTTATCGGCCTCAACGACTCGGGCGGAGCACGTATACAAGAAGGTGTAGTATCGCTTGGCGGCTATGCCGATATATTTTACCGTAACACAATTGCATCTGGCGTGATACCCCAGATATCAGCTATCATGGGCCCCTGCGCAGGTGGCGCAGTTTATTCACCTGCCATTACTGACTTTGTTTTGATGGTAGAGAACACCTCGTATATGTTCGTTACGGGACCAAACGTGGTAAAGACTGTTACACACGAAGAAGTTACCTCGGAAGAACTGGGTGGCGCTTCGGCGCACTCGGCAAAATCGGGTGTGGCACATTTTAGCTGTGCTAACGGACCTGAGTGCCTTAGTTATATCAAGCAATTGCTTAGCTATGTTCCGCAGAATTGCGAAGAAGATGCTCCTTCTATTCCGTACGAACCAGGTGATGAAAAACGCACAGGCCTCAATAAAATAATACCCGATTCGCCTAACCAACCTTACGATATGCGTGAGGTAATTACCGAAGTGGTTGATGCTGATTCATTTCTTGAAGTACACAAGAACTATGCCGAAAATATGCTGGTGGGTTTTGCCCGCCTGGCAGGTAAAAGCATTGGCATTGTAGCTAACCAGCCCGCCTTCTTGGCAGGCGTATTAGATATTAAATCATCGTTAAAAGCGGCACGTTTTGTACGTTTTTGCGATGCATTCAATATTCCTTTACTGGTGTTTGAAGATGTACCGGGCTTTTTACCGGGCACCGACCAGGAATGGAATGGCATTATATCGAACGGTGCAAAACTGCTTTATGCTTTTTGTGAAGCCACCGTGCCTCGCATTACCGTTATTACCCGTAAAGCATACGGAGGAGCTTATGATGTGATGAACTCGAAACACATTGGCGCCGATATGAACTATGCATGGCCAAGTGCCGAAATTGCGGTTATGGGAGCACGTGGTGCTGCTGAAATTATATTTAAAAAAGAAATAACAGAATCAAAGGACCCTGCTGCTAAGCTGAAAGAAAAAGAAGAAGAATACATCAGCCATTTTGCCAACCCATACAGGGCCGCAGAACGTGGTTATGTTGATGAAGTTATATTGCCTGAAGATACCCGCATTAAGCTTATCAAAGCCTTTGAAATGCTAAAGAACAAGGTTGATAAGCTGCCAAGGAAGAAGCATGGTAACATTCCGTTGTAACTAAATTCAGACATTTGCACACTAATTCCTGCAAAAATCAGTTAATTATAGCTTAACCTTAAGTATTTGTCCCTCATTCGCAAAATATCGAATACTGTTTTCGCCCTTTCGCTGATCGTGCTGTTGCATTCGTGCACCACCGAAAAGAATACCTGGCTTATACGTAAGTTCCATACCACCTGCACACACTATAATGGATATTTCTGGGGCAAGCTTTCGTATGAGGAAGGCTTGGATAAGTTGAAGAATACCCATAAGGATGATTACTCTGACATTTTGCCGGTTTTTATTTATGCTGAATCCAGCGAGGTGTCAAGTATTTTCCCTCAAATGGACAGGGCCATTAAAAAGTGCCAGACCATGATAGAAAATCACACTATAACCGATAAGCAACACCACGAAATTGCCGATGCCAATAAATATACCAAGTATTGCTATTTGTTAATGTCGGAGGCAAACCTCTATAAGAATGAATACATTACCGCCACCGATGAACTTGATTATACTTCGAGAGAATATAAGAAGACAGATGTGAAATATGAAGCCATGATATGGCAAGCCAGGGCTTTTGACCAGATGGGTGCTGTATCAAGATCGGAAGAGATCATCGACTATTTGAAGAACATGAAAGATCTTCCCAAGAAATTATATCCTCTGCTTTATGCAACCATGGCCGATTATTACGAAGATATTGGCGAATGGGATAATGTACAGAAAACATTGGAAAAGGCCATCAAGATTGAAAAAGATAAAACCACAAAATCGCGTTACTATTTTATACTGGGGCAGCTTGCAGTGAAGGAAAGTGAAAATGCAAAGGCATACAATTATTACTCATTGGTACTTAAAAATAAGCCCTTACCCGATCTTGAATTCGAAGCCACCATTTTCAGGGCCATGCTATTTATGGGTGGCGATAAAGAGAACCAACGTGTAAAAAAGGAATTAACAAAGATGCTTAAGCCTACAAAATATCTTGATAATCGCGACCAGATATACTTCGCATTGGCACAAATTGCATTAAAAGAACAGGATACTGCTCTTTACATTACCGATCTGAATAAATCGGTACGAGCCAGTACTACAAATGCCCGCCAGAAGGCAATTTCTTACCTCGACCTGGCCGATTATAATTTTGAAGTTGAAGAATATGTACGTTCAAAAAAATACTTCGACAGCACTTTAGCTTCCTTACCTAAAAAGTATAAAGGCCGCGATTCAATTGTTGCCAAGAAAGAGCATTTGCAAAAACTGGTGACCTACTTAGATGTAATTTATTACCAGGATAGTGTTCAGCGCATTGCCAAAATGGATAAGAAAGACATGGATAAGTACATTGCTACACTTATAGACAATGAAAAGAAAGCCGAAGAAGAAAGGAAACAGAAAGAGCTGGAGGCTCAACAAGCTGCGCAGAATGGCAATAATGGTAACCAGGCGGTGGCAGTGGCTAATGGTAAATGGTATTTTTATAACCCGGCGTCGTTACAGCAGGGTATGGCCGAGTATACTAAAACATGGGGTAACCGGGTACTTGAAGATGATTGGCGAAGAAGTAAAAAAGCGGTAAACGCAAACAATTTAGGCCAACCTGGATCTGAAGCATTGGCTGATAGCTCAAAAACAAAGAAAGTCAAGGGAAAAGATTCACTGAATGACAGGTACAACCCTGCCTTTTATTTAAAACACCTGCCACTTACCGAAACTGCCATGAAAAAATCGGTGGATAGTGTTATTGATGCTTATTATAATGCCGGTGCCATTTATAAAGAATACCTGCACAACTACCGTAAATCATCCGGCGATTTTGAAGATATGCTTAATCGTTACCCTGAAAACAAATACAAACTACTGGTATATTATGAGTTATATATCATTTACAAAGCAATGCATAATGATGAGCGCATGAACTATTACAAGGACCTGTTGCTTAATAAATACCCCGATAGCCAATATGCCTTATTAATAAAGGATCCTCAAAAATATGCCCGCGACAGGGAAGCCAGCAAGCAGCAAATTGTAAATCTGTATACTGCCACCATGCAATCGTATAAAATGGAGAATTATTTGCAGGTTTTGAACAATTGCAAGCAAGCCGATTCACTTTTTCCTCAAAACGAGCTCACTGCAAAATTTGCCTTTTTGCAGGCAAAAGCTATCGGCTCCATGCAAGGGCTCGATGCATACAAAAATGCCCTTACCCGCATAACGGTACTCTATCCTAAAGATTCGGTGAGATATTTGGCACAATCTGTCCTTGATTACCTGAACAGGAAACCGGCGGAAAAGGTTGTAAAAGATACTATCCCGAAAGTTACTTATACCCAGGATGTTGATTCGACTTATTTTTGGATCTTATTGGTAGATAATAAAGAATCGGTGAAAATGAGCAGTTTATTAGCTAATCTGACCGATATGAACAACAAAACCTTTAGCCAGGACAAGCTTCAATCGGATGAAATATTCCTGAATACCAATGAGTTAATGGTCATCATGAAGACCTTTAACAATATTGATAAGGTAAAGAACTATTACCAGTTCCTGAATGGTGACCCAGATATGTTCAGCACCCTCTCGAAAGGGTCATTCCAGTACTTCTATATTTCCCAGAAGAATTTCCGCCTGATGTTCAACCACAAAAAGGCTGATGAATACCTGCAATTCTTCCGCGAGAAGCTTATATAAGGAAAAGTGCCCCCATTCAAAATAAAATCTTACTTTTGCAGCGTTTTTGACGAAAAAAGTGAGAATTAAAGATACCCAATGTATTATTTCCCTTGCCCCCCTTAAAAATGGGGAGCATAGCTTTCTGTTTACCATTGACGGTGAACTGTTTCGTGAAAACCATTTTGACGACATACATGAAGCCAATATTAAGGCCATTGTAACCTTTAATAAGAATTCTTCAATAATGATGTTCAACTTTAATATTGAAGGCACCTTAACCGTTACATGTGACCGTTGCGGCGATGATTTTAACCTGAGCACAAAACTTGAGCGCCAACTTATTGTAAAGACCGATGCCAAAGAACACCAGGAAGAAGATGAAATGGTATCGTTAACAAGCGGCGAAAAAGATATAGATATTGCACCTTTTGTATACCAGTATGTAGTACTTTCGCTGCCCATGCAAAGAATACATGGCAACGATAAGGAAGGCAACAGCTTATGTAACGCTGATATATTAAAGAAATTAAAGAAGCTAGAAGTAACAAAGAGCAATGAAGAAAAGTATATTTCAAACAGCAATATGCATTCTTCACACACAGAAAAACCAACGAACAATTAATTAAACCAAAACAACTATGCCACATCCGAAACGAAGACACTCGAAAAGCCGTGGAAGAAAGCGCAGGACCAATTATAAAGCTACTGCGTCTACATTATCAACCTGCAGCAACTGCGGTGCTCCGGTGCTTAGCCACCGTGTATGCCCGGAATGTGGGTTCTATAAAGGCAAACAGGCTGTAGAAAAGAGTGTTTCTGCATAACCTGCGGCACTTTATGAAATATTTCCCATTACGCTTAATAGTTAGCTGATGAGAATAGGGCTGGATATGATGGGCGGCGATTACGCCCCTAAAACAACAGTCGGGGGAGCCGTATTGGCATTTCGCAGCCTCCCGACAGATGTTAAGCTTGTTCTTATTGGCGACCGTGATAAGATCATTCCTTTACTGCATGAACACAAAGTAAGCGAAAGTGACTTTGAAATTGTTCATACAACCGAAGTTATTGAAATGGCGGAATCTCCGCTGCGTGCTATTAACAACAAACCCAATTCAAGTATTGGTATAGGTTTCCAGATGCTTAAAAGCAAGGAACTGGATGCTTTTGCCAGCAACGGTAATACCGGTGCTATGATGGTGGGTGCTTTATATAGCGTTAAAGCTATTGAAGGTGTTCAACGCCCTTGCATTGCATCTATAGTTCCTAAAGAAGATGGCAGCGTGGGCATTTTGCTCGACGTAGGCAGTAATGCCGATTGCAGGCCCGAAGTGCTTTGCCAGTTTGCTGTATTAGGAAAAATTTATTCGAAATATATTTACAAAATAGAGGACCCTAAAGTGGCCCTGCTCAATATTGGCGAAGAAGAAGAGAAAGGCAACCTGGTTGCACAAGCCACCCACGAGCTGATGAAAGAAATGAAGCAGATAAACTTTGTGGGCAACATTGAAGCACGATACCTGTTCAACAAAGGATCGGCTGATGTGGTAGTTTGTGAAGGCTTTGTAGGAAATGTGGTTTTGAAAGAAGCTGAAGCATTTTACACTATTGCCCGCAAGAGAAAGATAAAAGACGAATTCTTCGACAGGTTCAATTATGAAATTTACGGAGGCACCCCTATTTTGGGCGTGAACTCTACTGTTGTTATAGGCCACGGTATTTCAAATGAAGAAGCCACCAAAAACATGATACTGCTTACCCGTGATATGACGGAAGCAGGTGTGGCAGAGAAAATTAAAAAAGCATTTAATCCTTAGTTGATATGGCCATTACTGCTGCTATTACCGCTGTAGAAGGTTATCTTCCTGAATATGTTCTAACAAACCAGGAGCTTGCTAAGATGGTTGATACCAGCGATGAATGGATAACATCGCGCACAGGAATAAGCGAAAGAAGGATACTTAAAGGCAAAGAACAGGGTGCATCGGTTATGGGTGCCGAAGCCGTTAAAGCTCTTTGCAAAAAACGCGGTATCTCTCCCGAAGAAATTGATCTGCTTATTGTAGCTACAGTTACCGGAGATTATATATTTCCTGCAACAGCCAATGTAGTAAGTGATAAAGTAGGCGCAAAAAATGCATGGAGCTTTGATGTGAATGCAGCCTGCTCAGGTTTTATATATGCGCTTACCACTGGTGCACAGTTCATTCAAACAGGCGCACATAAAAAAGTAGTGGTAGTTGGTGTAGATAAAATGTCGGCTATTATAGATTACCAGGACCGTTCTACCTGTGTAATATTTGGCGATGGTGCCGGTGCTGTATTACTTGAACCAAATAACGAAGGGCTTGGAATAATTGATTTCAAACACCAGGTAGATGGCTCAGGAAGGGTGCATTTGTTCCAGAAAGCAGGTGGCTCGGTAAAACCGCCAAGCATTGAATCGGTTGAAAAGAAAGAACACTTTGTTTACCAGGAAGGACAAGCCGTATTTAAGGTAGCTGTAAGACAAATGGCCGATGTATCGTATGAAATGATGAAACGCAATAATTTGAGCGCCGACGATATTGCATGGTTAGTACCACACCAGGCCAACAAGCGTATTATTGAAGCTGTTGCAAAAAGAATGGACCTGCCTGAAAGCAAAGTAATGCTCAACATACATAAATATGGTAACACAACCTCAGGTACAATACCATTGTGCCTTTGGGATTATCAAAAACAATTAAAAAAGGGCGATAACCTTATCTTATCTGCTTTTGGAGGCGGATTTACATGGGGAGCTATTTACCTTAAATGGGCAATTAGTAACTGATTTGCCTAATTTTTTATATTTGTTCACATAATTATTTGCAATTAAAGAATTCACGAATATAAAATCAGGCTATTTTTTGAGAAGATTTTATATTTGTCATTAAGAACTTTTAAACGACCCAGGTTATGAATATTAAAGAAGTAGAAGAACTCATTCGTTTTGTTTCTAAAGCCAACGTTACAGAGGTTGAGCTGGAGACAAAAGATATTAAGCTCATCATTAAAACCTCAAGGGCAGGTACCGAAGTGGTACAGGCTGCTCCTGTTGTAGTTGCTGCCGCTCCGGTTGCAGCACCTGTTGCAGCTGCTCCTGTTGCTGCTGCTCCGGCTGCTCCACAAGCGCCTGCTGCTGCTCCGGCAAACGACGATGCTAAATATGTAGCCATTAAATCTCCAATGATCGGTACTTTCTACCGTTCATCGGCACCCGATAAACCTGCATTTGTAAATGTTGGTGATAAGATCGAAAAAGGCAAAGTAATTTGCATTATTGAAGCCATGAAGCTGTTCAATGAAATTGAAGCTGAAGTATCAGGCACTATTGTAAAGGTTGTTGCCAATGATGCATCGCCTGTTGAATACGACCAGACCTTATTACTTATAGATCCTAGTTAATTGTGGCAAGAAAGATAAAGGTTACAGCCCGTAAAGAGGGCACTATTTTAAAACCCGGCACACCAATGTTTAAAAAGATATTGATTGCTAACAGGGGAGAAATTGCGATGCGTGTTATCCGTACCTGTAAGGAGATGGGGATAAAAAGCGTGGCTGTTTATTCAACTGCCGATAAAGATAGCCTACACGTGCGTTTTGCCGATGAAGCTGTTTGTATAGGCCCTCCTCCCAGCAAAGACTCATACTTAAAGATACCTAATATTATTTCGGCAGCCGAAATAACCAACTCCGATGCTATACATCCGGGTTACGGGTTTCTGTCAGAAAATGCTAAGTTCTCGCATATCTGTGAAGAGCACAAAATAAAATTCATTGGCGCATCACCTGCTATGATCGAGGCTATGGGTGATAAATCTACCGCCAAAGAAACCATGAAGAAAGCGGGGGTACCTGTTGTACCCGGTTCTGATGGTTTGCTTAAAGATTTAGAAGATGCCAAGAAAGTAGCAAAGAAAATTGGCTACCCTGTAATGATGAAAGCTACCGCCGGTGGTGGTGGCAAGGGTATGCGTGTTATTTGGAAAGAAGAAGAACTACAACACGCATGGGAATCGGCACGCCAGGAAGCTTTAGCTTCATTTGGTAACGATGGCATGTACATGGAAAAGTTTTTAGAAGAACCCCGCCACATTGAAATACAGGTAGCGGGCGACCAATATGGCAGGGCATGTCACTTATCTGAAAGAGATTGCTCTATACAACGCCGTCACCAGAAACTGGTAGAGGAAACTCCTTCGCCATTCATGACCGACAAGCTTCGCGATAAAATGGGTAAAGCCGCTATTAAAGCTGCCGAAGCCGTTAACTACGAAGGTGTAGGTACCGTTGAATTTTTGGTTGACAAGCACCGCAATTTCTACTTTATGGAGATGAACACCCGTATTCAGGTGGAGCATCCTATTACCGAAGAGGTAATTAACTACGACCTTATAGCCGAGCAAATAAAGATAGCTGCCGGTGTTAAAATATCAGGTAAGAACTATTTCCCACAGCTTCACGCTATGGAATGCCGTATAAATGCTGAAGATCCTGCAAACAACTTCCGCCCTAGCCCGGGCAAAATATTGAATTTCCACGTACCCGGTGGCCACGGAATACGTGTAGATACGCACGTTTATGCAGGTTATGTAATTCCGCCCAACTACGATTCAATGATTGCCAAGCTTATTACCGTTGCCCAAACAAGGGAAGAAGTGATAGCTAAAATGAAACGCGCATTAGAAGAGTTTGTAATTGAAGGCATTAAAACAACCATACCTTTCCATTTAAAACTGATGGAAAACGCAAGGTTTATTAAAGGGGATTATAACACTCACTTCCTGGAAGAAGAAAAGCTGTTTTAGTAAATTAGCCTGAACTGCATATACGGTCATTCATATCTTGTATCAATTTAACGTAAAATTTCCCTCATGAAAAAAGTCATCTATTCACTTGCATTTCTATCAGTAGGCATTTCTACTGTTATTATCTCTTGCCAACATGCACCGGCAACCACCGATAAATATGCCGATGAAATAAATATGGCCAACTTTGATACAACCGTAAAACCAGGCGATAACTTCTTTGAATATGTAAATGGCGGTTGGTTAAAGGCTAATCCTGTACCTGCTTCTGAAGTAAGATGGGGAAGCTTTGATATTGCTAATGATACTAACATAACCCGTGTACATAAATTACTGGATGCAACTGCGGCTCAAAAGAACAAAGCAGCTAACAGCATAGAGCAAAAGGTAGGCGATTACTACGCTATGGGCTTAGATTCAGATAAACTGAACAAAGATGGCCTTGCTCCATTACAAGATGAACTTGCTAAGATCAATGCAGTAAAAGACAGCAAATCTCTCTGGGAAGAATCTGCAAGGCTTATGCAGGTGGGTTCTAACGTAATGTTCAGGTTCACAGTTGGACAAGATGACAAGATAAGCTCTAAAGAAATAGTGCGTATTGAACAGGGTGGAATGTTGCTTCCATCAAAAGACTATTATGTAGATACTACTGCAAGGATGAGAATGATCCGTGCTAAGTATGTAGAATACCTCACCCAATTATTTACACAAGCAGACGGTGGTGTTGAAACAAAGAACCCTGCTCCGGGAAATGCGAAAAAGGTTTTGGAAATGGAAACTGCCATGGCCAACTCTGCTATGACACAAATAGAAACAAGAGACGTGCATGCTACATATAACAAAATGACCTTTGCTGAATTGCAAAAATCAACTCCGAATATTGACTGGGCAACTTGTATGAATGTATGGGGTTTGAAATCTATCGATACTGTTTTAGTTGCTCAGCCTATGTTCATGAAAAAGGTTAGCGAGTTATCTAAATCATTCTCAGTTGACGATTGGAAAATATACCTGCGCGCGCAATTGCTCGCCACAGAAGCGATACGTATGAAACTGAGTGATAATATATCGGCTATCAATTTCGATTTCTGGAATAAAACACTGAATGGTGCCAAAGCTATGAAGCCAAGGTGGAGACGTTCTGTTGAAGCTACCAATGCCGCAGTAGGCGACTTAGTTGGGCAACTTTATGTAGCTAAATATTTCAGTGCTGAAACAAAAGACAAGGTTCACACTATGGTGACCAATATTATTGCTGCTTATAAAGAGCGCATCAATAACCTTACCTGGATGAGTCCTGAAACAAAGAAAGCTGCCCTTACAAAACTTGATAAGATCACCTTGAAACTTTGCTATCCTGACAAGTGGAGGGATTTTACCGCGCTTGAAATTAAAAACGATGCTTACGCACTTAATGCACTCAGGGCAAATACCTACAGATTCAACTACAACATAAACAGGTTGGGCAAACCAGTTGACAGAACTGAATGGGAAATGACCCCACAGACTGTTAACGCATACTACGAGCCTACCTTGAACGAAATTTGTTTCCCTGCAGGTATATTGCAATTCCCTTTCTTTGATGCAAACAGGGACGATGCCATGAACTACGGTGGTATTGGTGTGGTTATTGGCCACGAGCTTACACACGGCTTCGACGACCAGGGCAACCAGTATGATGGTGATGGCAACATGCGCAAATGGTGGACCGATGCCGATTCGACTCACTACTTTGATAAGCTGGGCTTAGTTATAAAACAGTTCGATAATTTCGAAATGGATTCAGTGCATGTAAAAGGTAAATTAACCATTGGCGAAAACACCGCTGACTTAGGTGGTGCAACCATTGCATTCCAGGCATTAGAAAATGACCTGAAACAAAACCCTGAAGGACTTGTTAAAGGCTTTACACCTGAACAAAGGTTTTTTATTGGCTTCGCACAGGTTTGGAGGCAGAATGCAAGGCCTGCTTATATAAGGCAAATGGTAAATACCAATCCTCATGCTCCTGCTAACTTCAGGGTATTGGGCCCATTGGCTAACATGAATGAGTTTTACAAAGCTTTTAACGTTAAGCCGGGCGATGCTATGTACAGGCCTGATAGCCTGAGAGCAGTCATTTGGTAATGAACATAGATTATAAAACCCTTTCTGGCATAACCGCATCCATTATTGGTAGTGCTTGCTTTATTCCTTACATAAGGGATATTTATAAGAACAAAACAAGGCCGCATATTTACTCCTGGCTCATCTGGACCATCTTGCAAGTAACAGGCGTAATTGCCATGTTTAAGAACGGGGCTGGCATTGGCGTGCTGGCGCTTGCAACAGGTGCTATACTTTGTGGCTATACAAGCATACTCTGCATTAAACATGGTACCAAGAACATTACGACTTTTGATTCGCTTTGTTTGGTAGGTGCTTTGGCTTCAATCGGAGTTTACATATACATGAAGGATCCGTTACCATCTATTATTCTTATCTCAGTAATTGATTTTGTGGGCTTCCTCCCTACCCTTCGCAAAGCTTACTCAGAGCCTTATTCCGAAACAATAAGCATGTTTGCCTTTTTCTCTGTTTCAGGACTGTTTACCATACTGGCACTAAACAGTTACACTCTTGTTACTACAATATACCCACTCACCTTAATTGCGATAAATATTATTGCAACATTGGTACTTTGGACGAGGAGAAAAAAAGTCGAAGCGCCTTTATCTCATTAACTTATTCTTAGCCGCTTGCTCTCTCAACATTTGAGCATAATTCAAATGCCTCGCCAATCCATTTACTGCAATAGCAATGCGTTTGGCTTTGGTAGCATCGGTCTTGGCACTATCTATCCACTTTGAGAAATACTTTTGGTGTGAACCCGGTTGAGCTTTAAAGAATTTAATTGCTTCGGGCTCATCTTCAAGGCAAGCGAGGAAATCCTGGTTAAACGCAAAATCGCTTTTGTCTTCTTCCAACTGTACCTTCAGCATAGCGCCTTTCACCTTTCGAATGCCTTTCCGTATGGTTGCATTAATAGGAATGATGAAATCACCTTCGCCCATGGGTAATAAAGCGACTTGCTTAATAGGGTGATTATCTAATTTGCCTTTTACGCGAAACGATACTTTACAACCCGGTTTTAGCTTTTGGGCATATTTAGCAGGCACTTCAATATAGCTCCAACCGGTCTTTTCGCCTTGTTCCTTGAATCTTAATATTTCGGTGGTATATGTAATCACTACTGAAGTTTTGTCTCCCCACAGGGGAGATTCAGAGGGGCCGCCTTATGCTTCTACCTTTTCTTGCTTCTCGTATTGAAAAGCCTTACGGGGTTTCAATCCCAGTGCTTCAAACATCTTCATATCTTCGTTTGCATCAGGGTTAGGAGTTGTTAAAAGCTTCTCGCCCATAAATATAGAATTGGCACCTGCCATAAAGCAGAAAGCCTGTGTTTCACGATTCATTTGCACACGGCCCGCTGAAAGACGTACCGAAGAATCTGCCATTACAATGCGTGTAGTGGCTATCATGCGTATCATCTCCCACGATTCTACTAATGGCCTTTCGCCTAGGGGGGTACCTTCTACCGGCACCAGTGCATTAATAGGCACTGATTCAGGATGCGGGTTTAAATGAGAAAGTGTAATGAGCATACCAATACGGTCCTCAACAGATTCGCCTAAGCCAATAATACCACCTGAGCATACAGTAAGGCCTGCTTTACGCACATTCTTCAATGTATTAAGCCTGTCTTCGTATTTGCGGGTAGTAATAATGCTTTCGTAATTCTCTTCCGATGTATCAACGTTGTGGTTATATGCATAAAGTCCGGCATCAGCCAGTTTTTGTGCTTGTTCTTCGGTAACCATACCTAGTGTAGCGCAAACTTCCATGCCTTTAGCATTTACCGCTTTTACCATTTCAAGTACCTGGTCAAAATCGCGGTTATTCCTAACCTCTCTCCATGCAGCGCCCATGCATAAGCGCGATGCGCCCATGGTTTGGGCCTTATCAGCAATACCATTAACCTCATCAACACTCATCAGTTTATGAACCTTAACTTCGGTATTATAACGGGCAGCCTGCGGGCAGTATGCACAATCCTCAGGGCAACCACCGGTTTTGATAGAGATAAGCGAACTTATCTGTACTTCAGAAGCGTTGTGATACTTACGGTGTATGGTAGCAGCACGGTAAACCAGGTCTAATAAAGGAGTATTATATATCTCAGCTATTTCTTCTTTGGTCCAGTTGTAACGAATATCGTTCATGGCTATGCAATTTAGGTTAACAAAAATAAGAAAAAAACCTCAGTACCTACCCCTATACTTGCCCAAGGGAAGGGGCAACTCAATGTGCGTATTTGATACTATGATTCAGCCTATTTCTCTTCCTGAAATGGCTTAAACATGAAATATATGCCACTATCGGGCGAAAATTCCACACTAACCTTCCAAGAGTTACCATCCCAATCTAATATAATTATACGGCTATTTTTAAACTCTTCGGCACCTATCTTCCTGCTCTGGAAGTGAACATCTACTTTTTTATTGGGGTCATCACTTTGGGTAGCTATAACCCTGCTCTCGTAATTTGAGCCATTATTGCCACGGTAGTTAAAAAAACTCAGCAAAGGCCCATTCGACATACCATTAGCATCGATCATATTCCATTGAGGTTCTCCGGTAGATGAATTGATAGTGATCCTTGCGGCTGCATTCTTACCTGTATTGTCAATGTATACCAATGTATTCCCACCGTTCACATTTTTTAAACTCACAGGTGCACTTGCTACAGGTGCTTGCTGGGAATATGCAGGTGCAGGAGCAGGCTGCGTATTTGTTGCCGGGGCATTCTTGGCATTTTGCTGATCGATTATATTTTGCAATGCAATTACGGCTGCAATAGAGTCCTTTTCTGCTTTTTCTCTTGCTTCTCGCTGAGCTCTAGTTTGCGCAAAAATTGAACTTGTCAATAAAATCAAAAGGAGTGTGGGAGATATTTTTTTCATATCAGGTAATTATTATAAGTATCGAAAATAATAAAATAAAAATCAATGAGGGCAAGCCTCCTTTATGCCAATGAACCTCTTGTGATAATAACCGTTATATGCCGTATTTATCCAGAAATTTTGATCAGCCGTAATATCTTCAAAATAAAATGAATCGGGTACTTTCTTTATAGGTTCTACTATGCAACTATCGCCTTTAAAATTCATCAAGAACTCATCCCTCGCCACCCGTTCTTTACTATATGCTGAGGCACCTCCCAAAACAATGTCCCTATAGGCTAAAGAAATATTATTTATTCGTAACACGAATAAAAATATAAGTATGAGCGGTACTTTAATGTAAGCCGGTACTTTAAAACCGGGGCGTTTTTTTATAATGTATTTAAGAGAAGAAAATGAAAAATAGATCATCCCTATTTCAAAATAGAAATAGATAACATTTACTGTCCTGGAAACAGGTCGTGCACCCTGAGCCCAATAGCAACCCACCAAACCTATAAAAGGTATAAAAAGACAGGCCATTAAACTTAACAACGGCGGTACTGAAAAGACGTTATCTAAAGTAGTATTCCATGAAATACCCTTTGACAGAAGATCAACAAGTAACAGGCTGATCAAGAACATAAATGGAAGCCAATGCATGAGTAATGTATTGCCATATAGAAATGACTCTTTTATTGAAAAAAGAAAATGGTGGGCATTCGGGAAGAATTCTCCCCGCTTTGCATTACCCGGGGCAGTAACCTCTAAAAGACTAAAAAGAACAGCAATAGTGAATAATAGTGCCGGGAACTTTAACTTTCTTTTTCTGATTACTGAGATGGCTAAAACGATCGCAATAAATATATCAGTGTATATCATATTCAGTTCGTACAACCCAATTACGGCAATTACCAATAGACAGGAAATTGCGAAATACCATTTTTCATTACCTGATTGGTAATAACTTAACATAGAGCCCATCAAAAAAACTGTCAGAATTTCTGCACTAAAACACGTATAGGAGCCCGATTGCCAGAATATGCCTTGCCCCACATCGGGTAGAAGAAAGATAAAAGCTAAGACAAAAAAGAATGTAAACGCAATTTTGTTTACCTTATCACTGCTTTTAAATAACCTACCACTTAGCCAGTAAGTTGCCGTCACAAAGAGTGACAATAATATGATAGCGTTGAACTTATAGGCCCAATTGGCTCCATACACGAGTGGATTAATACTAAGAAGTATATTATCAAAATAACGCCCTGACCAGGTGAAATACCAGAGTTTCTGAAATCCCCAAAAGCCATTTTGGCGGGTGGTAAATGTTTCAGAGTAATCGTCAGCCGATGGATGATTATATAAAGAAAGAATGAAAAAAGGCAACAAGGTGGCTACTAATAGAAAAAGCAATACATACCCTTCATTAATCTTTTTGGCACCAGGCTTTTTAACAGAATATTCTTCGGGCATCTTTATCAAATCAGGAGTTGTTTTTAACAAACTGTATTGAGCTTCATTCTCAATTAACAACTATACTATTACTTCAACAAAAATAAGAAAAGTCCCTCACTATTTTCTATTACCTTTGCCTTATGCATATTGATATTATAACACTGCATCCGGGCCTGTTAGAGAGTCCTTTTCAGCATTCTATTGTAAAGCGAGCCATTGAAAAAAAACTCGTGGAGGTAAACTTTATAAACCTGCGCAATTATGGTATTGGCAATTACAAACAGGTTGATGATAGCCCTTTTGGTGGTGGCGCAGGCATGGTTATGACCATTGAACCCATTGCAAAATGCATTGAAGAACTAAAGGCTAAGAGAACATATGATGAGGTGATATACCTTACCCCCGATGGAGAGCTTTTTAACCAGGAGAAAGCTAATACCTTCTCAATGGCTAAAAACATCATATTACTTTGCGGACATTATAAAGGAGTCGATGAAAGAGTCCGTGAAATATTCATTACCAAAGAAATTTCTATTGGTGATTATGTGCTTAGTGGTGGCGAGCTACCTGCGGCAATATTCTGCGATGCAATTATACGTTTATTACCGGGAGTATTATCTGATGAAACATCAGCACTTTCCGATTCTTTCCAGGATAATTTGCTTGCACCCCCCGTTTATACCCGTCCTGCTGATTATAAAGGGCTTAAAGTGCCCGATGTTCTTTTATCAGGTGACCCTAAGGTTATTGAAAACTGGAGGCACGAGAAATCTATTGAACGTACCCGGCAACGCCGGCCTGATATACTCAAAAAACACGAATAAAAATTCGTAATCGTTTCAGACGACTGTATCCTCGAAAACTTGCAGCCGGCAACCTTATTTTATTAAAATATGTTAACACCTCATGTTTTACGGAAATGGGGTTATTATTTTTATACTTTTGATAAGCAATTTGTAATAGCCCCCTACCCAATAATGATAACAAATGCAATTGGTAAAATTTTTGAGCGTGAGTTGAACAAACTTGCCGAAGAAATGAAGCTTTATACACCGGAAGAAAACATCTGGAAATTACAAGACGGTATAAAGAATTCAGGAGGGAACCTTTGCCTGCATATTTGCGGTAACCTGCAGCACTTTATTGGTAAAGTATTAGGCAATTCGGGTTATGTTCGTAACCGCGATAAGGAGTTTGCAGACAAGAACATTCCATTGGTTGACCTCCTTAAAGAAATTGAGGCCACTAAAAAAATTGTTGTTAAAACACTTCAGTCTATACCTGATGAAGACCTGGATAAAGAGTATACCGATTTCCCGTCGCATTTTTTGGGGACCGAAGATATGACCATATTTTATTTCCTGGCGCACCTTATTTCTCACTTAGGTTATAACACAGGACAGATAAACTATCACCGACGACTGATATCCTAATCAATGAACAATAATTTACACCACCCCAAGTTTATTTATCATATTTGCATAGCGCTCAGTAAAAAACAATGTCAGATAGTTTAGTAATAATCCCTACCTACAACGAAAAGGGCAATATTGAAAATATTGCCCGTAAAGTGTTATCACTGCCCGGAGATTTTCATTTACTGGTAATTGACGATGGTTCCCCTGATGGTACTGCGGACATTGTAAAAGGTATGATGAAAGAATTTGACGGACGCCTTTTTATTGTTGAAAGGTCAGGCAAACTGGGACTTGGTACCGCTTACATAGCAGGTTTTAAATGGGCACTTGCACGTAGCTATGAGTTTGTTTTTGAAATGGATGCCGATTTCTCGCACAATCCTGATGACCTTATACGTCTGAAAGCAGCCTGTGTTAATGGGGCCGACCTTGCCATAGGTTCGCGCTATGTTAAGGGCGGAGATGTAAAGAACTGGGATCTGAAAAGAGTAATAATGTCATACTGCGCATCGGTTTACGTGCGCACCGTACTTTGGATAAATGTAAAAGATACCACTGCCGGTTTTAAATGTTACAGGCGCAGGGTATTGGAAGCATTACCGCTGGATACAATCAAATTCATTGGTTATGCCTTCCAGATAGAGATGAAATACCTTACTCATAAAATGGGCTTTAAAATAGCCGAGGTGCCTATTAACTTTATAGACCGCGAGGTTGGTATTTCTAAAATGAGTAAGGGCATATTTAAAGAGGCTTTCTGGGGCGTTTTACAAATGCGAATGGGAAAACATGGCAAGTAAAAGCACACTTATCAAAAATGCTTTTATAGTTAATGAAGGAAAGACATTCCGTGGCGACTTACTTATAGTAAATGATAGAATTGAAGAGGTAGCAAGCTCTATTTCTTCTTATCCTGAAAACACCGTTGTAATTGATGCTACCGGCAAATACCTTTTACCGGGAGTAATAGATACCCATGTGCATTTCCGTGAACCGGGGCTGGTACATAAAGCCGATATACATTCTGAATCGAAGGCTGCCGTAGCCGGTGGAGTTACATCTTTTATGGATATGCCAAACACAGTGCCCGCGGTTCTTACACAGGAATTACTGGAAGATAAATACAAGATCGCAAAAGATAAAGCACTTGCCAATTACTCTTTCTACATGGGCACCTCGAACAACAATATGGACGAGGTATTAAAGACAGACCCTAAAAATGTGTGCGGTGTAAAAGTGTATTTAGGAACATCTACCGGTAATATGTGTGTAGATAATCCTGAAACTATTGAGCAACTTTTCGCCCAGTGCCCTACCCTATTGGCTGCACACTGCGAAGACGAACATATTATTGAAGAGAATTCAAAACTCTTTCGTGAAAAATATGGAGAGAACCCTCCCCCATCAAGCCATCCATTAATCCGTAATGAAGAGTGTTGTTATAAGTCTTCATCACATGCAGTTGAGTTGGCAAAGAAGCACAATACCCGCCTGCATATTGTGCATGTATCAACAGTAAAAGAAACAAGCTTGTTTGACAATAAAACTCCATTGGAGAAAAAACGAATCACTGCCGAAGTATGTATACACCACCTTTGGTTCAGCGATAAAGACTACGCCGGAAAAGGCAACTGGATAAAATGGAACCCTGCTATTAAAACCGAGAACGACCGCAGTGGATTGATGCAGGCTTTGCTTGACAATAAGATAGATACCATTGCCACCGACCACGCCCCGCACACACCCGGAGAGAAAGAACAGGAATATTTCTGCTGCCCTTCCGGTGCGCCAATGGTACAGCATTCGCTAAATGCGATGCTCGAATTCCACAGGGCCAATAAAATATCAGTAGAGACCATAGTACAGAAAATGTGCCATGCACCTGCGATCTGTTTCCATATTGAGAACAGGGGCTTTTTACGTAAAGGTTATTATGCCGATATTACCCTGGTAGATATGAACACCACCTGGAAAGTTGATAAATCGAACATCCTTTATAAATGCAAATGGGCACCTATGGAAGGAGAAACTTTCCACAGTAAGGTTACACACACTTTTGTGAACGGAAACCTGGTTTACAACAACGGAAGTTTTGATGAATCAGTAAAGGGAATGCGCTTAAAATTCGATCGATAAAACCTACTCCTGAATATTCTTTAAAATGCCAGCTTGCAAGGCAAACTCGTGGGCATAATCGTATAAAGAAGCGGCCAGTTTTTCATCACCCAAAGCACGTTTTATAGTATCGCTCTGCCCCAGTAAGGTTTGGTGCATAAACTGCTTCATTTCATCGGTCATCATCTCTTTGGTCCATAAATGCAGGTGCATAGAATTCTTTTCTTTCTCATCCCACAGCGATAAAAGCATGCCCTTAACGGAACCTTCCTGTTTTGTATCGCTTGCTGACCAATGCATATTTATAGGTAAGTTATTTTCATCTAACTCAACCGTTATCTTAATTTCTGTTGTCTTTGCCATAATAAAATTGTTCGATAAATGTGCTCAAAAGTAGGTCAAATACGCTTACCTTAAGGCATAAATTTTTTACCTCATTTTATATACAAATTATCGGTTACGAATGTTATCTTTGAAACTTAAATACCTTTAAGAACATTTATGCAGAAAACACTCTCGCAATTCGACGTTGCCGTTACTTCTTGCAGGGATATTTTTGTTAAAAAGATGCACGACTACGGTACTGCATGGCGCATACTCAGGGTATCATCTATCACCGACCAGATATTTATTAAAGCTCAGCGTATCAGGAGCATAGAGGAAAAGGGCACCAAAAAGATTGATGAAGACGTTACAGCCGATTTTATTGGCATATATAACTACGCCATTATTGCGTTAATTCAACTTTCATTAAAAGATGATTCACGCACCGAAATGCCTGCTAAAGAAATAGAAGTGTTGTTTGACAAGCATGCAAAATATGCCCGCCAGCTTATGCAGGATAAGAACCACGATTATGGTGAAGCCTGGAGAGAAATGCGTGTATCATCGCTTACCGACCTCATATTAATGAAGCTTTTACGTATCAAGCAAATTGAGGATCACAAGGGCCACACGCTCATATCAGAGGGGATAGATGCCAACTATTACGACCTTATGAATTATGCTATTTTTGCATTAATACGCCTTACTGAAACTGTTTAGAGTATGAAGAGACTGTTCCAGATATGTAAATACCTTGTAGGCGGATTATTCATCTTCTCGGGCTTTGTTAAAGCCGACGACCCACTTGGTTTTTCATATAAATTACAGGAATACTTTGAAGCTTTTGGCCCGGGTTGGAAATGGGCTATTCCACTTTCCTTCCCCATTGCTGCCACTATACCTATTATTGAAATGACCCTGGGTATAATGGTTATTATCAAGGCCCGCAAGGCACTCACACTTTGGCTTATCTTTTTACTTACCGCTTTCTTTGCCTTCTTAACTTATTACACGGCATACTACAACAAAGTACTTGAATGCGGCTGCTTTGGCGATTTCCTCCCTATGACACCATGGCAATCGTTCGGGAAGAATGTTGTATTGCTCATACTTATTGGCATGCTTGCTATATTCCATAAGCACTTTATACCTTCCTTTTCAAGTAAAATTGAAAACTTTATAATCATTATGTTCACCGCAGGTGGAATAGCTTTCTCATGGTATTGCTATAGCTACTTACCGGTTATAGATTTCCGCCCTTACAAAGTAGGCACCGACATTAAACGCGATATGAAAGGCGGAATACCTGACGTGCTTAAATATTATTACACGCTGAAAAATAAGACGAGCGGAGAGACCAAAGAATTTGACAAGTTCCCTGAGAACTACCAAAAGGATTGGGATTACGTGAGCAGCCGTACCGAAGTTGTAAAAAAAGGAGTGGAAGCCAAAATACACGACTTTAATATTACCAGCCTTGATGGAGAGAACTATACCGATAGTGCATTGAGCAATCCTAACTATAGTTTCTTCCTGGTATCATCCAGCATAACTGATGCAAATACTTCAGATGAGGTGACCAAAAGGATAAATGACCTGTATAGTGAGTGCAAAAAGAATCACTTTGAGTTCATTTGCCTTACTGCTTCGGGCGATAAGGAGATTGATGCCTTCAAGCAAAAGACTCATGCTGAATATCCTTTTTATAATACTGACGACACCCAGTTACGCACCATGATTCGTTCAAATCCTGGATTAATAATGATAAAAGCCGGAATGGTAATTGCCATGTGGCACTATCATTCCTTGCCAGATTATAAAACATTAAACACTCAATACTTTCATAAATAGTGATAAACTTTATAATTAAGCGGACATTCTACGGATTACTGGTACTTATAGGAGTATTGGTTTTAGTTTTTCTTTTATTCAATGCCCTACCCGGTGATCCTGCCCGTTTAATGCTTGGCCAGCGCGCTGATGCGCAGTCAATTGCCATAATTAATAAAGACCTCGGCCTTGACAGACCACTGAGCACACAATTTGCCATGTATGTTGATGATTTGTCGCCGATATCTATATACAACGACAAAAAGAAAGATAGCCCTGTTTATCTTGATACAGCTAAGTATACCAGCTATACTAAACTATTCAGGGTATCTGAGAACAAGGTGATGATCCTTAAATTTCCATACCTGCGTCGTTCATATCAAACTAAGCGGAAAGTCTGGGATATTATCAAAACTACCTTACCCAATACTGCTGTGCTGGCTGTAACAGCCATAGTATTTGCATCAATCATTGGCATATTCCTGGGTATTATTGCAGCTCTGCTAAAAGATTCCTTTTTCGATAAGATATCTGTCATATTATCTGTATTGGGGCTTGCAGGTCCTTCATTCTTTGTGGGGCTAATTCTGGCCTGGTTATTTGGTCACGTACTTTCAAGGTACACAGGATTAAATACTGTCGGCAATCTCTATACTATCGACGATTATGGCAATGGTCGGTACCTCGATCTAAAAAACCTTATACTGCCTGCCCTTACATTAGGCATACGTCCGCTGGCAATTATAGTGCAGCTTACACGTGCATCTATGCTCGAAGTATTGTCACATGATTATATACGCACGGCTTTTGCTAAAGGACTTAAACTCCGCAAGATCATTACCAAACACGCCTTAAAGAATGCACTTAACCCCGTGGTTACAGCTATTTCGGGTTGGTTTGCCAGCTTAATTGCAGGTGCCGTTTTTGTAGAATACATATTTGGCTGGGAAGGTATAGGTAAAGAAGTGATAGAAGCTCTTGAGCGTTATGACCTGCCTGTGGTAATGGGTGTAGTACTTGTTACTTCTATTTTATTCGTAATAATAAATATTATTGTAGATATTATATACGCCGTACTTGATCCACGTATAAGGTTAAAATAAATTTCAGTATGAGAAAGCAGATCGTAGCAGGGAATTGGAAAATGAATAAGACATATTCAGAGGCAGTGCCATTGTTATATGAAATAAAAGACCTTTTGTTTAAAAGCAAAAAAGCAGAATCAGTAATTAAGATCATTGTTCCACCCTATCTTTATATTCACGATTTTCACGAAACTACAAAGGGACTAAAGAATCTTTTCATGGGTGCACAAAACTGTGCCTATGAAGAATCGGGTGCTTATACCGGTGAGGTTTCTGCAGCCATGATAAAATCAGTAGGGGCTAATTATATAATCATAGGTCATTCTGAAAGAAGAAGTTATTTTAAAGAAACCCATGCAGACTTAAGGAAGAAAACTGATATTACACTTAAGCATGGCTTGAGTCCGATCTTCTGTATTGGCGAAACGGCAGATAAACGCCAGGCAAATGAACATTTTAACGTAGTGGAAACACAGATAACAGAAAGCCTCTTTCACTTATCAGCAGAAGAATTCAAAAAAATAGTGCTCGCTTACGAACCGGTATGGGCGATAGGTACAGGACTTACTGCTTCTACTGCACAGGCACAGGAAATGCATCATTTTATCCGCTCACATATTGAAAAGAAATACGGCAGATCGGTTGCTGATGAAATCTCAATACTTTACGGCGGAAGTTGCAATGAAAAAAATGCAGCTGAACTATTTGCCTGCCCTGATGTAGATGGTGGCCTTATCGGCGGTGCAGCTTTAAAGGCTAAAGAATTTGTAGAAATAATTCACTCCTTCCCTAAATGAATTTTATAAAAAAACTTTCTCTTCTTTTCATTTTCACATTGTGCTTTCAATTTTCAAATGCACAGGAAGGAAAAATAAAAATATTCAATTCTGATTCTGTTAAATTCCTGGATGATGTGCAAACATATATGGAAACAGGTATTGCCAGCCATAAAGAAATAAAAGAGTTTATGCAGCAATTTGTAGCCGCATGGAAAACACCTGCCTTTAACCACACATTTAAAACTACTACTTACAACATTTCAAATGAAATGCTTACCCGGAAGATACCGGTATACCCTACTTACCAAACCTTTCTTTCGGCCATGTTGAATTTTGTCGAAAATAAGAATTTAACCCAGGCACAGTTTGACCAATGGACAACAGCGCTTGAAAAACTTATTAAACAAAGGCCTTATAACAACCTGAACAACTTCCTCTCGATGAGCGATAACTTGTTCAGCACTAATACCATGTATAAAACACCAACTATTACATGGAGCGGCACGAACAGTAATTTCACTTTTAAAAGCGATAGTGTACCTGAAGTTATTTTTGCCAAATTAAATCTCAAGTGTACGAACGAACGTAGTGATACTATTGTAATTTATAACACACAGGGTGTTTTCTTTCCTAATAGTGGTACATGGATTGGTAATGGCGGTAAAGTAGACTGGGTTCGTACAGGGCTCGATGCCAATACCGTTTATGGGGAATTGAACCATTACACAATTATCTGCAAGCAGGGTGGCTTTGCAGCCGATTCTGTTATCTTCTGGGACAAGAATTATTTTGACAAATCGCTTTTAGGTAGAATAATTGAACGAAATGTTTCAGAGGCAGCAGGCAAAGAAACATATCCCCGCTTTGTATCTTATGGTAAGCGCTTTGCCATTCCTAACCTTACACCCGATGTAACTTATAATGGCGGTTTTTCTATGCGCGGCAGGCGTTTTGTTGGTTCGGGTACAGCAGCAGAACCGGCACAGCTTATATTTAAACGCAACAATAAACCTTTCCTCATTGCTTCATCTATTGAATACGGTATAACAAAAGATCAGATTATGGCTGATGATGCCAGTATTGTGATGCACCTCACCGATACCGACTCTGTTTATCACCCCGATGTGCAGATGGTGTATAATATTCCTAAAAAGCATCTTTCACTTATCAGAACTGCCCAAGGTCTGTCGCAAACTCCATATTTTGATACCTACCACAAAGTCAATATGTTCTTCGAAGAGCTTTCATGGAACATTGATGAACCGAAAATGGAATTCCGAATGCTGGAAGGTGCCTCACAGAGTATTGCGGATTTTGAATCACAGGATTTCTTCCGGCCCGAATTGTTTGACAAGTTCTCTGATGCAACTGGGTCGAATACCATTATGATGATAGCCCAATATTCGAAAGCAGTGAATGGATATGACTTTATAATGAGCGATATTGCAAGTTACATGCATACTACATCAGATGAAATGCGCCCTACAATTATGAAACTTGCAACGGTTGGCCTATTGTTATATGATGTGCAAGCTGATAAGATACACGTAACAGATCGCTTGAACAGGTTTATAAGCAACAAAGGCAAAAAGACAGATTATGACGTATTAGATTACCACTCTGAAAATCCGGGCCGTGGTGTCGATAACGGAGTATTAGATCTGCTTACTAATGATATTACTATTAGCGGTGTAGGAGTTATTGAGGTTAGTGATTCTGAAAACGTATACATATATCCCAAGGATGGGCAAGTGGTATTACACCGCAACAGAAACTCTTCTTTTGGTGGTAATGTGCATGCGGGTCGTTTCGACTTTTACGGCAAGCATTTCGAATTCAAGTATGATGACTTCAAGATAAAAATGAATGCTACTGACTCTATTCGAATACAAGCAGAGTCGTATGAAGTAGACTCAAAAGGCGCGCACCACCTTGTACCGGTAAAAAGTGTTATTGAGCACGTAAGTGGTGAAATTGCACTTGATAAGCCGTTCAACAAATCGGGACTGAAACCTTTCCATCAATATCCGATTCTTACCAGTGATACAAACTCATTTGTTTTCTATAATAAAAAGACGGTACAGGGCGGGGTTTACAAAAAAGATAATTTCTATTTCAAGCTCGATCCTTTTGTTATTGATAGTTTGAACAGGTTTACAAATACAGGTTTGCACTTTGACGGAACCTTTGCATCGGCAGATATTGTACCTGAAATGCGTGAAACACTTAAATTACAACCCGACTACTCTCTTGGTTTTGTTCATGAATCAGATGCCAATGGAATTGCTTTGTACAATGGTAAAGGCAAGTTCTTCAGCAAACTTAAGCTCAGCAACCAGGGGCTTAAAGGTGATGGAACTATCAATTATGTAACTTCTGTTTCCAAATCAAATGATTTCAGGTTCTACCCCGACTCGATGAATGCCACGGCAAATAAATTCGTCATAAATGAGCAGAAAAAAGACCCCGAGTTCCCTCCTGTAACTGGCGATTCGGTTTACGAGCATTGGATGCCAAAGCTTGATCATATGGCTATTAATGACGTAAAATCTCCCTTCTTTATTTATACCAATCAAAGTATCTTCCATGGCAAGTTCGACCTAACCCCTGAACTACTTACAGGTAATGGTGAAATTGACTTTATGAAGGCCAGCTTAACTTCAAAGCTTATCAAGTTCAAACAGCATAAATTTAATGCTGATACAGCTGACTTTAGTTTAGATGCAACCGACAATTCTGGCATTGCCTTCCAGACCAATAACATGAATTCAGAAATTGACTTCCAGACACAAATGGGTGAATTTAAATCGAATGGTGGTGGTTCTGTAGTTAAGTTCCCTGAGAACGAATACATAGCCTATATGGATGAGTTTAAATGGTATATGAACCAGGACCAGTTGGAAGTAAGTTCAACCAAGTCACAAAAAGTGGAAGTACAAGGAAAGGAATTGCAATTCTCAGGTGCTAAATTCATATCAACTGACCCAAAACAGGACTCACTTCAGTTTATTGCACCTTCGGCACGTTTCAGTATAAAAGACTTCCTTATTTCGGCACACAAAGTGCCGTTTATAGATGTTGCCGATGCGCAAATTGTACCTGACAGCGGTAAATTATTTATACACAAGAATGCACTGATGGAGCCTCTGGTACATGCTGAAATAACTGCTAACACCGTTACCAAGTATCATCATATTTACAATGCCGATCTGAGTATCACCTCACGAAAGAGTTACAGTGGATCAGGCTATTATGATTATGTAGATGAAATAAAGAACAAGAAGGCTATCTACTTTAATAACATTCACGTAGATACCACGCATCAAACTGTTGCAAATACAACAATATCTGATACATCACATTTTAATTTAAGCCCTAACTTCAGTTACCAGGGTGCTGTTACATTAAAAGCAACTAACCCCTTCCTTTACTTTGATGGTGAGGCACGTATTATGCACCAGTGTAATGAATTGAAAATTGCATGGGTACGTTTCTCATCACCCATTGACCCTAACAGTGTGCAGATACCCCTCAACAGTCATCCTGTAAACGAAAGCAACACTCCGCTTGCAGCATCACCGGTTTTAGCAGTTACTGACTCCCTGCATATGTATGGTGCATTTCTCTCTCCGGTTGTAAACGGAAAGAAAGATATTGTTGTTTTATCTGACAGTGGTTACTTAGCATTTGATAAACCAAGCCAGGAATACAGAATTGCAACCAAAGAAAAACTTATTGAGCAATCACTGCCCGGCAATTATGTAAGTCTTGATACACGCCGCTGTATTTTAATGGCCGATGGACAAATGAACCTTGGCCCTGATTACGGACCATTGGATATGCAAACAGTAGGAACCATGACCGATTACCTTGTAAGGGATTCAGTTGAAGCCAAGGTAATGGTGTTGCTCAACTTCTTATTTGATGATGGCGCGCTTGATAAAATGGCAGCCGACTTTACCAATATGGGAAGCCTTAAACCTATTGACGTGAGCAAGGGTGATGTGGCAAAGAACCTGCGTGAATTAATGGGTAAGGACCAGGCCGACAAACTTATATCTCAGCTTACTCTTTACGGAACAGCCAAGAAAATACCTAAGGAATTGCAATCATCATTGTTCTTCAGCCAGCTTAATATGAAATGGAATAATCAGACCCGTTCCTATGTATCTGATGGAAAGATAGGTGTTGGAAGCGTGGGTAAAACTATGGTGAATAAACTTTGCGATGGCAGGATAGAGTTCAAGAAGAAACGCGGCGCTGATGAAATAAACATATATATAGAACTTGATCCTCAGCATTGGTATTACTTCAATTATGTAAACGGATTTATGCAGGTATTATCATCCAATAATGATTTCATGACCGCAATAACAGTACTTAAATCGGATAAGAGAGAACAAAAAACAGATAAGGGTAAATATACATTTGGCACCTTACCTACAAACTCTAATAAAAAGACCATCTTCTTAAGGAAGTTCTCTACCGATACTGATAATGGCGGTGGTGGTAACTGATCTGTCTTAATAGCATAACCTATACTAATGAAAAGTATTTCTTCCCGTTTTTTTGCAGCCCTGATTATTCTTCTGGTTGTTTCATCTTCATTTGCTCAAACCTACAACCCTTCTTTATACAATTGTATGAAGTGGAGGAACATTGGCCCCTTCCGCGGTGGACGCACTGTTGGTGCTTGCGGAGTTACACAACAACCAAACGTATTTTTTATTGGCGTTAACGACGGAGGAGTATGGAAAACGAATGATTACGGCAGAACATGGAAACCTTTATTTGATGACCAGCCTACCGGCTCAATTGGCGATGTGGCAGTAGCTCCATCGAACCCGAATGTAATTTATGTGGGTAGTGGTGAAGGCATACAACGCCCTGATCTATCAGTTGGTGATGGCATGTATAAATCAATTGACGGGGGTAAAACATGGACACATCTTGGCCTTACTGATGCACAGCAAATTGGCGGACTTGCAGTTGACCCTAAAAATGAGAATATAGTTTTTGTGGCAGCACTTGGCCACCCATATGGCCCTAATGAAGAACGTGGTGTGTTCCGCACCACTGATGGTGGCAAGACCTGGAAGAAAGTTTTCTACATCGATGAAAATTCGGGCGCTATACAGGTAACTATCGACCCGACAAATTCACAAATAGTATATGCCGATATTTTTATGGCAAGGAACGGGCCATGGGAAAACTGTTATTTCTCGGGCAAGAACAGCGGCTTATATAAATCAGAAGACGGAGGAAACACCTGGAAAAAATTAACTACCGGCTTACCCGGCGCTGAGCAAGGCCTTGGTAGAATAGGTTTTTGCATTGCACCGAGCGACCATAACCGCCTTTATGCAACTGTAGATTCGAGAAAAGGCGGAGGCGAATACCGCAGTGATGATGGTGGTAACACCTGGAAGTTATTGAGTGATGATACGAGGTACTGGGACCGTGGCGATGATTTTGCGGAGATAAAAGTTGATCCTAAAAATGCAGATATAGTATATGATGTAAATGTGGTGGTATGGAAATCGACCGATGGAGGAAAAACGTGGAACGGCTTCAAAGGTGCACCGGGTGGGGATGATTACCACAGGCTGTGGATAAACCCGGATAACACCAACGTAATGTTATTGGCAGGTGACCAGGGCGCTGCGGTAACAGTTAACGGAGGAGAAACCTGGAGTTCGTGGTATAATCAACCCACTGCACAATTGTATCACGTAAGCGCTGATAATGCATTCCCATATAATGTTTACAGCGGCCAGCAAGAAAGCGGTTCAGTTGGTATTGCATCACGTGGTAACGATGGCGAAATAACTATGCGTGACTGGCACCCGGTAGCTGCCGAAGAATATGGTTATGTAGTGGCTGACCCATTGGATCCGAATATTGTTTACGGCGGTAAAATTTCTAAATATGATAAGCGCACAGGCCAGGCACAAGATGTCAGCCCTGATGCATTGAAATATGGCAAGTATCGTTTTCTGCGCACAGCACCTATAGTGTTTTCTACCATTGATAATAAGACACTCTATTTTGCAGGTAACGTAGTTTTCAAAACCCGCGATGGAGGAAATTCATGGCAGACCATTAGCCCTGATCTTACACGCATGACCTATGATGTTCCCAAAACAATTGGCGTTTATACAGCAGATTCCATGAAGAAAATGCCACCCCGTGGCGTAATATATACACTTGCTCCATCGCCTTTAGATAGTAATACATTGTGGGCAGGAACTGATGACGGCTATATACAGGTAACACGCGATGGAGGAAAGACATGGAAAAATGTAACTCCTGCTGCAATTACATGTTGGAGCAAGATATGCCTGATGGATGCCAGCCATACCGATGTAAATTGTGCATACGCAGCGGTAAACCGTTCGAAGTTAGATGACCTGAAACCACACATTTATAAAACAACTGACGGAGGAGCTACATGGAAAGAAATTGTAACCGGCCTGCCAGATGACCCAATCAACGTAGTGAAAGAAGACCCGATCCGTAAAGGATTGTTGTTTGCAGGTTCTGAAAGATCCACCTATGTTTCGTTTGATGATGGAGGCCACTGGCAATCGCTGCGATTGAATATGCCTTGCACTTCTATTCGTGATTTGACCATTAAAGACAACGACCTGATAGTTGCCACACATGGCCGCTCATTCTGGATATTAGATAACATAACACCATTACGCCAGTTAACCAGTGACGTAGCGAAACAGTCTGCAATATTATATAAACCTGCCACAGCTTACCGAGTGCGTTGGAACATGTATCCTGATACTCCACTACCTGCTGATGAACCCGCAGGGCAAAACCCACCTGACGGATTGATGATCGATTATTACCTCTCTTCAAAATCTAACAACGAGGTAACGATTGATATTACCGAACACAATCATAATTTAATAAGGCATTTCAGCAGCCGCGACAGCATGTATAAAATACCGCCGGTAAACATTCCGCTTTACTGGATAAGGCCACAACAAATACTTTCTGCAGATTCAGGCTCGCACCGTTTTTTATGGGATATGCACTTGCCTCCGCTTAATACTCCGCCTGAATATCCTATTTCGGCAGTTGTGGGCGAAACAGCCCCTGCCCCCACCTCACCATGGGTAAGGCCGAACTATTATATAATAACACTTACGGTGAACGGACAGAAATATTCCCAGAGCTGTGATGTGGAGATGGACCCTCGCGTAAAATCCCCTATAGGAGGTATACTGCATCAATTTGATATGTCTGTGTCATGCTATAACGACCTGCAACAATTGATGGAAGAAGAAAAAACACAGGCTTCTTACCTCAAGCAAATTACAGCCCTGGCGAAAAATAATGATGACAGTGCAGAAGTACAATCGCTCATGAATATAGCAGGTAAAATAAAGTGGTTCTCTACCGATAAAAATGCCTCCTCGCTTGGCGGCAACTTGCGAATACTCTTCACTGCCATGCAATCTGCTGATGTTGAACCAACGGAGCAACAAGCGGCAAGTACAAAAGAATTGCACCAAACAGCCCTACAAGTTGCTCAAAAATGGGCCAGCGTACAACAAGATGTGGCTACTGTTAATGTGGCATTAAAGAAGAAAGGATTACAGGAAATAAAGTAAAAGCCTACCACAGAGACATGGAGAGCATAGAGAAGCACGGAGAAAATTTATTTTAATTCGTTACCATTTAATCATCCTAATGAAATCCTCAAATTTCTCTATACCTTTTTCTGCTTCATAAGTTCTAACAAACTCGGGCTCTTGAAAAGGCAACGCGTAATATTCAAATTGCCATTTATTCGATTCAAGACCATAGGTGATATGCAGTGATTCCTTTCTATAGTCCAATGGATTATAGATACTAACTACAAGCTTATCCATTGAAGTTGAACCATAAAGTCGTTTTGCTAATTCAGAATTCTTTATATACCTCACTAGTTTTAACATTTCAACATGCGCCCCAGCCCAATTCCTGATGTATCGCACTTCTATTTCGTCCCATGAAACGGCATGAGCGGACCACGGTTGATATTTGCTTTTCTGAATCATTACCTGTTATTTTATTACTCTTCTCATCATAGTTTATACTTTGTGTAATAATTCTTCTTAACATCCATTCTGTAATATTCTTCTTTTACGGTTTCAACCTCTTTATTCTTTTTCGAATTATACTTCATCTTTTTGGCTACCATATAAAAATCATAATATTTGGGCGAGAGGAAATCTGGTAAAAAGGTGTACATCCGGTTTAATGTTTTGTATGTTTCTTCCTCTGGCATACCATTAAAAATATAAACATCCCTTAATAACTGCGGTTGATATGAGAATATCTTCGCTCCGCCAGGAATTTGATGAAAAACTTCCATCTTGTCATCAAGAGCACCCATCGCAAACCTATAAGTAATACCTAAAGCATATTCAGACAATCCTATTTTCTCTATGCAAACCACAGGTTTAATATCTGCTGAGTTATTAGAATCTATGCGTTCCTTAAAACCAGATGCTATGTAATGGCCATCTTCTTTAAATAACTCTGCCCACCCAATTACCATTTCGCAACCACCACAGTCCATCTCCTTTCCAATAGTATCGAAAGGAACTGTTTCAAAGATTATAATATAATGTTCCGTTGAATCGTCTGGTACAGCCTGGATGGACAGAACCCTTGTGCCATAGAACTTAAAAAAATCATCATCATGTGCTTTACGGTAGCCCACATAGCTTTCAATTTTTAAATGCGGATAAAATAAGCTAATGAGCTTAACTGTATCATTGGGTGAATTGACATATTCTTCTGAATCAGGGTGAATCTTCTTGTGCAACTCAACAGGGGCCGCAGGTACTTTCTTTGTATCAAATTGCTTACAAGCAAAAGGAAATAATATTACAGATACAATTAAAAAAGGTTTCATTGTTTACGCATTGGTGGTGATACTGAGATTCTAAGCTACTAAATTTAACCAAAGTGATGGCACGTGAGGTGAGAAGAAAAGACAACAGGAAATGACACATAGATGCAAAGGTTGTGCCAAATCTTATTAATTATGAATTATGAATTGAAAAACCTCAGTGACTCTGTGCCTTTGCGGTTAATACTTATTCCTTAGTCCCTACCCCTTATTCCTAATTAGAATTAGCGAGGATAGGATTGGGATTGATCTCATCAGACTCTACTCCACCATCTTTCAGTCGAACGATACGATGAGCATAGCGGGCAATATCTTCTTCGTGTGTAACAAGTACAATGGTATTTCCTTTTTTGTGGATATCCTCAAAAAGGCCCATAATTTCAATAGATGTCTTTGAATCGAGGTTACCGGTTGGTTCGTCGGCGAGTATTATAGCAGGGCGATTAACCAGTGCACGTGCAACAGCCACACGCTGGCGCTGTCCGCCTGATAGTTCATTTGGCTTATGCATCATCCTGCCCTTTAATCCCACTTGCTGAAGTACTTCTTCCGCCCTTGTCTTACGCTGTTGCTTGGTGGTTCCGGCATATATCATGGGCAGCATAACATTATCTAAAGCTGTTGAACGAGGCAAGAGGTTAAAGGTCTGGAACACGAAACCAATTTGTTTGTTCCTTACTTCGGCCAGTTCGTTGTCGAGCATTTTATCTACCGAAATACCATTCAAAATATACTGGCCATTGCTTGGAGTATCAAGACAACCCAACACGTTCATAAGTGTTGACTTACCCGAGCCCGATGGGCCCATAAGTGCTACGTATTCGTTCTTTTTAATGGTGAGGCTTACGGAATGGAGAGCGTTAATGGTCTCTACACCCATTTTGTAAACTTTACTGATTCCTATAAGCTCAATGATATTTTCCATACCCTAATAATATGCGAATATACCAAAAAGCAATTGGCTGGATAAAATTAGGGGAGCCAATGCTTTGGCATAACTGAGAGTAAGGCCAATTTACTTTGTAAATCGTGCCACTCTCAGTAATAAGCATCTACAGGAATTGCTTAGAATTTGAGTGTGAAATGTTCTTTTACCTGCCCTTTACGGAAGAATACAAGTCCGAATGAGAACAGATCGATGGTTACAGTGGCAGATGGTTCTTTGATTACCTCCTGCCATGCCTGAAACATATCTGCTGACCAGCGGATATCATCGAAAACAAAAACACAATTATCAGAAGCCAATGGCAGGCACTGTTTAAAATAGCTGAGTGTAGGTTCTTTGCGGTGGTTACCATCGAAGAATACATAATCAATAGAGGTAACAGTTTTCAATACCTGTGACAGGGTTTCATCAAAATTACCTGTTACCTGTTTTATATTATTTGCTTTTAGCAACTGAAAATTCTTTGCTGCCAGTTGTGCCGTTTGCGGGCTGCCTTCCATGGTTATAAATGCTGCATCGGGGCATGCCTTGGCCTGGTAAAGTGTGCTTATACCCAATGATGTGCCAATTTCGAGCATGACCTTAGGCTGCATAAAATTCACCAGTCTGAAAAGCATACGCCCCTGTTTGGCAGGTATGGCCGACCTAGCTGCAATATCTTTTACTTTTCTTTTATTATTCTTGCCTGCACCTGCTCCAAAATCAACAACTTCAATCTCTTCTGTCGATTGCAATAGCATTGCGCGCAAATGTTCTATGGGCGCAAACTCATAAAATTGCAGGTCCCCATCAATAACCTTTTGGTAAAACTTATATACAAAAGCAGAATGTGTGCCGTGCAGAGTTTTAGCCCTGAGCAAATAATTAAGGTATTGGAAGGGGAGAAATATTTTTTTCACACCACGAAAATACAAATCTGTTGCAATATGTCCCCAGATAGTTGGGTTAGAACAACGTACTTTGGCGTAAGTGAGAGTACCTCATATTTACTTCCGTAAATCTGAATACTCTCACTAAAATTTTCCTACTTTTGACACGCTTATAATTTATCATCTTCAGGTATAAATATGGGAAATTACGCAATAGCTATACACGGCGGCGCCGGAACCCTGATGACAGGGACAATTAGTCCGGAAAAAGAAAAAGAATATCACGAAAAACTTTCAGAAGCATTACAAACAGGCTACAACATTCTCAGCAAAGGCGGTTCTGCCGTTGATGCAGTGGAAGCAGCTGTGCGTGTAATGGAAGACAGCCCCCTGTTCAATGCCGGAAAGGGCTCAGTATTTAACTGCGATGGTATAAACGAAATGGATGCTGCCATTATGAATGGCAAAAACCTGAAAGCAGGCGCTATAGCCGAAGTACACACCATACGCAACCCCATTTCGTGCGCACGTGCGGTGATGGAAAAAACAAAACACGTATTACTTGCCAGTGCCGGAGCTGAGAAATTCGCCAAGGAAGCAGGGCTCGAAATAGTTGACCCATCCTACTTTTACTACGAAGAACGCCACAAGCAATGGTTGGCCACAAAAGATAACGACAGTGATAACACATGGGCGGGAGATAGTATACCGGAAGGCACCAAGAAATTCGGAACGGTTGGAGCAGTAGCGCTCGATAACCAGGGAAATATTGCTGCTGCCACATCAACAGGTGGAGTCAACAACAAAAAATTCGGACGCATTGGTGATTCACCGTTAATTGGCTCAGGAACTTATGCCAATAATAAAACCTGCGCCGTATCGTGTACAGGAGAAGGTGAATATTTTATCCGCAATGTGGTATCGTATGATATATCGGCACTTATGGAATACAAGGGCATGAACCTGGTACAGGCAACTGCCGAAGCCATGAAAAAGGTTGCACTGCTGGGTGGTGAAGGAGGACTGATATCAATAGACGCACAGGGAACTATAGCTGCTCCGTTCAATACCTCATCTATGTTCAGGGGCTGGATAAACACGGCCGGAGAAAAATTCACAGGCATCTTCCGTTAAACTATTTATGAATACATACAGCGAAGTATTAGACTACCTGTATAAGCGCTTACCCATATTTCAAAGGGTTGGCAGCATTGCCTATAAAGGCGGGCTCGATAATATTATTAAACTCTGCAATGCACTTGGAAATCCTCAAAATAATTTTCCGGTTATACATATTGCAGGTACTAATGGCAAAGGCTCCACATCGCATTACTTAGCATCTATATTACAAAGTGCAGGATATAAGAAAGTTGGACTACACACATCACCACACCTTAAAGATTTCAAGGAGAGGATAAAGATCAGCGGGGAACTTATCCCTGAAAAAGATGTGATTGATTTTGTAAATGCCAATAAAGAACTGGTGGAACAAATGGATTGCTCATTCTTCGAGTTGAACGTAGCCATGACCTTCTGGTACTTTGCAAAAGAGAAATGTGATATTGCAGTTATTGAAACAGGCCTTGGTGGAAGACTTGATTCTACCAATATTGTTGAACCAGTAGCTTCGATAATTACCAATATAAGCTTCGACCATGTTGCGTTATTGGGAGATACCTTACCCAAGATAGCAGCAGAGAAAGCGGGTATTATTAAAGCGGGCAAATTGGTAGTGATAGGAGAAACACAGCAAGAAACAAAACCTGTGTTTGAGCAAAAAGCAGCTGAATTAAAGTCTCCTATTCGCTTTGCAGATTCTATTTATAGCATTACGAATGCGCGTACTGCTACCAAAAACAACAAGCCACACCTTGTAATAGACGTTCTGAAAAATGGCAAGCCTTATTTAACAGAACTATATTCGGAGCTTAACGGATTATACCAGCAGAAGAATATTTGTACCGTGCTTGCAACAGTTGATGTATTAAATGAATCAGGCTATAAGATAAGTACGGAGAACATACGTGATGGCATATTGAAAGTAGTTAGCCAAACCGGTTTATTGGGCAGATGGCAAACGCTTTCTACCAACCCACTGACCATTGCCGATACGGGCCATAATGAAGCAGGCATAAAGGAAGTGATCAGGCAATTGGGAATGCTAAAATATAATCATCTGCATTTCGTAATAGGTATGGTGAATGATAAAGAACCTAATAAAGTGTTGTCATTGTTGCCTAAAGACGTGACCTACTATTTCTGTAAGGCTAATATTCCACGTGCGCTTGATGAAAAAGAACTATCTGTAATAGCTTCCAAATATGGTTTGAAAGGAGAACACTTTTCTACGGTAAAAGAAGCATTACAAGCGGCACAAGGGAGTGCAGCAAAAAATGACCTTGTATTTGTAGGAGGCAGTACCTTTATAGTAGCCGATGCCCTTTAGTTCAGGCTGCTGTCGTTAATAGAATGAATCCATTTACCCGCTTCAGCTGTAACACCTTCCAGGCAACCATCTTCAAAAGGTGAGGTTAGTTTAGCCAACTTCACCAAGTCTAAAAATGACTGGCTACCACCTGCGTTGCAGAGGTCCTGGTAATCTTTCAAAGCCAGTTTCCTGTCTTCGTTCGATCGTTTCCAGAACTGTAAAGCGCACACCTGCGCTAATGTATAATCTATATAATAGAATGGGCTTTGGTAGATGTGCCCTTGCTGTTGCCAGAAGCCGCCACCTTGCAGGTAAGCGTTATCTTCATAATCGCGGTGAGGCAAATATTTCATTTCAATATTCCTCCATTGCTGTTTTCTTTCTGCTGGTGTTGCATCCGGGTTATCATATACCCAGTGTTGAAACTCATCGACAGTTACGCCATACGGCAAGAACTGCAATGCTCCGCACAAATGCTCAAAGAGGAACTTATCTGTACTTTCTTCAAAGAATAATTTCATCCATGGCCAGGTAAGAAACTCCATGCTCATCGAATGTATTTCGCAGGCTTCAAAAGTTGGAAAATAGTATTCAGGTATAGTGTACTCACGGCTTGAATAGCCCTGGAAGGCATGCCCTACTTCATGGGTAAGCACAGTAACATCGTGCATGGTACCATTAAAGTTCGCAAATATAAAAGGGCTCTTGTAGTCATTTAAAAAAGTGCAGTAACCACCTGCGGCTTTATTCTTCCTCGAAACGAGATCCATCAATTCATTGTCGAGCATATACGCAAAGAACTCTGAAGTGCGCGGTGAAAGTTCATCGTACATCTGCTTCGCTTTATTCAATATCCATTTTTCATCGCCCTTAGGTTTTGCATTACCTGTTTTAAAAAGTAAGGCCTCATCGTAGTACTTCAATTTATCTAAGCCCAAGCGCTTTGCCTGTTTCTTTTTCAATTCTGTAACCAATGGCACCACATACTGACGGATCTGTTCGCGGTAGTTCTTCACCATTGAAGCATTGTAATCGTGGCGCATGAGGCGCATGTATGCAAGTTCAGTAAACGTTTTAAAGCCGAGTTTGCGGGCAATTTTGGTACGCTGCTTTACCAGTTCATCATATATACGGTCAAGCTCAGCCGATTTCTCGGTAAAGAATTTGTACTTGGCAATGTTTGAGTTCTTCCTTGTATCACGATCGTGAGATGTAAGATATGGAGAGAGCTCTGAAAGGCTTAGTTCTTTACCATCGAACTGTATGTGCGCCGATGCAATAAGCTTGGTGTACTCGCTTCCCAGCTTATTTTCTTCTACCAGGTCAGCTTCTACTTCAGGTGAAAATGTTTTCAGTTTCATTTCAGCAATGCTGAATAACTGTCCGCCAAATTTCTTTTCGAGCTGCGCCCTGTATTTTGATTTGGTAAGCGCACGATAGAATTCAGTCACCAAACCTGTATAAGCGGGCTCGTTGGCATCAAAAAAGTCCTGTTCCGCCTGGTATTGCGCATTCGATGTATCTTGTGTATAGCGTATGCTGGCAAACGAATACATAGTTTCGAAATGGTTGCGCAGTTTATTTATCTCGTTGAAAATTTCACCTTGCTTTTGCTCATCGCCATTATTAAAATCGCTAATAAGCGCATTCATGCGCTTGGTTAAAGACTCAATGTCGGGCCTTTGGTAAGGGATATGTGTAAATTGCATAGTAAAAAAAACTTAAAAATCGTGACCGATACGGTAAATAAATCCTACACCAAATGCTGCTGATATTGCATTGGTTCCAATATATTTAGGATACATATAATAGGGACTTTTGCTATCATATAACCTGCTGTCGCCTAAATTCTGGCCTAAAGCATCAACACCCTTCATATCCGTAAATTCGTAGGTAAAGCGCAGGTTTATATTAAAGAAAAACGAGTGAGAAAGCCTGATATTGTTACCAAAAGCAAGTACTGCAGAAAAATAATTGCTTGCAAAATACTTCGTCACATCAGAACCAAATGAAGATCTTGGTCCTTCTAAATATGTGGCATTATAGCTGCCGTCTGTTATAATTTCTATTTGCGGGCCAAGCTCTGCATAAGCGCCGTTTCCGGAAAGGAAGCGAAAAAATAATGGTACTTGTATTTCGCTTAAAGTTGTAATAGATGTGTAATCTCCGCCCGGATAATAAGCAACCCCATTGGTCAAAATACCCGGAGTTTGTGAGAACGTTCCGCTATATGATTGCGAAAGGGATGCTATCATAACATCTGTTTCCAGACCAACATGGTCGTTGAAATTATAGGCCAGATGTAGCCCCCAAGAATAGGAATAAGCTGCAGTATAATTTTCTGAGGTTTGATTGGTACCACCTGTAACAGCCGATACGGTACCATTAAAGAACCAGTTACTTTCTGCCAGATAACGCGCCCCAATTTCAAAGCTCTGTGCCTTTGCCAATGAGAAAAAAACAATACACACTAGCAAGGCAAAATATTTTTTCATACAAGGGCTTATTTTTATACTATTTTTGACACTCAAATGTAGGCAAATATTTGAATAGCCGATTAATCAAATTTTCAAAATGAAACTATTACAAAATCAAACTATTATAGTTACTGGCGCCTCAAGAGGCATTGGAAGAGGCATAGCTTTAAAAATGGCAGAAGAAGGAGCAAACGTTGCTTTCACTTACCTTTCATCGGAAGCTAAAGCTAAAGAATTAGAAGCGGAGATACAATCTAAAGGAGTGAAAGCCAAAGCTTACCATTCTGACGCGGCCGATTATAAAGCGGCAGAACAATTAGTAACTGATGTATTGGCCGATTTTGGAAAAGTAGATACACTGGTAAATAATGCGGGTATTACCAAAGATGGTTTGCTTATGCGTATGAGCGAAGAGCAATTCGATGCGGTAATAAAAGCTAACCTTAAATCGGTGTTCAACCTTACCAAAGCCATTCAACGGCCTATGCTGAAAGAACGCAAAGGTTCTATTATAAACATTACATCTGTAGTTGGTATACGCGGTAACGCAGGCCAATCGAATTATGCTGCATCAAAAGCAGGAATAATTGGTTTTACCAAATCAATAGCACTCGAACTTGGTTCACGCAGCATTCGTTGCAATGCTGTGGCACCAGGTTTTATTGAAACCGAAATGACAGGAGCACTTGATGAAAAAGTAGTAGCACAATGGAGAGAAGCGATACCGCTAAAAAGAGGCGGAACTGCTGAAGACGTTGCTAATGCAGTTGCCTTTCTTGCGTCTGACTGGTCATCCTATATTACCGGGCAGGTGATACAGGTCTGCGGCGGAATGCTTACATAGTTTAAATACAAAATACCTTGTCGTTCAGCATCGCTTATTCTGCATGGCTTTTAGTACTTTGCCCGCTGGCAGGGATACTGTATGCTGCGGCATTTTATTATAAAGATTCCCGCACGGCTGAATTATATCCGGCATTAAAGTGGTCTCTGACCGCATTACGTTTTTTGCTCGTAACATTTCTGGTATTCTTATTTCTTTCGCCTTTAATAAAGAGTGCAAAGAACACCGTAGAAAAACCTATTGTAATTATTGCACAGGATAATTCAGCGTCAATAGTTGCAGGGAAAGATTCTGCCTTCTATAAACATGCTTACCCGGCAAACTGGGATAAAGTAATTAGTCAGTTATCGGCAAAATATGATGTGCGTATTATGTCATTCGGTAATGAAGTGAAAGACAGCATGAACTATTCCTATTCAGAAAAAGAAACCGACATTTCTTCTTTATTTGATGGGATAACAAAACGTTATTATGGCAAGAATCTCGGGGCGGTTATTGTGGCATCAGATGGTATTTATAACAAAGGCTTCAATCCACTCTATGCAGCACGCTCGCTTAAATGCAACATATACACAGTTGCAGAAGGAGATACAACTGTTATGCGCGATGCTATAGTTACCAAGGTGGACCATAACCCAACTGCATACCTCGGCAATACTTTTCCATTACAAGTTATTTTAGATGCGCAAAAGCTGGAAGGAAAATCTTCGACACTTACTGTTAGTGAATTGATTGATGGTAAAGAAGATAAACTCTTTACAAAACCCATTTCAATTTCTAATTCTGTGTTTCATGTAAGTGTTCCGGTAGAACTTACTGCTAAATCAGCAGGGCTAAAACATTATGTAGTAAAACTTGACCCGGTGCAGGGTGAAGAAAACATTACCAACAACAGACAGGACATCTATATACATGTGCTTGACCAGAAACAACACATACTTATACTCTCTACCCCACACCCTGATGTAGCAGCCATTACTGAAACCATTAACAGCACCGACGGATTTGAAGCAGAGACTGCAACACCTGATAAATTCCATGGTGAATTAAATAAGTATTGCCTTGTTATTCTTAATCAGTTACCATCTGCAAGCAATGCACTAACACAGGTACTTCAAAGCATTAACCAGCTTAACATACCCGTTATTTATATTACCGGAGAAGAATCGAACCTGGGTGCATTTAACCAACTTAATTCAGGTTTAAAGATCAATAGTTACGGTAATCGCACGAGCGATGCAGAACCGGCAATTGCAACTAATTTTTCACTCTTCACACTTAGCGATGATTTCAAAAATTATATAAGCCAACTCCCTGCTCTATCTTCCCCGTTTGGCACCAGTTACCAGGTAAGCCCATCTATGAATATATTGTTTTACCAAAAGATACAGAGTGTTACCACCAATTACCCGCTTATGGCGTTCAATGCTTCGGGCAATGCAAAGGTTTGTGTAATAGCCGGTGAAGGCCTTTTCAGGTGGAAGCTGCAAGACTACCTGGACCATAAGAGCCACAAAATATTTGATGAATTAATTACCAAGACCGTTCAGTACCTCGCTGTAAAAGATGACAAGAGCTTTTTCCGCATACACTGCCCTAATAGTTTCAAAGAAGATGAGCCCGTTGAAATGGATGCAGAGCTTTACAACCCGAGCTACCAGCTGATCAACGACCCTGAAGTAAATATTATAATTACAAATTCAGAGGGCAAAAAGTTCTCTTTCACATTCAACCGTACATCAAATGCGTACCATTTAAACGCGGGACAGTTGCAGGCTGGTATGTATAGCTATGAAGCAACAGTTAAAGTTGGTGAGCAGCTTTACACTAAAAAAGGAGAGTTCAATTTAACTCCTGTTCAGTTAGAGCTAACCCATACAATTGCTGACCATCATTTATTATATCAACTTGCAACCGAGCATGCAGGCAAAATGCTTTTCCCAAACCAGATTGATGAACTGCCTAAATTACTTGACAGCCGTGATGATATTAAACCTGTCATCTATTCTCATGTTTCTTACTCTCCGCTTATTGATTTGAAATGGGTATTTTTTGTGCTGCTGGCTTTAGCAAGCTTAGAATGGTTTTTGAGGAAATGGAACGGAACATATTAATTGTGAATGGTGAATTGTAAATGGTGAATTAATAATGTCAAAACTACTATCCATATTTCCAGATCATATTGAAGAGCATAAGTTGGTGCAGGCAGCTGCTATTATGAAAGATGGTGGCGTGGTAATTTACCCTACCGACACCATATATGCTATGGGCTGCAGCATTATGCAACCACATGCCATAGAGCGTATGGCAAAGATCAAAGGTATACGTGTTGATAAAGCGGTGTTCTCATTAATCGTGCATGACTTCAGTCATATTACAGATTATACCCGGCCGATGAATACTTCCGTTTACAAATTAATGAAACGTTGCCTGCCGGGGCCATTCACATTTATTTTAGAAGCCAACAGCAATATAATACGTATGATGAGTAGCCGCAGGAAAACAGTTGGTATACGTATACCCGGCAACCCTGTTATACTTGGGCTGGTTGAAAAACTCGGCTGCCCCATTGTTTCCACCTCATTGCACGACGACGATGAAATAACCAAGTTCCCTACCGACCCTGATGAGATATTTGATCACTACCAGGATAAAGTAGATGCTGTAATTAATGGGGGCTACGGTAATAATGAAGAATCGACCATTATAGACTGTACCGGCTCAGAGCCTGTAATAATAAGGCAGGGACTAGGAATAGTGTAGGCTTTATTTAAAATCCTATTTTTGTCCGGCTCATCCTTACCTATATTAATCATTGAAAAAGATCTTCACGAAGTATTTAGGGCTGCTGCTTTTTGCAGGGGCGCTTATTATAGGTTTAAACACGTATAAGAACTATGGCATTTCGTGGGATGAAGGAAGCCAGCGCAACCTGGGGCGTATAACCTACAATTACCTATTTCACGGAGATGATTCATTAAAACATTACGACAACAAAGTATATGGCGTAGGCTTTGAATTGCCTTTAATGATCATTGAGAAAGTATTCAACCTGCAGGACACGCGTGATGTTTTTTTGATGCGTCACCTGGTAACACACATTTTCTTTTTACTCGGGGCCCTGGCATTCTTTTTACTCATCGATTATATCTACCACAATAAACTATTGGCCATGCTTGGCTTTTTACTATTGGTTGTAAACCCACTTATATACGGTCACTCCTTTTTCAATACAAAGGATATACCGTTCCTTTCCATGTTCATTATTTGCTTTCTGCTGTTTGCCATTGCCTTCAAAAAAAATACGCTTACATGGTATATTTTATTGGGTGTTGGCTGTGCCGTGTTAACTAATATGCGCATTATGGGGGTATTGCTCACCGGTTGCATCTGGATATTCTTTGCACTGGATAGCTTTGTTTTGAAGGACAATAAAGCAGAAAAAAAGAAAACGCTCCGTTACCTGCTTTATTTTACCATTACCACCTGCCTGGTGTTATATGTTACCTGGCCATACTTGTATCCTAACCCGGTGCAATATTTTGTCAACTCATTTAAATGCATGGCACGTTACCCATGGGAAGGCGAAGTTTTATTTTGGGGAAAGGAATATAAAAGCACTGCCATGCCTCTTAATTATGGCATTTCGTGGTTCTGCATTTCCAACCCCATCATTTATCTTTTACTTGGCCTTACAGGGATAATCTTCTTTGCATTTAAATTCATCAAGAACCCAAAGCCTTTCATTTTCGATAAAGAATTAAGGATACAATCTCTCTTCATTTTCTGTTTTGCAGAACCTTTACTGACTGTGCTTATTTTGCACTCAGTACTATATGACGCCTGGAGGCAATTATACTTTATTTATCCTCCTTTTATTCTGGCAGGATTATATGCGCTTAGCTACCTATTTAAAACAAAGGCTAAGATTCCCATTGTGGCGCTACTATTTGCAGGCATTGGGTATACCGGGTATTATATGGTATCTAACTTTCCGCATGAGCATATTTACTTCAACGAATTTGTGAAAAAAGATCCTGAATACCTGCGAAACAACTTTGAATTAGATTATTGGGGCACTTCATACAAACAAGCTATCGATTATATTTTAAAGACCGATACTTCACAAACCATATACTTAGATACCGAGTGTAATGTGCCGGGAATTCAAAACTTGTGGCTGGAGAAACCTGGGGACAGAAAGAGAATACGAATTACCTACGATAATACAAAGGCCAATTATTTTGCCAGTTTTTACAGGAATCACAGAGAAGATTATCCTTTCCAGAATAAGGAAGTTTATAATATCAAAGTACTTAACAGTTCTATAATGACTGTATTTAAATTACGATAGTTGAATACGTATTGCATAATAATACCTTGTTACAATGAAGAACTCCGCTTACCCGTAGCCGAGTATGAATTGTTTTTGAAACAAGATAACAATGCCATTATTTGTTTCGTTAATGATGGTTCGACAGATAAAACAGTGGGTATTATTCAGCAATTATCCGTAAACTATCCGCAAAAAGTATTTCTTCTTTCCTTAAATAATAATAAAGGTAAAGCAGAAGCCGTGCGCAGTGGGGTGTTTTATTGCCTGAAGAATTTTGATTTTACTCACCTTGCTTATATTGATGCTGACCTTTCAACATCACCTGAAGAATGTATAAGGATGGGAATCCTGGTAAAAAATGATATTGAATTTTGTTTTGGCTCACGCATACTCAAAATAGGTTCAACTATTGAACGCTCCGCCAAACGGCATTATTCAGGCAGGGTTATTGCCACTTTAATTTCCAATACACTCGATATTAAAGTGTACGACACCCAATGCGGATGCAAAGTTTTCACCAAAGAACTTGCCAAAGAACTGTTCTTTGAACCATTCATTTCTACCTGGTTATTTGATGTAGAGTTATTTGCACGTATGTTAAATAAATATGGAAAGCAAAAAGCATTAAAAAAAATGCTGGAAGTGCCGCTCGATAAATGGATAAACAAAGAAGGATCAAAAGTCAGTGCTACTTATTTCTTCAGACTGTGGAGCGATCTCTATGCAATCAGCCAGACCTTAAATAGGTCAAACTAAGACAAGCCTTCTATTTCTTTAAAGGCCTTACCCAGGCAATTGGTAATATCTTCTGCAGTTAACGACTCCTCACTCATTTCGTGTGCCGCCATGTCGCCGGCAAGTCCGTGTAAGTAAACACCAAGTATAGCAGCCTGTTTTGGCACATAGCCCTGTGCCAACAGTCCCGTAATTATTCCTGTTAAAGTGTCGCCACTACCACCAGTGGCCATGCCCGGGTTACCTGTTGAATTAAAATAGACTTCGCCTTCGGGTGTTGCTATAGCAGTGTGGGCACCCTTTAATACAAGGTACACGCTATACTTAATTGCAAACTCGCGCTGCATATTATATGTATCGTAAGCTGAAGATGTTTTACCTGCTAGCCTTGCAAACTCACCCGGGTGCGGAGTAAAAATGCAGCCTTTAGGTAAAAAAGCCAGCCATGTTTTATTTTCAGCTAATATGTTCAATGCATCAGCATCAAGCACCATAGGCAGCTTTGCCTGTATCAGTAATTTAATTGCCTGCTGTGTATCTTTTGCTATTCCTATACCCGGACCGGCACCTATAACGTTAAACTGTGCCAGGTCCTTTATTCCCGATATTTCATTTTCTTGCTCATCGGCAATTACCATTGCTTCGGGCACGGTGCTTTGCAACACAGTATACCCGCATTTAGGCACCTGAACGGTAAGCAAACCCACACCTGAATGAAGACAAGCTTTAGCTGCAAGCACTGCAGCACCTATCTTTCCATACGAACCTGCAATTATAAGAGCATGCCCATAGTTACCCTTGTGCGAATATTTCTGCCTTGGCCGTATCATTGGGCTTACCATTTCCCGTGTAACAAAATAGTTTGGAGTTTTTTGCCCGGCAATGAATTGTTTATCTAATCCTATATGCAGAATATAAAAATCGCCAACGTGCTTGGCATTTTCAGCAAGTAGGAAAGAAAGCTTAGGTGTTTCAAAAGTCAGTGTGGCATTTGCATTTATAATACTCTTACGGTCGGCTTTTGAATTATCTTCCATCATCAATCCCGATGGAATATCAATAGCTATAACAGGGCAATGCATTAAATTTATCTTCTGAATAACATCTGCCAGCTTTCCTTCAACCGGTTTTGATAAACCTGTACCTAATATAGCATCTATAATTACCGAAGGCTTATTTCCTTCAACCAAAATATCATCGGCATTGCTTAGTTCTTTGATCTTTAGTCCTTTTATATCCTCCAGTCTTTTTTTATTAGCCACAAAATCCTCAGAAGCTTTAGAAAAGCCGGGAGCAATAAATACATCTACACTATATCCTTCGTTAAGCAATAACCTGCTTATGGCAAGCCCATCGCCCCCATTATTACCCATGCCGCATACCACTACAAAATGCATCTGTCTGTTAAAATGCCCTGTTAACCAATTTGTACATGCAATGGCTGCCCTTTCCATCAAATCTATCGACGAAATAGGCTCATTGGCTATAGTATAGGCATCAGCGCTTCTTATTTGTTCAGCATTCAATATCTTCATATAATTTCCATAAATGGGCATATAAAAGTATACATTCTGCACACATTATAACACTTTATAAATAGCGTTTTTATTACCCAAACAGCTCATTTCATCATCTAAGTAACCCATTGTTAATGATTCATTTAATATCTTTTTGGTATAAGGGTATTTATTTATCCTTTGTATAATTTAAATTTTGCTAATATTGCACGCAGTTTATAACAAATAATTTCAAAAATAATCCATGAGAAAACAACAATTCCAGGTCTTATCTGCACTGTGCATAGCAGGTATAGGCGTTGCCGGTTGTAATGGCCTCTCTAAAATGATAAAGGATGCCAGTAAAATCAGCTATTCTGTAACTCCAAACCCGTTACAAGACAACGGAGACAGCGTAGCAATCAATATTTCAGCCAAGTACCCTGCTGAGTATTTCAACAAAAAAGCAGTGGTTACAGTTACCCCTACCCTATTTATGGCAGGAGGTAAAGAACAGGCTCTCGATCCGGTAACCCTGGTTGGAGAAAGTGCTACCGGCACCGGTACCAAGATCAACTATCAGCAAGGTGGTAGCCTTAGCTACACCAAAAAGGTAGCCTATACCCCTGATATGAAAATGGACTCATTGGTTATTAAAGCTACTATAACTAACAACAAGAAAGATTTTCCTGGTGTTAAGATCGCTAACGGAACCATTGCAACAGCTTTATTGATCCAGAACGACGATAAACTTGTAATGGCAAAGGATAATTTCCAGAAGACAATTCCGGAAATGGATACAACCCACATTTATTACGCTATCAGCCAGGCAGGCGTTCGCCCTGCGGAAATGAAGAGCGCAGAAATGAAAAAATTCAACGAATTTGTTGAAGCTGGTGTTAAGGCAGGCTGGAAATTTGATGGTATCAGCGTTTCTGCTTATGCATCACCTGATGGCGAAACCGACATGAACCAACACCTTGCTGAAGATCGTGCCAAATCAGCTATTACAGCTATGAAAGGCATGTTCAAGGAAATGGAAGGTAAGAAAATGGACACCAAATTTGGTGCCGAAGAAAGCTTCTACAAAACCGGAACAACAGGTATGGACTGGGATGGCTTTAAGAATGCTGTTCAGGCTTCTGACATAAAAGACAAGGACCTTATCGTTCGTGTTCTTTCAATGTATACCGATCACGACCAGAGAATGAAGGAGATCAAGAATATGTCAAAGACCTATACCGAATTGGCTGACCATATTCTCCCTAAATTAAGAAGGGCAATTATTCAATTGAATGCTGAGAAGATGAGCCGTACCGATGCTCAGATCAGCCAATTGGCTACTTCGCACCCTGATAGCCTTTCAGTAGAAGAATTGCTTTACGCAGCTACTCTTACTACCGATATGAATCAGAAATTAAGCATTTACATGGCTGCTGAAAAGCAAAATCCGAATGACTGGAGATGTGCCAACAACGTAGGTTATGTAGAAATGATGCAGAACAAACTTTCTGATGCTGCTAATGAATTCCAGAAAGCATCTACACTTGCTCCAACCAATGCTGCTGTTTTAAATAACATGGGTGTTGTAGCTCGTTGGAAAGGTGACCGTAAAGGCGCAATGGATGATTTCAAGAAAGCTGGTACACCAGAAGCTAACTACAACATGGGCCTGGTTGATATACAAACAGGCAACTACGCAGATGCAGCATCAGCTGTAGGTAGTAACAATACCTTCAACGCAGCTCTTGCAAAACTGTTGAACAACGACGTTGCAGGCGCAAAAGCAGCTCTCGATGGTTCAGGCCTCGATAACGCATGGGTTTCTTACCTGAGGGCAGTAATTGCAGCTCGTGGTGGCGACAAGAATGATGTGGTTAACCAATTAAAGGCAGCTATCAACAAAGATGCTACTTTAAAGACACAAGCTCAATCTGATTGCGAATTCATCAAGTTCCAAAAAGATGCCGACTTTAAAGCTGCTATTCAATAAAGCAGTTTAACATATGCACATAAAAAAGCCCCTGACGGTACCGTCAGGGGCTTTTTTATTTAAGTTAATTAAGCCTTATAATTTTTCAAGCACCATAGCTGCGGCTTCCTGCCCTACCAGCGTACCAATGGCCACGCCCATCCCACCAAGCCTGACCGCGCAATGTACGTGCGGAGAAACACTTTTAATAATGGGACTCTTGTCTCCATCTCCCATACCCATAATACCACTCCAGCGGCGTTCTATTTCATAATTATGCCCCGGAAGTATTCTTTCTCCTAACATCACTTCGAGGGCTGCCTGTATTCTTTCCGTGGTTTGTAGCTCTGTGGTTGTTTCGCTTTCAAAATCAAGGTTACGGCCACCGCCAAATAATAAGCGTTGTCCTACATTTCGGAAATAATAATATCCTTTGTCGTAATGAAAGGTCCCTTTCACTTTTAATCCATCAATGGGTGTTGTAATCAATACCTGGGCACGCGCCGGTTTCACATAAACATCTTTTAAAACCAAAGAAGTGTAGGCATTGGTTGCAAACAACAAATGTTTCACACTAAAATTCTGCCAAGTGGTAGATAAAAATACCCCGTCTCCTTCTTCTTTAAACTCTCTAACGTCGATTCCATTCATAAGTATTATACCCAAGCCCGCTGCTTTACTTATTAAAGTACGCATCATTTTACCGGTATTTATCTGCGCCTCACAACAGTTCTCTATCATATGCGAGAAACCCTTAAATCCAAATGAATTTATCTTATCATCACTTACTCGGTAAGTCTCTTTTTCTCCCGTAATATGGGCTATTTCTTTATTAAAGCCGGTAATAGCATCCCTGCTGCCATTAAATGAGTCCTCATTATCGAACATTTCGTAGCCACCAAATGGCTCATATTCCATGTTCTTATCACCTACAATACGTCTTAATGCTATTAGTCCTTTCCACCTCTTTTCAACCAGCTTAAATACCTGGTCCGAAGGCCTTGTTTTCAGGTCATCAATCAATTCGGTTGGGGAGCCGAAACAAGCAAAACCTGCATTCCGGAGGCTGGCACCCATAAGCACCACCCCTTTTTCGAGCACCATTACTTTTAGTGCTGGGTTACTGGTCTTTGCGGCTATGGCGGCATTCAATCCTACTATACCGCCACCCACAATTGCTAAATCGACTGAATTAAAATAGGAATCGTATTCCCAATGACTATAATTCATATTTTTGTTGGTTACAAATAGGGTAATTTTTTGTGTAAAAGTACATTGAATTTTGCATAGCGGAGGATTTATATTCAACTTAAAGGTTTCCAGACTGTTCGCCCCTTGGCTTATAGCTTGTTTTGTGTTGTTATTCCCCGCATCAGTTCTATCGCAACAGGCAACTATTCGGGTGTACGGAAATATTACTGAAAATAACAAAAAACTACCCGGGGCTGTAGTTTCACTTTATGCCAACGGTAGCCTCCTTACTTCTGTTACATCAAGCGGAGGAAAATATGAACTGACCCTTGAACTGGGTGTAGATTATATGGTTACCTATACCAAGCCCGGTTTTATTACCAAGCGCATTGAATTCAATACCAAAAACGTACCAGCGGACAGGGCAAAGAACCCATTCTCTGATTTCCCGATAGATATTGACCTCTTTCCGGAGATACCCGGCACAGATATTGATAAGGTATTGATGCAACCTATTGGTAAGATTGCCTACGACAAGGACTATGACAAAGTAGGGGATTTTGTATCGGATGATGCATACCACCAATCCATACAAAGTTTATTAGACAAGATAGAACAGGCAAGAAAAGATGCGGAAGAAAAATCGAAAGAAATAGATGCGCAGTATAAGAAGATCATTGCTAAGGCCGATGGTGAGTATACATCTAAGAACTATACCGATGCTAAGACCGATTACCTGGCAGCATCACAATTAAAGACCGGTGAACAGTATCCTAAAGACCAGCTTGCAGCGATAGATAAAGCCATTAAAGCTAATGGCGATGCAGCAAAAGCTGCTGCAGATGCAGCTAAAAAAGCACAGCAACAAAAAACTGCTGATTCTTTAGCTGCAATTAAAAAAGCGGCCGATGCCAAAGCGGCAGCAGATGCAGCTAAGAAAGCTCAACAGCAAAAAACAGCGGATTCACTTGCGGCAGTTAAGAAAGCTAATGATGCTAAAGCAGCGGCAGATGCAGCAAAGAAAGCTCAGCAACAAAAAACAGCTGACTCACTTGCTGCCGTAAAGAAGGCCCAACAACAACGCACTGCTGATTCTATAGCTGCGGCTAAGAAAGCTGCAGATGCCAAAGCAGCGGCAGATGCTGCTAAGAAAGCACAACAACAAAAAACAGCTGATTCACTGGCGGCAATAAAGAAAGCTAACGATGCAAAGGCTGCAGCAGACGCAGCTAAGAAAGCGCAACAACAAAGAACTGCTGATTCACTGGCGGCAATAAAGAAAGCTAACGATGCAAAGGCTGCAGCAGACGCAGCTAAGAAAACTCAGCAACAAAGAACTGCTGACTCGCTGGCAGCGCTTAAAAAATCACAACAACAGCGTACTGCTGATTCGTTAGCTGCAGCTAAAAAAGCAGCAGATGCCAAAGCATTAGCAGATGCAGCTAAAAAAGCGCAACAACAAAAAACAGCTGATTCACTTGCCGCCATTAAGAAAGCCAATGATGCTAAGGTTGCAGCGGACGCGGCAAAGAAAGCCCAGCAACAAAGAACGGCTGACTCCTTAGCTGCACTTAAAAAATCACAACAACAACGCACAGCTGACTCTTTAGCCGCACTTAAGAAAGCTAATGATGCTAAGGCATTGGCTGATGCTGCTAAAAAGGCTCAACAACAAAAAACAGCTGATTCACTTGCCGCCATCAAGAAAGCTAATGATACAAAGGCAGCAGCAGACGCAGCTAAGAAAGCTCAGCAACAAAGAACAGCTGACTCGTTGGCAGCACTTAAAAAATCGCAACAGCAACGCACTGCCGATTCTTTAGCTGCGATCAAGAAAGCTAACAGTGCTAAAGCAGCAGCAGAGGCTGCCAAGAAAGCCCAACAACAAAGGACTGCTGACTCGCTTGCTGCACTCAAAAAATCACAACAACAACGCACCGCCGATTCTTTAGCTGCGGCTAAAAAAGCAGCGGATGCTAAGGCGGCAGCAGATGCACTTAAGAAAGCACAACAACAAAAAACCGCTGACTCACTTGCTGCCATAAAGAAAGCTAACGACGCCAAATCTATGGCTGCAAATGCTGCTAAAAGAGCCATACAAAACAGGTACGATTCTATAATTAAGATAGCTGATGCAGCTTTTAATAAAAAGGAATATGTAAAAGCTAAATCTGCTTACGGCAATGCATTAAAAGTTAAATCTGATGAGCAATATCCTACTGACCAGATAGCGCTTATAGATAAGACAATTGCAGATGCAAAGGCATTAGCGGCGCAGAGGGCCCAACAAACAAAATACGACTCGCTTATAAAGATTGCGGATGCAGCCTTTAAAGTAAAAAGTTGGGATAATGCCAAAGCAGCATATACTAACGCATCAACGGTTAAACCCGATGAGCAATATCCTAAAGACCAGTTGGCTGCAATTACCAGGTTGAATGTTAAGCCAAAAACTACTGAAACTGTGAGCCCTGCTTATATGGCCGCGATAAATAAGGCTACCCAGTTATTTGTAACTAAAAACTACAAAGAAGCGCTGACTGCTTATCAACAAGCCTCTGCAATTGCCCCTAACGAGGACCTGCCTAAGCAGCAAATAGCCAAAATAAAAGATATACTTGCCACACAAGCTGCTAACAAGGCCCCTTCAGATACTGCATCAGGTAAAGATTCTATAGCCATGAAATACCCTCCGGGTGTTACCGAAGAGCATATAGATGAACCTGGTTGTGAAGTTACCCGCCGTATTGTGGTAAAAGGCAATCATGGCTGGATATTTACCCGTAAAGTCTGGAGTTGGGGACAAACCTATTACTTTAAAGGCGACCAGCCCATTACCAACGATGCCTGGAATGTGGAGACCACAACTTCTAATTAGTGGGTATTTATAGCCACTTTGTTGGGAAAAGGGGTTGTTTATGTTAATTTATTTACTACCTTTGCACCCCTTAAAAAATTTGTTTGAATGGCAACGACAGGAGACATAGGTGTAGGCACAATAATCCGCTTCAACGGCGAGTTGTGCGCTATTGAAGAATACCAGCACCGTACACCCGGTAACCTCAGGGCTTTTTACCAGGCTAAAATGAGGAACCTGAAGAGCGGAAAACTTGCTGAAGCCCGCTTCAGGTCAGGTGAAGTAGTAGAAACCGTTAGGGTAGAATACAAGCAACTTCAGTATATATACCAGGAAGGCGATTTTATAGTATGTATGGATCATGAAACCTATGAACAGGTTCACGTTCCGGCTATATTATTTGGTAAAGGAGCACAATTTTTGAAGGAAGGCATGGAAGTAAAGCTTGCTTTTGAAAGCGATACCCCTATAATGGCTGAGCCACCTGTTTTTGTTGAGTTAGAAGTAACTTATACTGAACCGGGAGTAAAAGGCAACACAGCAACCAATGCAACCAAACCTGCTAAGGTTGAAACAGGTGCCGAGGTGAACGTACCGCTTTTTGTAAACAACGGCGATAAAATAAGGATAGACACCCGCACCGGTGAATATAGCGAACGCGTAAAATAATCTTAATTAAAACCATAACATGGCAAATCACAAATCATCAATCAAACGTATCCGTTCTAACGAAGCTAAAAGGCAACGTAACCGTTACCAGGCTAAAACTGTTCGTACCCTTATTAAAGAAGTAAGGACTAACGAAAAGAAAGCTGAAGTTGTAAAAGAACTTCCAAAGGTTTTGGGTTCTATCGACAAGTTAGCCAAGAAGAATGTGTTCCACAAGAACAAAGCGGCTAACCTTAAGTCGAAGTTGATGAAGAGAGCGAATAAGCTTTCTAAGTAATCAGATAATAGATAATTCTATATACTAAGTCCCTGGTGCAAAACATCAGGGGCTTTTTCGTTTACAGTACGTTCAGGTTCTTCCACATGGTATCAACCAGTTCAGGTAAACCCTGACGGGTTAAGGAAGAAAAGAAAACCACTGGCATCTGCTTAAGTACTTTATCTCCTTTTTTAAGTTCCTTCAATAGCTCTTCCTGTAATTCCTTATCAGCCATATCGCATTTCGATATTCCCAATATCCTTTTTTTATCAAGCAATAAAGGGTTGTACTTTTCAAGTTCTGATAGCAGTGTCTGGTACTCTTTTAATATGTCAGGTGCATCGCATGCTACCACAAACAAGAGCAATGAATTTCTTTCAATATGCCGTAAGAATTGCAAGCCAAGACCTTTTCCTTCAGAAGCGCCTTCAATAATACCCGGTATATCGGCCATTACAAAAGAGAAGTTATCGTATGTTTTTACAATACCCAGGTTAGGAACAAGCGTTGTAAAGGGATAATCAGCAATTTCAGGCTTAGCAGCTGATACTACCGATAACAAAGTCGATTTACCTGCATTGGGAAAGCCCACAAGGCCTACATCGGCAAGTATCTTCAGTTCAAATATCTTCCACAGGGTAAAACCAGGTTCTCCAGGTTGTGCAAAGCGTGGTGTTTGCTGTGTAGGGCTTTTAAAATGGTTATTACCCATGCCTCCCCTACCACCTTTTACCAAAATACGTTCTTCTCCGTCGTAAGTAATTTCACAATCTACCTTACCTGTAATTTCATCTCTCACTATTGTTCCAACAGGTACTTCCAGTACTTCATCGTGCCCGTTCGAGCCTGTCATTAACTGGTATGATCCCGGATCACCATCACCGGCAATAACGTGCTTGCGATATTTCAGGTGTATAAGGGTCCAAATCTGTTTATTGCCACGCAGAATAATATGTCCGCCTCTGCCACCGTCACCGCCATCAGGTCCGCCTTTCGAAACCATTTTATCGCGGTATAAATGCACAGAACCTTTACCGCCCTTGCCCGAGCGGCAACATATTTTTACATAATCTACAAAATTCGATTCTGCCATAACTTCTTATCCTCCATTTACATTTATCCTACAACCTTGCAGGTAGCTGCAAGTATTGCATCTGCATTGGCATCTGACGATGCTTCAGCATATAACCTTAACACAGGCTCAGTTCCCGAGGCCCTTATCATCATCCATTCATCAGGGTTAAAGAAGAATTTGTAACCATCAAGGTCCTCAATATGTTCTACTTTAAACTTGCCAAATGCCGTATATTTTTTCTCTTTGCAGTTTTTCAATATCTGCTGTTTCTTTTCTTCGGTAATGTGCATATCAATACGCTTGTATGCAAACTTGCCGGTTATCTTGGTTACTTCTTTTATTAATTCATCCATGCTCTTGCCGGTTCTGGCCATAAACTCGAGTAAAGTCAAACCTATCCATATGCCATCACGTTCAGGTATGTGGCCCTTAATAGCCATACCTCCCGATTCTTCAGCACCAATAAGCACATCTTCCGATATCATTACGCCGCATATATATTTAAAACCAACCTTCACAACTTCAAGTGGCAGGTTGTAGTGCTTGCTTATCTTCTTTATTTTTTCGGTTACTGAAAAAGCCACACACACTTTGCCCTTCATCTTTTTATAGGCAACCAGGTAGTGAACCAATAACAGTATGATATTATGCGAATCTATAAAATGCCCTTTGCCATTATAAACACCAATGCGGTCAGCGTCGCCATCGGTAGCCAAACCAAAATCAACGTTCTTCGACTTTTTTATCAATGATTCAAACTCTTGCAGGTTACGCTCGATAGGCTCAGGAGCGGTTCCACCAAACGAAGGGTTATTTACACAATGCAACAAAGTAGCATCGGGGAAAAGCCTTTTAATAACGTTTTGTCCTGCACCATACATTGAATCGTATGCAAGGTTAAGGCCTGATTTCTTAATAAGTTTAAGGTCAAAATTCTTCTCAACCTTCTTAACATATAGTGTTTCCAGGTCGGTATACAGAACAAGTTTCTTATCAATGTAGCCTTTCAGGTCTAATGATTTGGTATCAATGCTGCTCTTTTCATCAATCAATTCTTCAATCTCCTTAACGTTTTCAGCGAGTAAAGGTCCGCCATAGCTACCTTTCAGCTTATACCCGTTATATGAACCGGGGTTATGGCTGGCGGTAATAATTACGCCAACGGTAGCTTTATGATGCAATACACCCAACGATGTCATAGGTGTAGATACGAAATCGGTAGAGAGGTATACTTTTATATTGTAATAAGCTAATACCTTACTTACTGTTTCAGCAAACATTTTGCCACCGAAGCGGCAGTCGTAACCCACAACCACAGTTGGCTTAGCGTTACTCATCAATAGCCAGCGCGCTGTAGCTTCTGCAACACGTGTTACATTTTCAATGGTATAGTCCTCGGCAATAATTGCCCTCCAACCGTCGGTACCAAATTTTATTGAGCTCATTTATTTTTGTTTTGTGCAGCAAAAATAACCTATATAGCCAATTAACGGGTAGTTTTCTGTGTTTACTTTCCACTATGAGATACTTTCTATAGTACCTGATTTACATTAGTAACACAGATTAAAGCTTAAATATTAAGGTAAAGGTTACCTTCGGGATGTAAAAGAAAAATGGCAACGCAAGAAATAAATAAGCCCAACCGGGTTTTTGGCCTTGATATTATGAGGGCTTTAGCCATTTTGCCTGTAATAATTGAACATGGCAACGATATTCTTGAAAAGGCACATACAAACTTCCCCTGGATTCCATTATATGATGGTGTAGAAGTGTTTTTTGTATTAAGTGGGTTTCTCATAGGTTCAATACTCATTAAAATTTTTTGCAATTCTTCAGTATTCAACCTGCAAACTGTGCTCTTGTTTCTCAAAAGAAGATGGTGGCGAACATTACCTGCTTATTTTTTAATATTAGTACTAAACCTACTTTTTGTTTACTGGGGCATTACCCGTGGAGATATTCATGAATTCAGCCTGAGCTTTTTCTTTTTCTGTCAAAATCTTTATTCCGATCTCTCAGGTTTTTTTATGGAATCGTGGAGTTTATCAGTAGAAGAATGGTTCTATCTTCTTTTCCCTCTTATTTTAATGATCCTTTTTTGGGCTTTAAAAAACAGAACAGAAAGAAAATACATATTCCTTCTAGCAATTCTCTTTTTTGTAATTGCCACTGTTGGCTTAAGAGTATATAAAGCAATGAATTTAAAAATAGATGACTTCAGAGGATGGGACCAGCAATTCAGGAAAACTGTTCTCCTCAGATTCGACTCAATAGGTTTTGGAATTATTGTGGCTTATATAAAATCGTTTTACCCCAAGCATTTTTATAAGCATAAGAACCTATTATTTTTTGCCGGAATTGCATTATATGTAGGTATTTACCATGTGTCTATGGGTATAAATACTGTTTATGTTAAAGCGTTTCAATTCATTGCTATAAGCACTGCAATCTCTTTAACCGTACCAAAATTTGACAGCATCAGAACGGGTAAAGGCATACTGACAAAGGCAATCACTCATATCAGTAAAATATCATACTCCATATATCTTGTTAATTTCGGATTAATAACAGGCATTATCATGCAGCATTTTTCTCCACAAAATGCCAATGCAGCAATTGGAACATATTGTTTTTATTTAATACTTGTGGTTCTATTCGCATCCATGCTGTATAAATATTTCGAAAAACCTTTACTGGACCTAAGAGACAGGAAGTGATCTTAAAGAAATTCCCGGCCAATAGGTTAGGCATCATTTTGTTTTCAAGCAAAGAATCTGTTATATTTGGTACTAACGAATACCTTTTAGGGTGTTTATACGTTTATACAGGAAAATGGCCAAGCTGAGAACATATATTATTAGCCTGCTTTTGCTTACGGGATCATTAAATACCGCTATAAGCCAGACTCCTGTTAATGATGCCAATTGGCAACTTGATACTGCAAAAAGTGATGAATTTAATAGCACAACCGTAAACACTTCAAAATGGCACGTGCTCGATTGCCCCAGCGGAGATTGCTGCAACTGGGGAGGAGGAACAGCGCTTGAAAAAGGCAATGCTATTGATTCGGGGGGCTATTTATACTTAAGGTCTGATGGGCCGGGTGGTGCACCTATACCCTGTAGCAGAGAGACCTATGCTACGGGCGGAATCACCTCTGATTCTTTTAATTATTCGTATGGTTATTTTGAAATTTCGGCGAAAATGCCTGGATTTATTGACTCAAACGGGATTGCGCATGCCGATAAATTCTGGCCTGCTTTTTGGATGTATTATAACCCCGATTGCGCTATTCATAACGAAATTGATATAATGGACGAATGCTGTTGCATCTTTAGTGATGATGAAACCACAGGGTCGGGCTGGGGTGTGGCAGGAACGGGTTCAGATTCGTGCCAGCCAATAAGTGCCGGATTTATTACTTATCAAAGCCCCGTGCCACTTTGCAGTACATTTCATAAATATGCTGTAGAATGGAATACCAACAAGATGATATTTTACAGGGATGACAAACCTTATTTTGAAACCTACAATGACCCTACTATGGTTATGAATCCTCAAAAATTAGTTATTGACCTGCAAATTTCAAACTCTTGTAATTTTAACCCGGCTACTCCTTTCCCTCAATTCATGACAGTAGATTATTTCAGGTATTACAGGCTTAAGCTTGATTGCGGAGCCAGTGTTACTTTATTGAATAATACTGATCTGGCCAATTATATTTTCTCTGTAAAATCAGATATTACCATGGGAAATGGAACAGGCAGTATTTCACTTAGCAACACCGACATAAAATATTTCAGGGCCGTAAATTCAATTACCATTAATGGCACATTTACAGCCCCTTTGGGTAGTGAGTTTGCTTTATTACCTTCAGCTTGTAATTAGCATTTCGTATAAAATCTTAGGAATAAAGCAGTTATTATTACAGAAACCACCTAAATATCAACGGCTTCCCCTTTTTGGATTTAACCAAAAAGTATGCTATCTTTGATATAATGCAATACATCTGCCTATAAGGGATGTATTTAAATATTTGATTTTTTTGGACAGTATTATGCGCCTTTTACAAAAATCAAAATATAAGCTGCTAGTTGCTCTGTGCATGGCGGGTTGCCTGATATTTGGGCACTCGGGGCTTTATGCGCAGAAAAAAATGACCCGCGACGGGTTTGAACAACTCTATTCATATTGGGCAAAAGCTTTAGAGGCAACCCGGATTAAACTGGGTGTTGAAAATCAGGAATATTACCTGTTCCAGCGGTTTTCAGAAAAGCATCTTGATTCATTACGGGGAAGTTTTATAATAGGCATTAGCAAAGGAACAATAGACCCCACCAATGTAGAGGAAAGGATGACCGACGTAGAAATTCCTATTGAGAAACAATATAAGCAATACCAGGCCATAAAAAAGGAATATCCTTCATCGGTTGATGAGTTCAGGCGCCCCCGTATAAATCAATTCCAGTCAGCATGCGACTCATCAGGCTGCACGAACATTGGCTTTGAGCAGGGTAACCTGAGCGGATGGAATGCTTATTACGGTTTTAATAATAATGAAAATGGCAACTTCAGTTCTTTTAATATCACCAATATTACAGGCGGACCTGCAGGTGCAGTTACCCAGGCAGCCGACGATACACTTACATCTACACCCGGCTTTTATGCAGGTTTTGCAGGTGTACTTCCAAACCCAAGGCCTGATTACCAGATAAACATTACTTCGGGTTTGCGCGGCGATGCGTTGGTTCCCAGTATTCCTGTAGTATCTCCTTATGGTGGTAAATATTCAGTAATGGTGGGCGATAGCACCTGGCCAAATTATGGAGTGGCCATATTAGCCAAAACATTTTATGTTACCCAGCAAGACGGCGATCTGACATATCAATATGCAGTGTTTCTTGAAAACCCTGTTGCGCATAGTTATTACCAGCAACCTTTTTTCAGTGTGGCTGTACTTGACCAGAATGGCGACACGATTCCGTTTTGCGGGCAATACGAAATTGTATCATCAAACGGTGGTGGCAGTGGTTTTAGCAGGGTCTACTACCCACCCGATACTAACACCGGCTTAGGTGGAGATTCAATATACTATCGGGATTGGACGATAGTAAGCGTGCCACTGAAACACTACCTTGGGCAATGTGTAACTATTATCTTTGAAACAGGCGATTGCGCCCGCGGCGGGCATTTTAGCTATGCTTATGTAGATGCTGCCTGTGCTCCGCTTGCAATTATATCTTCATCACCTGTTATTTGCGGGCAAAAATTTATTACCCTAACCGGGCCACCCGGCTTCGTTAAATACACATGGTCGTCGAACACGGGTTTAAACATGCAGGCCGATACTACACAGACCATACCTATTAATACCGCCGGTACATACACACTTATTGTAACACCCTTTACAGGCGCTGCGTGCGCCGATACGCTTTCTATTACTGTTACTAAAGCGGTCGGTGTTGTTCCTACGCCCAGTTTTACTGCCGATACAACATGTACGGGACAAGCGACCAATTTTATAAATACATCGAACCCACTCGGTGGCCCGGGTGTAACATTCTACTGGGATTTTTACAGCCTTGGCACCTTCCAGGATTCGGTACCAAACCCGGTATGGTCGTTTAACGGGCCTGGCACTTACTTTGTAAAACTGTATGAAGTAGAAAATGGTTGCGGTGCTGATACAAGTATGAAAATAATTGTAATGCCCCCGCCTGAAGCTTTAATAACCGGCCCGGCAACCGATTGTCATGGTATACCAATAACCCTTACTGCAAGCGGTGGCGGGGAATATAAGTGGAACACAGGTGCTACAACAAGCTCTATCACATTTATTCCGGCCCCGGCTGATACTTCATTTTTTGTAAGAGTTACCAAAGGATGCTCCGATACTGCTTTCTTTAGTGGCATAAAAATTTATCCGCTGAACCAGGTAACGGCATGTTGTGATACAATAATTCCTTATGGTGATACAACTACATTAATTGCAAGCAATAATCAAAAGAGCTATGCCTGGTCTCCTTCAACTTTCTGTGATACATGCAGAATCACGGCATCGGCTCCTACACAGAATACAACTTTTACTGTAGTTGCAACAGACAGCAATGGATGCAGATCGACAGATACGATACAGATACTTATAGAAACATGTGGCACTGCGTGGATACCCAATGCCTTTACTCCCAACCATGATGGGTTGAATGATGTATTTGAACCGAAAGGTCAATGTATATTAACTTACACTATGTGGGTATTTAACCGCTGGGGGACGCTAATATTTAAGGGCGATAATACCGGTTGGAATGGCACCGTAAACGGACGAATGGTGCAGGAAGATACCTACGTTTACGAACTGATAGTAACCACTAACGACAAAGTAAAGAGGAATTATATAGGCAAGGTTACTGTTGTCAGGTAACATTATTCATTTCCATTTCACAGAAATTCTTATCATGTATGTGCATGATTTTCATCACATACCTAATATTTCTTTTACCTAAAGTTTACAAGGTAAATTAAAATACATATATTTGCAGACCGAACGGTCGGTTTTTATCAAATACAGTAAGCAGTAATGGTTAAGAATGCAGCAGATACAAAGATTATGATACTGAAAGTTGCTTTGCAACTCTTCATGGAAAATGGCTATAAAAGCACATCATATCAGGACCTTGTTAAACACACTGGCTTATCGAAGGGTGCCATTTATCATCACTTTAAATCGAAAGAAGATATTCTTAGTTCGGTGTTTGAATTTATGTATGCTGCATCTAACGAAACAGCTCCATTCGATGCAGGATTGATGATAAAGGATGAAAAATCATTCATTAAACTTTATACAGATATTAAGAAAAGCCAGCTTAAGGGTTTTAAAGAATTCCTGGGAGTAAAAAAAATAAACTTCAACAAATTCGTTTTCTTTTTTGAAGCAATTAATGAAAATAATAAACTAAAGGTTTTTGGAGCGCAGGCTACGAAAGCTGAAATAAAGTTCCTGGAAAAGTGCTTCATAAGCCTGAAGAAACATAACAAACTACCCGAAGGAAAAGACCCTGCTATACTGGCTGAGTGTCTTCATTTCCTCATTGAAGGCGCTGGGACAATTAAGTATTTTACCGAGAATGTAGAAGATGAAGAAGATTGGATAAAGATGTATGACAAGTATTTAAAGGATTTTTTTAAAATAATTAAGTAATCATGAAAAAGATATTTCTGTTTTCTTTAATTGCGATATTTCTGAGCGCTTCATCTTTCACGGGTGATGACCCTACTGCTAAGGAAATAGTAACCAAGGCCGAGAACAATATACATGGCCTATCTTCAATGATGGAAATGACCATAAATATTGTACGCCCTACCTGGACTCGCTCCATGAGTCTCAAATCATGGACCAAAGGAGAGAAATATTCCATTTCAATAGTTACATCACCCGCTAAAGATGCAGGAACTGTTTTTTTGAAGCGCGATAAAGAAATATGGAACTGGGTGCCAAGTATTGAACGAGTAGTTAAGCTACCGCCATCAATGATGGCACAAAGCTGGATGGGCACAGATTTCACCAATGATGACCTGGTAAAGGCCTCATCACGTATTGATGATTATACCCACAAACTTATGGGCGATAGCATGATTGCAGGCCGCAAGTGCTGGAAGATAGAAATGATACCTACTGCAAATGCGGCCGTAATTTGGGGTAAAGTAAATATGTGGATAGACCAAAAAGATTACCTGGAACTGCGATTGGAATTTTACGATGAAGACAACAAGCTTGTAAATATTTTACAATGTTCAGACATTAAAACTATGGGCGGCAGAACTATGCCCAGCAAAATGGAAATGATACCGGCAGGGAAGAAAGGCCAGGAGACGGTTATTATATATAAAAGCGCAACTTTTAATCAGTCTATCGAAGATGATTTTTTTACGACCCAAAACATGAAAAAAGTTAAATAATGTATTTCAGGCTGGCATGGAGAAATATGTGGCGTAGCAGGCGTAGAACGCTTATTACGATCTCGTCGATTTTTTTCGCTGTGATCTTCGCTATACTTATGCGCGTAATGATGATAGGTATTTTCGACAGGATGATATCGGATACTGTTAGCATGTCATGTGGATATATACAGGTGCATCATACAGGTTACTGGGATAATAAATCAATTGACAGCACATTTGAAGAAAACCCAAAACTTACAAGTATTCTTAATAACGAAAAGGAAATTACTTCCTGGGTTCCCCGCCTCGAAACATTTGCACTGGCATCTTCAGGCGAGCAAACCAAAGGCATAATGCTTATGGGCATAGAACCGGGAAAAGAGGACAGTGTATCAAAACTTTCCAAAAAACTAATTGCCGGAAAATATCTTGTCGATAGTGATAAGAGCATTATGCTTGCAGAGGGTTTGGCGACATATTTAAAACTAAAAGTAAATGATACTGTAATATTACTTGGCCAGGGGTATGAAGGCAGTATGGCTGCAGGCAAGTATGTAATTAAAGGGATAGCTAAACTACCTATACCCGATATGAATAAAGCTATGGCATGGCTGCCTATGAAGAGCAGCAGAGATTTTTCAAGCACCGGTGCCAGGTATACATCTATCTCAATAATGATACAGGACAGGGATAAGCTTGATGCCGTGAAGCAGAGCATTATAAAACAAGCGCCCGGATATGAAGTAATGGCATGGCAGGAAATGCTTCCTGAATTGGACCAGACATTCCAGGCAAAAATGGCACAGAACGTAATTATGTCTGGCATTCTTTATATGGTAATTGCTTTTGGGATATTTGGTACAATAGTTATGATGTTGAATGAACGCATGCATGAGTTTGGTATACTTATAGCCATAGGAATGAAAAAAGGAATATTGGCACGTGTGGTAGTAATGGAAATGATACTCATGTCAATAGTAGGTACACTAGTTGGAATAGCGGGAGCTTTTCCGATTGTTCTTTACTTCAGGCTGCACCCCATACACATGGGAGGCGCATGGGCCAAAACAGCAGAACAATTTAACTTTCAGCCTATACTACAACCCTCTATGGACATCCACCATTTTATTATACAAGGATATGCAGTGTTATCTATTGCCATTGTGTTATCGCTTTATGCCATATTCAAGATTCATAAAATAAAGGCCATTGAGGCCATAAACAGTTAAACATGCTTTTTAAAGTAGCCTGGAGAAATATTTGGAGAAATACCACACGCAGCCTTGTTGTAATAGCATCGGTTGCTGCTGGCTTATTTGCCGGTATGTTTCTGATGGCATTCTTCCAGGGCCTAATCAAAGAAGATCTGCATAGCGCTATTGAAGGACAGCTTGCGCATGTACAAATTCATAACCCGGCTTTTGGTGACGATAAAGATGTGAATGATACTATTGCAAATGCAGCAGTTATTATTGAGAAACTCAAAAAAGATACAAATGTAAGATCGGTATCGGGCAGGGCCATTACCATGGGCATGATATCTTCTTCATCTACAGCTTCAGGGGTTGAGATACATGGGGTTAATGTGAGTGATGAGAAGAAAATAAGCA